>Ga0302319_10014392_pt1 | contig 14765 bp, 15 predicted proteins | sample Bog_T0_2_FD_203319 | JGI IMG/M metagenome (GOLD analysis project Ga0302319, IMG submission 203319) | Peat permafrost microbial communities from Stordalen Mire near Abisko, Sweden - Bog_T0_2 | ecosystem: Environmental > Terrestrial > Soil > Wetlands > Peat | place: Sweden: Abisko, Stordalen Mire... | reverse complement strand
TCGTCTGGGCTCTGCTGATCGCCGGGTTCGGCGCCGTGATGCCGCACTCTTTCCTGACCTGGGGAAATTTCTCGATCATGTTCGCGTCCTACGCGCCGGCGGCCTTGCTGGCGCTCGCCATCATCGTGCCCCTGACCGCCGGCGATTACGACCTCTCGGTCGGCGCGACGCTGACGCTTTCGTCGTCCGTGATCGGCGTTCTCAATGTCTGGCAGCAAATGCCGATCGGCGTCGTGCTGGTCATCGTGCTCGGGCTCGGGCTCGCTGTTGGACTGGTAAACGCATTATTCATCATATTCTTTCGCGTGCCGTCGCTCGTGGTGACGCTGGGAACCACGTCGCTCATGAGCGGTATCGTGCAGTGGATCACCAATTCCTCTACGATCAGCGGCATTGATAGCGCCCTGACCACCGCGGTGGTAGGCATACGCGTTCTGGGCATTCCGCTCGCATTCTACTATGCGTTGGTCGGCGCCATCATCATGTGGTACGTCTTCGACTATACACCGCTGGGCCGCAGACTTCTGTTTGTCGGCAGAGGCAGGGAAGTCGCGCGCCTGAATGGCATCGCCGTGGATCGCGTGAGATTGGGCGCATTGCTGACCTCCGGCATTCTGGCTGCGGCCGCCGGGATTCTCTATGCCGGCATTCTGGGCTCCGCCGACCCTTATTCGGGGCTCAATTATCTGCTTCCCGCCTTCGCCGCCGCTTTTCTCGGCGCGACCACGATCCTGCCGGGCCGCTTCAATCCCTGGGGCGCCATTGTCGCGGTTTATTTCCTCGCCACCGGCATCACCGGCCTTTCTATGCTTGGCATCCCGCTATGGGTAACCAACGTCTTCAATGGTGGCGCGCTTATCCTCGCTGTGACGATTTCGCAACTCACGAGAGGCAGGGAAGCCTCCGACATCGGCTGATCCGTCGCGCACCGAGCCGGTCCGTTTGACATTCGACCTCGCCAAGGCCGTCTGGGGTCCGAAATACGCCCACATGGTCGATACCTGGGTCGCCTATCGCTACTGGCAGAACAAGTTCGGCCGTCAGAGCGGGCGCCAGCCACGCGGTGTGGGCGGGCGTCCCGAAGTTGGCGATGCAGTCCTGCGGTTCCAGACAGACGTGCCTGCTCGCCATATTGCCCGCTGCGGATGGCCGGAGGGCTGATGCACAAGCCGAGAATGCGCCGCAGCATGGCTGCAGCGCATTCTGATGTTCCATTCGGATGAGGCTAGAACTTCACGGTCGCGCCGACATACACCGTCTTTTCGGTGCAGCTGTTGGTGCTGACGCCGTTGACGGTGCAGACGCCGGGGGCTTGGTTTTGGTCGAGGCCGAACTTGTTCTGCCAGTAGCGATAGGCGACCCAGGTATCGACCATGTGGGCGTATTTCGGACCCCAGACGGCCTTGGCGAGGTCGAATGTCAGACGGACCGGCTCGGTGTTGATTTCGACGATAGTCGGGGAAAAATTGCCTGCTCATTCATGCATTATTGAATGCGCATGCAAAGATACATGCATACACATGCATTTTGAAGCCAAATATGCGCTTCCGCCGGAAGCTCGGAGCAGATCGCAAACGTCGCCGCAAGCTATGCGCGCAATTGGCACCAGCCAACCGGCTGCTTCTTTCGAAGGCACGAAGATTCCGGCCTATGCCGATTTCCGAACACTCTAAGCCGGTTTTTTAATCGCTTTTTTTCTATAGCTATATGTATATTGATAATCAAGTTGTGAAAGGAGTGAAATCAAAATGGACATCGGCGTCTTCATACCGATCGGCAATAATGGCTGGTTGATCTCGACCACGTCACCCCAATACAAGCCGAGCTTTGATCTGAACAAGAAAGTCGTTCAGCTCGCTGAAAGCTATGGATTTGACTTCGCGCTGTCGATGATCAAGCTCCGCGGTTTTGGCGGCGAAAGCGAATTCTGGGACTATAATCTTGAGTCCTTCACCCTGATGGCCGGCCTCGCCGCGGTCACATCCAAGATCAAGCTGTTCGCCTCGACGGCGGTACTGACGTTGCCCCCGGCAATGGTCGCGCGCATGGCGACGACCATTGACTCGATCTCAAATGGTCGCTTTGGCATCAATATCGTATCAGGATGGCAGAAGGCCGAATATGAGCAAATGGGTCTATGGCCTGGCGACGACTATTTCGGCTATCGATACCAGTATTCGTCCGAATACGTGCAGGTGATGAAGGACCTTTGGACTGAAGGCGTGTCCAACTTCAAGGGCAAGCATTTCGCCATGGTCGATTGCCGGATGAAGCCGGCGCCAAACGGCGAGGTCAAGCTCGTTGCCGCGGGCCAGTCTCCGACCGGCATGGCTTTCGCCGCCAAATATTGCGACTACAATTTCATCCTGGGAACGGGGGTCAACACGCCGACCGCCCATCTCGCCACCAACAGGCAATTGCTTGACGCCGTCGAAAAGACCGACCGCGATGTCGGTGCTTATGTCCTCTTTATGGTCATTGCCGACGAGACCGACGAGCTGGCGCAGGCGAAATGGAAGAAATACAAGGACGGCACCGACGTCACGGCGCTGGCCTGGATGGCGGATCAAGGAAGCCAGGACAAATCCGCTGCCGAAAGCTCAACCGCCAAGACCATCAACCTGCCCGAGCAGGCGCTCAATTTCAACATGGGAACGTTCGTAGGCTCCTACGCCACGATTGCCAAAATGCTTGATGCGGCAGCGACCGTACCCGGCACGAAGGGGCTGATGCTGACCTTCGATGATTTCGTGGAAGGTGTCGACAGCTTTGGCAAGCATATCCAGCCCTTGATGCACTGTCGCGCCGATCGACTCATAGCCGCCGGATAGACCGCGCAGCCCGCCCGGCGCCGGCCTGGTTTCACGCTGCCGAACGATGGCTTCCTCCGCGTCAGACTTGGCGTGGCGGCCCAGCGTTACAAGAGAGGCAAGGGGCTTAGCGGCAAAATCCTGCGGTATCGCGCATATCAGCCCAGCCGAGACCGCATTCAATGTTGGGAACCTTCTGTTGGAACCGCCGTTAGTCGCGGTCTCAGCACCCGGTTTCGGCGATGAACATCCTTGACCCACAGGGCCCCATCGGAGCCGCCGACAAGACCATCCTGATCGATTCCGTCGCCATCATGCTGGCGATCGTGCTGCCGACCCTGCTCGCGATCCTGGCCTTTTCGTTCTGGTTTCGGGCCGGGAATACCAGAGCCGTTCATCTGCCGAACTGGGCCTATTCCGGCCGTATCGAGATGGTGGTGTGGTCGATCCCGACATTAACCGTGATCCTTTTGGGGGGGGTGGCCTGGATCGGCTCGCACCAGCTCGACCCGGCGCAACCGATCGCAAGCGCCGAGCCGCCGCTGACCATCCAGGCGGTGTCGCTCGACTGGAAATGGCTGTTCCTCTATCCCAACCAGAAGATCGCCACTCTCAATACGCTGACGGTTCCGGTCGGCGTACCGCTGCACTTCGAGCTGAGCTCGGCGAGCGTGATGAGCGCGTTCTTCATCCCGCGGCTCGGCAGCATGATCTACACCATGAACGGGATGACGACCCGGCTCAATCTGCAAGCGAGCAACGTCGGCACGTTGCAGGGCCTGGCGTCGCATTTCAGCGGTGACGGCTTTGCCGACATGCATTTCGACGTCAACGTCGTCACCCCGGCGCAATTCGAACAATGGGCGCGGGATCAGGCCGGCGCGGCGGAGGTGCTCGACCAGAACAGTTACCAAGCGGTCGACAAGCCCTCGATCAACGACGCGCCCAGGACCTGGCGACTGGCCGATCCGAATCTGTTCCAAGCGATCGTCGCGCAGAAGATCCCGCCTTCGCCTGGAGGCCAATCGGGGGTCAAGGGCGCGTCGCCGCTGCCGGGAGTTGCCGATGCTAGGTAAACTGAGCTGGGACGCCCTGCCGCTCGATCAGCCGCTGCCGATGATCTCGTCCGGCGCCGTGGCGCTCGGCATCCTGGCGATCCTGGCCTGGGTCGTGACCAGCGGCCACCTGCCGTATTTATGGCGCGAATGGATCACCAGCGTCGACCATAAGCGCATTGGCGTGATGTACACGCTGCTCGCCATGGTGATGCTGTTGCGCGGCTTTTCCGACGCCATCCTGATGCGGCTGCAGCAATCGCTGGCCTTCCACAGCCAGGGCTTTCTGCCCCCCGAACATTACGACCAGATCTTCTCGGCGCACGGCACCATCATGATCTTCTTTGTCGCCATGCCGTTCATGATCGGACTGATGAATTTTGTCGTGCCGCTACAGCTCGGCGTCCGCGACGTCGCGTTCCCAACGCTCAACTCCGTCGGTTTCTGGCTGACCGCGACCGGCGCGCTCCTGGTGAACATCTCGCTGTTGGTCGGCGAGTTTTCGCGCACCGGCTGGCTGCCCTATCCGCCGTTATCGGAATTGGCCTATTCGCCCGGCGTCGGCGTCGACTATTATCTTTGGTCGCTGGAGATTTCCGGTATCGGCACACTGGTCTCGGGCATCAACCTGGTCACCACGGTGTTGAAGATGCGCACCCGGGGCATGAGCTATCTGCGCATGCCGATGTTCTGCTGGACCACGCTGGCGACGAATCTTCTGATCGTCGCGGCCTTTCCGATCCTGACCGCGACCTTGGCGATGCTGCTGCTCGACCGCTATCTCGGCTTCCACTTTTTTACCAACGAGGCCGGCGGCAACATGATGATGTTCATGAACCTGATCTGGGCCTGGGGGCATCCGGAGGTTTACATCCTCGTGCTGCCGGCATTCGGCATCTTTTCCGAGGTGATCTCGACCTTTTCCGGCAAACCCTTGTTCGGTTACCGTTCGATGGTATTGGCGACCATGGCGATCTGCGTGCTGTCGTTCATGGTCTGGCTGCATCATTTCTTCACGATGGGCGCCGGCGCCGATGTCAACGCGGTGTTCGGCATCGCCACCATGATCATCGCGGTGCCGACCGGCGTTAAGGTCTTCAACTGGCTGTTCACGCTGTATGGCGGCCGCATCCGCTTTGCGCCGCCGCTGTTGTGGTCGATCGGCTTCATGGTGACCTTCATCATCGGCGGCATGACCGGCGTCCTGATGGCGGTGCCGCCGGCCGACTTCGTGCTGCACAACAGCCTGTTCCTGGTGGCGCATTTTCATAATGTCATCATCGGCGGCGTGCTGTTCGGCGCGTTCGCGGGCTACACCTATTGGTTTCCCAAGGCATTCGGTTTCAGGCTTCACGACGGCCTCGGCAAGGCCGCGTTCTGGTTCTGGCTGGTCGGGTTTTATGTCGCCTTCATGCCGCTCTATGTGCTTGGCCTGGAGGGCATGACGCGGCGGATGCAGCATTATGACGTGCCGGAATGGCACCCCTGGTTGATCGTGGCCGCAGGCGGGGCAGGCCTGATCCTGTGCGGTATCGTGCTCCAGATCGCGCAGCTTGTCGTCAGTATCCGCCAGCGCGAACAGCTGCGCGACCTGACCGGCGACCCCTGGAACGGCCGGTCGCTCGAATGGGCTACCGCCTCGCCGCCACCGGCCTTCAATTTCGCCGTAGAGCCCGACGTGACCGGCGAAGACGCCTATTGGACCATGAAACAGCGCGCCAGGGAACAGACACAGCCCAACCAGCCGCCGGATTATCGCGACATCGCGATGCCGCGCAACTCGCCAACCGGTTTCATCTGCGCGTTCTTCGCCACGGTGATGGGCTTCGCTTTGATCTGGCACATCTGGTGGATGGTGGTGGCCGGCGGGCTCGGCGCCTTCGCCACCTTCGTCGTGTTCGCCTGGCGCGACGAGGACGAGGAAACGATCCCGGCGGAGGAGGTGGCGCGCATCGACCGCCGCCATTTGGCTGAGGTCAGCGCCACGACGCACCAGGAGGCCGCGTGATGGACGGAGTGACCGTGCCCGCAGACGATCCCCACGCCTTGCGAGGGCTCGCGAGCGACGACCCCGGATCGGCGTCGATGTGGAAGGGACCGGCGTCCAAGCGCATCATCACCGGCTACGGCTTCTGGATCTTCATCCTCAGCGACATCATCATGTTCTCGGCGTTGTTTGCAAGCTACGCCGTACTGATCGGCGCGACTGCCGGCGGCCCGTCCGGACGGCAGCTGTTCGACCTGCGCAATGTCGTGATCGAGACCGCGTTATTACTGGCGTCGAGCTTCAGTTGCGGCTTGGCAACGATCGCGGCCGACAGCCGCAACGCGACCTGGTTCCAGGTGGCGATGGCCGTCACCTGCGGCTTCGGCCTCGGCTTCCTCGCGCTTGAAGCCAACGAATTCGCCGGCCTGATCGGCCGCGGCGCGGGACCGACGCGCAGCGCGTTTCTGTCGGCGTTCTTCACGCTGGTGGGCTGCCATGGACTGCATGTCTCGGCCGGCATCCTGTGGCTGCTCACCATGATGGCACAGGTCTATGCCAAGGGGTTCCGGGCGGACATTCAGCGCCGCATCCTTTGCTTTGCGCTGTTCTGGCACGCGCTCGACATTATCTGGATCGCCGTCTTCACCATCGTCTATCTCCTGGGAAGCGCCGCATGAGCACATCAGACCAAGAATTCGGTATCGACGTCGCGCCCGGCGACGGCCCGGCCGAGCGCGGCGGCGTCGCCCAGCGCATCGGCTTCTATCTCGCGGGCCTCGGGCTCGCTGTGCTGTTGACAGCCACCTCGTTCTTCGTCGCAGGAACCGATCTGGTCTGGCAGCCGAGCATTCCGGTCGCGCTGGTGGTGCTGGCGATCGCGCAGATGGGCGTGCACCTGGTGTTCTTCCTGCACCTCACCACAGGTCCCGACAACACCAACAACGTGCTGGCGCTGGCGTTCGGCGTTCTGATCGTGATGCTGGTGATGGGCGGATCGCTCTGGATCATGGCCAATCTCAACCACAACATGATGCCGATGGACCAGATGATGCAGATGCAGCGCTGACCGCGGGCGTAAGATCAGCAGTCATCGCGCCAGGGCGTGATCACATTTCGTTTACAAATTTTTTGTTGGGTTCCCCAAGGAACGGTTTGACGAAATGCGCGTTAATTGGGGCAATCCGGTTGTAAACGTTGGCCACAGAGCTGCCAAAATATCCGCCCAAATAAGGCTTCTTTCCGGTTCTATTAAGGTGTCATTAAGCAATGAAAAATGTTGTTCACCATCAGGTTGCGGAACTCTTCAACTGTGTCCCAGAAGTGACAGCATTTTATTCAAAAGCGGCTTAAGTGCGCATCATCAATGACGCTAATCAGGCCGCGTCGATCTGACGACACGTGAAACTGAAAAAACGAAGTTGCTTGTAAACTCAAAAGTCTCGCCGGAGAACAACATGAAAAAATTGCTATTTACTACTGTGGCTTTCGTCGCGCTTGGCGCGACCGTGCCCGCACTTGCCGCCGATCTCGGCACCCGCAGCGCGCCCTATACCAAGGCGCCGGCCTATGTTCAGCCGATCTACAATTGGACCGGTTTCTATATCGGCGGCCATCTCGGCGGCGCGTTCAGCGGCGGCGGCGGTTTTCCCGGCGCGACCGGCAGCAACACCTCAAGCTTCCTCGGCGGCGTGCAGGTTGGCGCCGACTACCAGTTCGCGCCAAACTGGGTGATCGGCGCGGAAGGCCAGTACAGCTGGCTCGCCAGCAACAACAACAGCGCGACCTTCGCCACCACCCCCGGCCTGGTCTACAACGACCACCAGCACGGACTAGGCTCGGTGACTGGACGGCTCGGCTACACCTGGGGTCCGGCATTGCTTTACGCCAAGGGCGGCTATGCCTATTCCGACTACAGTCAATCCCTGACCGCCGCGGGTGTGCCGCAGCCGTTCGCGCTCAACGGCGGCCATCATGATGGTTACACCGTCGGCGGCGGTCTCGAATACATGTTCGCGCAGAACTGGTCGGCGAAGGTTGAATATCAGTACTACAATTTCGGCAAGACCAGCTTCGTGACGCCGGTCGTGCTCGCACCACTCGGCAGCAGCCACAACGACGAGCATACCGTGAAGGCCGGCATCAACTATCATTTCAACTGGGGCGGCCCGGTTGTCGCGAAATATTGATCCTGAACTAGATCCTGATTCCTGCACAAGGCCGGCCCAGCGCCGGCCTTGTTGTTATCAGGCAGCTGATGTTGCGAGCCTTTCGCTCCCGAAAATTAACGATATTGTTTAGAGCTTAATTAAGCACAAAAAGTTTGTTACGCGCATGAAATCACTCCCCTGATGGTTCGGGCCGATGCGTTGACGGCATTTTATTAAAAGGCGGTCTAACTGCTGAGGATGCGGATCGCCACGCACCGGCGATCCGATACGCAAGCGTTGATTTGCCGGAGACCATCGATGAGGAAGTTGTCATTCGCAGCCCTCGGGCTCGCCGCGTTCGGCGTCAGCGTGTCGGCACGCGCCGCCGATATCGGCACCTACAGCAAGGCTCCGGCCTATGTCGCGCCGGTCTATAACTGGACCGGATTCTACATCGGCGGTCTCGCCGGCGGCGCGTTCAGCGGCAGCAACAGCTTCAACGGCCTGGTGCTCAGCAATTACAGCGCCCAGTTCATGGTCGGCGCGGAGGCCGGCGTCGACTACCAGATCGCGCCGAACCTTGTCGCCGGCATCGAAGGCCAGTACAGCTGGCTCGGCAGCAATCAGATCAGCACGGTGTTCCCGGCCGGCCTCTCCTACAACAGCAATCAGCGCGGGCTCGGCTCCCTGACCGGCCGGATCGGCTATAATTGGGGCCCGGTGCTGACCTACGTCAAGGGCGGCTATGCCTATTCGAGCTACGATCAATCGCTGACGCTCGGCGGCGCGGCGCTGCCGTTCACCCTCAATGGCAGCCATCACAACGGCTACACCGTCGGCGGCGGACTGGAATACATGTTCGCCCAGAACTGGTCGGCCAAGATCGAGTATCAATATTACGATTTCGGCAGCAGCCAGTTCATCACCCCGGCGCTCCTGATGCCGTTCGGCAGTTTTCGCAACGACGAGCACACCGTGAAGGCCGGCGTGAACTATCGCATCAACTGGGGCAGCCCGATGGTCGCGCGCTACTGATGGCGCGCCGGCTGCCTGCGCCATGCGCCGCGAGCGGTATCCTCGGCGCCCGACGCATGATACGCGGTCGGAGCTGCCCTGGCCTGGTTTTTCGACTGGCGCGCTGTCGATAGTCCGGCTAAATCGGTAGCTTCAGATGGCGAACCCAACGATGGATTCGAAAACCGACAGCGTTCCAGCCGCGGCCGATGGCTTGCGTTATCCCTGGGAAGGCCACCCCGGCCAGGATCAGGTGGTCGAGGTGAGGCCCGGACTGCTGTGGGTCCGGCTGGCGCTGCCGTTCCGCCTCAACCACGTCAATATCTATCTGCTCGCGGACGGCGACGGCTGGGCCATGATCGACTCCGGCTTCGGCAATGAGGAGTCGATCGCGGCCTGGACGGCGTTGTTCGAGGGCCCGCTGGCGGATGTCAGGATCAGCCGGCTGATCGTGACCCATTCGCATCCCGATCATGTCGGCCTGGCGGGGTGGATCGTCGAGCGCTTCGGCTGCCCGCTTTATATGTCGCAGGTCGAATATCTGCAGTCGGTATATTTTCAGACCCGCGGCACCGACGAGCGCCGCCACGCGCAAGCTCTGTTCTTCCGCCGCCACGGCATGGATGAGAACCTGACCGACAAACTGCTCGGCCGCGGCCAGGACTATCTGAAGCGGGTCTCGACCCTGCCGCCGTCCTACCGCCGCATCGCCCATGGCGACGAGATCTCGATCGGGCCGCGCCGCTTCAAGGTCATCACCGGCGGCGGCCACGCGCTCGACCAGGTGATGCTGTATTGCGCCGCCGACAAGCTGTTCCTGTCGGCCGACCAGGTGCTCAGCAAGATCTCCCCCAATGTCAGCGTCTGGGCGGTCGAACCCGACCAGAACTCGCTGGGCGAATATCTGGCCTCGCTGGCCCGCCTGACCACCACTTTGCCCTACGACCTCCTGGTGCTGCCCGGCCATGGCGTGCCGTTCTACGGACTGAAGACCAGGATCAAGCAACTGGCCGACCACCACGAGGACCGCTGCCGGTTGATCGCCGACGCCTGCCGGGACACTGCGAAGACCTCCAAGGACCTGGTGCCCGTGGTGTTCCACAAGCATGTGCTCGACGTCCACCAGATGGGCTTTGCCGCCGGCGAACTGATCGCCCATGTCAATTACATGCTGGTCGAGGAACGGCTGACCGCCGAGGAAGTCGACGGGGTGCTGTGGTTTCGGACGACGTGAGCGGCCGAAGCGGATTATGGCGGCGGCTTTCTGGTGTTTCTTTTCTGGAGTCGGACCGGGCCTATCTTGTCAACTCTCGATTCAACCCGCGATCGTGGCGCGGTCAAGTCGGTTCTAAATGCAGCGATGTGTGGGCTATCCATCGTGACTGAAACAGCGAGCCCGAAAAAACTGGAGCGGCTCATGCCGAGCTCCGCCGCCCGCCGGTCAACTCGGCCAATCAGGCTTTTCGGCAGGTAGACATTGACCCGCTCCGATGGATCCGGCGGATCGACGCCAACCATGAAATAAGCGACGAGTTTGCATCCCCCAGGCAATACGATCTGGTCGATCGGCGTCGCTTGGGGCAGGCCCCGATCACGCTCCGCCAGCGCGTCAACGGCATGCGCCAGGGCGTTCTCGGCCTTGGCAATGGCTTCCTCCTGCGACCGGCCGCCGGCGACGCAGCCGGGGAAATCGGGAAACCAGGCGCCGAAGCTGCCCTTGGGACCGCGCTCCAGCACCGCCGGATAATGCCGCTTCTTCATGTCGCCTGCCTTTTCATGTCGCCTGCCGATGCTGGTGTGTTATATCACACAATGTGTTGAATCACACACTTTCCCGTACGACCGGACGAGGGCGATCGATGGACCAAGAAGCCGAACTCAGCATCATCAGGGCGGCCTATGCCAAGCAGATCCTGGCTGTCGCCCGCGTCCATGATCCGCGTCTTTCGGCCGCGTTCGCCGCAATCCGCCGCGAGGATTTTCTCGGCCCCGGTCCGTGGCCGATGCTGCGCTGGCTCGGCGAGTACGTGCCCACGCCCGACGCCGATCCGGTTTATCTCTACACCAACGACCTGGTCGGCATTCTGCCGGACCGGCACCTCAACAATGGTCAGCCATCCCTGCATGCCCATCTGATTCATCAGGCAGCGCCGGCCGCGGGCGATCACGTCATGCACATCGGAACCGGCACCGGCTACTTTACCGCCATCCTGGCACATCTGGCCGGACCGTCCGGCCGGGTCACCGGAATCGAATATGAGCCTGAACTCGCCGCCCGGGCGAGGCGCAATTTTGCGACATCTCGAAATGTCGAGATCATCGAAGGCGACGGCGCTCAGGTTTCGTTCGATGTGGCCGACGTCATCTACGTCAATGCCGGCTGCACCCGGCCGGCCGAAAGCTGGCTCGACCGGCTGGCCGATGGCGGCCGGCTGATCCTGCCGCTGACCTCTGGCCAGGGCTTTGCCCGTGGTACGCCGGAGCAGATAGCGCGATCCGGCGCGGTGTTTCGCATCGAACGCCGCGGCGATGATTATTTCGCGAAATGGATTTCAGCGGTCGCGATCTTTCCCTGCGCCGGAAGCCGCGACGACGAATCTGAACGCGCCCTCGCGGAGGCCTTCGCCAAGGGCGGCTGGCAGCAGGTCACGCGGCTCTACCGGGGTCAGGCGTTACCTGAGGAGGGCTGGCTTCGCGGCGCGGGATGGAGCCTCGGCTAGACAGAAACCAACGACCGCGCCATATCGGTTCAACCTGGGCGCCCACAAGGGGGTGCCTGCGGGCGCCCATGTTGGCGCCCTGCTTTACCGGGAGTGATCGTGGGCAGCAGCGGGTTGATATCGATCGATCTCGGCTTGCGCGGCGCCACCGTCGGATTGGCATTGATGATCGCGGCCATCCTGCTGCGCGATCGATCGAAAAGTATCGTGGCGCGGCTCAGCACGGCGCTGGTGATCGGGGCCGCCGCCTATGCGATCCGCTGCGCGCCGACCTTTCCCTCGCCCTGGCCGTGGTTCAACTGGTCGATGCAGGGGCTGTCCTGCGGTACGCTGGCGGTGTTCTGGGTGTGGGCCAGCGCGGCCTTCGATGACGAGTTTGCGCTGCGGCGCTGGCACGCTTTGCTGTGGGCGGCGATGGTCGCGCTGGGACTGGTGGCTTTCAATGGGCGCTCCTGGCCGGTAGCCGGGCCAGCTGCCGACCTGACCCTGTCGCTGGCCGGGCTTGGTCTCGCGTTATCCGCCGCTGGTCAGGCGCTTTCAACCTGGCGGGCGGATCTGGTGGAGCAACGGCGTCGGCTGCGGCTCGTGGTTGTGATCGGAATCGCGGCCTATATCGGCGCCGACACGCTGTTGCGGTTCTCCCCTCTTCATTCGGCTTACCGCGGCGCCATCGGAAATGTCGCCAATTCGCTCGGCCTGTGGTCGTTGATGGTTCTCAGCGGCTGGAATCTGTTCCGGGCCGACACAACCGGGCTGCGCCGGCCGGTTCAGACGGCGACGGACGGAGTGCTGGCCAGCGGCATCCCGCAAGTTGCAAGCGAGCCCGACCGGACCCGCGCCATCGATCCCGCGCTGCTGCGCCGGCTCGAGCATCTGATGTCGGTCGAACGCGCCTACCGGCGCGAAGGACTGACCATCGGCGCGCTCGCGATCACGCTCGGTGTCTCTGAATACCGGCTGCGCCAGCTCATCAATGAGGGCCTCGGACACCGCAATTTCAATGCTTTCCTCAACCGTTACCGGATCGACGAAGCCAAGGCGGCGCTGGCGGACCCCTGGCAGCGGGAGGTGCCGGTCCTGACCATTGCCATGGATGCCGGATTTCAGTCGCTCGGGCCGTTCAACCGCGCCTTCAAGGCGGCCACGGACCTGACTCCGACCGAATTCCGGCGCTTGGCCATGGCAGACGCCGCGTCGAAGCATGCGATCGGGGAGAGACGCGCAGAAATCGGCAAGGCGAGCTGAGAAATCGGCCAGCCTATTCCCGAAAACGACGCGCGCTGGCGGCGCCGATCCAACAGGTTCTCCGCCAAACCTGGAGGATCCCATGCGCCAATTGCTGCTTGCCGGTGTCGCCGCGGCGGCCACGATTGCGAGTTCGATCTGGCTGTTACCTTCGCGTGGATTGTTGCTGGTCGGCAATTTCAACATCCAGCCCTGGCTGCTGCCCGGCGTCATGACGCTGGCGCTGGCAGAGGGTGTTGCGCTCAGCCTGCGCGGCACGGATTACGACTGGAAGGCCTGGTTCGCCTCGTCATGCGACGCCATGGTCCGGCAGCTGATCGGCTTTATTCCGCTCAGCCTGGTCGCGCCATTGTTCGCTTTGGCCTGGCAGCATCGTATTTATACCGTCCATCTCGGGCCATGGTGGAGTTTTGCGCTGCTGCTGCTCGGGCAGGAATTCTGTTATTACTGGCTGCACCGGGCGAGCCACCGCATCCGCTGGTTCTGGGCGTCCCACGCCGTCCACCACTCGCCCAATGACTATACCCTGGCGGCGGCCTACCGGCTGGGATGGACTTCGAAATTATCAGGGGAGGCCATCTTCAACGCGCCGCTGATGTGGCTCGGCTTCCGACCGGAAGTCGTCATGGCAACGCTGTCGTTCAACCTGCTCTATCAGTTCTGGCTGCACACCGAGCTGGTGCCGCGGCTCGGCTGGCTCGAATGGGTTTTCAACACCCCATCGCACCATCGCGTGCATCACGCCTGCAACCCGGATTATCTGGACCGCAATTTCGGCGGCACGCTGATCATCTTCGACCGTCTGTTCGGCACTTTCGCGGACGAGCGGCCGGAACTCCCCTGCCAATATGGCCTGGTGAAACGGCTGACCTCGTACAATCCGGGGTTGATTGCCGTGCACGAATGGTGGGCGATGGCCCGCGATGTCGGATCGGCCAAAACCTGGCGGCAGCGGCTCGGCCATCTCGTGGGACCGCCGGGATGGTCGGCCGTCGAAGCCGACGCGATCACCGATCAGACGGTGCCGGTCGCCGCCGACCAGCCCGGCTTCAATGCCCTGCAAACCACGACCGCCGAGGCAAGCCCATGCTGATCGCCGCCACCATTTTGCACAATACGCCAAGCTGGGTCTTCGCCCTGCTCGGTTTTCTGATCTGGCGCGGCGTGCAGGCGCTGCGCGCGAAAACCCAGCCGTTCTGGCGCCTTTTGATCGTCCCGCTGATATTCCTGGTCATGGGCCTGTCGCGCCTGGCGATGGCGCGCGACGGAATCGAGCCGTTGCTCGCCTGGCTGGCCGCGGCCTTGGTGTTGTTTGCGGTGGCGCTTTCCCGCCATCCCAGGCTGGTGGTTGTTGACCGCACCAGCGGACTGGTGACGCTTCCCGGCAGCGCCATCCCGCTCGTTCGCAACGTCACGGTATTCCTGCTGCAATATGGCGTGGCCGTCGCGTCCGCCATGAAACTACAACCTGAACTCGCGGTGGCGATCCTGGGTCACGCGGTATCGGGCGCCAGCGCGGGCTATTTTTCCGGCTGGATTTGGGCGCTCTGGCGGTTCTATCGCAACTTTGACAGCCGGCCTTCTATCGTCGCCGCATCCTCACGCTAGCGTGTTGATCCCTATCAAGTTCTGCCCCTCGCTGGAAGCAACCCGGCCCCTCGGCCAGCGGCCGTCGAATTGCCCTATTGCGGCTCGACAGCCGTGCTGCGAACGCTCTAAAAAGCTTTTCATTCTAGAAGGTGTTGAGCCACTTCTACCTTTCCCTCCGTTTTCGGGTCTCGCGATGG
>Ga0302319_10014391_pt1 | contig 14766 bp, 14 predicted proteins | sample Bog_T0_2_FD_203319 | JGI IMG/M metagenome (GOLD analysis project Ga0302319, IMG submission 203319) | Peat permafrost microbial communities from Stordalen Mire near Abisko, Sweden - Bog_T0_2 | ecosystem: Environmental > Terrestrial > Soil > Wetlands > Peat | place: Sweden: Abisko, Stordalen Mire... | reverse complement strand
CATTTCCGCGGGCGCCGGGCCAAAACCCTTCTTGTAGGGCGCGACCTTGCCGGTCATGTGCATGGCGACGAGGGTGCGGCCGTGGAAGGCGCCGGTGAAGGCGATCACTCCGGCGCGCCCGGTGGCGGCGCGGGCGATCTTCACCGCGTTTTCCGTGGCTTCGGCGCCCGTCGAGAGCAGCATCGACTTCACCGGGCCGGAGATCGGCGCGATCGCGTTCAGCCGCTCGCACAATTCGACGTAGGAATCGTACATCGTCACCTGGAAGCAGGTGTGGGTGAAACGCTCCATCTGCGCCTGCACCGCGGCCATCACCTTGGGATGGCGATGTCCCGTGTTGAGCACGGCGATGCCGCCGGCGAAATCGATATAGCGCTTGCCTTCGATGTCCCAGAGTTCGGCGTTTTCCGCGCGCTCTGTGAACACGCCGGTCACATGGCCGATTCCGCGGGCGACTGAGGCGTTGCGCCGGGCGAGCCAAGCAGCGTTGGAGGTGAAATCCGTCATCGGCGTCTTCTCGATCCAGAATGGCGATGAGCGACTGTGACGCGGCCGCGACGAAACTCAATCAGCTTGTTTGCAGGCGACGCGTGCGTTTTTGGCAATAGTCGGCGGGAGCGCGCTGCGAAAGTGGGGACACGTTTTTTTTGCAGAGGGCGCATGGTAATGGAGGAAACTTGCGGTTCCGTCTCCAGCGTTTGGCGCGCGAAGACGCGTAGGTTGCAATGGGTGGGTTCGACCCTTTACAGTCGTTGGGGCTGACCGTAAAGGTCACTAGGCAACAGTCCTCGACAGATCCGAATTCGGATTTTACTGCCCCGCAGAGGCAAGCGCGACCTTGCCCAGGGATGCGCCACGCATTCTCGCCTTCCTGAGCGCGACGCGCTCCTCATCGGACATGGAGATCGCGTTTTCGCGTTGCCTTACGTCGCCTACGAACTGCTCCGGAGACGACTGCCAGTGCATCTGCTCAGCTACGCATCGCGCCACCGCCGCTGCAAGCGGAGGAGGCACCGCGTTGCCCACTTGTCGATATTGTTGAAGTCGCGGAATGCGGTCAGGCCAGATGAAGTCGTCGGAGAAGCCTTGGAGCCGCGCGCTCTCGCGAACTGTCACGACACGATCATAGTTGTAGTGGATTGGCCGCAGCGGCGAAAAGTTCCCGCTGCCGGCCCGAAGAGTGTATGATAGCCGATCGGGATGCAGCCGGTCGTGGAACGACCCGCGCTCCCTACGTCCTTGGGCAAGGGTACGCAAGCGTTCGACCATATCTGCGCTATGCATCGTTGGTTCGTGGTTGTGGATGCCGGTGACCCCGAATTCGCCGCGTCAGGCAGATCGCCGATGGCCTCCCTAGTCGTCACATATGGACGCAAGTTGCCGCCATGTGACGCTTCAGGGCCTCGAACCTTCTGCCGTCCTTTGATGCCTATCAAGATAAGCCTCTTGCGCGCCTGCGGTACGCCGAAGTCGGCAGCAGACAGCACATTGTGCCACAACGAATAGCCGAGTTCCGCTAGCCCGCTTGTGGTCTCCTTGAACACCACACCGCCACCTAACTTCTCCAGGTTGGGGACGTTCTCAAGTACGAACGCTTTCGGGCTCAGTTCGCAAATCAGTCGGACGAAGTGGGTCATTAAGTCCGCGCGCTCGTCGGCTGCTCCTAGACGCTTCCCTACGATGGAGAACGGCTGGCAGGGTGGACCGCCAACGACGAAGTCAACCGAGCGGAGTCCCGCAAATTCAAGAAGAGTCTTGCCTGACAAAGTAGAAAGGTCAGTGACAAAGCCATGGCTACCCCTGTGACCGTGATTGTAATTGTAAGCATCCACCGCCCGGCGGTCGATCTCAAACCCTGACGCAATGGCGAGGCCAGCATCGAGAAACCGGGTGGAAAGCCCTCCGCATCCGGCAAACAACTCAATCCCAATGATTCGGTTATGATTCATCTTCAATGCTTCGGTACGTTGGTCGATCGGATTGCAGCGAGTTGTGCCGGCGAGCTTGCAATTAGGTAGCTTTCCGCCTTGACGACTCTGAGTTCCCCCGCCTTGTTTGGCACATTGAACTCCATGATGTGGACAACAGATTGGTAATCCACCTTAACGGCCAATGGTCTCACAACAAGTCCGGGAAAATAGTGACGCGCATACTGTACCATGTTGTGAATCTGAACCCGGTTGAGCGCGTCGGAGACGGACTTCGCCTCAATGGGAAAAACGATAGGCACGTCATCATCCGACTTAGCGATGCCGACGTCGATGGCGTCCAATTCCGCTTGTCCGACGCCGGGTACTGACTTTCTCACATGAGAGCGGAGACGGTAGATCGTCATTCCCGTGAAATGATCAAGAAGGCGACAGTAGCCAACCACGGAAAGCAACGCTTGCTCATCCATCTCGGCTACAGTCTCGGGCAATAGCCGGCGTACAGGCATCGGCGTCAAATCAATGGCGGCCGTGGGGTTGTAACCGGCGTCTCGATAATCCCCGCTGTCGCCCGTTCAAACTGATACTTGCCGCGGCCGATCGGCCGGAGAATGTGGAACCCGAGCTTAAGTATCTCGTCCGGCAACACGGTACGTGAGCGCATACGGTAAACGACGTCTGCCGGGTTCCTGGACGAGATTGCATCAGAGTTTGCAGCCTCCTTTCGAACCTCCTCGACAGCGGTTCTAACATCGTCAAGACTAAAGATCACGTCGGAGGCACCCGGTCGATATCTGGCCTTGAATATCTTCAAAATGACTCGAACATAGACTTTCGAATTTTACCCGTGAGTCTGGAGACTCTTCTGTTTTTTATTCGGTGAAGCTGTTTCATTCAGTGAGGCGCTATCAGCCTTAGTTGCGCGCTTTTTCTTTCGCTCACCCGACTCACTCTCGCTGCCCATGTGATTCGCCTCCGCGGGTACGATACCATGTCGAGGGACTGGCCCAAGGTTTCTCGTTGCCGGTTATCCCTCTCTTGGTAGTTTGCGGCCAACTTCCGGGAGCTTCCCCTCCCCACCCTCGGAGACACACCCGACTCGGCGACGAGCGTTGGATTTGAATCCCTAAAGCCGCAGCGCCTCGTCGAGCCACTCGACGAGAGCGCGCATCGGGACGGAGCCGGCGGCTTCCGATCGCATCGCCAGCTCGTAGGTTCCCAGCCGCACGTCGGTCGTCCCGATCTCGACGAGCCGGCCGTCGGCGAGTTCCTCCTCGACCAGCAACTCGTTGGCGAGCGCGACTCCCTGGCCGAGCCGCGCGGCGCCGATGGCGAGATGGGCGTGCCACAGCCGCACCCCTTCGAGACGCGTCTCGGCGCGCCGGTCGATGGGCAGCCCCGCCGCTTCGAGGAAGGCGCGCCATTCGTCGCCGGAGAGTTCGTGTATCCACGGCAGTTCGTAGATGAGCGAGATGTCGGACGCCGGCCGGCCCAGTCGGCCGACGGCGGTGGGGCTGACGACTGGCATGATTCGGGGGCGGCAGAGTTCGGTCTCCGAGACGCCCGGTCGCGCGATGCGCTCGCCGATCCGGTAGGAGATTTCGGCGTCGACTTCGCCGCGCTTGAGGTCATGGCGCGCCATGGTGGGGTGCAGGTGGATCGAATAGTCGGATAACCTCGCCTCGAGGTCGGGCAGGCGCGGCAACAGCCGCATCACCGCCAGTCCTGGCCAGCAGGCGAGTTTCAACGGCGCGCGCTGCGGCTTGACGAGGTCTTGCGTCGCCGCGGCGATTTGATCGAACGCCCGGGCGATCTCAGCGTGGAACCGAGCGCCGGCCTCGGTGAGCGCGACCCCGCGCCCCCTCGGCTCCACGAGTTGCGCACCGAGTCGCGCCTCCAGGTTGGCGATATGGCGCGACACCACGGTCGGCGACACCGCGAGCGCTTCCGCCGCCGCCTTGACGCTGCCTGTCGCGCCCAAAGCTTCGAAGGCGCGCAGCGCGATCAGGGGAGGCAGCGTGCGCTGGCGATTTCGCTCCGAAGGCATTGGCTTTTCATCGATCCCGACGCATTCTCCTGGCGTTTTGCGCCGAACGGGCGGGAGCTGTCCAGAGCGGAGCGAGGGAGGCGGATTTGGGCGCGAGGGACATCATCGATACGCATCTGCATCTCATCTATCGCGACCGGTTGAACTATCCCTGGCTCGCCAACGCTGAGCGGCTCGACGACGACTTTCCTTACGAACGCTATCTGCGGGAGGCTCGCCGCTGCGGGATAACGGACGCGCTGCACATGGAAGTCGACGTCGCCGAAGCCGACATGGAGGCGGAGACTGCGAATGTCGGCGCGCTGGCGGCCGAGCCCGATACGCTGATTCGCGGCGCTATCGCCTCCTGCCGCCCGGAACGCGCCGAGTTCCCCGCCTACCTCGAGCGCGCGCTCGCCAACCCGCTCGTCAGGGGTTTTCGCCGCATCCTGCATGAGGCGCCCGACGAGGTGAGCGTGTCGCTAGAGTTTCGCGAAAATGTGCGGCGGCTGTCCGGGACCGGAAAACCCTTCGATGTCTGCGTGCGCCCCGATCAACTCGACAAGGCGATATCGCTCGTCGACGCGGCGCCGGATGTGCAGTTCGTGCTCGACCATTGCGGGGCGCCCAGAATCGCCGAGCGCGAATTCCATCCCTGGCGCGAGCGCGTGGCGGAGCTGGCGCGCCGGCCCAACGCGGCCGCCAAAATCTCCGGAATCGTCGCTTACGCGGACGGCGCGACCTGGAACGCCCAAGATCTGCGCCCCTATGTGGAGCATGTGATCGACGCTTTCGGCTGGGATCGCGTGGTGTGGGGCAGCGACTGGCCGGTCTGCACGCTCAATGCCTCGCTGTCGCTGTGGGTCGCGGCGACCCATGCGATAACGCGGGGCGCCTCGGCCGAGGAGCGCGACAAGCTGTTTGCGGGCAATGCGCGCCGCATCTGGCGACTGCCGGCGTGAGCAAGTCATTCAAACGGACGTTTGACGCGCGCGCTTTCCACGCTTAGCCTGATTCCGAGTCGTCACAACGGCAGGCGGAAGCCTGCTGCGCTCAAGAGCATGGCGAAGACCGCCGGGAGGTCGAACATGGATTTTGCCTATTCCGCCAGGACGGAAGAATTTCGTGCGCGCGTGCGCGATTTCATGGATCGCTATGTGATCCCCAACAACGAGCGCTATCGCCGTGAAGTCGCGGCCGGCGCGTCGCATCCGGCCGTCGTCGACGAGTTGAAGCCGATCGCCAAGTCGGAGGGGCTGTGGAACCTGTTCCTGCCCGGCCTCAAACCGGAAGAGCCGGGCGTGAAGCTCACCAATCTCGAATACGCCCCGCTCGCCGAGTTGATGGGGCGGCTCTCTTGGGCCTCCGAAGTATTCAATTGCGCCGCGCCCGACACCGGCAACATGGAGCTGCTGCATCTGTTCGCCACGCCCGAGCAGCGCGAGCGTTGGTTGAAGCCGCTGCTCGAGGGCGAAATTCGCTCGTGTTTCGCGATGACCGAGCCCGACGTCGCCTCGTCCGACGCGACCAACATCTGCACCCGCATCGAAGCCGACGGCGACGATTTTGTCATCAACGGCCGCAAATGGTTCATCAGCGGCGCCGGGCGCCCGCGCTGCAAGATCGCCATTCTGATGGGTCTCACCAACCCCGCCGCCGAGCCGCACAAACGCCAGAGCATGGTGCTCGTCCCGATGGATACGGCCGGCGTCACCGTAGTGCGCAACATCCCGGTGATGAACCACCATTCGGTCGAGACTCATTGCGAAGTGCTCTACCGCAATGTGCGCGTGCCGAAATCCAACCTGCTCGGCTACGAGGGCGGGGGCTTCGCGCTGGCCCAGGCGCGCCTAGGCCCGGGGCGCATCCACCATTGCATGCGCACCATCGGCCAGAGCGAGGTCGCGCTCGAACTGATGACGATGCGCGCCAAGGAGCGCAAGACGTTCGGCAAATATTTGTACGAGCACGGAGTCGTCGCCGAGTGGATCGCGCTGTCGCGTTGCGAGATCGAACAGGCGCGCCTGCTAGTGCTCAAGGCCGCGTGGATGATCGACAACCTCGGCGCCAAGGCGGCGGCGCTGGAAATCTCGATGATCAAGGCGATCGCGCCGCGCATGCAGACGACGATCCTCGACCGGGCGATGCAGACATTCGGCGCGATGGGCCTTTCGCCGGATACGCCGCTCGCCGACATCTGGACGCACGGACGCACGCTGCGTTTCGCCGACGGCCCGGACGAAGTGCACCTGCGCTCGATCGCCAAGCGCGAATTGAAGAAGGATCGCTCCAATATCGGCGCCGCCGCGGCGTTCCTCACGCCGCCGCTCGATGTGGAGGTGTGAGGCATGAGCCGAGGCAGACTGCAGGGCAAGACTGCGCTCGTCACCGGCGCCGCGGCAGGCATCGGACGCGCCATCGTTGACAGCTTCCTCAATGAGGGCGCACGCGTCGCCGTGACCGATATCGACCAAGCCGGACTTGCCGATCTTGCGGCGAGAGGCGCGTTGGCGCTGCCTCAGGACGTCACCGACGAGGCGCGCTGGCGCGAGGTCGTTGACGCGACCGTCGCGGCCTTTGGCAAGCTCGACATCCTCGTCAACAACGCCGGCATCGGGATCATCGGCCATATCGAGAAGGCGACGCTCGCGGACTTCCGAAAGACGCAAGCGGTCAATGTCGAGAGCGTATTTCTCGGCTGCCGCGAAGCGGTGAGGGCGATGAAGGCGCATGGCGGTTCGATCGTCAACATCTCCTCGGTCGCCGGCATCATCGGCGACGCCAATTCGGCGGCCTATTGTGCGAGCAAGGGCGCGGTGCGCCTGCTCACCAAATCGGTGGCGCTGCATTGCGCGCGCGCGGGATACGGAATCCGCTGCAACTCCGTGCATCCCTCGTTCACGGAGACCGCGATGGTCGACAGCTTCATCGCCACCGCGCGCGATCCCGACCGCTTCCGCGAAGGGCTGCGCCGCGCGATTCCCCTCGGCCGCCTCGGTCAAGTCCATGAGATCGCCGCGGCGGTGTTGTATCTCGCCAGCGACGAAGCGTCGTTCACGACGGGCGCCGAACTGGCTGTCGACGGCGGGTTGACGGCGCAATAGAAGGGCGCCGCGCCTCGAGGAGGAAGGTTTGAACGATCCCCAATTGATGGCGCCGCTGGCGGCCTTTCATGGCGCCAAGCCGCCGGCGCCCGAATGGTTCGAACACGTGATCGCGCAGGAACCGGAGCGCACGTTCACTGAGATCGAGGGCGCGGCGATCGAGGTGCTCGCCTGGGGGCGGCGCGGCAAGCCAGGCCTCATTTTCCACCACGGCGGCGGCGCTCACGCCGATTGGTGGTCGTTCATCGCGCCTTTCTTTGCTCGCGATTATCGCGTCGTCGCCTCCTCGTTCACCGGCATGGGCCGCTCGGAGCCGCGTCTGGTCTATCAGTTCGAGCAATTCGTGCGCGAGGCCTATGGCGCGGCGCGCGCGGGCGGCGCATTTGACGGCGGCCGTCCCGTCGTCGTCGGGCATTCGTTCGGCGGGCGGGTGTCGATGGGGCTCGCGCATGATTTCGGTGATCAATATGCCGCCGCGATCCTCATCGATCCCCCATTCTGGGCGCCGCAGAATCGCCGCACGCCCAATCCGCCGCGCGCGACCAAATCGCGCCAACCCCACGCCACGCTGGAGGCGCTGATCGGCCGTTTTCGCCTCGCGCCGCCGCAGACCTGCGAGAACCTGTATATTCTCGATTTTCTCGCCCGGCGTTCGGGCAAACAGGTGGTCGACGCGCACGGGCGCGCCGGTTGGATGCTGTGTTTCGATCCCGTGTTCTGGGACCGTTTCAAACAGGCCGATCCCGAGCCGTTGTTGAGAGGCGCGCGCTGCCCTCTGGCGCTGATCCGCGGCGCGGATTCGAAATTGTTCGGCGCTGTCGACGCCGCGCATTTGTTGAGTCTGACGCCGCCGGATACCCCATATATCGTCATCCCCGACGCGCGCCATCACGTCCCCATCGACCAACCGCTGGCCGTTGTCGCGACGCTGTCGGCTCTGTTGCAGGGGTGGCCCCCGGCGCGCACGATCAGTCGCGGCGCGTCATCAGCGGAATGAGAATGCCCTGGCGGTCGCGTTCCCGAGCCGGCGACAACGGCTTGCCGCCGAGGGCGAACCGGCCGATCAGGGCGTGATAGCTGCGCCGGCTTTGACGCCCGCGCTGACGCCACGGGCCCAGGAGCGTCCCCCGCACCAGCGCGACGAGCGCCAGAGCCAGCACCGCCAGGATGAATCGGATCGACAGGAACGTGAACGGCTCGGCGTCGGCGCCGCCGAGCCTCGAGCCGATGAGCCCGGTCGACCACAACAGCACGAACGCCACCGGGGCGAGGCGCAACAGCAACGTCCGTACTCCCTGAACTGGTTCCTTGCCCCGTTCCTATGCGGGGTCGAACGTCAGTTCAACTGTTGCTCCAGCGCGTGCAGCGTCTGATAGCAGGGCAGCACCTGGGCGACGCTCGAATTGGGCTCGCGTCCCTCGCGGATCGCGGCGAAGAATTCGCGGTCCTGCAACTCGATGCCATTCATGCTGACGTCGACCTTGCTGACGTCGATCTTCTCGTCCTTGCCGGTGAACAGATCGTCGTAACGCGCGATGTAAGTCGCGGTGTCGCCGATGTAGCGGAAGAAGGTGCCGAGCGGTCCGTCGTTGTTGAACGACAGCGACAGCGTGCAGATCGCGCCGCTGGCCGCCTTCAACTGGATGCTCATATCCATGGTGATGCCGAGCGCCGGGTGGATCGGCCCTTGCACGGCGTTGGCCTTCACGATCGGGCTGCCCGCCTGATAGGCGAACAAATCGACGGTGTGCGCGGCGTGGTGCCAGAGCAGATGGTCGGTCCAGGAGCGGGGCTGGCCCAGTGCGTTGATGTTGGTGCGGCGGAAGAAATAGGTCTGCACGTCCATTTGCAGGATGTTGAACCCTCTGGCGACGATGCGCTTATGCACGAACTGGTGGCTCGGGTTGAAGCGGCGGGTATGGCCGACCATGGCGACGAGCCCGGTCTTCCTTTGCATCGCGACCACGGCCTCGGCGTCGGCAAGGGAGTCGGCGAGAGGTATCTCGACCTGCACATGCTTGCCCGCTTGCAGGCATTGCAGCGACTGCGCGGCGTGCATCTGGGTCGGCGTCGCGAGGATGACGGCGTCGAGGCCGGGTTGTTTCAGCGTCTCGGCGAGATCGGTCGTCGCGTGGCCGACGCCATATTTGGCCGCCGCTTCCTGCGTCTTGTCGAGTTCGCGCCCGACCAGCGAAATGACCTCGACGCCGTCGATCAGCTTGATTGCGTCGAGATGCTTCAGGCCGAAAGCGCCGGCGCCGGCGAGCGCGACTTTGATGGGTTTGGTCATGAGGGGTCCTCGGTTCAACATCGGTGTCCCCTCTCCCGCTTGCGGGAGAGGGCTAGGGTGAGGGGCAATTGCGCAAAGGCCCTCATCCGGCGCTTCGCGCCACCTTCTCCCGCAAGCGGGAGATGGGAATTACCCCGCATCCTCCAATATCAAATGCCCCACCGCCGTATTCGACGCGGGCACGTGATAGAAGCGGTGGACGACTTTCGGCGCCGGCCCCCCGGCGACGTCGGCCATCGCGCCACGCGCGATCAGCCACATCACCAGCTCGATGCCCTCGCTGCCGGCCTCGCGCACATATTCGATATGCGGGACCTGCGACAGTCCCCTCGGATCGGCGATCAACCGGTCGAGGAACGCGTTGTCCCACTTCGCATTGATGAGGCCCGCGCGTGGCCCTTGCAACTGATGGCTCATGCCGCCGGTGCCCCAGATCTGCACGTTGAGCGGAGCGTCGAAACTCTCGACCGCTTTTCGGATCGCCTGTCCCAACGCGAAACAGCGCGCGCCCGAGGGCACGGGATATTGCACGACATTGACGGCGAACGGAATCACCGGGCAGGGCCACGCCGCCGGCTGGCCGCACATCAGCGACAGCGGCACCGTGAGCCCGTGGTCGACCTCCATCCGGTTGACGATGGTCAGATCGAAATCCTGTTGGATCACCGACTGCGCGATATGCCCGGCAAGTTCCGGATGGCCGATCACCTTGGGCACCGGGCGCGGCCCCCAACCTTCATCGGCGGGCTGAAATTCCGCCGCTGTGCCGATGGCGAAAGTGGGGATCAGGTCGAGGTTGAAGGCGGTGGCGTGATCGTTGTAGACGAGAAAGATCACGTCGGGCTTATGCTCGGCGAGCCATTGTTTAGAGAACTCATAGCCGTCGAACACGACCTTCCAATAGGGCTCCTGCGTCTTGCCGAGATCGAGCGCGGCGCCGATGGCGGGAATGTGCGAAGTGTAGGCGGAAGCTGTGATTCTGGCCATCTCAGGCTCCCTTCTTGCCGGCGGCGCCCTGCGGCTGGTGTTGCGGCTGCGCGTCGCCGTCCTCGCCGAGATAACGGTTGCCCTCGACGGAGCGGCCGCCCGCGAGCATCATCGCGCGATACTCGTCCTCGCTCATTCCTGTCATCGAACCCGCCATCTGCTGAAAACTCTTGCCGTCGGTGGCGCCGATGCGGGCGAGGAAATAGATATTGCCGCCGAGCGCGATGCAGCGATTGAGATCGCGCGACATCACGGCGAGCTTCTGTTCCTCGCTCATCGGCCATGCGTCGAGATAGCCGCGCTCGTTCGCCTTGAAGCGCGCGCGATTGTCCGCCTTCATCAGGGAGGTGCAGAACTGGTTGAGCCAATAGCCCTTGCGGGATTGCTCGGCGTCGAAGATCGTGGTGCCGGGCACGTCGAGATAGGGTTTGTCGATCGCCATCGTCAGGACCTCGCTTCATCTGGCCAGTATAGACGCATCGGATTGTCGACAAGGAGTTTTTGCTGCAACTCCGCGGTCGGGGCGATGGAAGGGATGAAATCGACGAGCAACCCGTCGTCGGGCATGTGGCCTTTCAGATTGGGATGCGGCCAATCCGTGCCCCACAGCACGCGGTCCGGGAATTCCTCGACCACGCGGCGGGCGAACGGGACGACGTCGCGATAGGCGGCCTGTTCGCCGTCGAGCGCGTCGGGGCCGGCGAGCGACAGGCGCTCGGGGCAGGAGACCTTGCTCCAGACGTTTGTGTGGTCGCGCAGGAATTTGAGGAACAGCGAGAATTCGGGGCCGTCGATCGGCTTGCTCACATCCGGGCGGCCCATGTGGTCGACGACGACAGTCGTCGGCAAGGCGGTGAAGAAGTCCCAGAGTTCGGGCAGATCCACGGCCTCGAAATAGATGACGACGTGCCAACCGAGTTTGGCGATGCGGCCGGCGATCTCCAGCAACTCGTCCTTCGGCGTGAAGTCGACGAGGCGCTTGACGAAGTTGAAGCGCACACCGCGAACGCCCGCCTTATTCAGGGCTTGCAATTCTTCGTCCGTCACCGCGCGCTTCACCGTGGCGACTCCGCGCGCGCGGCCGCCGCTCGCGCGGCAGGCGTCGACCATGGCGCGGTTGTCGGCGCCGTGGCAGGTCGCCTGCACGATCACGTTGCGCGCGAAGCCGAGATGGTCGCGCAGCGCGAACAGTTGTTGTTTGCTCGCGTCGCAGGGCGTGTATTTGCGCTCCGGCGCGAACGGGAACTCGGCGCCGGGACCGAACACGTGGCAATGCGCGTCGACGGCGCCGGCGGGCAGTCGGAAGCGCGGGCGGCTCGGGCCTTCGTACCAGTCGAGCCAGCCTTTGGACTTTTCGAACGGGCCCGTTGTGGGCTTCTGAGCTTGTGACACGGCTGTGGTTCCTCAGTCGATGTATTTGAGGCCGGCTTTTTCCAGCGGCTCGCGCATCTTGTACATGTCGAGGCCGAGCACGCCGGAGGCAAACTTGGCGCGCTTCGCGCCCTCGTTGGCCTCGCGCGCCGCCGCGGCGTCGCGGGTCTTTTCGGCCCACGCAGCGGGGACGACAACGACGCCGTCGTCGTCGGCGACGATGGCGTCGCCGGGATTGACCAGCGCGCCGGCGCAGACGATGGGGATGTTGACCGAACCGAGGGTCGCCTTGATCGTGCCCTTGGCGGAGACGCATTTGCTCCAAACAGGGAAGCCCATTTCGGTAAGCGTCTTCACGTCGCGCACGCCCGCGTCGATGATGAGCGCCCGCGCCCCGCGGGCCATGAATGAGGTCGCCAGCAAATCGCCGAAATAGCCGTCCGTGCATTCGGCGGTGACCGCGGCGACGACGATGTCGCCGGGCTGGATCTGTTCGGCGGCGACATGCATCATCCAATTGTCGCCGGGTTGCAGGAGGACGGTCACCGCTGTGCCGGAGACGGAGGCGCCCGTGTAAATCGGGCGCATGTAAGGTTTGAGCAACCCGACGCGGCCCATCGCCTCATGGACGGTGGCGGCGCCATATTGGGCGAGCGCGTCGGTGGCGGCGCGGTCGGCGCGGATGATGTTGCGTTTGACGATGCCGAGTTCGGTCATGGGGGGCTCGTGTCTTGTCGTGCTGTGAGAATTCGTTTCTTCGAGATTAGCGCCTTCTCTCCTTGCGGGAGAAGGTGGCCGAAGGCCGGATGAGGGGTTGGTTCCACTTGGCAGACATTTGCTTGCTGGAGAGAAGCCCACACCCCCGACCCCTCTCCCGCAGGGGGAGAGGGGAGGGTGCGACTACCTCCCCTGCGCCTTCAACGCAGCGTCGAGACGCGGATAGACGCGGCGCGCGTTGCCTTCGTAGACTTTATGCTTCTCGTCTGATGTCAGATTGAGCGTCGCCTCGATATAGCGCTTGGTGTCGTCGTAGTTGAAACCGGTCTCGGGATCGACGCCGCGCACCGCGCCGATCATTTCGGAGGCGAACAGGATGTTGTCGACCGGGATCACCTTGGTCAGCAGATCGATGCCGGGCTGGTGATAGACGCAGGTGTCGAAGAACACGTTCTTGAGCAGGTGATCTTTGAGCAGCGGCTTCTTCAGTTCCTGCGCGAGGCCGCGATAGCGTCCCCAGTGATAGGGCGCGGCCCCGCCGCCATGTGGCACGACGAACCGCAACGTCGGAAAATCCTTGAACAGATCGCCCTGGATCAGCTGCATGACCGCCGTCGTGTCGGCGTTGATATAATGGGCGCCCGTGGTGTGGAAGCAGGGGTTGCAACTCGTTGAGACATGCACCATCGCCGGGATGTCGTATTCGACCATCTTCTCGTAGATCGGATACCAATGCCTGTCTGTGAGCGGCGGGCTCGTCCAATAGCCGCCGGAAGGATCGGGATTGAGGTTGATGGCGACGAAACCGTATTCCCTCACGCACTTTTCGAGTTCGGCAATGCAGGTTTTCGGATCGACGCCCGGCGACTGCGGCAGCATCGCCGCGCCGATGAAATACTCGGGGAACAGCGTCGAGACGCGGTAGCACAACTCGTTGCAGATGGCGGCCCAGGTGGACGAGACTTCAAAGTCGCCGATGTGGTGGGCCATGAAGCTGGCGCGCGGGGAGAACACGGTCAGATCGGCGCCGCGCTGCTTCATCAATTTGAGCTGATTGGCCTCGATCGACTCCCGCAATTCGTCGTCGGAAATCTTCAAATCCGAAGGATTCGGCTTCTGCGAGGGGTCCTTGATCGCGGCGATCTGGCGGTTGCGCCACGCTTCGAGAGCTCCAGGCGCGGTTGTGTAATGGCCATGACAGTCGATGATCATTTGTTGTCTCCGCGTTGCTGCGTTCGCGTTGTTTGCGGCGGACGGGGCTCCCTCTCCCCGCTTGCGGGGAGAGGGCAGGGGTGAGGGGCGGCGACACGCCGAGAGGGCGCGAGTCCGGAAAGAGCCGCATGAGAAAGGTTCGGGTACTGTCACCCGCCCCTCACCCTAACCCTCTCCCCGCGAGCGGGGAGAGGGGACCTCCGCTGGCGCTGGCGACGCGAATGACCGCTCCTGACCCGAGGGCGGATCTGAAGCGGTCTCAATCGCTCTAACTCTGCGTGGCTAAAGTCACGCCGCTTCCAGAACCAGCGTCGCCGCGGCGGTGTTGCTGATCGGGATGTGATAGTTGGAATGGACCTTGTGCACCGCGCCCTGGATCGCGCCGCGGGCGGCGAGCCAGTTGAGCAGTTCGACGCCCTGCGTACCCGTCTTCTCGACGAGCTCGAGGATCGAATATTGCGTCGCCCATTCGGGATCGTCGACCATGCTGTCGATGAACTTCAAGTCGAAGGGCTTGTTGATGAAGCCGGCGCGCTTGCCGTCCAATTGATGGCTGAGGCCCCCGGTGCCGATGACGACGACCTTGGCGTCCGACTTCCAGTTGGCGACGGCCTCGCCGATGGCGCGCCCGAAGTTCAGGCAACGCTTGGCCGAGGGCAGCGGGAACTGCACGGTGTTGATGCACACGGGCACCACGAGCGGCTGATCCTCGTTCGGCCAGAACAGTTTCAGCGGCACGGTGAAGGCGTGGTCGACCAGCATTTCCTGGCAGGTGACGACGTCGAATTCCTTCTCGATCACATGATTGATGATCTCCCAGGAAAGCTCGGGAAGGCCCTTCTTCGGCGGCAGCGTGGGAATGCCCCAGCCCTCGTCGGCGTTGTAATATTCGGGTGCCGCGCCGATGGCGAAGGTCGGCATCTTGTCGAGGAAGAAGTTCAGGCCGTGGTCGTTGTAGAACACGATGGCGACGTCGGGCTTTTCCTTGGCGAGCCATTCGCGCGCCGGTCCGAAGCCGTCGAAGAACGGTTTCCAATAGGGGTCGTTCTGCAGGCCCTTGGCGATGGCGCCGCCGATGGCGGGGATGTGCGAGGTGGCGAGGCCGCCGATGATCTTGGCCATTTGGGATGT
>Ga0302319_10014388_pt1 | contig 14767 bp, 11 predicted proteins | sample Bog_T0_2_FD_203319 | JGI IMG/M metagenome (GOLD analysis project Ga0302319, IMG submission 203319) | Peat permafrost microbial communities from Stordalen Mire near Abisko, Sweden - Bog_T0_2 | ecosystem: Environmental > Terrestrial > Soil > Wetlands > Peat | place: Sweden: Abisko, Stordalen Mire... | reverse complement strand
CATCGGAGCGCAGACAGGTAATCCTGGCATCGGCTCCTACATTGCATCGAAACATGGCGTAGTGGGCTTAACGCGCACGGCCGCCCTCGAGTATGTAAAACAAGGCATTCGCGTCAACGCTGTAAACCCTGGACTGATCGACACTCAAATCGCCCGCGACGTGGTGGCGGGCGACGAGAAGGCGTATGCCGACCTAGAACAAGGCGTTCCCATGGGCCGTGCCGGCAGGCCCGAAGAAATTGCTTCCGCCGTTGTATGGCTGTGCAGCCCAGCCGCCAGTTACATAGTGGGGCAGGCGCTTACCATTGATGGCGGCGTCACCGTTGTTTGATCCCCGCGATTGGAGGAAATAAATATGCGTGGAACAGTGATCTACGGCCCTGGCGATATTCGTTTTGAGCAACGCCCCGACCCCACCGTTATGCAGCCAACCGACGCCATCATAAAAATGTCGCTAACTTGCGTCTGCGGGTCCGACCTCTGGCCTTATCGCGGGCTTCAGCCTTCCAACGGTCCCACCACCATGGGACACGAATATTGTGGTGTTGTCGAAGAGATCGGCAGCGCCGTTAAAAATGTCAAGCGGGGTCAATTTGTCATTGGCTCTTTCGCTACCTCAGACAACACCTGCCCCACTTGCCAATACGGCTATCAGTCGTCTTGTAGGCGCCGCGAGTGGGTGACTGCAGCACAAGCCCCGTACCTGCGCGTGCCGTTGGCGGATGGAACTCTCGTCCCAACCCAAGACACGCCGTCGAAGGAGATGCTGCCCAGTCTATTGACCACTTCGGATGTGTTGGGCACTGGCTGGTTCGCGGCCGATGCGGCGAACGTGAAGCCTGGAGCCACCGTAGTTGTGGTGGGCGATGGCGCCGTCGGCCTGCTCGCCGTGCTCTCCGCGAAGTTGTTCGGCGCTGAACGGATTATCGCCATGAGCCGTCACGAAAAAAGGCAGAGCCTCGCCCGTGAGTTCGGCGCCACCGACATCATTACCGAGCGCGGCGACGAAGGCGTGGCGCGCGTGACAGACCTCACTCACGATCTCGGTGCCGACTCAGTGCTCGAATGTGTGGGCACGCAGGAATCCATCTCGCAGGCAATCCAAGCGACTCGCCCTGGCGGGTTTGTCTCCTACGTGGGCGTTCCTCATGGAGTGAATCTGGAGGGGGCCAAACTCTTCTTCAGTCATGTTCACCTCCACGGCGGCCCCGCGCCCGTTCGTCGTTATCTGCCTAAGCTGATTGACTTGGTTCTGAGCGGTAAAATCAACCCGGGCAAAGTGTTTGATCTGGAGTTACCCTTGGATCAAGTCGCGGAAGGATACCGGGCCATGGACGAGCGGCTCGCTATCAAGGTGTTACTCCGCCCATAATAAGGAGTGAAGTCGGGTTGGCACATCGTGCCACTGAATCGGTGTAACTAAAAATGGATATAAAACGAGTAGGATCACAGCCTTCAGGCAAAGGACCATTGGATTGGTTTAGCGGAGTCGTGCGCATCGACCCCTTATTCCACGCACCCAGCCCCGCGCGAGTACAGGGCGCTAGCGTTACTTTCGAGCCCGGTGCCCGCACTGCTTGGCACACTCATCCGCTCGGCCAGACTCTCATCGTGACGGCAGGTTGCGGATGGGCCCAGCGTGAGGGCGGTCCCATTGAAGAGATCCGGCCGGGCGACGTAATCTGGTTTGCCCCGGAGGAGAAGCACTGGCACGGCGCCACGCCAACCACTGCCGTTACTCACCTCGCGATTCAAGAAAACTTGAATGGCAAGGTCGTCGAGTGGATGGAACAGGTCAGCGAACAGCAATACCATTCCGTTAAGAGTCAGTCCCAATAACGGACCCCATGTTAGTCATCAGCCGTCCACTGGCGTTCTGTCGTCACGAACGCTTCGCCTGAAGTGGCAACGTGTTCGGACGAAAGACCCGTGTGGCGGGCAAACTTCCGTGCAGGCGGTACGTAACGAACTGGGGCTGACCGATGGCGTCCCAATGAGGCAAACGCCGTACGTAGCGGAGCATAAAGAATCTATGCTGGCGTCGAACAGAAACTCTCGACGCCGATCATTTCGCGGGCCGCGTCAATATTGATGGTCTTGGATCAAGAACCGGACCCATCGGATTAGCAGCCTACAGCGGAACTTCTTTGTTTGGTTTAGCGCAGGTTGCGCAGAACTTCGAGGGGCCCGACAAAGTTAGAATAGATTTCCCCGTTGAGGCCGGAGAAACTTACTCAATCGTTGCTAATGGAGCAGCGAACCTTGATTCTAACTTGACTCTTCATCTTAACTTCTACAAACCGGCACCGAGGAAATGAGTCGGGCGCGTTCGTCTGGGGACAGGGCTACAGTAGCCCTGATCCTTGAAGCGTCTGCGGCGAGCTTCTGGCGGTGATAGTCTGTGCAACGCTGCCGCTGACAAGCAGCGGCGCTACACACGGTTTGGTCGGGGCGATACTTCGAGGGTTGAAAAGATTGCTGACAATAACGGCAGCAACGCGACGGCACAGCGGCGGTCTCCTCCCGGTCTCGAAATGACCTGGCAGAGACCTAACACGATTTACCCAGAAACCGATTTAGAAACTGGTATGAAATTCTTACCGCGTCCCCGCCAACGGCTGCGGCCACTCTGGCTTTACCGGTTCTGCGTAAACCGCCGATATTGGAATCTCCTTCGCCGCCCCTTGCGTTCTGTACGCATGTCTCTCGGCGTTGAGCTTGATGGCCGTGAAGAGGATGATGAATGCGTTTTTCATGATGGAAGAGGGCGCATAAAGGCATCGAGGAGTTTGTGTCGGGAAGGAATGGAGCCTTAACCACTTCTAAATTCTCACAACCCGCGATCGCAGAGAGGAGCTTACAAATCACTTAGTACGATCCCTCGGCCGCGTCTTGCAAAGCAATCAAACCACCGGCGGCACTCCCTACACTTTTTCGTATACTTATAACTTGGCGGGAGCCTTGAAGACCGAAACTTACCCAGACGGTAGCCTGCTCACCACCACTTACGATGGCGCCAACCGCCCCATCACTCTGGCCGGCTCCCTGAGCGGCACTCCCAGGAATTACATCACCCAGACGTGCGTAGATGTCGTCCGCGCCGTCGAAGATGCTAATAACGTCCAATCCTGTCCAAATCCTACGGTCTTCCTTCCGCCCGGTCAGAAACCTCCAGCGTCTTTCACGCTCCCCGGCGGCAGCGGCGGCGTTACTGGAGCGCCTGGTGGTGGCGGGTTTTGGAATGTAGTCGTGGGCTACAGTTGCATGGGAACGTCGGCAACCAACTCAACGGGATCCTCTGGCACCGTATGTTCAACAAACTACAAATTTGTTTGGGTCCAATCGCGGTACTGATCTTCCTGACCTCTCTGGGGTTCTCCGACCGTCGCGAGATCAAGCCACCGCTCCGTGAGATCGACGTAGCCCAAAAAAGCGCGCCCTATCGAACTTCGCTTGGCATGATCGTCAAGAACGTGCAACTTGCCTTTCTCGGCGAAGACCGCTTGGCGGTAATGAGCCAGGACGACATGTCCTTTCCGGAGTCGGGAACAGCGCGAAAGAGGCTCCACCTCACCGTCGACGTTTTCTCCCTAAATAGCAGCGACGCAGATAACTTCAGCGAACTTCGATACGAGACAGAAACGGCGGACTCGCGAATCGCCGCGCTGCCCTCAGGCCGTATGATCGCAAGCCTTAGCCAACAGCTGATTCTTCTTGACGAAAGGCTGCAGGTCGAAGCGACTAGCAGCCTCAACCTAGTTTGCGCTCCCCAGCCCCAACTTGCGGACAAGGAAGGGTATGTCGTGGCCCTCTTTCCCGCTTCGGAAGACGTGGCAGTCGTCAGTGTCCAGCCCACCGTCAACCGACTGGTTCCCACCGAAACGGCCCGGCCACTCGTGCTGGTTCTCAACGCACGATCTACATCGGATCGCGCAGACGGAGCGTTTCCAGGACATACACGCAACTGCGAGGGATCTTCTCATGTATACGGGGAATCCCGGAAGCAAGAGCGTTTCCCCAAGCGGCGTGCCGTGGAGCTATTGCGTTATTTAGTGGGTGGCAGCCGTCATCTGGCATCGGCTCGAATAGATTGGCCCGCGGCACGGGTGTTTCCACCACATCCAATCTGCAAAAGCTGATGCGGGCTTTTTCAGTCACAGAAGTTATAAATATTTTTAAGTCTCTTTGTATCATTCACTTGCATCCACTTTCGCCCATGGGCGAAAGTACGTTTCCTCACTTCGCAATGCTATCTTCTAGCAGGCCCACCAGAGACTCATTCTCTGCGTGGGCCTTCTGCTTTCCAGCCGCCGCGCTGTGAAAGCCTAACCGCGACCGTTCCCATCGCGAATCACCCCTCAATTAAGGAGCAATCAATGTCTGAAGCACGTAGACTTCGCCGCGAAGCGGAACGCCGCGCCAGTAAGCTAGCCCGCAAGTCCGCCAACACCATCCCTCAACCACAACCATCGTCCGCCGTCCCTGAGGTCGAGCCGGAACCCGTCGAAGCTCCCGTTGCGGAGCCCCCGACACCCCGTCCCGTATCCGCCGCCCGCGTGGCCGCAAATCAACAGAACGCGCAAAGGAGCACCGGTCCCAAATCCACGGTGAATTCTTCGCAGAATCACACCATCCACGGTCTCGCTCGTCACAACGGCGCGTTCCGTCTCCTCTCGTCCGAGGATCCGCTTGGGTTCGAAGCGTTAAAACAGCGTTTGACCGACGAACACCTCCCAACCACCGAGACCGAATCCATCTTGGTTAACGCCATGGCCGAAAATCACTGGCTCGCCGCTAGGGCGCAACGCCTCCAAGACACCTGTATCGATCAGGCTTCCGGCGTCATCACTGATCGCCAAATGGCGTCTCTCTACCTCCGCTATCACATTACTCACACTCGCGCCTTCCACAAAAATCTGAGCGACCTCCTAAAGCTAAGAACCGAAAGACGCAGAGCCGACCTTGGCTTCGAAGCGCACCAGATGCAAAAGGAGAAACATTCCATGCAAAAAAACGTTCATGAGTGCATCGTTCACATGAAAGACACCGAAATTCTGATGGAAGTTTGCAAATATACCGACGCTCTGCTGAAAGCCACCCGCGAAAATCCCGGATTCGGACCCGCTTTTCGCGCCGAAGTCCAAAAGAAGGGCTTCGATCTGAGCCATATGGAGGAAGCTTTCCTACAGGCAGCCTAATCTAATGCCGCGAATCATGCTCACACCACAAGTTTGTCTGTTGGGCTCCAAGACACGCTACAATTCGTCTTTCATGACGGCGCTCAAACTCGTACTCACGCTCATTGTCTGCGCACTCACACTGTCCTCCCAAACTCCCTACGCCACTGACATCTCTCCGTCCTCAGTCGTCACGGAGATCCCCGCCAATCGCGGCTCCGTCGCCCTCTGGCAAAGTCTCAAGAAGCTTCACACTCGCGCCAGCCTTCTTTTAATCACCGCCCATCCCGACGACGAAGATGGCGGCCTCCTCACTTACGAATCTCGCGGCGAAGGCGCGCGCGTTGACATGTTGACTCTCAATCGCGGCGAAGGCGGCGCTAACGTCATGTCCTCCGATTATTTCGACGCCCTCGGCCTGGTCCGTACCCAAGAACTCCTCACGGCCGACCGCTACTACGGCGTAAATCAATACTTCACCCGCGTCATCGACTACGGTTTCTCCAAAACCAAGGCCGAATCCCTTAGCAAATGGACTCATGATCGCGTCTTTTACGACGTGGTCCGCGTGGTTCGCCTCACTCGACCTCTCGTCATCGCCTCAGTCTTTGTTGGGGAGCCCAGCGACGGTCACGGAAACCATCAAACCGCCGGAGCGCTCGCTCAAGAAGTCTTCAAGGCAGCCGGCGATCCCAACGTTTTTCCCGATCAAATCGCCGCCGGCCTCGTTCCCTGGAATCCACTCAAGAACTACGCCCGCGTGCCGCGTAACTCGAATCTGGCCTCCAGCGTTGACATTCCCACCGGCCAATACGATCCGCTACTCGGCGTCTCTTATCTTCAACTCGCACGCGAGGGCTTAGGCTTTCAGCAATCCCAAAACCACGGCACACTCATTCCGCCGCCCGGTCCAGCCTTCAGCCACTATTACCTTCTTGCCTCTTACGCGCCCAACACGCAAGAGGGCGAGAACTCAATATTCGACAACATTGACACTTCACTCTTGGGCATTTCCACCCTAACCAATTCAGACCCTCCCAAGTTCCTCACCGACGGCCTCACTCACATCAACCAGTCAGTCGAAGAAGCCATCTTCCACTACTCCGCCACTGAACCTCACAAATCCGCACCCGCCCTGGCGAAAGGCCTGCAACAACTTCTCGATCTACTCACTCAACTTGATCGCAGCACCCTCTCTGGCAACGCCAAATACAACATCCATCACGAACTCGAAATCAAGCGCGCCCAATTTAATAACGCTCTTATTGAAGCCTTAGGAATCAGTTTCAGCGCCACATCCACCGAACAAGCCGTAACGCCTGGCGAATCGTTCACTGTCACGCCGCATCTCACTGTTCAATCTCCCGAAAAGGTAGTGACAGTCAAAATCTCTCCCGTTGATTTGCATGCCCCCATCACTCGTCCTTACTTCTCTCGTCCCGATCTCGAACAGACTTATTACGATATCCTAGATAGCCGTTTCCTAAACCTCCCGCTCGCGCCAGACCCATTTCCCATCTGGGCCGATCTTACTTATCAGGACGTCCCCGTTCGCATCGGCTGCAACGCCCCGTCCGTCGTCGTACCGGCTCTCTCGGTTTCTCTTTCACAACACGCTGGCGTCGTCCCTGTTTCAGCGCCTTCATTCCCTATAACGGCATCCGTCCGCAGCAACTTTAAAACGGAAGTCCAAGGTTTTCTCACTCTCCATCTCCCAACCGGCTGGGTCAGTCAACCTCCCAAAGTCTCCTTCAACCTTCCATCGAAAGGCAGCGAGAAATCATTCACCTTTCAAGTCACTCCCTCCCAACTGACCACTCACTCCTACCAAATCTCTGCTGTCGCTGAGTCACAAGGCCAGCAATTCACCGAAGGCTATCAAGCCATCGGTTACCAGGGCCTGCGCCCATACTTCCTTTACCGTCCCGCCTCCACCAAAATCTCCGGCGTCGATCTCAAAGTAGCCGAAGGACTTCGCGTTGCCTACATTATGGGCAGCGGTGACGATGTGCCGGCCGCTCTCGAACAACTCGGCATTCACGTCACTCTACTCTCTGACTCCGGTCTCGCCAATACCGACTTCGCCAAGTTCGACGTCATTCTCCTCGGCGTCCGAACGTACGCCGCCCGTCCAAGCCTCGCTGTTCACAGCCCTCGACTCCTCGAGTACGTCCGCAACGGCGGCGTCCTCATCGTCCAATACAACACTCCGGAGTTCGATCACAACTTCGGCCCTTATCCATACCAAATGACCGACGATCCAGAAGAAGTTACCGACGAAACGTCAGTCGTTCAAATCCTTGACCCAACCAACCCAATCTTCAATTGGCCTAACAAAATTACCAGCGAAGACTTTAAGGGTTGGGTAGAAGAACGTGGCTCAAAGTGGCTGAACTCCTGGGATCCGCGCTATACGCCCTTGCTCGAAACCCACGACGAAGGCCAACCCGCACAGCGAGGTGGTCTGCTATATGCCGAATACGGCAAAGGCATCTATATCTATAACGCCTACGCTTTCTACCGCCAGCTTCCGGAAGGCGTTCCCGGAGCCTTCCGCTTGATGGCTAATATGATTAGCCTTCCGAAAACGCTTCGCTGAAAATGCGTTTCGATCCGTCCACCCCGCTAAACGCAAGCGCCGATAGGATCAATACACAAGCCACCACGATCACCGGCGCGTTGTAAGACCCCGTGGCCTGCACCAAATAACCGGCCATCACCGAACAAACAAAACCTCCGAACTGCCCGGCAGTGTTCATCGCCCCAGTGACTGTTCCAGCGCGCGCTCCTCCCATGTACATGGCCACCGCCCAAGCCGCCGGCACCATGAAATCTCCCACTCCAAAGGCGAGTGAAGAGACGATCACCAGCAGCACCTTCTCGTGAATCTGAGTCATCCCCAGCATCAACACCGCCGCAAAGAACGGACCTCCCGCACCAATCACTCGGCCTGCAAACCGAATCCCTTTGAGGTGAGTCACGCGGTCGAAAACGACACCTCCCAACAGATTCCCCACTACTCCGCACAGGTAGGGCATCGCCGAGTAAACTCCCATCTCCTTCTCAGTCACATGCGCCATCTTCACCAGGTAAGACGGATACCACGAGAAGTAAAACCAAGGCCCCCAACCGTAACAGAAGTACATGAGGAACAGCAGCTGCATTTGCCGGCTGCTCAGCAGTTCCTTCCAGTTCGTTTTCGTATGAACCACCACCGACCCCGGCGGCTCCTTGTACCAAGCGAACCAGCAAATGCCCCACACCAGCCCAACCACTCCCAAAAGCAGAAACGTCGCCCGCCAGCCCACTGTCATCTGCAGCGGCACCACAATCAATGGCGCCAGTGCCCCGCCAAACCGACTCGCGCCCCAAATCCAACCTTGTGCTTGCGCCCGAGAGCGGGCAGGGAACCAGCGTGCCAGTGCGGCCGAAATATTTGGATACGCCCCCGCTTCACCCGCACCAAACAAGAACCGTGTCACCAGCAATCCCGGAAACCCAACCATCACTCCGGTCAACGCCGTGAACGCGCTCCACCACCACACAATTCTGGTCAAGACACGCCGCGGTCCCAAGCGGTCTCCCAACGCTCCCGTGGGGATTTCAAACAGTCCATACGACAACACGAACGCACCCAAAATCCAACCCCAGCGGTTCGTCTGAATATGCAGTTCCGCCTGCATCCGCGCCGCCGCTACTGAGATCGCAATCCGGTCAAGGAACGTGATGATCGCCAGCACCACCAGAAACGCCAACACCTGGTTCTGTTTACGAAACATTACATTCCATTAAGACTCTGTGCACCCGTAAACACTTTACAAGACACGCCCAATAACTGCCCCGTCCGCTACCATTGGACCTATGCGCCTGGTAGCGGCGGTTCTTCTTCTCCTGACCTTCATAACCAATTCATTCGCGGCCGACCGCCCCAAAATCGCGGTAGTCTTTGAGGGCGGCGGAGCTTTGGGCTTCGCTCACATTGGAGTTCTCCAATGGTTCGAAGCCCATCGCATTCCTATCGATGCCATCGCCGGAACTAGCATGGGAGGTCTCGTCGGCGGTCTCTACTCCGCCGGCGAAACACCCGAACAAATCAGGTCGCTGGTGGGTGGCTTAGACTGGCACCAATTGCTCAGCAGTCAGCGTCCTTTGGATGAGATTGGCTTTCGCCGCAAAGAAGACCGCCTCGCATATCCTAACCTGCTCGATTTCGGTTGGCGTCAAGGTCTCGCTCTTCCCTCCGGCCTAAACTCCGGCCAAGTCCTCGACAACGTGCTCGATCGCAACCTCCTCCCATATTTCAATATGAAGAGCTTTGACGACCTCCCAATCCCGTTTCGTTGCGTGGCCACTGACTTAGTGAGTGGAAAGGAGAAGGAATTCGATAGCGGCTCGCTCGCCTTCGCCTTGCGTGCTACCGGCTCCATACCGGCGCTGTTCATTCCTGAAAACCGCGGAGGTGCTGTTTACACCGATGGTGGCTCACTCAATAACCTCCCAGTGGATGTTGCCAAGAAAATGCACGTCGACATCGTGATCGCGGTCTATCTTGATGATGGGCCTCCCGCCGCCGATTTCAAGGATTCGCTCGTCGGCATCGCCGGCCGCACCGCCTCCGTCATGATCAGCGCGAACGAAATGCACAACCTGCAGGCTGCCGATATCCTGCTGACTGCGGATCTCAAGGAGTTCAGCACTGCCGATTTCACTAAGAGTGCCGACATCATTCCGCGCGGTTTCGCCGCTGCGCAAGCCAAAGAGGCGATCCTCTCGCGCCTCTCCGTCTCCGAAGAGGAATGGCAAGGCCTTTTGGCTCTCCGCCATTCTCGCCAGCGCACCACGCCGCCCGTTCCTGAATTCATAAGCGTCAGAGGCGCCACCGAAGAGCAAGCGCGCGTCATACAGTCGGCGCTTGCCAATCTGGTCGGCAAAACGATCGACACCGACGCTCTTCCGAAGAGACTCAACCAACTCAACACGCAAGGTGTTTTTGAAAGCCTGCGCTATGGCATCGTCAATGATTCTGACGGTAACACCGGCTTAGGAATCTTTGTCGCTCCCAAAGCCAACCAGCCGCCATTTATCAATTTTGGCCTCACTATTGACGGCTCTGATCCGAACGACGTGCGTTTTGGACTGGCCGCACGGATCACGTTACTCGGTATCGGCGGCTTCCGTTCAGAATGGCGAACCGACGTTTCCGCGGGCGAACGGTATGGCATCAGTTCCGAGTATTATCACCCATTCACTGCCTCGACCAACTGGTTCATCGCGCCCCATGCGATGGCCGACAAAAGCCGCTTCGATATTTACGACAACCGCAACCGTATCGCTGAATTTAGCCTGCATCGCGCAGCCGTTGGAGCCGATTTTGGTTATGCCTTAAACAGCCGTGCCGAACTTCGTTTCGGAGAAACGCTGATTGATCGTCAAGTCGAACTCAAACTTGGTTCCGCCTTTACCCCGAACTATTCCCGTGCTTCAGGCGATTCCTCAGCCGTCTTTCGTTACCTCGGTCAAGACGACGCGGTGATTCCGCACAAGGGTCTGAAGTCTGAAACGCGGGTGGATTGGTTCAGTTCAAGCCCGCTGGCTGGCGCCTATCATTCTGCCGAATCGAGATCGAGCTTCTTCATTCCGGTTACTCAGACCGGTTCGCTTTTCTTCACAGCCAACGGCGGCAGCGCATTTGGCGCAAAGAATCTTGGTCTGGATTCGTTCACGTTGGGTGGCCCATTTCGCCTGAGTGCTTATGGAATTAACGAACTGATCGGCAACCAGTACTTGCTTTTCCAAGGTGGGTATTCCCACCGCATCGTCACGTTCAACCCACTCTTTGGAGGCGCGGTATATGGGCTCGCTTGGTTTGAAGCCGGGAAAGTCTATGGCGACCCGTTGGCCAACTATGTCGCGAAAGATGGTTCAATCGCTATCGTCGCCAAGACGGGGCTTGGACCTATCGTTGCCGGCGCAAGCATGGCAGCCACAGACCGCTTTAAATGGTGGTTCGGTATCGGGCACATCTTTTAGGGAGAGCGTTGCGCTGCGCGCTCTCCCTAAATGAGACTCAGCTACCAGCGCGGCGCACCACCGCCGCTGTTGCCACCGCGTCCGCCGCCACCGGCACCACCACGGCTTTCGCGGCGCCCGCCGAAACCGCCACCGCCGCCGCCCTCAGGCTTCGGACGGGCCTCGTTGACGTTCAAAACGCGGCCGTTCAACTCGGTTCCATTCAAATGTGTGATGGCTGCTTGTGCCTCGCCGGCATCGTGCATTTCCACAAACGCGAAACCACGCGATTGCCCCGTGTCACGATCCGTAACAATGTTGACGCGCTCAACTCCGCCATACTGTGCGAAAGCGGATTGAAGCTCGTCTTGAGTCGTTCTATAACTGAGATTCCCCACAAAAATGTTGGTCACAGTGTAATTCCTTTTTCTTTGGATGCAAATTGTCTTTGACGGACTGCGCTGAAACCAACTGGAACAGATGGAAGAAAGGCGGCCGGAAGCAAACGAGGATATTGACGGATGCGATCAAAGACACTCGTATTTTATCAAAGCTTTTGCACATATAGAATCCCGGCTTTGCTACCATAAGGCCTTTAAACCTGCCGTTCCCGGGAAAGCAACGCCTGTGACCCCGACTGTCACGCCATTGGCCTCATAAATAGAATCTATTGCCGAACACTTGGTTGTGACCGCGTCGTAGTACAAAATAAATGATTAGTCACTTTGCTCTGTCAGTAAGCAAACATCTAAGGAGAGAAATGAGTAACCGAGTACGGGCGCGACGTAGCAACGATCCCGTATTCGTCAAACGAGCCCCGAACGCTCAAATCAGCGAAAGATCCTGAAACTCACTGAACCCGAATACCATGACCAAATACAAATTCGAATATATCTGGCTTGACGGCAACCATCCGGTACCGGAACTGCGCGGTAAAACAATGCTCAAGACGTATGAGAAGCCACCAACGTTGGCCGATCTACCGAATTGGGGTTTTGACGGCAGTTCCACAATGCAAGCCGAAGGCAAAAGCTCCGACTGCATCCTGAAGCCGGTGGCACTCTATCCTGACGCTAGCCGAAAGGACGCCTACATCGTTTTAAACGAAGTAATGCATCCGGATGGCACTCCACATTCGACAAACGCACGCGCGACGATCATCGACGATCCGGATTTCTGGGTCGGTTTTGAGCAGGAATACTTTCTCTATAAAGACGGACGTCCGCTGGGCTTCCCGGAAGGCGGCAACCCAAGCGTTCCGCAGGGTCCTTACTATTGCGGTGTTGGTTATAAGTACATGGGCAGCATAGCCCGCAAGATTGTGGAAGAGCATTTGGAACTTTGCCTGGCAGCCGGCATTAATCACGAAGGCATCAACGCCGAAGTGGCCAAGGGCCAATGGGAATTCCAAATTTTCGCGAAGGGTTCAGCCAACGCGGCCGATGACACTTGGACAGCGCGTTATTTGCTGATGCGCCTATGCGAAAAATATGAAGTTGATGTCCAATTGCACTGTAAGCCGATCAAGGGTGACTGGAACGGCTCAGGCATGCACTGCAACTTCTCAACGAAGTACATTCGCGAAACGGGTGGCAAACCCTACTTTGAGTCGCTGATGAAGGCATTCTCCGATAACGTAAAAGAACACATTGCGGTTTACGGTCCGGACAATCATCTGCGTCTCACCGGACATCATGAAACGCAGGCGATAGACAAATTCAGCTACGGCCTTTCCGATCGCGGCGCTTCTATCCGCATGCCTGTTAACTTCATCAAGAACGGTTACAAGGGATACCTTGAAGATCGCCGTCCGAACTCGCAAGGTGATCCTTACCAGATCGTCTCGCAAATTCTCAAGACGATCAACAGCGTTCCCAAGCCTTAGCTTTGCCCTTGGATCCGGTCCGGTTGATTGCAATCGCCAGATCGAGTCCACGTCGAAAAGTCGCCCTGAAACCTCAAAAGCCTCCTCCTGAACTAAAACAGGAGGAGGCTTTTGCCAATTAAAGAAATTACAGCTTACTAGAACGCAGATGAAACTTTAACGGGTCATTCGCGTTTCGATGCTTTCATGCTCATGAACTTGGTGGTGATCCAGGTCCTTGTGGAGCATGTCAGGCTTTTGACCCTGCTTCTTCGCCTCCTGCTGCTGTCTCGTCTTCTGTTGTTGATCCTGTTGAGGATGGAATTGGTCTTGTCTATCGTGTTTATTCTCGGTTGTGTTCATACGTGGAACTCCTTCCACTTCTAAGATACCCCGAAACACCCATAAGCTGCATAAAAAAAATTGATCGGAAAACTCCTGGCATGCCTGATTCTCTTTATCTGTCTGATAAAAATAGGCTTATCCGGTGAAAAGATTTTTGCTCTGGAATGGCCGACCTATAATAAAAAAGATTTGAACGCTACGCGCGCAGTCCTCTTGGCGTAGAGTGAACACCGATGGGGTTGAGCAAAGTCTGCTTGGATTGACCCAACGAAGGAGAGGGATGAGTACCGAACTACAGGATTTCCTGAGACTGTCGTACAGCGAATTGGAGGATCTGAATCTCAAAGCCAAAGAGCAGCGCATGGCGCGGTTGTCTATAGATAAGGTGCGCGAGGAACGCCTCAAATACCTAGGCGACGAGAAGCGAATTAAAGCCGTTACCGTCTTGTTCAGCGATCTCGAAGGCCGTCTGCACATGCTCGATTACGACAAGAAGTTCCTGGTAAAAAGCTGGGATAACTTGACGTTCGACGGCTCTTCTATCCGCGGCTTTACGGCGCAGAAGGAAAGCGATCTGCGCTTGGGCATCGATTGGCATGCTTTCTACTGGGCGCCCGCCGACGTATTCGGCGACGGTAAGGTGATGGTCTTCGGCGAAGTGATAGACAAAGACGGCAGCCCTTACCTGGGCGACATGCGAGCCGTATTGAAGTCGTACTCTACCGATCAATTCAATAAGAACGGCCTCACGCTTAACGCGGCAAATGAAATTGAAGGGTTCCTCTTCAAAGGTGTGGACGCGGAACGGCACTTCCACGAGCATCAGAAGTTCGAATACGTCAACACAGGCGGCTACTACCATTCCCTGCCTGGCGACCCGTTACGCACCTTTATCGACAAGTGCGCCGAAGTACAACGGGCTATGGGCTTCCAGAATGAGAAAGATCACCCGGAAGTGGCGCCTTCGCAGTTCGAAATCAACTATAGCTATGCGGAAGTGGTTGCGGCTGCCGACCATATACAGCTGTATAAGCTGATTTGCCGCCAGGTGGCTACCAAGATGGGCTACACTGCCAGCTTCCTGCCGAAACCGGTGGTGGGCGTGAATGGCAGCGGGATGCACACTAATGTTTCCGTTACCAAGGACGGCAAGAATACGTTCTGGGATCCGAACGGCGAAGAGAAGATCAGCAGAGAAGCCTGGAATTTCGTCGATCGCGTTTTGAGCAAGGGGCTCGATTTGTGCCTTGTTATGAACGCCAGTGTGAACGCTTATCGCCGGCTGGATCATCATTTCGAGGCGCCGAACCAGGTGAAGGCTTCGGCTGTTGACCGAGGGTCGATGGTTCGTGTTCCCATTGGCAACGAGCGC
>Ga0302319_10014387_pt1 | contig 14769 bp, 12 predicted proteins | sample Bog_T0_2_FD_203319 | JGI IMG/M metagenome (GOLD analysis project Ga0302319, IMG submission 203319) | Peat permafrost microbial communities from Stordalen Mire near Abisko, Sweden - Bog_T0_2 | ecosystem: Environmental > Terrestrial > Soil > Wetlands > Peat | place: Sweden: Abisko, Stordalen Mire... | reverse complement strand
CATGCTGCAAGGGCACGTATTCCAATCGTTCGCGCGCAACGATCTCCGCAACGAAGGCCCGTACGTTCTTTCGCAATTCTTCGGCGGCCTGGGGCCGGCGATTTTTTTGGTCTTGACCGGCATTACACTAGCGTTTTTGATGGACCGCCGGCAGAAGCAGGAACTACCCGCATCGCAGCGCTGGTTGGCGGCGTTGCGCAGAGCGGGCTACCTGTTCACGCTGGCATTTCTGTTCCGGTTCCAACTGTGGGCGTTTGCGTTCGGCCAGAGTCCGGTAAGCGCCTTATTCAAAGTGGATGTGCTGAACTGCATGGGATTCGCCATCGCTTTGATGTCCGTAATGGCCATTTTCACCACCGCCGATCGGGTGCGTCTCTGCGCGGTTCTAGGCGTCGTGATCGCGGTTGCTTCCCCGGTCATTTCTTATCAGGATTGGTCCTGGCTGCCGCCGCAGATTTACAACTACTTCGTTCCAAATTTCGACTACTTCTCATTCTTTCCATGGGCCGCTTTTATAGCATTCGGAATTAGTATCGGTAGTTTGATTCGGTTGGTGCAGCCGGATCAGATGAACCGGCTGATGCAGTGGGGTTGCCTGGTTGGCTTCGGATTGATCGTTGGCGGTCAATATTTCGCCAATTTCCCATATTCGATTTACCCCAAGTCGGATTTCTGGCTCAATAGTCCGCTGCTGATCTTCATCAAGCTAGGCACGGTGATGCTGGTGATGGGCGCGGCTTATCTGTGGACCGAACATGCCGTCAAGGATAACTGGAGCTGGGTTCGTCAACTGGGCACTACTTCACTACTGGTGTATTGGGTTCACATTGAACTGGTTTACGGCCGTTGGTTCGGATCCTGGAAAGAGAACTTGAATACTCCGCAGGTGGTGGTAGCAGCGGTCAGCTTAATTGTCCTGATGGTGCTTCTCTCGCTGGCGCGCTCCAAATGGCGCAGTGTGAAGCTGCCGGCGCTGATCGCGCCCTATTTCACTTACCCCTCTCCGCGCCGCGTTTCAGGCGATTAGATCCGAAGCGCGGTTTGCGTCCACCCTGGCGCTGTTAGACTAAAAAAAGAGTGCCATCGAGGGTCCTGATCTCCGCGGGTGAAGCGTCGGGCGATCTCTACGCCGCTGGCTTGGTTCGCGCACTGCAAGCTCGCAACCCGGATCTACAATTTTTTGGATGTGCTGGACCGCACATGAGGGCGCGCGGCGTCGAACCCGTGGTGGATTCCGCAAGTCTGGCAGTGGTTGGCTTAGTTGAGGTGTTGCGGCACATTCCACGAATTTACGGCGAATATCGGAAACTCCTTCGTGAAGTTGAGCGGCGCCCTCCAGAGGTCGCGATTCTCACTGACAGCCCGGATTTCAATCTGCGCTTGGCGCGCCGGCTGAAGCAGATGGGCATTCCCGTCGTTTATCTGGTTGCGCCTCAAGTATGGGCGTGGCGCAAGGACCGGCTCCCCATGATGCGGCGTACGCTGGACCGTCTTTTGTGCATTTTCCCCTTCGAGGTAGCTTTCTTCGAACAGCACGGAATACGGGCTAGCTACATCGGCCATCCTCTGACTCGGCTGATCCGTCCTAGTAATAGTCCCAGCGAACTCCGCCGGCGGTTCGGGGTTGAAGCGGAGAAGCCGTTGATTGCGCTGCTTCCTGGCAGCCGCGCCGGCGAAGTCGCCCGCCATCTTCCGGATTTGATCGAAGCAGCTGAAATCATAGGCCGTGAACGCCCTGCTAACTTCATTTTGGCGCTACCGCGGGGGTTTGCGGACCGGGCCGGAATGGCAACTTTTAGGGAACGATTTTCACGCGCGTCCATCCAACTACAAGAGGGTCAAACCTGGGATGTGCTTGCCTGTGCGGACCTGGCGCTGGCTGCGAGTGGAACCGTAACAGTCGAGGCTTGTCTTCTGGGGACACCCATGATCGCTTTCTATCGCGTGAACAGCCTCAGTTGGCTGCTCGGCAAACTCCTGGTGCGAGTGCCATTTTATTCGATGGTCAATTTGATTGCGGGGTGGGCGATTGTGCCTGAACTGATCCAACGCCAGTTGTCGGGCCAGCGCCTGGCCAGCGAGGCTCTGCGGCTTTTGAGGGATCGCCACGCTTTGGACGCTATGCGGCTGGAACTGGCCAAAGTGGCGGATAGCTTGGCCGGGCCCGAGGATCCGCTGGAGGTGGCGGCCACTCACGTCGGTCATTTTTTGAAAGAGGAATTCGTTCATGTTTCGTAGGCTAGGGCTGGTGGGATTTGCGTTCGCGGCAATTTTATCCGCGCAGGAGCGGGCGGAGCGATCGCGCATTCACGTGGACCACTACGTGATTGACGCGGAGATCAATCCTCGGACGCAAACCGTGTCGGCGGTCGTTCAAGTGCGAATCACGCCGGTTGACGACAACATCACCACTGCCTCGTTCGAGTTGAATAATGCCCTCAATGTGTCAAGGATCGTGGACGAAACGGGCCGCCAGATATCCGCTTCCCGCTCCACTCAGGATTTTTCAGTGCGGCTGAGTTTCCCCAACCCGCTGCAGAAGGGCAAGTCCACGACCCTGACCTTCACTTACGATGGACGGCTGGCGGGGAATGAGGATTCTCCGGTCTACGGGATCAAGTTCGCATCGATTCAAAGCGATTATACGTACCTGATGTATCCAGCGCGCTGGTTCCCGGTTTACGATTACACGATCGATCGTTATAGCGCCGATCTGCGCATTACCGTGCCGACCGGCAATCGAGTGATCTCGAGCGGCGAAGAATCTTCCGATCGGGCCTCGGGCGACAAGACGCAGTTCAGCTTTAAATACTCGCATCCTTCCTTCCCCGGCAGTCTGGCCGTAGTGAAAGGCGATCCCGTTAGCGTGCCGTCACAGGGTGTCACCACCGCTGTGTACTTTCGCGAGAAGAAGTCGATGGCCAATGCTTACGGCGAAGAAGCCGGGAAGGTGATGACGTACTTGACCAGCGTCTATGGGCCGCCGCCGCGCGCCAACCTGACGCTGGTTGAAACTGAAAATGGAACTCCCAACGGCTATTCGGCGCCCGGCATTATCTTCCTGTCGCCGAAAGGTATCGGCGATCAAGTAGGCGTCAGGCTGCTGGCAAATCAGGTGGCGCGGCAATGGTGGGGGACGTTGATTTCGCCCACCAGCCGTAACCACATGTGGCTGCCGAACGGTAATGCCCGCTATGCCGAGTTGCTGTATCTGGAACACACCAATGGGCCGGGAGCAATCGAGCAGGATATCCATGACACTTATGTCGAAGCCCTGACGGTGGACAATCCGCCTGTGATTCAAGCGGGCCGCTTGGAAGATTATTCGCCCGAGTATTGGGCGATCACCGCGAGCAAAGGCGCGGCGATCTTGCACATGCTGCGCTGGGTGGTTGGAGACGATGCGTTCTTCAAACTGCTGCACGCATTTCCGGACAAATACAGTTGGAAGAGCGTGAGCACGGCTGATTTTGAAAAGTCGGCGGAAGACGCTTACGGCCAAAGCCTGCAATACTTCTTCATCCAATGGGTGGAATCGAGCGGAGCTCCCGAGTTCAAGATGGAGTACACGATCTTCCGCACCCAAAAGGGCTTTCGCGTGATGGGCAAGATCTCGCAGGACCTCGATACTTTTAAGATGCCCGTCGATTTAAAGATCGAAACGGAAGGCAATCCCGAGGAAAAGCGCGTGGAGGTGGTGGGTACTTCGTCGGAGTTCACCGTGGATACCTTCGGCAAGCCGAAGAGCGTTTCGATCGATCCAAGCACGCGAGTGCTGCGCTACACCAGAAACATGCGCGTCGCGGTGGCCATTCGTCGAGGCGAGCAGTTCGCCGAGGTCGGCGAGTTTGGGGACGCGCTGAAGGAATATCAGAAGGCGCTGGATGCGAACCATGGGAGCTCGTTAGCGCACTATCGGGTGGGGGAGCTGTTCTTCCTGCAGAATAACTACCAGTCGGCCGCGAACGAGTTTAGGGAGTCGTTGAATGGAGATTTGGAGCCGAAGTGGACCGAGGTTTGGGCGCACATCAATTTGGGCAAGATATTCGACATCACGCAGCAAAGAGACCGGGCGGTGAACGAATACAACCACGCCATTCGCACCAGGGATAACACGCAGAACGCTCAAGAAGAGGCGGCGAAGTTCTTGAAGACTCCTTACGAGCGCAAGCGTAATTTGAGCGAGCTTCAGTAACGGCTCTCCATAATCACAACGCGGCTGAACCCTTCATCGAGGGTTGGCCGGATCAGGCGCTTCGACATTTCCCTGATTGCCGCTTCCGGTACTACGCGGTCGCGGAGGCGGTTTCGCTCCAGACAAACATCCAGCGGCACGTCGAAGAATAGGGCTTCCACGTCGCAATCGTTTAGACGCGCCAACTGAACATACGGGCGGCGCTCGCGGGGCGTTAGATGTGTGGCGTCTACATAAGTGACGGCGCGGCCTACGGCTAAGCGCTGTTTAATCAGGAAACGCATGGTGGCGAAAACCCGGCGGTGAATGGTCTGGTCCGTAGGATCGTCCGCCAATAATCGCCGGATCTCGTCGGAAGAAATGGCTGAGAATCCAGAGCGCTGCAGCCATGTCGATTTGCCCGACCCGGGCAATCCGGCCAATACGACGATTGTCACCCGGCGAGGCGAGCGCGCAGGTTTTGCAGTCCGCGCAAGGCTTCTTTGTCGACGTCGGCATCGGGGTCCCTGGAAAGATTCTCCAGATAGGACACCGAATCGCGATCGCCGCTAGCGCCCAGAATTTGGGCGAGTCCTGTTTTCTCGGCCTTGGGCTGGGCTTGCGCAAACGCCTTATAGGAAGCTTGACGCGTGGCGGGATCGCGCAGTAACTCTTTTAAATAGGCGATGGCGACATCGCGGTAGGCGTCCGAGTTCAGCTGATTGATCAGATATCGCAGGGGCGCGAAGTCGGTCATGTCGCGCTGGCCGTCGTAAACCAGCCCGAAAGCGGCCGCCATCCGTCCCGGCGCCTTCTTCTCTTCGTTGTAGGCCTTTTGAAAGCGCGGCACGTCGCTGGGATCGTGCAAGCGGGCCAAGCCTTCCATCGAGGCCACCCGCATCGCTTCGTCTTTATCTTCCAGATGCGTCAGGAACAGGCCTCGGGTGGTGGCGTCGGGCATGAACGCCAGAGCGGTCAGCGCCGACTTTCTCACCTTTTCCTTCTTGGTGCGATCCATTACATCACGGATCTGATTCACGGCGGCTTTATTCTCGAGCAGACCCGTGGTTTCGATGGCGGCAATTTGCACTTTCTCCACTGGATCCTTCAAGCGGAACGTGATGTCGGGACCGGCGCTCTTATCGCGAATCTTTTGGATGGCGATCAGGACTTCGTAGTTCACATCGGTGTCGCTGGATTTCAACGCCTCGATCAAATCGGGGAGTGCGGCCCTGCCTCGCAATATGCCCAGCGCACGAGCCGCTCCTGCGCGCGCTTCCGGGCTCGCTCCGCCGCGCGCCAATTTTCCCAGCGCCTGAATGATGTCCGGGCGCACGACTACTGAATAGTCGATCACCTGATCGTTGGTGTCCGTGAAGCGGCTCTTGATGGCCGTACCCATTTTCTTGAATGGAGCGCTAAGTCCCTGGTCGACATAACCGGGAAGGTAGAAATTCACCAGCCCATCGGTAGCGCGGCTTTGAATTTCAGGATCGTTGTCAGCGGTGGCTTTCACCAATGGATCGAGGCTGCGCTGTGTGTCGGCCGCCACGATCGCCCGCACGGCTTCCAGACGCACGCCGCGGTCGGCATCGGCTAGATAGCCCGAGATTTGAGGAATGGCGGTAGCGCCCTGTTTGGCGAGTTCCTTGACCGCTTTGACGCGGGCCTTGGCATCCTCCTGGGCGTGCACCGCCAGCAGTCCGGCGAGGAGAATCGCAAGGATTCTGGCGCTAACGGACAAACTCCAATTCAACTTTTTTCGCGATGAGTCCGGCTTCATATCCCATGTCCAGCAACTTCTGCGCGGCCCGCGGAACCAGTTCCCCGCAGTCCACAGTGTAGTGATTGACATACATTCCTACGAATTTTTCGGCCAGGCGCGGATCCATATCGCGGGCGAATTGTAAAGCGTAATTGAGCGACTCCTCGCCGTGGTCGAGTGAATATTGAATACTGTCGCGCATCAGGCGGCAGCACTCGGACTGGATTTCTCCGGGTAGCGAACGCAACAGCACGTTGGCTCCTAACGGTAGCGGCAGGTCGTACGTCTTTTTCCACCAGCGCCCCAGGTCGAGGATGTTGTGAAATCCGCTCTTCCCGTAAGTAAGCTGGGCCTCGTGGATCACCAGGCCGGCATCCACAGTCTGGTCCGAAACGGCGTCGAGAATCCTATCGAATTGGACCGGAACGGCTTCGAAATCGGGCTCGAATAACTTCAGCGTCAGATAAGCGGTGGTCATCTTGCCCGGAATCGCGATGCGCTTGCCCTTGATTTCTTCCGGAGCAAACGGATGCGCGCTCACCACCATGGGGCCGTATCCATCGCCTACGCTGGACCCGCTGGCCATCAGAACGTATTTGTCGGACACGTACGGATAAGCGTGGTAGGAGATGGCGGTCAATTCGTACTCGCCCTGCGTAGCTTTGCGATTCAGAGTTTCGATATCTTCGAGAACGTGCCGGAATTGCACCAGCCGGGAGCGGATTTTCTTAGTCGCCAGCCCATAAAACATGTACGCGTCATCGGAGTCGGGACTGTGGGCACAAACTATTTCCGTTACGGAACTGGGAGTCATAGATCTATTGTTGGCGAGCTTTCCACATCTTACCACCCCCGATCGGCTTCTCTCCTTGACAGCTTAGGGGAGAATGGGCTACACTCCTTAGTAGTTTAGGAGTGTATATGTCCAGCCAAGCCCAACTTCTTCCGGGTACTCTCGATCTGCTGATTCTGAAGGCGGTTTCTCTCGGTCCTCTGCATGGCTACGGAGTCTTATTGCGTATCGGGCAGATCTCCGGGCAAGCGCTGTTGATCGAACAGGGAGCGCTGTATCCGGCATTGTTCCGTCTGGTGCGACAGGGCCTTCTAGACGCAAGCTGGGGGACCTCCGAGAACAATCGGCGGGCCAAGTTTTATGTACTCACGCCGGCGGGACGCAAGCGTCTGCGGGAGGAGACGGACGGGTGGAACCGCCTTGCCGCAGCCATGGGTTCCGTGCTTGCGGCTCAACCGGAGGAAGTATGAAATTACCCGCGTACCTTCGTTCGCTGGCCGCCAAGTTTTTGCGTGCTTCTCAGACGGAGGCCGAAATGGAAGAGGAGCTTCGCGGGCACATGCAGTGCCGTGCGGACGACCTGGAGCGCTCCGGCCTGGATCGCGTCGAGGCGGAACGCCGGGCGAGCGTGGAGTTCGGTGGGAAGGCACGCTTCAAAGAGGAAGTCCGCGAAGCGCTGGGCGGCAATTCCGTCGAGACGTTCGTAAAAGACGTCCGCTTCAGCCTTCGCGTGCTGCGCAAGTCTCCCGGATTCACGATCGTCGCCGTCTTAACTTTGGCCTTGGCGATCGGCGCGAACGCCGTAGTTTTCGGTTTACTGAACGCCTTGATCCTGCGCCCTATGAACTTGCCCCAGGTGCAGAGCCTCTACGGAATCGACCGCGTGGGCTCGGATGCGCCGACGCAATCGTATCCCGACTACCTCGACCTGCGAGATCGAAACCGCAGCTTCGATGGTCTGGCGGCCTATCGAATAACGGAGGCTGGGCTGGATACGGGCGAAAATCCATCCCGGGTCTTCCTCTTTGAAACCAGCGGCAATTATTTTGACGTGTTACGTATTCAGCCGTATCTGGGGCGGTTCTTCCACGCTTCCGATGAGCATGGCCCCAATAGCGCCCCTTTTATCGTGCTCGGCTTTGCGTATTGGCACTCCCATTTTCGGGATGATCGCGGCGCGGTGGGCCGTGTCGTTCAGCTGAACAAGCATCCTTTCACCATCGTTGGTGTCGCCCCACCCGAGTTCCACGGGACTCTACTGTTTGCTTTTCCAGACTTGTTTTTGCCGATGGTGAACGCGCAGCAAGTACACGAGGGGAATCCTCTGACCGAGCGCGGAAACCGGTGGGTCTATCTGGCGTTAGGGCATCTGAAAGCGGGAGTCACTCCGGCAAATGCGATCGCGGATCTGAATTCGATCGGCTCGTATCTGGAAAGGACCTATCCCAAAGTCGATGGCCATGTGAACTATTCACTGTCCCGCCCGAGTTTCTATGGCGACTTCCTGGGAAGCAGGGTGCGGGCATTCGTGGCGGGTTTGATGCTGCTGGCGGGGTTAATTTTACTGGCGGCCTGCGCCAACCTGGGCAGCTTGTTTGCCGCGCGTGCAGCTGATCGTTCCCGGGAAGTTGCTCTGCGGCTCGCGCTGGGAGCCAGCCGTAGCCGCATCCTGCGGGGACTCTTCACCGAGGCGTTGCTGATTTCGCTAGTGGGCGGCGCGGTTGGATTATGGGGCAGCGTGGGATTATTGCGCGGGCTCAGCGCGTGGCAGCCGGTTCCCAGATATCCCATTCATGTGGCTCTGAACCCGGACGCCAACGTTTATGGGATAGCTTTGGTTTTGGCGCTGGTCAGCGGACTTCTCTTCGGCCTGGTTCCGGTGCGTCAGGTGCTTGGGACAGACCCATACCAGATCGTCAAATCCGGATCGACCGGCGCGATGGGGCGACGGATTACCGTCCGCGATTCGCTGCTGGTGGTCCAAATTGCGATTTGCGCGGTGCTGGTCACGTCTTCCCTGGTCGCGGTGCGTGGACTGGTGCGATCGATGCATGGCAATTTCGGTTTTGAGCCACGGAGCGCGCTGCTTGTCAATACCGTTCTAGGTATGGCCGGCTATCACGACGGCCAAGTGCCCATCATGCAAAGGCGGATGATCGACGCCGTGCAGAAGATTCCCGGTGTAGAGTCCGTGGGATTGGTCGATTGGCTGCCATTCGGGGGGAGTTGGGACGATACACCGGTTTTTACCGACGAAACAGCAGATATGAGACCATCTAAAGCCGCCGCTGTGCCCTTCCGGTTCAGCATCTCTCCCGAATACTTCCATGCGGCGGGCACTCCACTGCTGGCGGGAAGGATTTTCACGTGGCACGACGATAAAAATGCGCCGCTCGTGGCGGTGGTCAACCAGGAATTTGCCCGCAAAGTCTTTGGCTCGCCCACTGGCGCGATCGGGAAATCGTTCAAAATGCAGAATGGGATGCGCATCCAAGTGGTGGGCATTGTAGAGGATGGAAAATATAGGTACCTCACCGAAGATCGACAGCCCGCGATGTTCGCGCCGATGCTGCAATCGCCCTCCAGTACCTCATCGCTGGTACTGCGTTCAAGTCACGATCCGGGGCAACTCGCGGCAGCCATCAGGAGCACATTGCGCGACTTGGACGCCGGCCTGCCTACGTATATCGAAACGTGGGACAGCCAACTGGATCTGGCCTTGTTTCCTTCGCGTGTGGCGACGATGGCGCTGGGCGTGCTGGCTGTGCTGGGCGCGATGCTGTCGATAACGGGGATCTTCGGACTGGCGGCGTACTCGGTCAGTCGGCGGCTGAAGGAATTGGGAATTCGGCTGGCCCTTGGGGCGCGGCGTAAGGAAGTGTTGGAGGCGGCGTTAGGAAGGGCGCTTAAGCTGCTGGCCTTTGGTTCGGCTGCCGGATTGATTCTGGGGATTTTGGCGAGCCGGATATTGGCCGTTATGGTGTATCAGGCAACTCCGCGCGATCCCTTGGTGCTAGCCGGGGTTGTCCTCGCCATGTTGCTGCTGGGGCTGCTGGCTACCTGGATTCCCGCCCAACGCGCGCTGTCGCTGGATCCTTTGACGTTGCTGCGGGAGGAGTGATCAGTTGAGAATGGCGGCGACTACGGAATTGACGCCGAGAGAATGTAGCGTAACTACAGCTTGGCACTACGATGCAGCGCCAGAACCGCGTAGGACGTAGCCGCGTCGCTCATGAATTTACCGATATCGGTGGAGAGATCGCGCTGCTTATTCAACGAATAGGCATACCAGCGGCCTTCGGTCTTGTCTTGATTTTGTTCCAGCCACGCCAGGGCGTGCTGCAGCCGCGGATCGGTCGCTTTTACGCCGGCATCCTGCAAAACCAGCGCGACGACACCGGTGGCATAACCATCGCTCCTGGTCTCAAGAGGCGTGCTATCGTGACGCTTCCAGCCGCCCACGAAAGAGGTCAGGCTGAATCCGCCGTCGGCTTGCTGCTTGCCGAGCGCTTCGTCGACGATCGACTTTTGCTGTTCGGGCGTCAGCAGATGGGGGATTTTCGTCGCAGCCCACAGCACCATCACGCGATCCATCAGGATCTGCGGGGAAAGGTTGGAGGACAAATACTCGCGCATTAATTTCATCCCGCCCTGAATCTCGGGAGAGGCAGGGTAACCGGCTGGCGCGCGGCCGATGGCGAGGGCGGCGAGAGTTGTGCCGTAATATTGCGAATCGCCTTCCCAGGGCGAATTGTGGAACTGCAGCCAGTTCCAGGAACCTTTGGTTTCGCCCGTGGTCAGTTGCTGGCCCCACATGTGATCGAGCGCCAACTTCGCGTCGGGGCTGAGTTTGCCAGGCTCGTCGTAACCAGTCAAAATGATGGCGTTCAGGATGGATTCGGTGCCGCGCGATTCGGCCGTCTTGGGCACGCCTCGCGTCTTGTCCGGATAGAACGGCTCCAGTTCATCCCACAGCCGGACGCGCTTGGTCACATTGGTCAACATGCGGCTCTCGACCGCGGACGGCCCCTGTTCGCCAAGCGCTTGCCGCAGCGCCGGACGAGCCATGGCATACGGAACGGCGGTATGACAGGACACGCAGAAAGTATCGTGATCGCGCACCGCGCCCGGCCAGCTCATCCACCAGGACATGCGGCCGTCGAGATAGGTGGCCGCCCCTTTGCCGCTCGACATGGTGGTGCCGGAAGTGGCCGCGGGCGGCTCCGCAGCGAAAAGACTGCCAGCAATACATCCTGCGAGCACAAGGCTACAAATCGAGGTGAATCTCATGGTTCTCTCCAGGGTACCGAATTTTACGGCACGGCGGGGTGCGGCTGACGCTTTACATGAAGTAGTCTTTGACTTTGTCGATGATGCTCTTCTCGTGCGGCTCGTTTTCAGCGGGCAGGGTTTCGCGCAGCTGCTCCAGCAGTCGGCGCTGCTCGCGCGTCAGTTTTCCCGGAATGCGGGCATCGACATGGACGAAGAGATCGCCCCGTCCGCTGCCTTGCAAGTGCGGCACACCCAGCCCGCGCAGGCGAATGCGCGACCCGCTTTGCGTGCCTTCGGGTATTTTGACCGTTTGCAGACCATCGAAGGTCAACAGATCGACTTCCGTCCCCAAGGCGGCCTGGGCGATGTTGATCGGGATAGTGCAGTGAAGATCGTCGTCCTGCCGTTCAAAGATGGAGTGTTCCTTCACTTTGACGAATACATAAAGATCGCCACCCGGTCCGCCGCTGCCGCCGGGTTGGCCTTCCCCCTGGAGCCGCAGGCGCGTGCCAGTGCTGACGCCGGCCGGAATATTGACCTTCAGCTTCCGGTCTGAACGAATATGACCCTCGCCTTTGCACTGCGTGCAAGGCCGGCGAATAATCTGTCCGCGTCCATTACATTGTCCGCAAGTACGGCGGATTTGCAGGAAGCTCTGCTGATACAGCACCTCCCCGCGCCCATGGCACATCGGACAGGTGACCATGCCGTCCACCTTCTCCGCACCGCTGCCGTTGCAACGGCTGCATGGCTCCAACCGTGGAACCTGGATATCGGCGCTGAGACCCTTCATGGAGTCGTCAAACTCGATCTCCAGATCGTAGCGAAGATCTTCGCCGCGTTGTTGGCGGCTGCGGGTACGGCCGCGAGAGTTGCCGAAAATATCGCCGAATCCGAACAGATCGCCCAGAATGTCGCCGAAATCCTGGAACGCGCCAGGATCGAACCCGCCGCCGCCGCCGTTTTGCAGTCCCTGATGTCCAAAACGGTCGTAAGTGGCTCGCTTTTGGGGATCGCTGAGGACGCTATAGGCTTCGGCAGCCTCTTTGAAACGCTCCTCGGCTTCGCCATCGTTTGGATTGCGATCGGGATGGTATTTCAGCGCGAGCTTCCGATAAGCGGTTTTTAAACCCGGCTCATCGACCTCCCGAGTTACTCCCAGAATTTCGTAGTAGTCCCGTTTCGTAGCGTTCATTTCTTCCCGACTGCCACCTTCACCATGGCGGGCCGCAGCAGCTTACCCTTGAAATTGTATCCCCGCTGGTACTCCTCCATCACCGTATGGTCGGGCAGAGCATCAGTTTCGAACATTTCCACCGCGTGATGGACATGCGGATCGAACGGCAACCCCGCACTGGTAATCGGCTCCACACCCAATTTCTTTAGTGAGTCGGAAAGACGATTGTAAATCAACTCCATGCCCCGCGCATACTCCTTGTCAACGGCATCCACCTTTAAGGCCCGCTCGAAGTCGTCGAGGATAGGCAGCAGCGCGCGGACCGATTCGGTATTGGCGTAGGCGAGTACGTCGGCCCGCTCCCGTTCAGCGCGGCGCCGGAAATTGTCGAACTCGGCTTGACGCCGCAGCAAGCGGTCCTGCAGGTCGGCCCGCTCCATTAAGAGGCGATCCCGCTCGGCGATGACATCGTCGGGCGTCATGGCATTAGCCTGACGGTCTTCAGAATCGACAATCTGGTTACTGTTCTCCATAATCCTATTTTACGTGCAGTTTGTGTGCCGCCGGACAGGCGCTAAACGGGACGGCCCTGGAAAGCTTGCCCCATGTGAACGACCGCGGAGATCACTTTTTCGTAATTCATGCGCATCGGTCCGATGACGGCGATCTTGGCGGACAAGCCCCCCGCCAGGGCGATACTGATCCCAATCAGAGACAGTTCACTTAATGACGGATGAGCTTCGGCTAAACCAATCTGGATCGAGATGTCGCCGGCCGGTTGCTCGAGGAACCGCTCCAGAAGATACAGGATTCGCTTCTTTTCTTCCAGCGTACGGAACAGCTCGCGAAGTTTCTCGCGCGTCAGGTGCAAATCGAGCCCAACCAGGTAGCTGGCGCCTTCCATGTGGATCTCAGGCAATAAGCCCACATCCAACAATCCCTTGGCGTACAGTAGCGTAAGTTTCTTTAGCAGCGCATCGTAAGCCGCGCTTTCCTGCTCCAGCCTCTGGCGCAGTTCCTGGTGGACCCGAGAGAGAGCCCAACCGCCGAAATTGCGGTTGATGTAGTTCCGTATGGAATGCAGTTCATCCTGACTGACGGGTTCATCGACGGCGATAATCCGGTTACGCACCATGTGGTCCTGGGTAACGACGACCATCAATACACGGTTGTCGGCCAGGGCTATCAGTTCGATTTGCTCGAGAATCTGGCTGGAAGTCGGGATGGCGGCCGCGATTCCCACACTGCGTGTCATTTCGGTGAGCATGTGCGAGGAATGCTCGACGCGAGCTTCCAAAGTGGACAGGGGATCCAATTCGGAGCGCAAGCGGTGCAACTCCTCGGCCAGAATCCGCGCGCGGGCCAAAGTCTGAACGTAACTACGGAACGCCTTCTCGGTGGGGATACGGCCCGAGGATGTGTGCGGCTGGGCCAAGTAGCCTTCTTCACACAAATCGGCCATTACGTTCCGAATCGACGCAGCGCTCAATCCATCGCGGCGACGCCGTGAGATGGCGTGCGACGCCACAGGCTCGCCCGTGTCGATGTAAGATCGAACGATGGAGTGGAGAATCTCCCGGTTCCTGTTAGTTATGGACGGATTCTTCGACATTGCGTGAACGCACCTACACGCTGCCTTTTTCTTTGATTGTAAAGGACTTCGGCAGCTCCCGTCAACTGATGCGGGGCGGAGGCCGTCCCCGCGGGAAGAAAGTTCACGCCTCTGTGTCCGGATTCCACTCCGAATCGTCTTTCGGCGAGGACGAGAGCATCGACAAAAACATAGCGATAATAAACAACAGAGCCACTGCCGCGCTGATCAACATATAGTTCGCCCCGCCTTTCTGATCGAATCTACTGCAATTGAAGTGCCGCTCACTGCCAATACGTTTCACCTCCCTTATCGGATTTTTTAACGCGGCTTTGAGGTCGGATTCGGTCTTTGTGTCGAACCACGTCGCCCCGGGGCCAACGGGCTCGCGCGCCTTCGGGCCGCTATGCCAAGCCAAAACAACGAGATTCACGCCAGCCCGGCGATCGATGTTGAGCAAAGATCCCTCTTCTCAGCCAATCCGGAATGTTAGAATCAAGCTCTCGAATGCCGATGATTAACGCAAGCGTGGCCCAGCTCCGGCGGTCATTCAATCGGCTTCGCACGGAAGCGCAAAGCGACAACCAGCCCCACAGCTGTCTCTTATTGTTTTACGCAACGGAATGCGGGTTAGAGTGTGCTCTTCTTCGAGAGAAACGTCTTCGCTCGACCGCCACGATCGCACCCACACACGACTTCAGCTTGCTTCTGAAGGATCTTAAAGTGCCACGGTCGGCAGTATCATCGCCTCCGTATTTTCGGCTTCGAAATGACACTTCAGGACACTTCGATGCAAGCTATGCACATCAAGCCTGGAGGTATGGCGTGGACATTGAGTCGATAACGAAAATGAACCCGTCGAATGGATGCGGAACCTCTGCAATTTTTTGGAGCCCATTTTGTGATCCCCCCAGACATTCGACTTTTCACTTGGTTGGACGCTGAAGACGTTATTACAAACTCCCAGGAGAACGGCACTTTACCAGCGTGGTTCCTT
>Ga0302319_10014385_pt1 | contig 14770 bp, 16 predicted proteins | sample Bog_T0_2_FD_203319 | JGI IMG/M metagenome (GOLD analysis project Ga0302319, IMG submission 203319) | Peat permafrost microbial communities from Stordalen Mire near Abisko, Sweden - Bog_T0_2 | ecosystem: Environmental > Terrestrial > Soil > Wetlands > Peat | place: Sweden: Abisko, Stordalen Mire... | reverse complement strand
GTTAAAGGATCTACAGGCTTCTAAAGAAGCTCAGAAGAAATTGGCCAAAGAAATTGGAAAGCCTAAAACTCATATCCCGCTAAAAGAAGTTAACCCGGCTTTTGCCGCGTATGTGCGTCAATTAGCCTTAGGTCCTTTGAACGATGCCTATACGAAAATTGTGGACAAATTACAGCGTCAAGACGCGGTTACTGCGATATCAGATAAATTGACCGGGGATTTGACGGCTTATGCTCAATTCAATACTGAGGGCAATGAGATCACGGGTAATGATGTTTTTCTTCAATTTGAAGCGTTGCAATATGAAGTTATCCGTAATAATGTTTTTGACAAAGGTATCCGGGCCGACGGCCGTGGTTTAAAAGATATCCGTCAGCTTGATTGTGAAGTGAGTGTCCTTCCGCGTACCCATGGCTCATCCCTGTTTACCCGCGGACAAACCCAAAGTTTGGGTATTGTCACGCTTGGTACCAAGGACGATGAACAATTAGTTGAGGGGCTGGAAGAAACCACTTATAAGACCTTCATGTTGCATTATAATTTCCCGTCTTTCAGCGTAGGCGAAACCAAACCTATGCGTGGTCCTGGCCGTCGCGAGATCGGTCATGGCGCCTTGGCTAAAAAAGCCATTATCGCGGTCCTTCCTTCGAAAGATGAATTTCCTTATACCATTCGTGTGGTTTCTGAGATATTAGAATCCAATGGTTCTTCATCCATGGCCTCAGTGTGTGCCGGGTGTTTGGCGCTGATGGATGCAGGCGTTCCCATCAAGGCTCCCGTGGCCGGTATTTCCGTCGGACTTATATCCGATGAGAAGCGTACGGTCTTGATCACCGACATCATGGGTCTGGAAGATCATTTCGGGGACATGGATTTCAAGGTGGCAGGTTCCCGTGATGGTATCAATGCCATTCAGTTGGATCTTAAGATCAAACAATTGTCCATTGAGCTTCTAGAAAAGGCCGTTGCCCAGGCCAGGGAAGCTCGGATGATCATTTTAGATAAAATGAATTCTGTCATGCCCAGTGTGCGTGCAGACTTGTCACCTTTTGCGCCCCGTATCGTGACCTTACAGATCCCGCAGGATAAGATCGGTGAGATCATAGGACCGGGCGGTAAGAATATCCGCAGGATGATCGAAGAAAGCGGTGTTTCTTCCATCGATATCGAAGAAGATGGCAAGGTGATCGTGGCATCTCCTAATAAAGAAGCTTTGGAGAAAGCTGTCGACATGATAAAAGCTTTGACCGAAGAACCTGAGATTGGTAAAATTTATGAAGCGACCGTCAAGAGGGTCATGAATTTCGGCGCTTTTGTTGAGTTTATACCTGGACGTGAAGGTTTAGTCCATGTTTCCGAGATCGCCAGCAAGTTTGTTAAAGATGTTAACGATGTAGTCAAGGTCGGCGACAAATTTAAAGTCAAGCTCATGGAAAAAGACGAGATGGGCCGTTTTAACCTGAGCAAAAAACAAGCTGAAGTGGCTTAAGTCTTTTAAAGGACCAGGAATGAAGCTTGAACATCTCAATGAGATCAAGGGCATTGTGATTCTGGCCTTAAGCCTCATTCTTTTGGCTAGTCTTGTATCCTTTACCCCAACGGATCTTGGTTGGTTTACTTCCAAACCGAATCTCCATGCGCATAATTGGATCGGGATCGCGGGCGCTTATGTCGCCGGGATCTTCTTTTTTCTGATCGGGTATAGCGCTTATTTTTTAGTCGGGATCGGTGCGTTTTTTAGCTGGAACAAATTTACCTCCCGTGATCTCCCTTTTAATTTTTTTAAATTCCTAAGCATCCTGATCTTATTTACTGTCGCGGCCGGTCTTTTTAGTTTTTTTGCCGGGGACAACGGCGGGGCCCGTTTCACCAATGGAGGGACCATTGGCGTCGTTTTTAGCGGATTTTTGATAGGGTATTTTCAGCCTTTAGGGGCCTTGATCATTTTGCTGACTCTTGGAGCTTTAGCGCTGGTGGTGACAGGCGAATTTTTAGTCTCGCCCTTTTTTATCTGGCTTGGGAAAGGTATCTTACAGGCCCTTCAGAGAATTTATAAAGGTGTACCGATACCTAATATCCCAAAACTGAAGGCTGAATACAATTCCCGTTATACTCAGGCCACTAAAGATGAGACCCAAGAGCCTAAAAAGATCCAAAATGAAAAGCCATCAGAGAAATTTCGAAGCACGGTGTTGCCGCCACAAGCGATTGCCACCAAGCCGGTACCTGCCGTTGTTAAGCCCAATATTCATATTGTAGCGCCACCTAAAAATGAGGGAGCCGCCAGTCCTGCCGTAGCGACCGTTAAAAAGGTTGGGGAATATCATTTGCCGGGTTTAGATCTTCTTAAAGATCCTCCGCTGGTATCCGATGACAAGATCCAGGAAAAGCTTATGAGCGGAGCAAAAATTCTGGAAGAAACCCTGGCTGATTTTGGGATCAATGTCAAAGTAGCGGATATTGAAAGAGGGCCCGTGATCACCCGTTATGAATTGCAGCCGGCACCTGGTGTCAAGGTGCAGAGTATTTCCAGTTTGGCTGACAATTTAGCCATGGCTTTAAGCGCTTCCGCCGTGCGGATCCAGGCTCCTATTCCGGGTAAAAATCGGGTGGGTATTGAAGTGCCTAACGGTTCTTCTGCTGCAGTCTTTTTAAAGGATGTTATTGCCCAAGCACGCACACGTCCGGTCACCTCAAAGACTGATCTGGCTATTGGGAAGGATGTATCCGGAAAGCCTTTGGTGATGGACTTGGCAGATATGCCACACCTTCTTATTGCAGGGACGACAGGTTCTGGTAAGACTGTTTGTTTAAATAGTTTGATCATGTCCATTCTTTTTAATGCTTCACCCTCTGAGGTCAAGTTCATCATGATCGACCCTAAGATGGTGGAGTTAGTCCCTTATAATAATTTGCCGCATTTACTTTGTCCGGTTGTTACCGATGCCCGAAAAGCAACACCTGCGCTTAATTGGCTGGTCATGGAAATGGAATCCCGTTATAAATTATTCAATAAAGAAGTCGTGCGTAATATTAAAGGGTATCATGCCAAAGGTTTGGAGATGCCGTATATCGTGGTGGTGGTCGATGAGTTGGCAGATCTTATGCAGGTCTCTGCTAAAACAGTAGAAGGAGCCATTACCCGATTGGCCCAATTGGCACGCGCCACCGGGATCCATTTGATCCTGGCCACCCAGCGTCCGTCGGTGGATGTTATCACAGGCGTCATCAAGGCTAATTTTTCTTCCAGAATATCTTTTAAAGTTGCCTCCAAGGTGGATTCGCGTACAGTGCTGGATACCAATGGTGCTGAAACGCTGTTGGGCAAGGGGGACCTTCTATTTATGAAAACCGGCGAACCCAAACCTATCCGCGGGCAATGCTGTTTTGTTTCTGATGAAGAGATCAATGGGGTCATTGATTTTATTAAAAAACAAGGCCAACCGGAGTATAATGAAAGCGTGCTTAAGCCCCAACCATCCGCAGGGGTTGGTTCCAACGAAGAAAAAGATGAGATGTATGATGAGGCCGTGCGTGTGGTGATCGAAACGAACCAGGCCTCGGTGACGATCCTGCAACGTCGTTTGCGCTTAGGGTATGGCAGGGCGGCGCGGCTGGTTGATATGATGGAACAATATGGGATCGTTGGCCCTTATGCCGGCAGCAAGGCAAGGGAAATTCTGGTAGACCGGGAAAAATGGCTTTTAGAGAATATGGGGGAAGTGAAAACCAATGGCGACGACGGACAGCAATAACGATAAGAGTTCTATTTTAAAAAATACGCGCATTTCCAAGGGGCTGACCCTTGAGATCGTTCATGAAGCCACCAAGATCCCTATGGATTCTTTAAGGGCCATTGAAGAAGGCTATTCCGTGCGTATTCTATCGCCCTTTTATTATCGGGGCTTTATCAAGATTTACGCGGAATTTTTAGGCCTGGACGTAGGGGAGATGTATAAACAATATGGCCTAGATCAGCCTGCCAAGCCCACCTCTTCCGCAACGGTATCAGCTAAGACCTCCGTAAGAGAAATACGGCCCAATATATTCCTGGAACAGGTTCAAGAAGGTTTTTCTTTTGCTCTAAAGCCTAAAACCCTTAAATTGATCTTTAAAGTGATTGGATTTTTATTATTGCTCGTATTGCTTTTTAAGATGGCGGGGTGTGTGGTGGCCCACCTGCCTAAAAAAGGAGTATCATCCAAAATACAAGTGGAAAAAAGTGTAACGGCCTTTCCAGTCGTTAAACAGGAATCATCCCTTCAGGCTCAAAGTGAGAATAACAAGGTTGAAATAGCGGTTAGGGCCGTTAAAGACACCTTCCTGCGGGTCAAGGCCGATGGACATGTGGTTTTTGAAATGACTTTAAGTAAAGGTTCCGTGGAAAGCTGGAGCGCGGATTCCCGCATAGAATTATCAGGCAGTCATATTGAGCAATTGGACATGGAAGTCAACGGCAAGCATATCGGGACCTTGGGCGGCGGCGAGCATAGGATCAGAAGGGTTTTGATCACTCCGGAAGGATTGACGGTGAAGAAGTGAAAACGACGGTTGATTTTCAAAAGGAGCGCTTGATCGCCGGCCAGAAGGTCGGCGTTATTAATTTAGGCTGTGCCCGTAATCTGGTGGACGCTCAGATGATGCTTGGTCGTCTGAAAAAAAATGGCCATCGTATCGTTCAGACCCAAGAAGCAGAGACGGTGATCGTCAACACTTGCTCTTTTATAGAAGAGGCGCGCCAGGAGTCCATTGATACCATCCTGGACCTTCTCCAGCTTAAAAAAGAAGGTAAGATCAAGAAAGTCATTGTCGCCGGATGCCTGGCCCAGCGTTACGGCAAGGATCTAGCCCAGGAATTTTCTGAAGTCGATGCTTTTATCGGGACACCTACCCTTGATCGGGAAGAGATGCCTGCCCAGTTGCAATTAACTCCGAAACATTTTGCCTATGTCAAAATTTGTGAAAGTTGTTTTAATGCGTGTTCGTTTTGCGCCATCCCTAAAATAAAAGGTAAGTTCGTCTCGCGTACCATTGAGTCTATTGTTAAAGAGGTCAAAGCCTTGGATGCGCAGGGTGTCAAAGAGATCAATATTATCGGCCAGGACATTACAGCCTATGGCATGGATCTTTACCGTGAGAGATCATTGGCACGCCTTCTTAAAGAGCTTGTCGGTATTATTAAGAATATTGAATGGATAAGGTTGTTATATGCTTTCCCTTCTCATGTAACTGATGACTTGATTTCCGTGATAGCCCAAGAGCCCAGGATCTGTAAATACATTGACATGCCTTTACAACATATCAGTGATCATATTTTGCTTGAGCAGAACCGTAATATCACCACCCAACAGACTGTTGAATTGATCCAAAAGATCCGTAAGGCTATGCCCCAGGGTTTTGTGCGTACAACTTTTATTACCGGACTTCCGGGAGAAACACAGGAAGATTTTGAGCAAATGAGGACTTTCATCAGGGATTTTCGTTTCGAAAGGGTAGGTGTTTTTGTCTACTCAAAAGAAGAAGGGACCTTGGCGGCGCTGATGCAAGGGCAGGTGCCGGAAAAGACCAAGAAAGCCCGTTTGGACATCTTGATGAAGGACCAGCAGGTCATATCTGCCCAGATCCAGCAGTCATTTGTAGGGCGTACCCTAAAAGTATTGATCGAGGAAAAAGAAAAAGATACGCCGGGAACGTATATCGGCCGAAGCGAATATGATGCTCCTGATGTGGACGGGGTGGTGTATGTACGCTCAAAAACATCTTTGAAGCCTGGAGACTTTGTCCAGGTGAAGATCACCGATGCTTATGAATATGATCTAGCAGGAGTAGCAGAATGAATTTTCCAAATATATTGACCCTTTCACGCATTGTTTTTGCCGTTGTCCTGGTCTTCCTTCTGCAAGAAGGTTCTCAGTTAGGCAATATTTTGGCGGTCATTATTTTTACCATCGCCTCCATCACGGATTTTTATGATGGTTATTTAGCTAAAAAATGGGGTTTGATCAGTGATTTTGGTAAGATCATGGACCCAGTGGCTGATAAGGTCTTGCTGTTGTCTACCTTCGGAGTATTGGCCCATATTGATATGATCGCCTGGTGGATGTTCGCCGTGATCGCCATTCGTGAGATCGTGGTGACCGGTTCCAGGCTTTTGGCCTTCCGTCATGGCCAGGTACTGGCCGCAGAGCGCGCCGGTAAAATAAAAACTGTTGTACAGATCATCGCGGTTTCTGTGATCTTGCTTTATCTGGTGGCCCAACAATCTGAATATTGTTCTTTTTGGTTTTATAATGTTCAACACGTCTGGCTAGACGTAAACTATGGATTGATGATCCTGGCCGTTATTTTGACCGTATATTCCGGCATTGAATATTTTCGTAACAAAAAGTGACCCATGATGAGAAATTTATTGATCAAAGGTATCGCGACTGTTTTTGGTGTGGGGTATTTGCCTGTTGCCCCCGGCACTTGGGCGACCGCTGTGGGTGTTGTTATCGCTTTTTATTTAGGTGATAATTTGCCGGCTTTTACCATTCTTTTAGTGGTTTTATTGTTTCTGGGCATTATGACATCAGGAATCCTTGAAAAACAGGCAAAACAAAAGGACCCGGGGTTTATTGTCATTGATGAAGTGGTAGGTGTGATGATCGCCTTGTGGGGCTTGCCATTGATTTGGTCGGTCATGATCTGCGGATTTTTCTTGTTTCGGGCCTTTGATATGTTTAAAATATACCCTATCAACAAGCTGGAATCCCAGCCTGGTGGCTGGGGGATTATGCTTGATGATTGTATGGCGGGGGTGTATACTAATATCATCTTGCGTATTGCCTTGCGATGCGCAGGTTTTTTTTAGGCAATTTACAAATATGTCATCCCCGAATGTTTTAATCGGGGATCCATGTCAGAATTAATTCTGTTTTAGATTCCCACTTTCGCGGGAATGACAATCAGTAAGAAGGAGAGTAAAAATGGAAAGCAGCAATCCGACATTAAATGAAAAAACGTTTGGTGCCGCCCGTGTGGGTGTGGGGGAACCAGCCATGACTGTGCAAGGTACGGTCAATAAAACTTTTATCTTGCTAGCTGTTTTGATGGCTACGGCCATGTGGACTTGGTCTAAAACGACTGACCCAAGCGCTGCAGGGTATTTACAGATCATTTTTTTTGGCTCCATGATCGCTGGTTTGATCTTGGCCATTGCCACTTCTTTTAAGCCGAAATGGTCTCCGATCTGTGCTCCTTTATACGCGGCTTGTGAGGGTTTGTTTTTAGGTATTCTTTCCGCGTATTTTGAGATGCGTTATCCTGGAATTGTCGTACAAGCGGTGGGATTGACCTTTGCGGTGACCATGGCCATGCTTTTGGGTTATAAAGCCGGTTGGTTGCAGGCAACTCCTGGGTTACGCAAAGGCCTGATGATCGCTATGGGTGGTATTATGATATTTTATGCGGTGGTTTGGATCGCTTCTATGTTTGGCATTCATCCGCCGGGATTTCTCAATGGCGGCGGCCCGCTGGGAATTGCATTTAGTTTGTTTGTCGTTGGGATCGCGGCCATGTCCCTGATATTGGATTTTGATATTATCGAATCAGGTGCCCGTGAAGGTTTAGAAAAGTATATGGAATGGTATGGTGCCTTTGCCCTGATGGTGACCTTGATCTGGCTTTATATGGAGATCCTGCGTCTATTGTCCAAGATCAATCGACGTAATTGATTTAAAGAAATAGGTAAGAACATTAGCCCCGTTAGCAATAACGGGGCTTTTTTATGCTTTGGTCTGGAATTTTTTCTTGTTGAATTCGTAGGCAACGTCGAGGATGACCAAAAAAAGAGCGATGGTCACCAGGTTAAAGGTGTTATCATTGAAGTTTTTGTGTTCGATGAAGATGCGTGTTTTAATGTGAAAAACCACCAGTAGTATAAAGATCCAGAATACGGGCTTGTGTTCCTTACTGCTGATAAGCCTCTGCATACTAAAAGGCCATTTTTCGCCTTTGCTATATGGGACGAGGCAGGGGATCATAGCAGGGACTAGCTTGCAATAATCGCTGTAGGCGCTCTTGAATTTCGTCAACAACATGCCTTGTTCAGCCTTGATAGTGCGATAATACATCAAACTTAAAGCCAATAAGAATATACTCCCTCCGATCCACTCTAATAAGGGAGGCTCGCTTTTTAATATTAAAACAAAGCCAATAGCGATCAGGAAGGTGCCTAGGTATAGTGGGTTGCGTACAAAAGCATAGGGACCTGATGTGGTTAATTTATCATTCTTAATAGCATAGCCGTTAGACCACAGGCGGATAAGTGCTCCTGTAATGATAAAGCCGAGACCAGTCATGAGGGATCCTTCGTTGAGCGAGCAAAAAAGCATGACGAAAATACCAAACGGGTAGATAACGGCAAAGCGTGGTTTAAAGGAGCGTTGTAGACGATGAGCAAAGTTCATAAGCGTTCATTATACCTGATTGATCTCACTTAGCCAGCATTTTTAAGGCTGTTTGGGCAGCGGAATTCTTAATGGCAAGGCGGGTGCCTTTAAAGAGGAATTTCTTAACAATGGTTTTTTGTTGGGTACTGACCGCGATAAAAACTAAACCAACAGGTTTATCTTTGCTGCCACCACTGGGTCCGGCAATACCGGTTACACTTAGGCCAAAATCAGTTTTAAGTATTTGACGTACCCCTTGAGCCATGGCTTTAGCTACAGGAGAGCTTACAGCCCCGTGTTTTTTGATCAGAACAGAAGGAACTCCCAGGATCTTTGTTTTAGCCGCATTATCATAAGCAATAACTCCTAATAAAAAGAAGGCTGAGGCGCCAGGCATATTAGTCAGACGATCCCCTATAAGGCCGCCTGTACAAGACTCTGCTATAGCCAATGTTTGGCCTCTTTGAGTGAATTTTTTAAAGACTTTTTGTTCAGGTTGCATATTATTAATAGGGGACAGCGCCCTATTTTTTGTAATTAAGGTGTTGAAGGAAAAAATAGGGCGCTGTCCCCTAATTCCGTATTATAGGGACGGGGAATTCGATTGACAAGGCCTATTTTCTGGCATATACTTTGCGGATACTTGACACATTTTTTGTGTCCATTGTGACACGAGGAGAAATTTAATGTTTAATTCAATTATTGAAATTTTGGAAGATCTTAAAGCCGGGCGTATGGTCATTGTCATGGATGATGAAGGCCGTGAAAATGAAGGGGATGTCCTCATTGCTGCTCAATTTATCAACGCTGATGCCATCAACTTTATGGCCAGGGAAGCCCGTGGGCTTATTTGTGTGCCTATGGAAGATAGCCGGCTCAATGACCTTGACTTGCATCCGATGAAAGAAGACTTGAATTCTAAACATCAACGTTGTAATACGGCTTGGACCGTGTCCGTGGATGCTGCTTATGGTGTCACGACCGGTATTTCAGCCGCGGACCGTGCGAAAACAGTCAATGTCTTGATCGACCCGAAATCTTCGCCTAAGGACCTGGTGACCCCTGGACACTTATTTCCTCTGCGTGCCCGTCGGGGAGGGGTGCTGGTGCGTGCAGGACACACGGAAGCCTCCGTTGACCTGATGCATCTAGCTAATCTTTATCCAGCCGGTGTTATTTGCGAGATCATGAACGATGATGGGACCATGGCCCGTACTCAAGACTTGATCAAATTTTCCCAAAAGCATAAAATTAAGATATGTACCATTGATAGTTTGATCGAATATCGCCGCAAGACTGAAAAATTGGTCCAGCGTGTTGAAGAAGCAGTACTGCCTACAGAATATGGCGAGTTCAAGATGGTGGCTTATGAGTCTTTGGTGGACCGTGTTGTCCATATTGCCATGGTCAAAGGTACCATCGACAGCAAAGAGCCTATTTTAGTGCGAGCTCAATCAGAATGTTTGACCGGGGATATTTTTGGGTCCCTACGCTGTGACTGCAATAGTCAGTTAAAAGCCGCCTTGAAAACCATTAATGAGGCAGGCCAAGGGGTGGTGCTTTACATCCGCTCCCATGAAGGCCGCGGCATTGGTTTGGTCAACAAACTTAAAGCCTATAATTTGCAAGATGAAGGCTTGGATACCGTCGAAGCTAATCAGGCTCTGGGATTTGCGGCAGACCTGCGTGATTATGGTATCGGAGCACAGATCCTGGTGGACTTGGGGGTCAAGAAGATGCGTTTATTGACCAATAATCCTAAGAAAATAGTGGGTCTCGAGGGATATGGCCTTTCAGTCATTGAACGGGTAGCTATCAAGATCCCGCATAATTCCACCAACGAGAATTATTTAAAAACCAAGAAGAATAAATTAGGCCACCTTCTTTAAGCCTTATGGCCACTTTTAAAAAGAAAATTAAAAAGAACAAAGCTTGTATCGCTATTGTAGCCTCATGCTTCAATGATTTCATTACCAAGAGACTGCTCAGCGCATGTTTGATGGAATTGAAATGCCAGGGCTTAGGAGATGCTCAGATCACCACTGTCTGGGTACCTGGTTCATTTGAGATCCCTCTTGCCGCTTTAAAGCTTGCCCAAAGAAAAAATATTGATGCGGTGATCTGTTTAGGTGCAGTCATTCGGGGGGAAACCTATCATTTTGAAGTGGTGTCCAATGAATGTGCCCGCGGTATCATGGAAGCTTCCTTGATCGGTGGAAAACCAGTGATCATGGGGGTATTGACGACGGATACTGTGGCCCAAGCCCAGGCCCGCGCCGGTCAAAAAGGGGATAATAAAGGCCGTGATTGTGCTTGTACCGCCTTGGAGATGATCGCTCTTTTTAAACAACTATGAGACGACGAACGCTTGCACGCGAACACGCCTTAAAGATCTTATACCAGTTTGATATCACCAAGCGTCCGATTGAAGCTGCGGTGGCCTCTTATTGGGAAGCTGAAGAGACCAAGGACCCTGAGATCATTGCTTATGCTAATCTCCTGGCCCAAGGTGTCAGTGGGCATATTAAGGATATTGATCAAAAGATCTCTGATTATGCCACCAATTGGCAGATCAAACGCATGGCCATCATCGACCGCAATGTCATGCGCATTGGCCTGTATGAATTGCAACATACCACTGATATTCCTCCGAAAGTGGCTATCAATGAAGCGGTGGAATTAGCCAAGAAATACGGCGATTTGGAATCCAGCAAATTCGTCAACGGCATTCTTGATAAGATCCACAAAAAAGAGATCGTCGAGCCGCAAAATTAAATATGGCTGGCAGCGCAGACCTTCACATGCATACCTATTTTTCCGATGGCGCCTCGTCTCCTCAGGAAGTCGTTGATGATGCGTTGGCTGCAGGGCTTTCTTGTATCTCTGTCACCGATCATGATATTGTTGAAGGCATTGATCCTACTATAGAAGCAGCCCTTCCTTATGGCCTTGAAGTTATTCCCGGCATTGAATTATCTTCGGAATTTGAAAATTGTGATATCCATATCCTGGGTTATTTTATAGATCATCAAAAAGGGCCACTCTTGGAGAAGATCGATGTCTTTTTGGATGCGCGTATGGAGCGCATGAAAAAGATGATCATGAATTTAAAGGCCGTGGGTGTTAATAATATTGAATTTGAAGAAGTCTGCGCCTTGACCAAGTCCAGGGCCGTGGGCAGGGCACATCTGGCGTTTTTATTACAACAAAAAGGGTGGGTCAATAATATCAAATCAGCTTTTGAAAAATATATCGGGCCCGGACGTCCGGGATATGCGCCTAAACACAAGCAAACACCTTTTGAAGCCATTGAGCTGATCCGGTCTTGTGGTGGGGTCGCGGTCATGGCGCACCCGATGCTCACCCAAAAAGATGAGTTGATCCCTCGATTTGCTGCCGCTGGTATGAAAGGATTGGAAGTCTATTATCCGAATTGCATGGATAAGGTAACTGAGTTTTACGAGCGTATAGCCTTGAAGAATGGTCTTATTGCCACCGGTGGATCAGATTCTCATGGTAAAATAAAACCTTATACCTATGTGGGAAAGAAAACCGTGCCGTATGAAGTGGTCGAACGGCTGCGTCAAGCTAAACCATGAATAACGATTTTAAATATATGAATCGCGCTTGGGAACTGGCCTTGCAAGGCTGGGGCCAGACATCACCTAATCCCATGGTTGGTGCAGTATTGGTCAAATCTGGCAAGATCATCGCCGAAGGGTATCACCATTATTGCGGTGGCGATCACGCAGAAATTGATGCTATCAAAAAAGCAGGGTCCGCAGCCCGCGGGGCAAGCTTGTATGTGACCCTTGAGCCCTGTGGTCATTCAGGGCGCACGCCGCCGTGTTCACAGGCCATTGTCAAGGCGGGGATAAAAAAAGTCATCGTTGGTGCCCTTGATCCCAACAAGCTTAATAATGGTAAATCTTTGAAATTTTTAAAAAGGCAGGGTATTGAAGTAGAACAAGGGTTATTGGCTGATGAATTAACGCATTTGAATGAATCATTTAATTATTGGATCACCACAGGCCGTCCATTGGTGACAGCCAAGGTGGCCCAAACCATTGATGGGAAGATCGCAACATCAGGCGGTGAATCCAAATGGATCACGTCAGCTTTTAGCCGTGACTACGCGCACCGTTTAAGATTCGGATTTGATGCCATTATGGTTGGCATCAATACAGTCCTCAAAGACGACCCTCAATTAAAAACGCTTCCGTCCAAGCGTATTAAGAAGATTGTTTTAGATACGCACGGTAAAATATCCCCTCGTGCTAAATTATTTAAGAATACCAAGCCCGAAGATGTTTTTGTATTCACCGACCAAAATGCCCCTTTATACAATGGCAAGATCGATCTAAAATGGGTTTTGAAATATTTGGGCCAACGTGAAGTGACCAGCGTGCTCATTGAAGGTGGCGGGGCCGTGGTGGGTGAAGCTTTGGCGCGAGGGCTTGTTGATAAGATGATGATATATGTTGCGCCCAAGATCATGGGAGAAGGCCTTCAGGCCGTGCGCGGCTTGCGATCAAAGTCCATTAAAGAAATGGTCTGTCTTAAAGAAATGAGTTTTGATAAAATAGGCGAAGATATTTTAATCCAGGGATATTCTAAAAAAGGGTAATGTCATTCCCGCGAAAGGTCCTCATACCGGACATGCGCAATTGCTTCGGGAATCCATAACACATCAAATAATATGTTTACAGGAATTATCGAACTCATGGGTATTATTAAAAGGATCGAGGCTAAAAAGAATCTATTGGTTTTTAGTATAGATTTGGGGTCATTGGCTAAAAAGGTCCGGGTAGGGGACAGCGTCTCTGTTAGCGGGGTTTGTTTGACAGTGACGGCTAAAAAGGAAAAAACAGCAAGCTTTGACCTGATGAAAGAAACTATAGAGAGAACTGCTTTGAGGTTTTTAAAGACTGGTGGCCGAGTGAATTTGGAATTGGCTTTATTGGCGGGGAGTCGTTTGGGGGGGCATTTTGTGACCGGGCATGTGGATGAGGTGGCGGTCATTAAACATATAGTGAAAGAAAAGAATTGGGTGGCCCTGCGTTTGAGCGTCGGTCGGGCAAATCAGAAATATTTCGTTCCTAAAGGCTCAGTCACTGTTGACGGTATCAGCCTTACCATTGGCAAGGTAGGCAAAGGTTATGTGGAGGTGTATTTGATCCCCTACACGCTTAAAGTGACGACTTTAGGGTTGAAAAAACCGGGAGATTGTGTCAATATCGAGACAGATATTCTAGCCAAATATCTTTTTGAGAAATAGATAGTTCCCCTCCCCTGGTGGGAGGGGTTAGGGAAGGGGGCATCAAAAATATGAAACTTGAAACTGCCGATATCCAAAAGATCATTCCGCACCGTTACCCATTTTTGATGATCGATCGTGTCCTGGAATGCAAGCCCAATGAGAAGTTGGTGGCTGTCAAGAACGTGTCCATCAATGAACATTATTTTCGGGGTCATTTTCCCGATGAAAAGGTGATGCCCGGGGTCTTGATCATCGAAGCCATGGCTCAGGCCGGCTGCGTTTATTTTTATTACAGCAAGAATTTGCAAGGCAAGGACTTGATCTATTATTTGGCTAAGATCGAGTCGCGCTTTCATCATCCGGTCGTCCCCGGTGATCAGTTGATCATCGAGGTAACCACGGTCAAATTATTGCCCAAAGCCGGTTTTGTCAAATGCAAAGCCTTAGTAGGTGAGAAATTGATGGCTGAGGCGGAAATAGGTTTTGGGATCAAAGAAGTGTAGGGCATATGGAAGAAAAAAGAAAAAGTCCCAGAGTAAGAGTAAGTGCTCAGGTGACATTGAGGCTCCAAGCGGCTCGTCTGGCCGGCGGCTCGCGGGTTAAAGATATCTCAGAAACAGGGATATGCATCCCGTCAAAAACTTATTATGCAGTTGGTTCCTTGATCGAATTGGAAGTCCGGGCGGAAGATCTAAGCGAACCATTTAAAGTATTGGCCAGAGTGGTAAGGATCGCCAATAGGGATAGAAGCAAATTTCCATTTGAGTTGGGGCTGGTATTTTTACATCTTCCTGTCGCCGAGCGGGATTTTCTTCATGAGTATATCAAACGTTCCATAGTGCATGGCGATCAAGACATTTCCTGGCTTGATTAAGTTGCTTTGTTGACGTTGAGTCTTTCGGCTGGTAAGATAACGCCCTTGTATAATAATAAAGATTTTTCGGGAAGGCAAACTTTCTAGTAAGTGCTATGGAAGTTTGCACATCTCCTGAAGCTGTTCTAATAGATGTTCTGGTAATGCTTTGGTAGCTTTAGGGAAGTAGCGCAGTTGGCTAGCGCGCTTCGTTCGGGACGAAGA
>Ga0302319_10014384_pt1 | contig 14770 bp, 12 predicted proteins | sample Bog_T0_2_FD_203319 | JGI IMG/M metagenome (GOLD analysis project Ga0302319, IMG submission 203319) | Peat permafrost microbial communities from Stordalen Mire near Abisko, Sweden - Bog_T0_2 | ecosystem: Environmental > Terrestrial > Soil > Wetlands > Peat | place: Sweden: Abisko, Stordalen Mire... | reverse complement strand
TATCCGATTTCTTCCAATAGGTGTTAACCCACTTCAACGGCGAGCCATCACCAATAGCTGAGCTGATCACGACCTCGCGCAGCGCCGTGTTAAGTCCATCCCAATGGTAAAAGTAGCCGGCGTGGGCTTTCAAATTCCATACTGGTTCCATGTCCGAGTTTCCGAGGCTTCCATCCGGCGGCTGCTTCAAATAGCGGAATTTCACCAGATTGAATGGATCAATCCTACCGCCGCCCGCCGATGTGAGGTTCGAAAACATGCCGTAATTCGTGTACTCATTCTTTTGCGCCAACAGCGTGTATTTCACCACTGGAATCAACACGAAACGATAAGTGAGTGCGTCCAGGAACGAGAGGCGGTAGTTCTTGGCGATTTCGGCCATGATTGTTGTCGAATTAAAGCGCGGATCGCCGGCGCAGTCAATGAGAAATCTCAAATAAGCTTGAGGGTTTTGGGTAAGACTAGGGCCGGCAGCGATGATTGTCGGCTTCTCCAGCGGGTTCTTGCGATAAGTGGCCGTGTGACAGACAGCGCAGTTAATGCCTACTCTGTCAACCCCAATAGTTTGCTTGGAGAAGCCCACCGGTAAATCGCGGCCCTCGGCGAAAACCATTCCTAAGGCTGCGTAACCGCCGGGGTTCGGCAACTTATCGGGGAATACCCGCGGCAATACCAGCCAGATCCAATAAGGAACTCCCGAGGTACTCTCCGTGCCGATTGACCCATACAAAAAGTGCTCTTCGTCGGATGCGTAATAGGCAGGGGGCAGCTGTCGGAAAAATTGGATATAGGTAAGAGCGCCGATCATGGCCACCAGGAGCAGGCCGATCGCGGCGAGGCGAAACTTGACAGTTGGGCTGATTTTCGTGACCGCGTAAGGCGAAACGGGAGTTCTGACCGCGAGAGAAAGCAGAATAGCTTCCGGTATGAAGAAAGTGAGATCGAACAGGCCAAGCGTGTAGTAGTCGCGGTTAAAGCCGAGAAAGAAAACGACTCCCACCAGACGCGCCAAAACGGTCAACCAGGATACTGGCGGATAGCGCAGCGGCTGGCGCGCAGCAGGTATATAGAAGAGACTGAGTAGAATCAGGAATAGAGCCGATACCGTGACCCACAGTAAAGGGAACGCCGACGGAAACGAAAACAAAGCAAGTGTCTCGCCGGGCATAATGAGAGACGGAATAGCGATCGCCAGATTGGCGAAAATACCCAGCCAAACCACACGTCCAAACCAGACTGCGTAACTGTTCATTGTGCCGCTTCTCCTATGCTTTCGCTACAGCGTCTTCATGAACTCGATCAGATCCAGCTTTTGATCAAGCGGTAATTGAGTGCCGAAAAGATGCCCGCCATTGCCATTGCCTGGAATGGTTGTGTCGTACCAGGTACCGGCTTGCTTGGCCTGCGGTGTGTCATACACAAAACCTACTTTTTGCTGATTGTAGACATCGTAGCCACGCGCGAACTGCTTGGGCCGTTCGGCGGGGTCCGTCAGGAGGTCCAGTAGCGTTGGTACGGAGCCATTGTGTAGATAAGGCGCGCGCGCCCAAACACCGTCGAGCGGTTGATTAGCGTAGCCGTCGGTCTTGGTGAAGTGCGTGAAGCGGTATTGGCTGTCCGGATAGAGTTGGGCCTGATTTCCGGTGAGTGCATAGGTGTAGGAATTGAGCCGGTAGGGATCAGTGTTGATAGTCGCTATATTCTCCACCGTGCCGGTTTTGCGGCCACCAAAGCTATGGCATTCGGCGCACGCTTGCGTGAAAATATCTTTTCCACGGGCACTGCGCCCGTGATCAATAGCGAATGGATATTTGGGAGGAGGCAGAGTCCAAATCCAATCGTGGATGCGTTGCAAGCTCGCATGGTCGGCGGTGACTGGAGTAACTCCCGCTCCGAGAGACGCGCTCAGGTTGCGTTCATCAACAGAGGTGTTGTTTCCATCCCAATGCAAATGCATGCCCTCGCGCGGCTGTTGATTCCATAGGGAAGGGAAGTCTGCCGCGCCAATTAATTCGTCATGCGGTAGAAGCTTCAGATTCCAGTTGAATTGAATTGCTTTGTAGGGGTTGAACGTATCCACGCGGCCGCGCCCCCACTCAGGCAACCCACCATTTAGCAAGGGGCCAATGCGGTTTTGCAGCGACACTGTCACAAGTTTGAGCCGATCCATCAGAAAAAGGTGGAGAATCAACTTCTGGATAATGCTTACGTGATCGCCCATGCCCTCCGCTGTAGCGATCACGCTATCTGCCGTGACGCGATCGTCGAGGCTGGCATCTTCCACGAAACGGAAAAAGTTCTCCAAGTCTAACTGATGCGCCGGCATGCCCAGCACGATTTGCGGCGTGGCATCCGCCGATTGCCGAACCGTTCCGGTGTGACAGACTGCGCAGTTCAAGCCAACTTGCTCGACTCCCAAGCGCCAGCGCCTTGACACTCCGATGGGCAGATCGTGACCCGGTTCGAATACTAAGCCTAACGAAGCGTAGCCGCCGGGGAGTTTGTCGGGGCAGATTGCCGGCAGAGTTTTGAATACAAAATAGGGCGGTAACACTCCGCCTACTTCGGTGAAGATGCTCCCGCCGGTCTCTGCGCCGATCGAACCATATTTGAAGTGTTCCGAGATATTTGCATAGTAAGGAGTTCGGTCCGACATGAAATAGTAAAGCCCCGCAATGAGCACAAGAGCGAGCGCGACAAGCACGATCACCAGCACTATTCGGCGGAAATGGTGCTGGTAATGGTCGACTGGGCTTGAATAGATATAGTCAGTCAGTGTGCCGCCGGCAACTTTCAGATTTTCTTCTTGCATCTCTTTATTCCTCGCTCGCTACAGCCGCGGATAAATGTTGCTCTGAGAACTGCGATGGCGCATAGACTTTCATGATTTCGGCGATCATTGCATCGTGGTCGCCATTGAAACGCCGAACGTCGTAACAACCTAGGGGATTGGCCGGGGCGTTGACTAAACATCTATTGCAGAAGGTGCAGGGCTTTTCAGGGAGATCTTTGCCGGATTGCAGTACGTGGGGAAGATCGCGGTTGGCAATTAAGGGCCGAGCGATGGAAACGGCATCAGTGTATCCTTCGGAGATAACTCGCCGGATCACTTTGCCGTCCTGGTACCCGCCGGTGTTGATGATGGGCACGCCGACATTTTTTTTCACCTCTCGGCAATACTCGGAGGAAACCGCCTCTACCGGATGCGACTTCTTTGTGCGATTCCATAGCAGGTTGATCATAGGCCGCAGCAGCTTGAAATGAAAGACCGTGTAGTTCATGTAACCGCGAACGCCACTCGAAATCATGGTGCCGTACCACCAATTAAATTCGTCTACCGGCAGCCCTCCCGGCGGAAGGAGTGGGTGCGGGAAGATACTTCCGATTGATACATGAATAGCGTCTACACCGGCCTCTTCGGCCCATTGGGCCACTTGAATGCCTTCTTCGAGAGTGTTGCCTTTTTTCTCCCAAGGATAAAGCGCATCGCCAAAATCCACGGCGTTTAGTTTAGCTTGCAGGTGATAGTCCGTGCCGACCTCCTTGCGGATAGCTTGAATGATTTCGAGAAGGAATGCGGCCCGGTTGCGGAGGGCTCCGCCATATTCATCCTTGCGGTCGTTAATGCCGGAACTCAGAAACTGAGTGATCAGGTAACCATGTGAGGCATGCAGCTCAACTCCGTCCAGGCCGGCTTGTCTGGCGCGGCGTGCACCGTCCGCAAAGTAACGAACCGTTTCCTTTATCTGCTGGATTGACATAGCTTCACAAAGGAGTCCGTGGAAACTATCTTTCTGGCTGGTGGATGAAAGGCCTTTCTCACGGAAGTTTTCTACGCCTGGAACGTCACGCTGCCGTCCGCTATGACTCAACTGCATGATGTACTTGCAATCGTGGCGGTGAACCGCTTCGCCAACCGCGCGCCAGAACGGGATCTTGTCGTCGCTATCCACCATCGCGTAGTTTGGAATGATGCGGCCGCGCAGGTGCACCGGCACATAGGAGGAAATGATCGCTCCCACGCCGCCGCGGGCAAACGATTCTTCCCAGTTGATGCGGGCTTGTGTCCCGGAACCGTCGTAATTGTCGAAACGTCCTGAGACGTTCGAGCGGAATAGGCGATTCTTCACCGTCAGATTCCGGAACTTCAGTGGTTCGAAAATAACGTCACTCATATTGACAAAGTGATAGTGTCATAAAACACCGTGCCGTTTCAAGCCCTATATTTCGTGGGGTGTGAAACGAAATGGCTTATGACATCACTAGTCACTAGGAGGCAAGTGTGAGGACGTTCCCGAAGATTATCGCATTCGTGCTCGTTTTGCTGGCAGGCCAGCCCTTGAAATCGAATATCTTCGGAGATCTCGCCAATCGCCTGAGGCAGGACCAGGACTTGATCGGCAATGGAATCGGCAAGGCTGTGGGTGTTAAACTTTCTGGCGTGTTAGAGACGGCCACGGCTCCGGCACTGGACAACGCCGCTTCTAAGTTTACCGAAGTCGTGAACGGCGCAGCCGGCAAGTTGGATCAGTCGTTAGCCTCGGAAAATCAGAGCATCGACACGATTGCCCAACAAAATATTGGCCGTCTTGATCAGGTAGCGAATACGAGATTGGATCAGCTCGACGGCCTGATCGATACCCGCTTGAAACAAGTGCAAGCCGAGGCCAATACCTTGCTCAATCGCGAGGCGCTCATTGTCGACACCGCGCTGAAGCAGGAAAATACCATCGCCAACAACGCTCTCGACCGGGTGCAGACGATTTCCGATCAAACCCTAAGCCGCTTGGAGGGTATGGAAGGCGATGCATTTAACCGCATTGATTCGGCCCTGCAAGATCAGGTGCCGGTAGCGGCTAGCCAAGTGGCTCACGAATTTGTAATCGGGGCTATTGTGGTTGCCTGTATCGTGGCGCTGTTTGGCTTGGCCGGTATTCACCTTTGGAAAAGCTTTCAACTGTCAAAAAGTGGCGACTCTTCAACCTGGCAAACTCTAAGGAGCGGGTTTGTGAGCTTCTCACGCACATTTCCACAGGAGCTGGCCGTTTTCGTGATACCAACTTTATTGATTGCGGCGGCAGTTTTGGGAGGATACGAAGGGTATCTCCGATCGACCCGCGTTCTGCGAGTGTCTCGCCTGGAGAACGCCGGAATTCTATTAGAGTCGGCGGGTGACTATAAAGCAGGCGCTGAAATGCGCCGGCGAGCACTGTCTGTGGATGGAGGAAGCAACAGCAGACGGCAGGAGTTTTATTATCAAGCCGACCTATGGCTGGCGGATTTTACCCAGAAGAACTCAGTGGATGTTAGCGATTTGGTGAGACGGCTGGCGGTGCTGGAAAGCAATGGGCTGATCAACGAAGACAACGACCTGCGAGCCGCGTCTCTTTACCTAAGAGCGAACATTTCAGGCGCGCCGGACACCGCCGCTATTGCTCACTACCGCGAGACCGTGTTAAACGGCAACAGTTCGGCAAAAGCTCCCTTTCTGGGTAAGCTAGTTCTGATGACTCAGATCAAGGCTGAGCTTGACAGCGCAGCGATTCCGAGTGAACGTGTGGCATCCGCCCTCAAGGTAACTCAAGAACTTCGGGCTCTTTACCCGAATTACCCGAACGGCCATCTGCTCACGGCGATGCTGCTTGGCATGCAGGCCGACTCCCTGGCCAGCGGTGAGGCGCATGATTCACAAAAAGAAGCAGTACTGCGTAAGATCGTGAGTGACGAGCTGTCGCGCGCGAGTATGCTTGACCCGGCCTTAATGCGTATCGTGCGACTAACGACCGCGGAGTTGCCGGAGGGTTTGTTGAAGGATATGGACGAAGACCCCCGGCGACCTGAAGTTGCTGTCCGGCTCAGCGCCTTTGCAAGTTCGGAAATAGTCCCACTGGTGCGAACGATAATGGCTTCGGACGTGCTCGGTCATCTGACAGTGGATAGAACCATACTCTACGCGACCCGGCGCGGTATTGGCGAACGTAAAGTCACTCGAGCCATTGCGGCGTTGCCGACCGCGAAGCCGGAACGGCAGGCGGCCATAATGGCTACCATCGCTCAGGAGTTCCTGGATATTGACAGCTATCTGCCGGCCGAAAGCTGGCTCGAAGCGGCTCGCAAAGCAGCGGAGTCAGAGACGACCGACGCCACCCTGAAGCATCAGATGGATTCCGTCTCGCAATCGCTGGTACAAGCGAAACTTTCGACCAACCTAGCCACTGTGATCTAGAAATGATCGAGCAACTCGGTGATTCGTTGTACTTTGAGCAGCCGGGGATGGTTCTCGGGCACCTCGGCATGCTCCAGACTCCAGGTTCTGGGATGAGGCACAAATACAGCATTTAAGCCCGCCGCCAGCGCCGGGTTGATATCGGACTTGGGTGAGTTCCCAATCATCCAAGTGTGAGTGTGATCGAATTGCCGCTGTTCCGCCAAATCCACATAGGCTGCCTGGTTTTTCTCTTTGACAATCGCCGCATGTTCAAAATAGCGCCCCAAGCCGGAACGGTCGATCTTCAAGCGCTGCTCTTCCAGGTCGCCCTTAGTAAAGATGGTGAGGCTATGACGCTCGGCGAGTTGCGCAACGGTATTCTCTACACCGTCGATCAGTTCCATCGGCTTCTCTAGAATCGCGTGAGCAAACTCCTGAACCGCCTCAAGATCTGCCTCGGCAATGTGACGCTCAGACAAGTGCTGATAGCAAGTGGCCAGATTGCGCGCATAATTCTTCGATCCATAACCGTGAATTTTGGCGTTGGCCATTTCTATTTCATCCAAGACCGCGCGCACCTCCGCTTGGGACATGGAGGAGTGCGACAAATAATCGTAGAAGTGTTCGAACGCCTCCTCGAAATAGATGTTGTTCTCCCACAAAGTATCGTCGGCGTCGAAGATTAGGAATTGCCGGGAGCGTGCCATCTCCTAATGTGCCTTGGCGTGCCCATTCAACGGACCCACGCGTTTCGCCAGCGCGGTGCGCGAGCGTTGAGCCACATACTCCGGGATCACTTTCACCAGAAACTCCAGGCGCTGTACTTCCGAGCGCAGCGAAAGCACCGTTTGGCGCTTGTCGAAATCGTCAATATAACGAGCCAGTTGAAAACTGATACGGGTGTGTTCCCACTTTGGTTCGGTGGCCGCCGATTCCGCTTCAGCCGAAGCCAGTTCGCGGTAGGCGGCGGTAGCGCGTTCACGCAGATCCATTGAAACCTCGCTCACATCGTCGTCGTTGAAAAACTCCACTTCGGCGCGCAGATACGGCATTTCTTGATCTAACGAAGAAATCTGAAAGCGCCGCTGGCCGATAGCGAGTAGATCCAGCCGGCCATCCTCATAGCGTCGCATCACGCGCTCAACCGAGGCGGTACAGCCTATGTTGACAATGCCATCGTCTTTCGCAAAAACCACGCCAAACTCACCTTTGGCAGGGATGATTTCGCTCATCATGTCTTTGTAGCGCTCTTCGAAAATGTGGAGCGGCAATGGCATAGACGGCAGGAGGACCACCGACAGGGGAAAAATGGGAATGAGCTGCAATGCCATAGCTTCATTATGCGTGGTCGGTTTGACGCGCGCGGCACGCGGCGTGCTCGGGACGCAAACTTTTCCTAGCCGGGCGATATACTGGTGCCAACTCGTTCGAAATTTCGCGACGCGGCTCATGATTCTGAAGCTCAAACGTACGCCCGGCCTTTATCTAGTCGGCTTTATGGCCAGCGGCAAAACCACCGTGGGACAAGCGTTGGCCGACCATATCGGTTGGCCGTTTGCCGATATGGATGCCGAGATTGAGGGGCGCGAGGGCAAAGCGATCGCGCAAATTTTTCAGGAACGCGGCGAACCGGGGTTTCGTGAAGTGGAAGCTGCTGTTTTGCGCTCGCACGTGCGCAGCATTGAAGCCGGACAACCCTGCGTTCTGGCGCTTGGCGGCGGAGCGTTTGTGCAACCGGCCAATCGCGAGTTGGTTCAAAATAATGGCGTTACGCTTTGGCTTGATTGCCCGCTCGAAATCATCCAGCGCCGTTTGAACGGCGACAATACGCGGCCGCTGGCGGCGCAGCCCAATGGTTTGGGCCGGTTGTACGAAGACCGTCGGCCTTTGTATTCGCACGCCGATTACCGGGTGGAAGTGGATACCGAAGATGTGACAGAACTGGTGCAGCGCATTTTGCGGCTGCCACTTTTTCAGCGATAGGGTGCAAATAACTCGGTGGTGAAATAGCGCTCCATGCGGTCCGGGAAAACCGTGACGACAACGGCATCCTTGCCCAATTTGCGGCTGATCTCCAAGGCCGCGCAATAGTTCAAGCCTGAGCTTGGCCCAACCGGAAAACCCAAGCGCCCTAATTCGCGCGCTACCGTGAGCGCGTCGCGATCTTCCACTTCAATCGTTTCCAAAAGCGGTAATCGTCCGGTACGGAAGATTTTTGAGATGCAATCCACTACGCCGGGAATCTTGCCGCTGAAGCTGCAGCATTCTATTTCGCCATCAAAGGTTATCGGCTTGGCCAATACCGCAATGGGGGCGCAGCCGGCGTCGGCCAGACCTTCATAGAGGCCCACCAAAGTGCCGCCGGTACCTACGCCGCTAACTACCGCGCCGACGGTTTTCGCTGGAAGATGTTCCAGAATCTCTCGCGCGGTGCCCATGCGGTGCGCCATGGCGTTGTCTTCGTTAGAGAACTGCTTTGGGAGGAACGCCTTCATCTCTTTTGCTAGCCGCTCGGTTTCCTGAATGGCAGCGAAGATGCCGCCGGCCAGCGGAGTCAGGCGGATCTGCCCGCCGAATGCGCGGATCATGAGAGTTCTCTCATTTGAAACGCCTTCCGGCATCACGGCGATAAATCGGACTCCGAGTTGTGCGCACACGAGCGCCATGGCTATGCTGGTTGAGCCGCTGGAAGCTTCAATCACAGTTGTGTCATGGTCAAGGCGGCCTTCGCGCCGGGCTTTTTCGAGAATGAAACGGGCGATGCGATCCTTTGTGGATCCACTGGGATTGAGAAATTCGAGTTTGGCCCAGATGACGGGTTCGCTGGGACGGAGTTGAACAGCGACGAGCGGCGTGGTGGCGGGGCGATAAGGAATGGAATGCAAGACTAAAGATTACCTAATGCCTCAGACGACTCAGACGAGTAAGTTGCGGGAAGACGCTCTCGCCATTCTCAGCGCGTCTCTCGCGGCCGCGAATGCCAACGCGGCTGTGAAACGCCGCTTGATTGCGAGCAACTTCAGACTGCGAGCGATTGATCGAGTGTTTCTGATCGCCATCGGTAAAGCCGCGCCGCAAATGGCAGAAGCCGTCGAGGAGAAGCTCGGCGAACGGTTAACACGGGGACTTATCGTTACGAAACATGGGCACGCGGCGTTCTATTCGGGGCATTGTGAGGTGATGGAAGCGGGACATCCCGTGCCGGACGAGCACAGTCTGCGCGCGGGACGGACGGTTCTGGCGCTGATTGACGACTTGACGGCGAAGGATCTCTTGATTGCTGCGATCTCGGGCGGCGCTTCGGCGCTGCTGTGTGCGCCAGTGGAGGGTGTCACACTAGCCGGCAAGCGGCGAACGACAGACTTATTGCTGCGGGCCGGCGCTGATATCTATGAACTGAATTCAGTGCGGAAGCATCTCTCGCTCTTGAAAGGTGGGAATCTGGCGGCGCGCGCCTATCCGGCGGCGGTACTCAGTCTGCTGCTTTCAGATGTGGTGGGCGACCCACTTGATGTCATCGGCTCGGGTCTGACCGCGCCTGATACATCTACCTTCGATCAAGCTTTGCGAACCCTCGAGAATCGTGGGGTACTGAGCGAAGTGCCTCGGGAGGTCAAGGAGCATTTAGAGAGAGGGGCGCGCGGCGAGGTCTCAGAGACTCCCAAACCGGGAGACGGTTTGTTTGAAAACGTTAGTAACTTCGTTGTTGGCAGCAGCCGTCAGGCTTTGGAAGCGGCGGCGGAGGAAGCGAAGCATCGCGGCTACCGGCCGATCATACTATCGAGCCGCATTCAAGGCGAAGCGCGGGAAGCCGCGCGAGTGCATGCCGATATTCTTTGGGAGGCGATAACCTCGGGCCATCCGCTGCATCCGCCAGCCTGTATCTTATCGGGAGGTGAGACGACGGTGACGGTTCGCGGCGGAGGTAAAGGAGGGCGCAATCAGGAGTTCGCCTTGGCGGCGGCGATAGCTTTGCAGGGAGCGCAGAACGTTATGATGCTTTGCGCCGGGACGGACGGGAGTGACGGACCTACCGATGCGGCCGGCGCTATTGTTACTGGCGACACAGTCGCTCGTGCGGAGAAACTAGGGTACCGGGCGCAGGATTATCTAGCGCGCAACGATTCGTATCACTTCTTCGAAGCGCTCGGCGATCTGGTGAAGACGGGCCCGACGGGGACGAACGTGATGGACGTCAATATAATGCTTGCTGGATAATCGTTCGAGCACACTATGTTGGAAAACATCAACCTGGAGAAGAAGCTTGCGCGCGAAGAGTACAAGCGCATGCTGCCATCGCTGCAGATGCGCCTCTATGAGCTGGAAAAGGCCTGTTGGGATCACGGCGATCCGAGTGTGATTGTGTTTGAAGGTTGGGACGGTTCAGGGAAGGGAAGCGCTATATCGGCGTTGACGCAGCGGCTTGATCCGCGCGGGTTCCGGCTCTATTCTTCGCAAGCTCCGCGCACGTTTGAGCAGCAGTACCCATGGCTGTGGCGCTTCTGGCTGAAGGTGCCAAGCCGCGGCGAGATGCTGATCTTCGACCACAGTTGGTATGGACGGATGCTCGACGAACGCCTTGACCTGACGTTAAGCGAGAAAGAGTGGCGGCGGGCCGGGCGCGACATACTCGACTTCGAGCGCATGCTGGCGGACGACGGCACCAACATACTGAAGTTCTTCTTCCACATCAGCAAGAAGGAACAGAAGAAGCGCTTCAAAGCGATGGAGGCCGATCCGTTGGAATCATGGCGGCTAAGGAAAGAGGATTGGGAACATCACAAGAAGTACGACGAGTATGTGGGCATCGTGGAAGAGATGTTCGAACTGACCGATACCGACTTTGCCCCTTGGGTGATAGTGGAAGCAACCTCGACTCCTTACGCGTGCCGCAAAGTGTTTGAGACAGTGATAGCGGCATTGGAACGGCGCTTGGGCGCAAGCGCGCCGCCTAAGTCCGACCCCGGCGTGAACGACGCCGACCTGCGCGAGGTGATGGAATCCTTGGAAGGACAAGATGCTAGAGACGCTCGACCTGACCCAAAAGCTTGACCGCGCCGAGTATATCCGGCAACTGGCGCGACGGCAGATTCAGCTCCGCGAACTTGGCTTTCAGGTGTATCAGCAGAAGCGGCCCGTAGTACTTGTTTTCGAAGGCTGGGACGCAGCGGGCAAAGGCGGAGTCATCAAACGCATCACGGAGAAGCTCGACCCGCGCGGCTTTGTTGTATATCCCATCAGCGCTCCGCATGGCGAGGACAAGAGCAAGCACTATCTCTATCGCTTTTGGCGCAGGCTGCCGGAACGCGGCGCCATCGCCATCTTCGACCGTTCCTGGTATGGACGCGTCTTAGTAGAGCGGGTGGAAGGGTTCGCCAAAGAGAGCGAATGGAAGCGGGCCTTCAAAGAGATCAACGCTTTTGAACGGCAGTTGGACGACTTCAACACCATCGTTGTTAAGTTCTGGCTGCATATCTCGCGCGAGGAACAGCTCAACCGTTTTGAAGAGCGGCAGCGCATCGGCTACAAGGCCTGGAAGCTGACCGACGAAGACTGGCGCAACCGCGAGAAGTGGGGCGCTTATGAAGACGCCGCCGAAGAGATGCTGGTGAAGACCAGCACGACTCTTGCGCCTTGGACGTTAGTCGAAGCGAACGACAAATATTGGGCGCGCGTAAAGGTGCTGTCGCGATTGGTTGAAGTGTTGTCAAAAGAGCTTAACTATAAGCCGCAAGATCCTTTCAAAAAGTCTAAGAGTAAAAGCTGAGCGAGTTATCGCCTTGCTTCAGGACGCGCGTCTTGCGCAGTCTGCCGTATTCCCCGGCGAGTGTCACACGCGACGCATGCTGGGCAATCACCAACTCACTTGGCGTTTGAGCCAGAGCGTTCAAAGAGTCTGTATATTCCACCTCCAAATCGTAGGGCGGATCGATAAACGCGATATCCGCCGAATAATTGCGCAATAACATGCTTGCGTGGCCGCGCACAACGGTGACCTCGCGACCTATGCCAAGGGCGGCCAAATTCTCACGAATCACTTCGACCGCGGCGTGGTTGCGCTCGATCAGAATCACTCGGCTCGCGCCGCGGCTGAGCGCTTCAATGCCGACAGCGCCGCTGCCGGCGTAAGCATCGAGGAACACAGTTCCGGCGATGCGCTGCGCGAGAACGTTGAACAACGCTTCGCGCAAGCGGTCGGGCGTTGGACGAACGTCCAAGCCCGGTACAGTCTTTAGCTTGCGGCTACGATACTCTCCAGCGATGATCCTCATGCTAGCCAACTAACACAAGGCCGTAACGGCGCTGCCAGTTTTCCTGAATATAGGTAACGGCGGCGCGCAATTCATCGCCCGGCTTCTCTTCAATCAACCGCAACGCTTCGGCGCGGGCTTGCTCGAGAATCTCGGTATCGCGCACGATATTGGCGAGACGCAAGCCGGGAATGCCCGACTGGCGGGTCCCAAAAAACTCGCCGGGTCCGCGCAGACGCATATCCATTTCGGCAATGTAGAAGCCGTCATTCGACTCCTTCAGAGTGCGAATGCGCTCGCGGGCAACGTCGCCCAGCTTGCTTGTCACCAGTACACAATAGCTCTGCTCCGCGCCACGGCCCACGCGGCCGCGCAATTGATGGATCTGCGCCAGGCCGAAGCGCTCTGCCTGTTCGATGACCATGACCGATGCGTTGGGCACATCAACCCCGACTTCGATCACGGTTGTCGCCACCAGAATCTTCAACTCGCCAGTTTGAAAATCCTGCATGGTCTTTTCCTTCACACTGGCGCTCAAGCGGCCGTGCAGCAGGCCAACCTTTACTTTTGGGAAGACCTTCTCCGAAAGATGAAGATACATCTTTTCGGCGGCTTTGATGTCGGCCGTGGTTTCGCTCTCTTCAACGATCGGATACACCACATACGCCTGCCTGCCGGCGGCGATCTGCTGGGCTACGAAACTATAAACTCCTTCGACCTTGGCGTCGGATACATGCTTGGTGATGATCGGCTTGCGGCCGGGCGGCATTTCGTCGATCACTGAAATATCCAAGTCGCCATAAAGCGTTAAGGCGAGAGTCCGCGGAATCGGCGTGGCGGACATCACCAGCACATCGGGCTGGCTGCCTTTTTTCATCAAATCCAAACGCTGCGATACGCCGAAGCGATGCTGCTCATCAATGATGGCAAGCCCCAACTTGGCGAACGTCACATCTTCCTGAATGATGGCGTGCGTGCCCACCACCACATGGACCAAACCTTCGGCCACCAGCTTCTTCATTTGCAGCTTGTGGTGCGGCGAAGCGGAGCCGACGAGAAAACCGACTAGATAGCCCAGTTTCTCGAGCAATCGCCGAAAGTAAGCGAAGTGCTGAGCAGCCAGGATTTCCGTGGGCGCCAGCACGGCGACCTGATAACCATTTTCAATCGCCAGCACGGCGGCCTGCGCGGCGACAATTGTTTTGCCGCTGCCGACGTCTCCCTGCAGGAGGCGATTCATCGGATGCGGGCGTTTCATATCATCCACAATCTCCTGAATCACGCGGCGCTGCGCGCCCGTTGGCTTGAACGGCAGCATCTGCTTGATCTGCTCACGGGCGCGTTCGGTAACGGCGAACGAAATGCCGGCGGCAAGCCGCGCTTTATTCTTCTTCAAAGCCAAGCCGCATTCGAGCCAAAAAAACTCATCAAAAATCAGCCGCGTTTGGGCGGGCGTACGAAACTCATTCAACAGGCGCATGTCGGTGCCCGGGGCAGGGCAGTGAGTTTCGAGCAACGCCCGACCCAACGGAGGCAGTTGAACGCGCGCCATCACACTGGGCGGCAGCGGATCGGCGGGAAGATCCACTTCTTTTAAAATGCGATCGAGCAATGAACGAAACACGCGGGTTGAGATTTTGGCCGCGGCTTCGTAGACCGCGACGATGCGGCCGGAATGCAACGTTTCGTCGGCATCCTCGCCGCCCGACAATATCTCGACCTCAGGCTGAACCATCAACCGATGGCCGCTGGTTTTATCGAGCTCGATTTTGCCGAAGAGCGCGACGCGCGTATCGGGCAACAACGAATCCGCGTACCGTTCGCCATGGAACCAACGGGCCAGCAGCTTGCCCGCGCCTTCGTCCTCGAAAACGACTTCGAACAATCCTAAATGCTTGCGGCGAAAGCCGGATAATTTAGCGGAGGCCACACGGGCCATCACGGCGGCCTTCTCGCCCGGGGCAAGCTGGGCAATCTGCTTTACGTTGCTGCGGTCTTCATAACGGAAGGGCGCGTAATAGAGGAGATCGGCCACCGTTTGCAAGCCTTTGGCCGCCAACATTTCAGCGCGTGCCGGGCCGATGCCTTTCACATACTGAAGTGGCGTCGCAAGGTCCAACTGACAAGAATACACAGACGAGAGAATACAGAATAGAGAATGGCTACGGATAGGGCTCGCCGCGTTGGTAGATTTTGCGGCCGAGTTTGCGGTCGAGATCGGGGTTGCCGCCCGAACGCTCGATGAAGGTGTAGCCGGTGGGGCTGGTGGGATCTTCCATAGTGAAGTCCTGAGGGGTGTAGCGGTAGAGTT
>Ga0302319_10014383_pt1 | contig 14770 bp, 10 predicted proteins | sample Bog_T0_2_FD_203319 | JGI IMG/M metagenome (GOLD analysis project Ga0302319, IMG submission 203319) | Peat permafrost microbial communities from Stordalen Mire near Abisko, Sweden - Bog_T0_2 | ecosystem: Environmental > Terrestrial > Soil > Wetlands > Peat | place: Sweden: Abisko, Stordalen Mire... | reverse complement strand
GGGCGGATGATCAAGGTGAATTGCGCGGCCATTCCCGAGACGCTGCTGGAGAGCGAGCTCTTCGGCCACGAAAAGGGCGCGTTCACCGGCGCGCATGCCCAGCGCCTCGGCCGGTTTGAAGAGGCGGATGGCGGCACGATTTTCCTCGATGAAATCCTGGAGCTGACCCCGGCGTTGCAGGCCAAGCTGCTGCGCGTGACGCAAAACGGAAGCTTCCAGCGCATTGGCTCCAACCGCGAAATCCGCACCAACGCCCGCTTGCTGGCCGCCTGCAACCGCAACCTGGAGGAGGAGGTCAAGCTCGGGCGGTTTCGCGAGGATTTGTATTACCGGCTGAACGTGGTGGAATTGCATCTGCCGGCGTTGCGCGAGCGGCGCGAGGATATTCTGCCGCTGGCGAACTTTTTCATCGGCCAGCTCGCGCACAATCGCACGCGCCTGGCCGAGGCGACGGCGCTCTGCCTGCAAAATTATGCGTGGCCGGGCAATGTGCGGGAATTGCGCAACACCATCGAACGGGCCGTGCTCCTCTCGCAAAGCGAGCTGATCCTGCCCGACCATCTGCCGGCAAAATTCCGGGAGGCCCTCAGGCCGGCGGCTCCGGTGCCGGTCATGGAACAGCCGCTGGATGACCTGGAGCGCCAGGCGATTCTGGCCGCGCTGGCGCAGCACAAATTCAACCGCACCGAAACCGCCAAGGCGCTGGGCATCAGCCGCCGCGCGCTGATCTACAAATTGCAGCGGTTCCGGCAAATGGGCCTGCCGGTGGATTGAAAGGCCTTGTCGCAATAAAGTAACCGGCTCCGCGTGTTTTATCGTTGACTCCCTGCGGGCGCGTGGAAAAACTCTGGGCGAGATCATTGGATAATTTGATGCTGCCTTTTGCACCTTTCAACCACCGCCGCGTTTGCGGCGGCGCCACCACCTGCCGTTTTTATTCGCCGTGAAAAACTATATACTTGATACCAACGTTCTTTTGCATGACCCCAACTCCCTCGTCAACTTTGAAGAGCACAACGTGCTGGTGCCCATCGAGGTCATTGAGGAAATTGACCGCTTCAAGCGCGAATCCACCGAACTGGGCCGCAACGCGCGCACCGTGTCGCGGATGCTGGACGGCTTTCGCGGCGAGGGCAGCCTGAGCGCGGGCGTGGACCTCCCCAACGGCGGCAAGCTCAGGATCGCCTTTCATAAGAACGGCCGCAACGGCGCGGAGTTGCCCAAGGATTCGGTGGATAACCGCATCCTGGCCCTGGCCGCCGGCATTCAGAAGGCGCAGCCCAAGAGCGCGACCATTCTCGTATCGAAAGACATCAATCTGCGCATCAAGGCCGATGCCGTGGGCCTGATGGCGGAGGATTACGAGACGGACCGCGTGTTTATCACCGATCTCTACACCGGCATGGTGGAACTGACCGTTTCGGCGGAGCAGATGACCGCCTTCCGCGCCAAGAACGAGTTGATGCTGGAGACGGGAAAACAGTATTTTCCCAACGAATTTTGCACGCTGATGGACGCCGCGAATCCCAAGAAGGCGGCGCTGACGAAAGTGGACCCCACCGGCACCAAGCTGATCCCCATTCACGACTGCCGGGAAGGGGTCTGGGGCATCAAGCCGCGCAACCGGGAGCAGCATTTCGCGCTGGATGCCCTGCTGGATGACCGCGTGAAACTGGTCACCCTCATGGGCAAGGCCGGCACGGGCAAAACCCTGATCGCCATGGCGGCGGGCTTGAAGCGCGTGGTGAACGACCGCGAATTCCGCCGGCTGGTCGTGGCGCGCCCCACCATCGCCATGGGCAAGGAGCTGGGGTTTTTGCCCGGTTCCTTGGACGAGAAGCTGGCACCGTGGATGCAGCCCATACACGATGCGCTCGAAATGTTGAGCGACTTGAACATGGGCCAGGAGCATCGCCGCAGCACGGACTTGATGCGCAATGGCAGCATTGTGGTGGAGGCCTTGAGCTACATTCGCGGCCGCAGCATCGCCAACCAGTTCATGATCATTGACGAGGCGCAAAACCTCACGCCGCTGGAGGCCAAGACCATCATCACCCGCGTGGGCAGCGGCACCAAGATCGTGTTCACCGGCGACCCCTACCAGATTGACAATCCCTATGTGGATTCCTCCTCCAACGGATTCAACTATGTCATCAGCCGGTTCCGCGACCAGGCGATTGCCGCCCATGTGGAGTTGCAGAAGGGCGAACGCTCCGAACTGGCCGAGCTGGCGGCGAATATTTTGTAGCTGCCTGCCGGAGGGCGAAAGACGGTAGCCTGGCAAACCGCCGCAGCGGCGGCGGTCCCCGGAAAGGAAAGAGCCTGAATTTTTCAATTCAGGCTCCAAATAGAAACGGAATTATAAGTGATTTATGGGATCGGATCAGGCTTTCTTACCAACGAAACGGCGGCCAATGAAGACCAAACCACCGCAGCCCAACAGGGCAACGCTGGCGATCGCCTGAGCGGGTTCGGGAACGGCACTCACGCTCACCGTGTCCCAAGCTTGTTGACCCTGGGTAAGTCCCGGACCAGTATCGCTGCCAAACAAGGCCAGGGTAATCCCAACAGGAGTTGTGGCTCCGGTGTATGTTCCAATACCGATGGTATTGTCCAAAGTCCAACTCACCGCCAGAGTGTAGTTCCCCACACCCACGCCCAATGGGCTGGTGCTCAATGCCAAATTGCCAGAGCCAGTGGACCCAGTATAACTGGAACCAAAAGTGGCGATACCGCCACCCGAAGTCCAGTTGTCGAGATTAACGCTGCTGGAAAACTTCAGTGTATCAGCGGCAGTCACAGACAAATTGAAAAACGCAGTATGCACCGTGTTGTCACCAACCGTCACATTCTGCGAGGCACCGGCAGTTAACGTGTAGTCCGCCTTGGCGCTGACAGCACCAAGAGCAAGAACGATCAATATATTTTGAATTTTTTTCATATTTTAGTTTTCCATCTCCATTTGTATTTATTTTTTACAGTTTGTAAAAAGTATCGGTGTCCTTTCACCGGCACGAAAGTGATTAAAGCTTAGACAAGGCTTCATTGCAATACAAAAATATAAAAAAATGTCCAAATTAAAGGCATTAGAAATGAACCTAAATTCCAGCGCAACAAAACAGCGATTTAATCGATATTGGCATTTGAACTGCTTTTAAACCAATCAACCCCTTAACGGGAACTCCGTAGTGGGCCATGAAATCGAAAAGGACTTGTCGCGAGCCCAGCCTGGTGGGGCGCGTCACTCCGTGTACGCCGCGCATGCAACCAGGGTGTGCAAAATTTCCTTGGCGTCACCTTCCCGCCCCACTGTGATCAAGAGCTTTCTCTTCCCGATGCCGCCGACGCAGGACAAAATTCTTCTGGCCCGGCCAAAGCTCGAATGGGCGACCCTCTGGCTGAGTGGAGTCGGAGACCAGACGCCGCCGCTTTGCCAGCCAGAATATCTGTCGAACGGCCTGACGAACAAATAAATAAGGCCGTTTTCCAGAAGAAAACGGCCTCAACAAAGGAACAATACAGATTAATTCCGGCGGCGCAGTAAAAACAGACCCAAGCCACCAAAACTCCCCAGCAAAGCCATTGAGGACGGCTCGGGAACCGCAGTCGTAACAAACGTGTCGCTGAAATTATTTACAATGATTGTTGGAGTCCCAGTGCCTCCAGTTGACATGGCCATCACCTTGGCAACCGAGACGGTCGATTGGGAAGCAAATGAAACCGAAGACGTGAGCAGGGTGGAACCTGTATACGCCTGATTAATATAGGGATTGGGCTGCCCCAACAAGCCGCCGCGAGCAGTCGTAACCTCATCATCAATGCCAGCCTGCCCTTGACCGGTGGGAGTACCCGATAGGGTTGAAGCCAGACCAGTAATAAACGAACCATCCGTGGTCGCCACATTAAAATTAAGCGTGAAAAAAGCGGAAAGTGACGTCCCACTCAAATCCCACTGAGGAGAGGAAGAAAATTGAATTCCACCGCTCACCACCGTGACAGTAATCGCGCTGGAACTCACCAAAAAACCGCCCCCCTGGGTAAAATTACTAAAACCGCTGAAAACCAAATCGCCACTGGTAATCGAGCCGGCAGTCAGCAACGACGACAAGGTGACCGATGTCTGCGAATAAGCACTGTTGCCCACCGCCAAAACTGCGACCAAAGTTGCCGCGCCACAGGTTTTACTTAATTTCATAAGCTATTATTTGCTGATTAGCACACTGATGGTTAATCCTCTTCCACGTAAATCAATGCGCAACTTTAGCAAGAACTCCCCGGCTGCGCAACCTTTTTATTTCATGTTTTTCACTTGGATGGACGGTATATGCTTCAGACCGCCGGAATAGCCATGAACCGTGTTTTCAACATAAAAGCAGACCTTGGACAAGGGCTGTCCAAGGTCTATTGTTGCAAAAAAGCCTACTTCAACCGGTCGAAGGTCTTCTGGAGGATCTGCCAGTCTTTCAGGCCGGCAAATTTGCTTTGCGCCGCTTGGTTGATCTCCAGTTCCCGGGCGTTCTTGGTGGGCTTCTTCACTTGATATAGAATGCCGAAGTTGCCTGGAAAATCAGCACCCGCCAGCTTGTAGGCGGCCAGTTCATCCGTCACGTCATGGGCCTTGGGCACCTCGTTGAAGACGCCGCCCTTGCGGGGGTTCGCAGCGTCGAAAGCCCCTTCGTAAAACTCCACGCATTCGCTCAGGCAATGAACAAAGCTGAAACCGTCGTGATCCATGGCCGCTTCCATGGTGGCCAGCACGTGGTTGGGATTCGAGGCCGAGGTGCGGGCGACAAAAGTGGCCCCCACCGCAATGGCCTGTTTGGCCGGGTTGATGGGATAATCCACCGCCCCCCAGATGTCGGTCTTGCTCTTGAAGCCAAGGGGCGACGTCGGCGAGGTCTGCTTTTTAGTCAGGCCGTAAACCTGATTGTCCATCACCACGAGGGTCATCTTGACGTTTTTCCGGGCGGTGTGGGTGAAGTGGTTGCCGCCAATGGAAAAGGCATCGCCATCGCCGCTGAAGGCGAAGACATGCAAGTCCGGGCGGGACAGCGACACGCCGCTGGCAAAAGGCAGCGCGCGGCCATGAATGAAGTGCGCGCCGTGGGCCTGCACAAAGTAGGGGAAGCGGCTGGAACAGCCGATGCCCGAGATGGTCGTGATCTTCTCATGCCACAGCTTGCGCTTTTCAATCAGCTTGAAATACAGTGCAAGAATGGAAAAATCGCCGCAGCCGGGACACCAAGTCGGGTGATCGGCGGCGATTTCCTTCTTGGTCAACCCCTTGCGCTCGCCGGGATTGGGATTGGGCTGGGGGGCCTGGAGGGTTGCCACGGGATTATCGGTCAAAGTCTGGCTCATAAAATTGGATTAGGCGTTGGATTACTTGCGCAATTTGTTTTTGATGCCTTCGATGATCTCCTTGACCTTCCAAGTGAGACCGTCGGTCTTGTTAATGCCTTGAATCTTGGCTTCACAATAGCGCGCCCGCAGAATCGCGCCGAGCTGACCGTAGCCGTACAGCCCCTCGTCGTTCATTTCCACCACGAAAACGCGATTGAAACCGGAGAAGATGTTTTCCAATCCATTGGGCAGCGGATTGACATGCCGCAGATGGATGGACGACACACTGTCGCCCGCCGCGCGGGAACGGTCCACCGCCTCGCGAATCGGACCTTCCGTGGAGCCCCAGCCGACGAGCAGAACGCTGCCTTCCGGCGGGCCATAAATCTTGGGCACCGGCAGGGTGTCAGCCAGTGCCTGCAACTTTTTGCGGCGCTTGGCGGTCATCTGCACGTGCAGCTTCGGCGAGCCGGTGGGATGGCCGAGTTCATCATGCTCCAGGCCGGTGGCGATGGGATAGCGGCCATCCAGGATGCGCGTGCCCGGCTTGACCTGCGGGGAAACGCCATTGGCGGCGGCCAAATCGTAGGGCTTGTAGGTGGGAACGGCCGAGAAATCCGGCGTGATGTCCTGGCAAACCTGCTCCAGATTCGGTTGCGGAAAGGCCTCGATGCGGGTGGCAATGCCCTGATCGGTGAGGAACATCACCGGCACATTGTATTTGCGGGCAATGTTCACCGCCTCAATGGACAGGTAGAAGCAATCCTCAACATTGGCGGGCGCGAGCACCACGCGGGGGGCGTCGCCATGGCCGCCAAAGGTGGCGATATTCAAATCGGACTGTTCAATATTGGTGGGCATGCCCGTGGAGGGGCCGCCGCGCTGGACATTGATGATCACCAGCGGCATTTCCGCCATCACCGCCCAGCCCAAGGCCTCGGTTTTAAGCGAGATGCCCGGACCGCTGGAGCCGGTGACCGCCACGCGGCCGGCAAAGCTGGCCCCCAACGCCATGGAGATGGAGGCGATTTCATCTTCGCACTGAATGAAGGAACCGCCATATTTCGGCAGTTCGCGCCGCATGATTTCCATGATGTCCGTCCAGGGAGTGATGGGATAGGCCGCCCCGAAACGCACGCCGCCGGCGATGAGGCCGTAGGCGATGGCTTCGTTGCCATTCATCACCACCTGATGCGAGCCCTGCTTCTGGCTGTCGGCAAACTGGAAGGTTTCCAGCAAATTGCTGGGCGAGTTGGCGTAGCCGGCATGGAACGCCGCCAGCGCGTTGTTCAAGATGCTCGGATCCTTGCCGGTGAAACGCTCGCCAACCAGCTTTTCCAGCTTCGGCACATTCAGGTCAAACAAGCGCGCCAGCAGACCCAAGGCGTAGATGTTTTTGCCCTTGTCCTTGGCGGTGCCGCCGATGGCCTCGACCGTGAGCGACGAGATCGGCACGCCCACATGGCGGTACTCGGTTTCCCATTCGGGCTTGGGCGTCACATGGTCGCTGTCATAAAGCACCACCCCTTTTTTCTTGAGGGAACTGATGTGGTCCTCGTAACTGTGCTGGTAAAAAGCCAGCAACAGATCGGCGTCATCGCCGGCCGTCAGCACCTCGCCGTTGCCGATGCGCACCTGAAAAATGGAGGGGCCGCCGGAAATGGTGGAGGGAATGGTCATGAAGGTCATGACTTCCTGCTCGCTGCGCCCGGCCAGCCGCGCGAGGAAACCACCGATGGCCTGAATGCCATCCTGGGAATTGCCGGCAATGCGGATCACCGCGTCGCTGATCCGGGAGACTTTTTTCGCGCCACCGGCCGACGGCGCACCAATCACAGTATCACTCATGGAACTTTGAATATAATTAACCGCCACGCAAAGGAATTTGGCAGCGGGGGACAATCCCCCGGCGCGAAACCGTTGCCTTAACACAATAAACGACTACTGGTCAGTGTGTCAAATTCTAATAACATGTTTATCTTATTGTGTATAAGCATGTTGCGATTTGCCGTAAATTGCCGGCGGCAAAGCAAAACCCAGCCATTAGCTCCAGTGATGCTTGGTTTTGCCTGAATCAGAGCCCGCCGCCCACCCGGAGGGCGGTGACCACCGTCCCGTTTTTTTGCCAGGCGCCTGGCCGCCCGGATTAACCCAAAATCCGAAACCCACGAAAACAGAAGCGGGATGGGAGTTGGAATCCGTGAATAAAATCGTCCCTCCCTTGCCTGGCGGTACGGGTGCCCGACGCGCCGGGCCGGTCGCCCGCCCTGCCCTTCCCATTTCGGACTTTAGGCTGAATACCATCCCGTATTTGCGTGACTGTTTATTTAAGGGGCTGATGATATACTAAAACATTCACATTTTTGCCATGCATTTCTCGTTCAAAAACAGCTTGCGCCTTCGTTGGCTTGGCCGCCGTTGCGCGGTGATCTCCTGTCTCCTGGCGGTTTTGGCCGGCTCCGCCCGGGCCGGGGTGATCTGGTACTCCAAACCCATGAATGCCGCCCCGCATCACGCACCCGTGTCCCCGCGCGTGGCGCTGCTGGCGGATACCATTTTGGCCACCAATGCGTGTCTGATGGCCAGCTCCGCACCTTATGGCCGGGGCATTAACGGCGTCTCGTTCCAAACCCGGGCCTTGCTCAAGTTCAACGGCTACCAATATGCGGCCTGGTACGACACGACCGGTTCCGGCCCGACCACCGAGACCGTCTGGCTCGCCCGCCGCCATCTGGCCGGAACCATGACCGGCCCGTGGGAGAAATTCAAGACCAGCTCGACCTTTGTGAATGGCAAACGCAGTTGGGATGCCCACGACGTGATTTCCCTGGGCATTTCGCCGTTGGATGGCACGCTGCACATGTCCTGGGACATGCACGGAAACATGCTGCGTTACCGGCACTCCGTGCCGGGTCTATGCACCACCAACCAGGCGGCCTGGGGCCGGGAGGACATGCTGAACCCGGAACAAAACTGGCTCGTGAATGCTTCCTCCCCGGTCGGGAACGTGACCTACCCCATGTTCGTCAACACCCCCGCCAACGCGCTGATTTTTGAGTATCGCGTGGGCAGCACCACGGCGGGCGACCATTACCTGAACACCTACCTTCCCGGCACCGGTAACTGGACCCCGGGCATCAAATTCACCGCCAAGGAAGGCACCTATACCGGCATGCTGGTCTCGGGTGCCGTCGGCTCGTCCCATTCGCGCAATCCGTACGAGAACAATTTCGACTTCGCCCCCGATGGCACCCTCCATCATACCTGGACCTATCGGGAGGCGGCCGATGCATCGAACCATGACATTGATTACGCCTACAGCCCGGACAACGGCGTGACGTGGTACAACAACGGCGGCACCAACATCGCCGACACCCGGCTGGGGCAGTCCATCAACGTCAACTCCCCCGGCATCACCATCAAGGTGCTCGACAGCCGCCAGCGGCTCATCAATCAACAGGCGCAATGCGTGGACAACGACGGCCGCGTGCATGTGCTCATGCTCCATCGCCGCACGGAACCGGATGCCGCCTGGGCGGCCGGCGATTCCACCTTCTCCGTGCGCGACACGGCGTATTATCATTATTTCCGCGACCCGGTCACGCATGTGTGGTCCGAGCGGCGCATCCCCTGGCAGGTGTTCCCGGTCGGCACCCGGCCCAAAATCGGCTTTGACGCGCAGGGCAACCTCTACGGCGTTTACCTCTCCTACGCCTCGACCAAAGCCGATGGCGTGCCCGGCTACACCCACGGCAAACTCGTCATCGCCACCACGTCCAAAGCCTCGCGCTACACCGACTGGCAGGTGGTGCTTACCCTGACCAACGACCTGAATGGCGAACCGTTGATCGATCAGGCCCGCCTGTTATCGGACCATGTTCTCTCGGTCTTCGTTCAAGAGAATTCGCCGGTCACCACGGTGGTTGGCACGCCGCTGCATGTCTTTGATTTTGCCATCAACGTCGCCTCGCCAGCGACCGGCTCGATTTCAAAAAGTTACGTCGGGACGGACACCGTGGTCACGGTGAGCGCGGCGGCGGGACACAACTACCAGCTGCAATCCGCCTCCCCCCAGACCCCGGACGGTTGGGCGAATGTGGGCCCCGCGAGCGCCGGCGTCAATGGCCTGCTGGGCTTGACCGATCCCACTAGCCGCAGTTCTGGCCAGCGTATCTATCGCGTGGTGACGGATCCCTGAACGCACCGGCGGTAGCTGGCCAATGCTTGGCAACTCTTTCGCAAATAAAGAGAAGCCGGACCGTCCGGGATCGACTAAATTGATCCATCGCCATGCCAAGCACGAACGCCGAACCGACCGGAAATCCTGAAGCCACCAGCAAGGAGCTCGCGGATTTCAAGGCCGCCCTCGACATTCATGCCATCGTTGCCATCACCGATACCCAGGGGGTCATCACCTACGTCAATGACAAGTTCTGTCAAATTTCAAAATATTCGCGGGCGGAGTTGCTGGGCCAGAACCATCGGATACTCAACTCGGGCCTGCATCCCAGGGAATTCTTCAGCCAGATGTGGTCCGCGATCACCAACGGCAAGGTCTGGCGCGGGGAAATCCGCAACCGCGCCAAGGACGGGACGTTTTACTGGGTGGATGCGACCATCGTGCCGTTCATGAGCCCGGATGGGAAACCCACGCAATACGTGGCCATCCGCACCGACATCACTGGCCGCAAATTTGCAGAGACGGAACGCGAGCGATTAATTGAAGAGCTGAGGAAGGCTTTGGCCGAGGTCAAAACGCTGACCGGGCTGCTGCCGATTTGCGCCAAATGCAAAAAAGTGCGCGATGACCATGGCTATTGGAATCAGATTGAAGCCTACGTGGCTGAGCGCACCCAAGCCCACTTCAGCCATGGCTTTTGCCCCCATTGCCTGGAGGAAATGTATCAAGCAGCCGGAATGGAGGTGCCGGCGGATTTCCTGGAGGACGACGCCCCCAAGCCTGGCGCGGAGATGCCCAAAAAAACTTAGCCCGGATATTTCGCAGTGAAACCGGCAAAACCATGGCAAACCATTGTAGCGCAGGCTTCCCAGCCTGCCGTATCGCAACCCCTGAGCTGTTCCGTCAATGGTAAATCCATGGCCTCCTTTTTCCAGAATGGCGGTGCGAATACAAGGCCTGAAAGGCCGCCACATGACAGCCCAGGGCAACGCCCTGGGTTTGCCGCCACCGTTGCCATCAAGCGCTGTAAGCGCGCAACAATTCTTCTGCTGACACGGCGGTAATCCAACGTCGTAGCGCAGGTTTCCCAGCCTGCCGTATCGCAGGTTTCCAAACCTGCGGGCCGCGTCTTTTCAACCACGCATTCGAACGTATTTGCACCCCTCTTTTCATGGGGTTTTTCGCGACTCGTTCCAAAATGGCTATGAAATATCCGGGCTGGACGGTTGGAAAATCACGTTTTTATCCGTGTTCATCTGTGTCCATCCGTGGTTTTAAATCTGTTTTACTGAATCGCTCCGGCTCCGGCCCCATAAGAATTTTGTCTCCCACCCCCGCTGCCGCACTTTCCTTCCTGGATCCGGGTTGAGTTCAGTCCATAATCGTTTACAATGGATGTCTTAAGGCTATGCCAAATACGCAGCATCCCATCGAATTATTGCGCTTCAACACTTGCGGCAGTGTGGATGACGGTAAATCCACGCTCATCGGCCGCTTGCTCTACGATTCCAAATCGTTGATGGAAGACCAGGTCGCCGCCCTCGAAAAATCGGCGGATATCACCGGCGGCGGCCAGATCAATCTGGCCAACCTCACGGATGGGCTCCGCGCCGAACGCGAGCAGGGCATCACCATTGACGTCGCCTACCGCTATTTTGCCACCCCCCGGCGCAAGTTCATCGTCGCCGACACCCCCGGCCATGTCCAATACACCCGCAACATGGTCACCGGCGCCAGCACCGCCAACCTCTCCATCGTCCTGGTGGATGCCCGCCAGGGCGTCATTGAGCAGACCCGCCGCCATACCTACATCGCCGCCCTGCTGGGCATTCCCCACCTCGTCATCGCGGTGAATAAAATGGATCTCGTGGACTGGAAACAGGAGCGTTTCATCGAAATCCGCGACGAGATCGAGGATTTTCTGCCCAAGCTTGATGTCTTCCGCGACGTCAAATTCATCCCCTTGAGCGCCTTGAACGGCGACAACGTCGTGGATGCCTCGCCCAAGACCCCCTGGTACGAGGGCCCCACCCTCCTCGGCCATCTGGAGAATGTCCATATCGCGAGCGATTGGAATCTCAGCTCCTTCCGGTTCCCCGTGCAATGGGTCAACCGCCCCAACAACCCGACCGACCCCTCGCTGCATGACTTTCGCGGCCTGAGCGGCATGATTGCCAGCGGCATCGTGCGCAAGGGCCAGCAGGTGGTCGTGCTGCCGGTCGGCATCAAGACCACGGTGAAGGATGTTTGGACCGCCGATGGCTCGCTCGCCGAGGCGTTTTGCCCGCAATCCATCACCCTCTGCCTGGAGCATGACATCGACATCAGCCGCGGCGACATGATCGTGGGACTCGAAAGCCTGCCCGGCCGCGACGCGGAATTAACCGCCCGCGTGTGCTGGATGCATTCGCGGCCCTTGCAGGCGGGCAGGAAATATTTGCTCAAGCACACCACCCAAACCGTCCAGGCCGTGGTCACCCAGATCGAAAACAAAATTAATTTCAACACGCTCGACCCCGAGCCCGCCCCCCTCACCCTCGGAATGAATGACATTGGCGGCATCAAATTGAAAACCGCCAAGCCGCTCCTGTACGACGGCTACACCACCAACCGCCTGACCGGCTCGTTTATCTTGATCGAGCAAGGCACCAACGCCACGGTCGCGGCCGGCATGCTGTCCGCCCCCAAGGAAGCCGTGAAGCCCGAATATTCGGACTTTGCGATTTGAAACGAAGGCAGCGCCGTTTTTCAAACCCATGCTGCGAGGTGGCGGAATTACGTTCGCGCCCGCCCGCTTTTTTGATTAAATTGCCCCTGCCATGATTCAATATCTCGATTTGCTGCGACACGTCCTCGACCAGGGAAAATTCAAGGCCGACCGCACCGGCACCGGCACCTATTCCCTGTTTGGCGCGCAAATCCGCTGCTCCCTGCGCGACTCCTTTCCCCTGCTGACCACCAAAAAGGTCCACACCAAATCCATTATTTACGAACTCCTGTGGTTTCTGCGCGGCGACACCAATATCCAATGGCTGAACGACCACGGCGTGACCATCTGGAACGAATGGGCCGACCCCCACGGCAATCTGGGCCGCGTCTATGGCGCGCAATGGACCGACTGGCGCACCGCCGACGGCCGCTCGCTCAACCAGATCGCCAGCGTCATCGAGCAGATCAAGCAGAACCCCGACAGCCGCCGGCTCATCGTCACCGCTTGGAATCCCGGTGAACTCGCGACCATGGCCCTGCCGCCCTGCCACACGCTGTTCCAATTTTACGTGAGCGACGGCGAATTGAGCTGCCAGCTTTACCAGCGCAGCGCCGACATCTTTCTGGGCGTGCCCTTCAATATTGCCAGCTACGCCCTGCTCACCCTCATGGTCGCACAAGTCTGCGGGCTGAAGCCCGGCGACTTCGTCCACACCTTCGGCGATCTGCACCTCTACGCCAACCACCTGGAACAGGCTAAATTGCAACTGTCGCGCCTCCCCCGTCCCCTGCCGCAAATGAAGTTGAACCCGGCGGTGAAAGACCTCAACGACTTCAAATACGAAGACTTTGAACTCACCGGCTACGCCCCGCATCCCGCCATCAAAGCCCCGGTGGCCATCTGACTTCTGATGAAACACTTCAAAGCCATTGCCGCGATGTCCCGCAACCGCGTCATCGGCGCAGGCAACAAGATTCCCTGGCATCTGCCCGAGGATTTCAAATGGTTCAAACAACTGACCACCGGCCACGTGGTCATCATGGGCCGCAAAACCTTTGAAAGCCTGGGCAAACCCCTGCCCAACCGCATCAACATCGTCCTCAGCCGCCATCCCGGCCGGTTGCAGCGCGATTTTCCCGGGACTTTCGGCCAAGCCTGGGTGGGGCGCGGCAAAACCCGCCTCCCCGACCGCCCACACCAGTTTGAACTCCCCAAGGTGGGCCAGGCCGCCGCCGTGGACCTGCGCATCATCAAGGACGTCATGGAACTGGATCCCGCCAGTTCCCCGCTGGAATTTTTCATCGCCGGCGGCGCGCAGATTTACGAGCAAACCCTGCCCTTTTGTTCGGACCTCTATCTCACCACCGTCAAACGCGAGGTGGAGGGCGACGCCTATTTTCCGCCCTTCGAAGAAAAATTCGACCTCGTTGCCACCCTCCGCGACGAGCCCGAATTCAAAATCCTGCATTACCGGCACCGCTCCCTGTTTACGCTCGCAGCCTGAGCGGGACCTGCCAAACCAACTCCCATCGGTTGGCCCTGGTGGTCAGCACAACCGCAAAACCCCTTTATTTTTCGTTAAAGCTCCTGCTTTAAACGTCCCGCACTTGCACATCCCGTTGTCTATCTGCACCTTGCCCCCTGAAACCTGAAACCTTCAACCTTGAACCTTTTCGAATGTTAGCCGCTAACGCATTTTTGAAAATAAATGCCGGAAAAGTGACGGATCCGTTAGCCGCTAACAACCCGGTTTTCCCGAACCCTGCTACGCTTACTTCTGATGCAGGGCGGCCAATACAAAGCCCGGAGGGCGAAAGCGCATAGCCCAGTGATTGATCACTGGGTTTGCGGGTCGTTTTGTCCGAAGTCCCGTCCGGGACGAAAGCACCCCCGCCAGCGAAGCACAGGTGGACGAAGTCGCGCTGCGACTCCGTCTGCCTGCGGAGCAGGCACTTTGTGGCGCTGCCATGCTCATCGGCATGCGAATGTTTTCGTCCCCGCGCCTGGTCTGCGGTTGGGACGCCGGGCCAGCCGCAAAAACACTAAAATCACCCAAAAACCCCGAAATAACACTTTTATCAATTTGAAATATCAAATCTGAAATCTGCAATCATGCCCCCCAACCCCAACCAAAACCACCCTGCCCGCGCGCGCCTCCGGGGGTGGACGAAGTCGCGCTGCGACTCCGTTTGCCTGCGGAGCAGGCACTTTGTGGCGATGCCCTGCCCATCGGCGCACGAATGATTTCGTTCCCCGCCCACCTTGCCCCACCGCCACTCGGGTCCATGTCGTCCATGCGGTCCACGGCCAAACCAAAAAACCTTCAAAACCCCCGAAATATCACTTTTTACGCTTTAACAACCGCCATGAACGCACCCCAAGAATGCCCACCCAGGGCTGGTCTAAAGCAACTCCGGCCTGATAGCGCGTTTATAACAATGGGTGGCACGGGCCACTGGCCCGTACCGTCCGGCGACCCGCCGGACGGAACGGGTGAGGCGCTCTTTTTGCCAGCGGACACCATTCGTCATTGGTGC
>Ga0302319_10014382_pt1 | contig 14772 bp, 13 predicted proteins | sample Bog_T0_2_FD_203319 | JGI IMG/M metagenome (GOLD analysis project Ga0302319, IMG submission 203319) | Peat permafrost microbial communities from Stordalen Mire near Abisko, Sweden - Bog_T0_2 | ecosystem: Environmental > Terrestrial > Soil > Wetlands > Peat | place: Sweden: Abisko, Stordalen Mire... | reverse complement strand
AACATGGGCGACGTGGCCGAATCCAAGGGGCTGAAGGTCGACGCGGCGGCCCTGGGCACGGCGCTGGGCCTGGCCGTGGTGGCGGTGCGCGCGGACAAGCGCGACGGGCTGCCAGAGCTGGGCGCCGCGGTCGAGGCGGCCCTGGCTTCGGGCCGTCCGGCGCAGGGGCCCGGCCTGCCCTACGCCGGGGCCGGAGCCGCCGACCCCGCCACCATCCGCGGCCGCTATGAGTGGGCGCGGGCCCGCCTGGCCGACGTGGTGACCCGCAGCGCGGTGGGCGTGCGCTTCTCGGACCGCATGGACAAGGTGCTGACCCACCGGGTCTGGGGGGTCCTGGCCCTCATCCTGGTCATGGGCATGATTTTCCAGAGCATCTATGCCTGGTCCCAGCCCCTGATGGACCTGCTCGACGCCCTGGTCCAGTGGGGCGGCACGGCCCTGCTCAAGCCGCTGCCCGCCGGCGTGCTCAAGGACCTGCTCGCCGGCGGAGTCATCGCGGGCGTGGGCAGCGTGCTGGTCTTCGTCCCCCAGATCGCGGTGCTCTTCTTCTTCATCGCCATCCTCGAGGACTGCGGCTACATGGCCCGCAGCGCCTTCCTGATGGACCGGCTCTTCGCCAAGCTGGGCCTGTCGGGCCGAAGCTTCATCCCCCTGCTGAGCAGCTTCGCCTGCGCCGTCCCCGGCATCCTTTCGACGCGGACCATCGCCGACCGCAAGGAGCGCCTCACCACCATGCTGGTGGCCCCGCTGATGAGCTGCTCCGCGCGGCTGCCGGTCTACACGATCCTGCTGGCGGCCTTCCTGCCCAGCCGCATGATCTTCGGCCTGGTCGACCAGCGCGCCCTGGTGCTGCTGGGGCTCTACGGCCTGGGCCTGGTCGTGGCCGTGCCCATCGCCTACATCCTGCGCAGGCGCATGCGCGCCGGCGCAGCCCCGCTCTTCCTCATCGAGCTGCCGAGCTACAAGTGGCCCGACCCCCGCACCGTGGCGCGGCGGGTGGCGGAGCAGTGCAAGGAATTCGTCTCCAACGCCGGCACCATCATCCTGTCGGTGGCGGTGCTGGTGTGGGCCCTGGGCGCCTTTCCCCGGCCCGCGGGCCTGATCGACGCCTTCCAGGCCCGCCGCGCCGCTTTGCAGGCCCAGGCCGCCGCGGCCCCTGCGGCCTCGCCGGCCCCGGCAGCTCCGATCGCCTCGCCGGCCCCGGCATCCCCGATGGCTCCGGCGGACCTGAAGGCCTCGCTGGACGCCCTGGACCGCGAACAGCAGGGCGCCTTGCTGCGGCAGAGCTATCTGGGGCGCATGGGGCGGGCCATCGGCCCGGTCTTCACGCCCCTGGGCTGGGACTGGCGCGTGACCATGGCGGCTCTGGCGAGCTTTCCGGCGCGCGAAGTGGTGGTCGGAAGCCTGGGCGCCATCTTCAACGCCAACGGCGGGGCCGACGGCAACGAGGGCGGCCTGCGCCAGGCCCTGGTCCAGGCCAGGCGCGACGACGGCACCCCGGTGTTCACCGTGGCCGTGGCCCTGAGCCTCATGGTCTTCTTCGCCCTGTGCGCGCAGTGCGCGTCGACGCTCGCCGTGATCCGCCGGGAAAGCGGCCACTGGGGCTGGGCCGCCTTCACCTTCAGCTACATGACCATCCTGGCCTGGGTGGCCGGGATGCTGACCTTCCACCTGGCGCGGCTGCTGGGCCTGGGATGAGGAACCAACCATGAACCTTCAGGACTGCATCACCCTGGCCATCATCGCCGCCGCGGCCGTCTTTCTGGTGCGCCGGCTGCTGCGCAATGCCCAGGGCCACTCCGACGGCGCCTGCGACAAGTGCGCCGTCGGCAAGAAGCAGGCCCGGCCCTAGACGCCCTGCGCGCCGGCCCCGCCGGACTTCAGTTCAAGCGCCCTTGTCCAGGAACTCCGCCACCGCCGCGTTGAAGCGGTCCTTCGCGTCCACATGAATCCAGTGCCCGCCGGGCAGGTCCAGCACCCGCAAGGACGGGAAGCTCCGCCGTGTGAGCTCCAGCCCGGCCGCGTCCACGAAGGGGCTGCGGTCCCCGTGGATGAGCAGGGCCTTGCCTTCGTAGGGCCCGGCCTCCAGGACCTGGGCCAGGACCTTGGCGTGGTCGTCCCTGAGCCCCTCCAGATCCATGCGCCATCTGAAGCCGCCTTCGGGCGCGGGCACCAGGTTCTTCAGCAGGAAGCGCCGCACCTCAAGGATCGGCTCGACGTCCCTGAGGTAGGGCTCGCCCTCGTCGCGGCGGGTCAGGGTCCCCACAGGCACGGCGGCCATGTCGTCGAGCAGGTGGCCGAAGTAGGGCTCGGCCTTGGCCATGGTGATGTCGGCGATGACCAGGCGTTCCACCAGGGCGGGGTGGCGCAGGGCCAGGGCCATGGCCACCTTGCCACCGAGGCTGTGGCCAAGCACCGCCGTGGAGCTGATGCCGTCCGCGCGCAGGGTCTCGGCCACGTCGTCGGCCATGCCTTCGAGCGTGTAGGGCCTGCCGTGGGGGCTGCGGCCGTGGCCGCGCAGGTCCACGAGAATGCTGCGGTGGCCGGCCTTCAGCGCATCCGCCAGGGGCCACAGGTTGTCGCCGGAGCCCAGAAAGCCGTGCAGGCAGGCCAGGGTCGCGCTGCCCTGGCCCAGGGCCTGGGTGAACAGCCTCATGCCCCCGCCACTAGGCGGGCCGCCTCGGCGCGCAGGTCCTTGCGCAGGATTTTGCCGATGTTGGACTTGGGCAGGTCGTCCCTGAAGAAGACCCGCCGGGGGACCTTGTAGTTGGTCAGGCTCTGGTGGCAGTGCTCCCGCACCGAGGCTTCGCTGAGGTGCGCGCCGGGCTCGGCCACGACGAAGGCCACGACCTGCTCGCCGTGGTCGCCGTGGGGCGCCCCCACCACGGCCGCCAGGCGCACGCCCACCAGCTTGCTGAGGCAGTCCTCCACCTCGTTGGGGAAGACCTTGAAGCCGCTGACCACCACCACGTCCTTGATGCGGTCGACGATGCGCAGGAAGCCGTCGGCGTCCATCACCGCGACGTCCCCGGTGCGCAGCCAGCCGTCCTGCAGGACCTCGGCGGTCTCGGCGGGGCGCTTCCAGTAGCCCTGCATGACCTGCGGGCCGCGGACGCACAGCTCGCCCGCCTCGCCGGGCCCGGCCACGCTGTGGTCCTCGCGCAGGAGCCGCACGTCCGTTCCCGGCAGCGGCACCCCGATGCAGCCGACGCGCCCCTGGCCCAGAGGGTTGAAGCAGACCACCGGCGAGGCCTCGCTCAGGCCGTAGCCCTCGGTGGCCGCCTCGCCCAGCAGCAGGCGCCACCGCTCGGCCACGGCCCCCAGCAGGGCCGCGCCTCCGGCGATGGCGACCTTCAGGGAGCGCGGCGGATCGGCCTGGAACCAGGGCTCGTTGAGCAGGGCCGCATACAGGGTGTTGACGCCGGTCATCCAGGTGATGTCGAAGCGCCGGAAGGCCGCCCTGAGGTTGGACGGCGGCCGCGGGCTGGGGACCAGGATGCTGTGGGCGCCCGTGCGGTAGAAGGTCAGCAGGTTCACGGTGAAGGCGAACACGTGGTACAGGGGCAGGGGCGCCAGCACGACCTCCTGCTCCGGGACGATGCGGTGGCGGCAGAAGAGGTAAGCCTGTTCCACGTTGCTCAGCAGGTTGCCGTGGCTGAGCATGGCGCCCTTGCTGACGCCGGTGGTCCCGCCCGTGTACTGCAGGCAGGCCAGGCTCGAGGGCGAGAGGTCCCGGGCGTAGTCCTCCACCCCGCGCCCCGCGGGGGCCAGCACCTGGGCCGTGGACTCCCGCCCCCGCGCCAAGGCGCGGCCGAAGTCCACATGCGGCACCCGGCAGGCCGGGATCCTCCGCTGCACGTATTGCATGACGAAGCGCACCAGCGCCCCGCTCAGGGCGGGGAAGCCCAGGGTCAGCGAGGCGGTCACCACCTGCTCCACCGCCGAGCCGGCCATGGCCTCGCCGAGCTTGTCGGCGAAGAGGTCCAGGACCACCAGGGCCCGCGCCCCGCTGTCCTTGAGCTGGTAGGCCGTCTCGGCCGGGGTGTAGAGGGGGTTGGTGTTCACCAGCACCAGGCCGGCCTTGAACACGCCGAAGGCCGCGACCGGATAGGCCAGGCAGTTGGGCAGCTGCACCGCGACGCGGTCCCCGGCCTGCAGGCCCAGATCCTCGCGCAGGAACACGGCAAAGGCGTCGGACCAGGCGTCCAGTTGGGCGTAGGTCAGGGTGCCGCACTGGCCGCCGGGAAGCACGGTGCTGAAGGCCGGCCGCGGGCCATGGATGCGGGCGTGGGCGCGGGCGAAGCCCGCCAGGCTGCTTTCGGCCAGCGGCGGCAGGTCCGGCTGCGTGCCCGCGGCGTAGTACCGGGTCCAGGGACGGTCGGTCATGGGAGCCAGAAGGGGAGGTCCGCCTACCTTACGCAAGGGCGGGGGCCGGGACAAGCAAAAGCGCGTGGGAAGCCGGCCTCGGCCCTGTTAGGATGAAGCCCCCTTGAGGCCGGCATGAGCAGAGATCGTCCCCGCTTCACCTTCAAGCAGCGGGCCGCGCTCGGCCTGCTGCCGCCCTTTGTGGCCCTTGGCGTGCGGGCCCTGAACCGCAGCTGGCGGGTGCGGTCCCGCATTCATCCCGGCACCGACCCCGGCGAAGGGGGCACGCCGCTCATCTTCGCGCTCTGGCACGAGACGGTCGTGACCATCATCGGCCACTGGCACGGCAGCCCGATCCAGGGCCTGGCCAGCCAGAGCTTCGACGGCCAGCTCATCGCGTCCATCATGGTCCACCTCGGCTACCCGGCCGTGTCGCGGGGCTCCAGCAGCAAGGGCGGGGCCCAGGCCCTCATGACCCATGCCCAGGCCCTGCGCGAAGGCAGGCATGTCGCCATCACGGTCGACGGGCCCCGGGGCCCGGCCTACCAGGCCAAGCCGGGCATCCTGCACGTGGCCCGTGAGTCCGGCTACAGCATCGTGCCGACCAGCTGCGTGGCCAGCCCGGATTGGCGCCTGCGCAGCTGGGACCGCACGCAGCTGCCGCCTCCCTTTGCCAGGGTCGCCTTTGTCCTGGGGCCCCCCATCACCCCGGATCGTCTGCATGGCCAGGCAGGCATGGATTGCCTGCAGCAAGCCATGGAAACCGCCAGGCAGAACGCAGAGATAATTTTGGCTGATGAAACCAATTGGGTCTGAAGATTTGGATGAAAGGAAACATTTTTTAGGCAGTCCATTCACCGTTTAATCAACACTTTGGTGTTAAAAGTTCGCTAAAATCAGTGCGACCTGGGCCAGAGGCCCTGGAATTTCGCGAGGCAAAAATGAATTCCTCCGCCGACAAACGCCGCAGCAGCAGGTTGCCGGTTCGGATGAGGGTGGACTGCAAGCCCCTTTCCGGTTCTGAAGTGCGGGACATCCTTGAAGGCCATGGCTACAGCGAACTCGCTTTCGCCAGCCTGGCGCTGAGCCGGCCCCGCCAGGGCATGCTGCCCGCGCGGGTGAAGGACCTGAGCAGCGGCGGCCTCTGCATGGAAGGCCCATTGCCCTTGGGGCTCGGCGACGCCGCCGCCCTGGACATGCACCTGCCCGACGAACGGGTGGCCCTCAAGGCGCTCGTGGAAGTGGTCTGGTCCAAGCCGGCCACGGATGAGGAAAAGCCCCACGCCTGCGGCCTGCGCTTTGCGGCCATGGACGTGGAGAGCGCCCGCCGGCTGAAGCATTTTCTTTCGAGCTCCCCGGTGATGGCCTAGCAAGGAAAGCCCGGCTTCAATCCCTCTCACACGCCGCCGAACCCGACTCCCACATGCAGATGAGCCAGGCAAGTTCCGAGGAAAAGCGCATCAAGCCCAGGGCCACGCTGCGCCTGCGGGTGGACGCGCGCCTCGTGCAGGACCAGGAGCGCGACGCGATCCTGGCGGGCCTTGGCTTTCCCGAGCTAGAGAACGAGGGCCTGGCCCTGAGCCGGCCCCGCCACGGCCTTTCCCGCTCGGAAAGCCGCGACATCTCGGCCTCGGGGCTGAGGATCCAGGTCAGCGGCCTGGGCGGCGTCGAAAGCGGGCGTTCCATGTGCCTGGACGTCCACATCCCAGGCGACCACCGGGTGGTCAAGCTGCTCGGCGATGTCATGTGGGTGGGGCAGTCGGACGGGGAGCCGGTGGCTGGCCTGCGCATCGCCGCCCTGGACCAGGAAGGCCTGCGCCGCCTATTGAGCATGCTCGACTAGACCCGGCTGGATTTGCCCTTTGTTTTGAGCCTATTCCAGACCTCACCGGTCTTTTTTTCGCAAGCCCCCTCCTGCTTTCCCTGCTATGATTTTCCAGCCTACGGGCTGCCATCTCTCCCCTGGAGCGGATCCGAATGACCTTGGTTCCACAGCGTCCGTCCCTGGGGTTCTGGTTGATCCTGTTTCTTGCCGTGGCGGCCACGGCCCATGCGGGCACAACGGCGCCCACCCTGATCAAGGCAAGCTCCAAGACCCGGCCAGCCTGGGCCGACAGCACCCCCAGCATGGCCGGCAAACGCTGCTTCGTGGGGACCGCCCAGAAGGCATCGCTGGCCGAGGCCCTGCAGGCGGCGGCCCAGGACGCCTGGAACCAGGCCGCCCAGGCCGCCGGGGCCGAAGTGACGTCCAGTTACCGAGAGCAGGACAGCACGGACGCGGCCCAGGTGCAGGCCCGCACCCAGGTGGCGGCCATGGCGTCGATCCAGGGGCTGGCCGTCGAGCAGCGCTATGTCGAGGAGTGGGGCGGCGATGCCCCCTTCGCCAGGGTCTGGGTGCTGGCGACCCTGCCCGAGGACGAGTTTGCCCAGGCCGTGCGCGACGCCCGGCAGAAGCTCGAAGAGCTCAGGACCCACCGCCAGGGGCGCCGCGCCGAGCTTGAAAAGGCCCTGGCCGAAGCCCAGGACCTGATCCTGGCGGGCCGCCGCCAGGCCGCCTCGGGATTCGAGGATCGCGCCCGCGAGGACTTCCAGCGGGCCCAGGGCGAGCTGCAGCTGGTGCTGGGCGAAGGCGCCGGCGGGGACCCCGACGTGCAGGACCGCGCCCAGTCCCTGCTCAACGAAGCGGCCACCGAGCTGGCGCAGAAGGCCCTGGTCCTGGCCGACTTCAAGGCCGCAGTGGAGCGGCTGGCCCGGGCGCTGGTGAAGAACAACGCGCCCGCCGCGGTGGTTCGGGCCACCTACCAGGGCTCGGCCTTCGGCGGCCCCATGGGCCCGCGCCTGGTCAAGCTCGTCGAGGACGAGCTGGCCCGGCGCGCGCCTGAGCGGGTCATCCCCAGCGCCACCTTCCTGGCCCGCCTGTCGGCCCTGCGCCTGCCCCTGCAGGACCTGGCCGGAGCGGCCGACCCCGCCAAGATCGGCGAACTGGGCGTGCACAGCTTCGTCTACGTCGACTACTACGAGCGCCCCGACGGAGTGGAGCTGGGGCTGAGCCTGCAGAGCCCGGCCAGCGGCCTGCTGCTGGCGACCTCCGAGGCCCTGCTGCCGCGCTCCATGGTGGGCGACGTCCCGGGGCCCCCGCCCCGCCTGGACGTGGCCCAGGCGGCCCTGAACAGCTTCGCCCCTGCCGAGGCCGCCTCCGCCAAAGTCTCGGTCAAGCTTTGGCCGGACCACGGCGAGTCCTCCACCTACACCGAAGGCCAGCTCATCGTCCTGCATGCCCGGGTCGAGAAGCCCTGCCACCTCTACCTCGTGCACGCCGACAGCGACGGCAGCGTGCAGCTGCTGTACCCCAACGCCTGGCACAGCGGGTCGAAGGTGCAGGCCACGGGCACGGTGGATGTCCCGGCCGACACGGACAGCTTCCAGTTCCGCGCGGTTCAGCCCTACGGAGCCGAAGTGATCGTCGCCCTGGCCACGCTCGATCCCCTGCCCAGCCTCGAGGCCCAGCCGGGCGACAGCTTCGCCAGCCTCGGCAAGGGCGGCCAGGCCCTCGACGCGGTGGTGCGCGATTACCTGGCCCTGCCGCCGACGCGGCGGGGCATCAGCCAGGCGGTGTACACCACCGTCGGCGCCAAGGAGGATGCCCCATGAAGCGGACCCTGCCGGCCCTGCCGGCTCTTCTGTTCCTGTTCGCCTGTGTCCTCCCCGCCGTGGCCCCGGCCCAGGACCAGACCCAGGACCAGACCCAGGACCAGGGCGGGAGCGGCCCGGCCGCCGCCACCGTGGTCAAGGTCAGCCCCCAGGCCCGCATCTTCCGCGCCGGCGGGCAGGGATCGCCCCTGCACGAGGGCGACGCGGTGCAGGTCGGCGACCGGGTGGCCACCGACGCCCACGGCCGGCTCACGCTGGTCCTGTCCGACGGCAGCGAGGTCGCCATGATGAACAACAGCGACTTCACCGTGAAGGCCCTGGGCCAGGGAGGCGCTGGCGGCGGCCTGCTGCACCTGCTCAAGGGCATCGTGCAGGGCGCGGTGCACAAGCTCAACGGCCAGCGTTTCGAGATCGAGACCGCCACCGGGGTCACGGCCGTCAAGGGCACCGAATACCAGGTCGAGGCCGCGGACGGCCACACCGAGCTGAAGGTGCTCAGCGGGCATGTCGAGCTGCGCGACGCGGCGGGCAAGTCCGCCGTGCTGGTGGGGCCGGGCCAGGCCGCGCTGAGCTACCCCGACCGGGTGGGCGCCCTGCGGACGATGAACCGCGACGAGGTTCAGGCGCTGCGGGATTCCTTCCTGGCGCGTGTGCGCCAGGCGCAGGGGGATTATCTGAAGAGGGTCAGGGCCATCCAAGGCGGCAACTAAGGCGCCTTGAAACACATGAAGGAGGGGTGCATGAAGACCAACCATGTCGCGTTCGCGGCCCTGCTGGGGGCCGGCCTGCTGGCCGGCTGCTCGAGCGAGCCGGTCAAGACCGCGGCGCCGTCCAGGCCGGCTTGGGTGCTCAAGGGGAGCGGGACCTTCTACGCCGACTCCAGCACCGTGTTCTACGGCGTGGGCGTCGCCAATCCCATGCCCAACATCTCGCTGCAGCGCAAGATGGCGGAGCAGCGGGCCCGTGAGGAGATCGCCACCGAGCTGAAGACCAGCATCAAGAGCATGGTCAAGGACTACATGGACCACCACGTCGACTACTTCAACGCCGCCGACACGGCCGGGTCCGACGAGTTCAGCAGCTACGTCAGCAAGAGCGTCACCGAGGCCGAGCTGGTCGATTCGCGCATCGTCGACTTCTACGAGGACGACAAGACCGGGGCCCTCTACGCCTTGGCCCGCATGGACACCGGCAGCCAGCTCTACACCGAGTACAAAGACGACCTCAAGAAGGCCATCGAGCAGACCGAGGGCGCCGTGGTGAAGGGCCAGGCCGAGGCCGCGCTCAAGGACCTCGACAAGGCCATCGCCGACCAGCAGTCCCGCGAGAAGCAGGTGCTTGGCGCGACCGAGCCGGCTCCGCCGGTGGAGACGGGCACCCCCGAAGGGGCGCCGGGCAAGTAGGCACGGCGAGGCAAAGGCAAGGACGGGGCCGCCCGTCCCGGTCGCCCCTGCGGCGGCCGGGGCGGGGGTGGGTCCCGGCGGATCCAAGTCCAGCCCCCATCGGAGGTTCCATGCGCCACCCATTCGCCGCCGCGACCATCCTTGGCGCGGCCCTGCTGGCCCCCTGCGCGGCCGGCGCCGCCATGACGCCCAGGCAGATCTACCAGGCCATGGCCCCCGGTGTGGTGTTCATCTCGGCCCAGGAGCCGGGCGCAGACACCAGCAGCTGCGGCACGGGCAGCATCGTGTCGGCCGCGGGCGAAGTCCTGACCAACGCCCACGTCATCCTGGACAAGGCGACCGGCCAGCCCTATGCCGAGGTCCGGGTCAGCCTCAAGCCCGCCCAGATCACCGGCGACCTGTCCCACGACCTGGCGGACAGCTACGTCGCCCGGGTCGTGGCTTTTGACAAGGCCATGGACCTGGCGCTGCTGCGCATGAAGCAGCCGCCGCGGACCCTGACCGTGCTGACCCTGGGCGATTCGGACCAGCTGGCGCCCGGGGACCAGACCGTGGCCATCGGGCACCCGGAGCAGGGCGGTCTGTGGACCCTGACCACCGGGGTGCTCAGCGACCAGATCCACAACGAGGGCGGGGTCCAGGGCCGGGACGCCTGGCAGATGGAGACCAGCCTCAACCGGGGCAACAGCGGCGGGCCGCTCTTTGATTCGCGGGGCTACGTCATCGGGGTGAACACGGCCATCGCCCGCAAGGCCAGCGACGGCCTCGCCATCACCGGGATCAATTTCGCGATCAAGAGCCGCAGCGCCCGCGCCTGGCTCGACGGCCAGGGCATGGCCCTGGCGTTCGGAGCCGGGGAGCTGGACACGGATGCCCCGCCTGAGGCCCTGGCCGCCCTGGTGCAGCCCGGCGCCCCTGCCGCCGCGCCCAGGCCCGGCGCTGCTGACGCCGCGGGAACCGCGCTTGCGCCCGCGCCCGCTTCGCCCCCGGCCGCCCTGGCTTCGGCATCCGGAACTGGATCCACCCCGGCTCCGGCCACGCATCCTGATCCGGGAGCCGCCCAGACGCCGGGATCCCAGGCGATCGCCACCGCCGTTCCTGCGCCGGCCACGCCCGCGCCGGTCGCACCGACGCCGGCAGCCCCGGCCGCGCCAAGCCCGGCTACCGCGACTGCCACCGTCGCCGCCCCGGCCCTTGTGCACCCTAAGAGCGGGCCGGCCAAGCGTCCGCCCGTGCACTTCGTCCTGGACTTGGACCAGAGCGTGCACCCGTACAAGCCGGAGCAGGTTTCCAGCTTTTTTGAGGGCCTGAAGGACCGCCGCAAGGCCGCCCTGGACGAACTGGACCAGGAAACCGGAGGCAAATGAGCCTGCCGAGAATCGCTCGTTGACACCACTCTATCTAGCGCCTAGATTTCTGGATTCCCCCGAATCTTGTGCGTCATGGAGTGTGTATGCCTGTTGAGACCATCCGCGAAGCGTTGACCTTTGACGATGTCCTGATGCTGCCGTCCTACAGCGATTTCATGCCCAAGGACGCGGACCTGCGCACCCCCCTCACCAAGACCATCCAGCTCAACATCCCCATCCTGTCGGCGGCCATGGACACGGTCACCGAGAGCGGGCTCGCCATCGCCCTGGCCCGCGAGGGGGGCATGGGCATCATCCACAAGAACATGGCGCCCGAGCTGCAGGCCGCCGAGGTGGACAAGGTCAAGCGCAGCGAGTCGGGCATGATCAGCAATCCCGTGACCATGGGGCCGGACGAGGCGGTCAGCACGGCCCTTGAGATGATGGCCCGTTTCCGCATCAGCGGGGTCCCCATCACCGACAAGGCGGGCAAGCTGGTGGGCATCCTCACGAACCGGGACCTGCGCTTCCTCAAGGACACCTCCCAGCCGGTCAAGAACCTGATGACCCGCAAGAACCTGATCACCGCGTCGGTGGGGACCACCCTCGAGCAGGCCAAGGCGATCCTCAGCGAGCACCGCATCGAGAAGCTGCCCGTGGTGGACAAGGACGGCACGCTGCGGGGCCTCATCACCATCAAGGACATCGAAAAGCGCCTCAAGTTCCCGGACGCCTGCAAGGACCGCCTGGGGCGCCTGCGCGTCGGCGCGGCCGTGGGGCCGGGCGCGGACCTCGAGGCGCGCGTGCGCGCCCTCATCGACGCCGAAGTGGACGTGATCGTGGTGGACACGGCCCACGGGCACAGCGAGAACGTCCTCAACGCGGTGCGGACCATCAAACGCAAGTTCGACCAGGTCCCCATCATCGGCGGCAACGTGGCTACGCCCGAAGGCGTGCGCGACCTGGTGAAGGCCGGCGCCGACGCCGTGAAGGTCGGCATCGGGCCCGGCAGCATCTGCACCACCCGCGTCGTCGCCGGCATCGGCGTGCCGCAGATCACGGCGGTCATGGACTGCCACCGCGAGGCCGCCAAGTCCGGCACGCCCCTCATCAGCGACGGCGGCATCAAGTATTCCGGCGACATCGCCAAGGCGCTGGCCGTGGGCGGCAGCTGCGTCATGCTGGGCAACATCTTCGCCGGGACCACCGAGAGCCCGGGGCAGGTGGTGCTGCTCGAGGGTCGCCAGTTCAAGGTCTACCGCGGCATGGGCAGCCTGTCCGCCATGCGCCAGGGCAGCAAGGACCGCTACGCCCAGGCCGGCGTCGACGACAAGAAGCTGGTCCCCGAGGGCATCGAGGGCCGCGTGCCCTACCGCGGCCCCCTGAGCGCCGTGGTGGCTCAGCTGACGGGCGGGGTGCGGGCGGCCATGGGCTACACCGGCAGCCGCACGCTGGCCGAGCTCCGCAAGGCCAAGCTCATCCGCATCACCAACGCCGGCCTCAAGGAAAGCCACCCCCACGACGTGATCATCACCAACGAGGCGCCGAACTACTGGTTGAACTGAGCCCGCCCCGAAACCGGACCGACAAGGAACCATGCCACCAGCCAAGCAGCCCCTCGTCCTGATCCTCGACTTCGGCTCGCAGGTCACGCAGCTGATCGCCCGCCGCGTGCGCGAGGCCAAGGTCTACAGCGAGATCCATCCCTACACCCTGGGCGCCGCCCAGGTGCGGGCCCTCGCGCCGAGCGCCATCATCCTCTCGGGCGGCCCGGCCAGTGTGCACGTCAAGGGCAGCCCCAAGCCGGACCCGGCCATCTTCACGCTGGGCGTGCCGGTGCTGGGCATCTGCTACGGCATGCAGCTCATGGGGCACATGCTCGGCGGCTCGGTGCGCCCCGCCAAAAGCCGCGAGTACGGGCACGCGGTCATCGAGATCAAGGACAAGGGCGCGCTCTTCCACCGCCTCGGCACCCGAGAGAAGGTGTGGATGAGCCACGGCGACCACGTGGAGCGCATGCCCGCCGGCTTCAGGGTGCTCGCCCGAACCAAGGCCTCGGTGGCCGCCATGGCCGACGAGAAGCGGCGCTTCTACGCCCTGCAGTTCCACCCCGAGGTGGCCCACACCGAGCGGGGCATGGACATGCTGCGCAATTTCCTGTTCCGGGTGGCCGGGCTCAAGCCCAGCTGGACCATGCAGGGCTTGCGCGGCGAGAAGGTGCGCGCCATCCGCGAGCAGGTCGGCGACGGCAGGGTGCTGCTGGGACTGTCCGGCGGCGTCGACTCCAGCGTCGCGGCGCTGCTGCTGCATGAGGCCGTCGGCAGGAATCTGACCTGCTGCTTCGTCGACAACGGCTTGCTGCGCAAGGGCGAGGCCGAGGAGGTGGAGCGCATGTTCCGCCGCCAGTACAAGCTTGATCTGCGCGTGGCCAAGGCCGGGCCCCTGTTCCTGAAGCGCCTCAAGGGCGTCGAGGACCCCGAGCGCAAGCGCAAGGTCATCGGCGCCACCTTCATCGAGGTCTTCGAGAAGGAGGCCCGCAAGGCCGGCAAGTTCGGCTTTCTGGGGCAGGGAACCCTGTACCCGGACGTCATCGAGTCGGTGTCGGTCAAGGGGCCCTCGGCGGTGATCAAGAGCCACCACAACGTGGGCGGCCTTCCGCTGGACATGAACTTCAAGCTGGTCGAGCCGCTGCGCGACCTGTTCAAGGACGAGGTGCGCGGGCTCGGCGAGGCCCTGGGCATGCCCGAGGCCTTCGTGTGGCGCCACCCCTTCCCCGGCCCGGGCACCGCGATCCGCTGCCTGGGCGAGGTGACCCCCCAGAAGCTGGCCCTGCTGCGCGAGGCCGACGCCATCGTCATCGAGGAGATCCGCGCCGCCGGCCTCTACCGCAAACTGTGGCAGGCCTTCGCCGTGCTGCTGCCGGTGCGCAGCGTCGGCGTCATGGGGGACGAGCGGACCTACGAGTACACCTGCGCCGTGCGCTGCGTGACCAGCACGGACGCCATGACCGCCGACTGGGCCGATCTGCCGCACGCCGTGCTCGCCCGCATCAGCAACCGCATCATCAACGAGGTGCGGGGCTTCAACCGCGTGGTGTACGACATCAGCAGCAAGCCCCCCGCCACCATCGAATGGGAATGAGCGCCTTCAACGGCCAGCGCCTCGACCAGGGACCTCCCTCCCTGGGGTTCACCCTCAGCACGGCCCTGCTGATGCCCGGCTTCGTCGAGCAGGCCCTGGGCCTGACGGACCTCTTCGTCCACGTGGACGACACCCAGATCACCCCCCTGGACGACCTGAAGGAGTGGATGCGCTCCGACCCCTGGCGCGCGGGCGAGCTCTTCGAGACCTGCGGCGAACTGCTGCTGGGCGAGGAGCGCCGGGCGCGCAAGGCCGCCGACAAGGCCGGAGCGGCCTTCGACCTAGTTGAATTCGAGCTCGCCCAGATGGACGGCGACGCCACCTATGAGAGCTTCGACCCGGCCTGGGCCGCCCGCCTGCTGCGCTTGGCCGTCGAGGAGGCCGACGCCGTGCAGCAGTGGAGCCGCCGGGCCCACGGCGTGGACTTTGCGCTGGCGGCCAGCTTCCAGCTGCCCGACCCCCGCAAGCACACCCGTTTCAGCCGCGAATCCATCGCCGAGGCGCTGCTGCGCGACGCGCTCGAGCCCGTCCCCGGTTCGCTGGCCGCCGCGGTCGCCGCCGGCCGTCCCGCGCACCTGGAGCTTTCCGGGGCTTTCCAGATGGACCTGTCCGCCCCCGGCGGCGGTCCAAGCCTGGCCCGGTCCAACGGCGTCGGCTTCGTGCGCGTCCCTTGCGCCGATCCCCGCGCTGGCGACGAGACCGTGGCCCACCTTTCGCTCGCCTATCCCCTCGAAGCGGAAGGCTACTTCACGAAGACCTTTGAAGCCCTGCGCCAGGACCTGGCGCTGAAGCCCGGCCCGCAGGCAGCCTGAGTGGCCCGCGCCTCCGTCCTGCCCGCCCTGCTTGGCCTGCCGAAACGGCCC
>Ga0302319_10014377_pt1 | contig 14773 bp, 14 predicted proteins | sample Bog_T0_2_FD_203319 | JGI IMG/M metagenome (GOLD analysis project Ga0302319, IMG submission 203319) | Peat permafrost microbial communities from Stordalen Mire near Abisko, Sweden - Bog_T0_2 | ecosystem: Environmental > Terrestrial > Soil > Wetlands > Peat | place: Sweden: Abisko, Stordalen Mire... | reverse complement strand
CTCGGCAATCTCGGGGATATTGTGCGCCGCTCTCCGGCCGTTGAGGTGGGCGGCTTCCCAGACCATCCGGCCAAGTTTATTACCAAACTACCCGGCGGGCAGACTTATTTTGAAGTTGAGGAAATGGAAATCGACGATGACGGCAGCAGCGACGGGAGCCCAGTCGGCTGGACCCCTCGACCAGTCCGCACTCGGGATAACGGGACGATGGTCATCGATCATTCTCACCAGAGTGCAACGTCGTACGGCGGTAGATTGCCCCAGAGAGCGGACAAGACAGATTTTATTTCGGCCTTTGAAACACCTTACATCGTGCTGCCGACTGTCTGGAGCACCGGCCATGGGTTTCAAGTCGGAGACGGCGCAGTGGTTCTGCGTGGCGATCAGTCGATCTACGCAGTCGTGGCCGATTTTGGACCCAATACAAAAATCGGGGAAATGTCGGTCAAAGCACATGAGCTGTTTGGGGAGGAGGTTGTGATTGACGGCAACTCTGCGCAAATGGGCGCAAATCATCATCCTCTGCCTGGAGTCAAACCAGGCACCTTCCATCTGAATCCTGCCAAAGTTACCAGAAACTTCGGCTCCAAAGGCCCGTTTCTAATCATCGTTTTTCCAAGCACGACTGTTAGGCGGCAATTCAAGTCCGTAGATGAATCCCTCAAGCCGATTTTGGAGCCAATATGGCTGAATTTGACGGCGCGACCAGCCAAGTAAGCAGGGAGAATACCCGGGGAATGCTTCCGCCATGAGCAACGCGGCATAATATGAACTGCGAGAGAGGCTCGGCCGATTCGAGTGTTCCGGTTGTCCGCGCCCAATCCGCTCTCACCGCAGGTTGCACATGGAGCCCATCATGCTCCTCGAACTCGCCAGACCGCTCTCGTTCTTCCTCAGCATGCTGTCGCTGTATCCGGTCCTGGCGAGCGCGTTCTTTGTGCCCGGAAGCCGCTGGGAAGAACGCCTGGAAATGGCGCTCCTGCGCGCCGCAATGGCTGCATGCATCTGTTTTTCCAGCGGCTTGCTCTACGCCTGGCATACGCGCACGGACCCCGAAGCCGCCGAACCGTTCCTGGCAACCCTCCCTGTGCGGGTTTTCTTCTGGGCCATCGCCGGAATGGCAATTCTTTTTGTCCTCACCTGGTGGCTGGATGCTCATTACGTCCCCATGCTCCGCCACGACTGCTGCCGCCCTTAACCACCTGCGGTGGGGCAGACGCCGCCTGCACGGCCCGCAGGTTGATGCTGCTCCATGCCAACAAGGTAAGATCATCCCATCGTGCCGGACGCCGCCAATCCCGAAACCACCCTGCGCGGCTCCGTGCTCGTGCTGCTCCAGTTCGACGTCGCCGAAGCTATTCGCCTTGACCGTCTCCAGGAACTTATCCGCGCCCGCACCGTCCAGCAGCCCAGCCTCAAACACCCCGCGCCCAGTTACGTCCGCTACCAGCGCCCGCCAGTGGTTGTGCCACTGGAAACGCTGGTCCTCGAAAGCGGCGAGCGCCTGCAAGGCGAGATCAAGTACTACGACTACGGCGTCGTCAGCGTCGTCTACGAGCTTCCCTTTGCCGATGGCTGGAGCAAGCTTATCCGCCTGGCCAGCCGCTGGGTATGGGAAGTCGATTTCGCGTCCCAGGCAACGGACATTGTCCGCAGCAGCCTGGAACGTGCCGCTCCCGCCCTTGTCAAGCCTTACGACGAATGGCTCAGCGAAGACTACCTGATCTTCCACATCATCGAAATCTCCGGCGCGCCTACGGTCACTGAGCTGATTCAGCAGCACGGCTCGCGCATAGCCCAGGTGGTGCGCGGAGACACCGGCCAGCTAGCCGAGACGGAAATCAATGAGGTCATGCAATCGCGCATTTCGTATTATGCCAACGACCTTACTGTCATCGGGTGGAACGCAGCTTTTCTTTACGACTCTTCGACCGGCGCTGAGACCGCCATTCAATTGCTCGAATACGCGAACTCCCAGCTGCTCGAGTTCCGCCACTACGACGACCTGCTCACCGAAGAGCTGGAGCGCGTCTACAAACTTCTGGACGAAGGCACCGGCGTCTTTGCACAGTGGCGCCTGGCGCGCTCAGCCACGCGCCTCCATACCGTGCTGCTCGACGTAGCCGAGCTGACCGAGCACTCCGACAACGCCATCAAATTCCTCAGCGACATGTTTTCCGCGCGCCTTTACCGGCTCGCTGCAGCGAAGGTTGGCGTGCCCGATTACAAGGACCTGGTCACGCGCAAAGTCCACACCGCCGAGGAACTCTACCGCTTCATGGTCGACCAGTTCAACCAGAGCCGCGCATTCTTCCTCGAACTCACCGTCGTCATCATCCTCGTTATTGAACTGGTGTATCTGTTCAAGGGCAAGCTGTTCTAGGGTCGCTAGCCGTGAAGACGCGAACGGCAACATTTTCTTGAGGTTCCACTAACGATGGCGCAAATTTCGTCGCTGAGGGCGCAAGATTTACTGCGGTCAGGCAAATATGACGTGTTGATTGCCGAGTGCCGGCAACGACTGCTCGCGAATCCCGAAGACAGGGTCGCCATCGCATGGATGGCGACTGCGGATCGCGATAAAGGAGATTATGGAGAGGCGCTTCGATTATTCGAGCGCCTCGCCGTGTACCACAGAGAAGATAAGGTAGCCAATCGCGCGGCGCCGGGCAACCCTGTGTATCGGATTGATATCGCCTGTCTGCACTGGCTTTTGAGGGATTACTCAACAGCCATTGCACAGATGCATGGGTTAGCCGCCGGCATTCTAGATAGGTCGATAAAATATGCAGACGCCGCAGGCGGCATGAAGCAGGGCCTGTTGCTCTATTACATGGCCGTGACTGCCAAGATCCCTGAGGAATCGTCTTACGCCTTGGATTACCTGAGAAATCGCCTGAATCGTCTCAGGGCCATTCTTCGAAAATCTCTCATCGGGTTCTGGCCGTGCCCCGTGGCCGAGTATCTCCTTGGAGATGTTGGGTTCGACGCGGTCATGGAAGGCGTCAACGATCGATCAATAAAAATAGCGTTGCCAGACGCAGAGGCAAGACATGAGCTCGGCAGACGCAACATGCTGTCACTTGCGCTGTTTTACGATGGGGTCAAGAGCCGAACAAGAGGCGACGAAGCGCATTGCCTCACTCGCATGCGGGAGTGCTACAGCTTGGAAAGGCATATGTCCGAATGGTATCTCGGTCGTTACGAGATTCAGCAAGCTGACAAAGAGACCTTCGATCGCGAATGGCTCTAAAGGTACTTTAGACTGCTTTCTTCTGCGCGTTCACGTAGTCTCGCAGCGCGGCGTTGATGCGGCTTTGATAGCGCCGCCCGGTGCGGCGAAAGAACTCGATCACATCGGCATCAAGGCGCAATGTGATCTGCTGCTTGTTCTCCGCGGGGACGAGATCGGAAACGCGACGCCAGCCCGTGCGCGGCAGGGGCGGGATATCGCTGTAGTCGATATCCTCGTCGCGCATCTCCTGGAGTTCCTTCCATGCCTGCTGTTCCTCGACAGTCAAGGTCATCGTGGGAGGATTCGACGGGTCAAGTCGGAATTTTACGATTCTGCTCGATTTCATTTGTCACCGGGCCTGGGTAAGAAACTCCTCCAGCGCCTTGGAAACCACTGTATTCAGCTTCTGGTTATGCTGTTCAGCAAAGAGAGCGGCCCGCTTGTGGAGATCGGGTCCAACACGAATGTTAAAGCTACCCTTGAAGGGCTGGTCCGGCGTCTCTCCCTCGGCTGCGCAAAAGGCAAGATACTCGTCTACGGCCGCTCGAAAGTTGGATTCCAGCCTCTCCACATCGACCCCTTCATAGACGACGGCGTCGCGAATGCCCAGGAGAGATCCGCGCAGTATACGATCCTCGGCGCTCAACTCAACGGAGCCGTCATATCCCTTGTATTTAAGTGCCTGGCTCATCGAATCCTCCCTTCCGCAAGCATCGTCTTAATTTGCAAGTTAATGAATCATGAGTACCGCTTCTGGTGCCAGATCCAAGCCGTCCGAACAATCTCGTCCAGTTGTGTGTACTTCGGCGTCCAGCCCAGCTCCGTTATCGCCTTTTCCGAGCTGGCTACCAGAACTGCTGGGTCTCCGGGGCGGCGCGGGTGGATCTCGGCGGGAATTGGATGCCCGGTGACGCGGCGCGCTGATTCAATGACCTGGCGGACGCTGAATCCCTCCCCATTCCCAAAATTGAAGATTAGCCGTGCTTTCGCCGCCGATTCCGTTTCCAGCGCCGCGAACGCCAGCAAATGCGCATCGGCCAGGTCGGAGACGTGAATGTAGTCGCGGATGCATGTGCCGTCCGGCGTCGAGTAGTCGTCTCCATAGATCCGAATCGAAGCTCGCCGGCCCAGCGCCACGTCCAGGATCAATGGAATCAGGTGGGACTCCGGCTCGTGAGCCTCGCCGCGCGTCACTCCATCTGGCCCCTCCGGCGCACCGGCCACGTTGAAATATCTCAGTGTTGCCGAGCGCAGCCCGTGGACGCGTTGCATCCAGCCGATCATGTGCTCCGCCAAAAGCTTCGACTCGCCATAGGCGTTGGTCGGTTGCAAGCGCGCATCTTCTTTGATCGGCACCGTTTCCGGCTCCCCATAGACGGCTGCGGTGGAGGAAAAGACCAGCCTGCGCGGACCGTGGGCCAGCATTGCCTCCAGCAACGCCAGGGTGGACGCGGTGTTGTTGCGGAAGAACGCCTCGGGGTGCAGCATGGACTCGCCGGCCTCGATCAGCGCTGCGAAATGCAGAACTCCGTCGAAGGGCTGGCCCTGCTGTTTGGCGGTAATGAAAAGGTTTTCAAGAAGACACCGGTCTGCCAGCTCCCCTTCCACAAATTCCACCCCCTGTGGCAATAAGTCCTTACGGCCGTGGCTCAGGTTGTCGAAAACAACCGCCTGGTGGCCCTTTGCGGCGAGCAGTCCGGCTACTGTACCACCAATATACCCAGCCCCGCCAGTGACCAAAATCTTCATAAAATAACTATCCTCTCCAAGCACTTTGAGTTAACTTGAGTCTATTACAATAGTGCATGGCAGGGCGGGTCCCCAGCACCAGCCCCAGACCGTCGCAAAGGCGGCTTGCTTCGCGTTCGCATTGCATGCTGTTTCCTCGCTGCGCAGGGCTCTTTCTTGCAGTATCCTTGGTTCGAAAATAACCCGACAGAGGCTCCCCTCACCAGAATGGGGGATTGCCGGTTACCTTCGGATGGCCTTGGATATTACTTAGGAGCTGCAAATGCAGGCGATTGGTGTAAACGACAAACCGCATCGCACGAGAATGCTGCCGCAGCCCTGTTGGCCGTTTTCCCTTTCCGCAAAACAAGCTTCCCATTTCCCGTCCAGGACAACCCAGTTTCGACGTTCCACAACAGGACGGATTCATTTTTCAACACTTACTGCATCCAATGAACTGCCGGGCGTTTCGGCCGATAGTCTCTGTGATGACAACTTGGGTCTCCCAACCCAAATGACCAAATGCGAGGACTGACAACATGCCCCTGCTATCTACTCCAGGCGCACCGTATACCCCAGGACGGACCAACTTCGGCTTGCTCCCCGAGCCGGAAAGAAGCCCCGCCTCGTTCTTTACGAGTCTTGTAATCAATGGCCTGATTGTTTTGATCGCCATCTATCTAGGAAGTCAGGTAAAGAAATTAGTTGAGCACAAATACGAGGAGACGATCCTGATTGTTCCCACGACACCTCCGCCTCAAGTGAAAGTCAAGATCCCGGAGCCGCCGAAGATCAAGATCCCTGAGCCGCCAAAGATCGAGGTCAAGCTCGAGCAGCCGAAGATCGATATGCCCAAGCCCCTACCCAAGCCCGAGCCCAAACCTATCCAGATGGAAGCCAAGCTCAATATGCCGGTGATCAAGGCGGCCAAGCCGGCGGTCGTATTGGCTCCGCAGCCCAAGGCTGCCATGACCGCGGCCATGCCCGCGCAATCGACCTCCGTCAAGGCTTCCACGGCGCCCGTGCACCTGGGCGATACCTTCGGCGTAACCCCTAATCCCAATGCCACCCGCCCGGCCACCGTGGCGGCCATTGGCAACCCCTATGGCGGCATGCAGGGGCCGGCCGTGGCTCCGCATGGAGTTGTCGGCTCTACAGGGATTGGCAACGGACTGAAATCCGGCTCCAATGCCGGAGTTGTTGGCAGAGTGGCGCAGGCCGGCGTTCCCGGCAGCAATGGTACGGCCAGTACCGGCTACACCGGCACGGGCAAGGTAGCCTCGGCCGGCATTCCCCGCGTGGTTGAGGTAGCCCAGGTCCAGCAAGCTGTCGTGCAACCCGCTACGACCAACATCGAAGTCATTTCCAAGCCTCCTGTGCAGTACACCAGCGAAGCGCGCCAGTTGCGCATTCAAGGCGATGTGGTGCTCAAGGTAACTTTTACCGCCAACGGACAGGTTGTGGTGCAGGGCATTGCACGCGGCCTGGGCCACGGTCTGGATGAAGAAGCGCGCCGCGTCGCACAGCAGATTCGCTTCCGTCCCGCGACCCGGAATGGGCAAGCTGTTGACTCCACGACGACCATCACGATCACGTTTCAGTTGGCGTAGCATCAAAGCAGTGGCATCAAAGCAGAAGTATGAGCACGAAGCTGTGTTCTGCCCGCGCGGGGCTTCCCACCGTTTGCGGGCAGAATAAGACCGGCAACAATATCAAGCCAGGAGTTTTACATGACGTTTCGGAAGATCGCCCTTACCTTCCTCATGATTACGGTTGGGACGGCCAGCGCGTATGCGAAGAAGGAACCGAAGTACGAGGCTGTGCGTCCGCTTACACCGGAGCAGTCGGCGCTGGTGGACAAGGCCATTTCGCAGGAAAAGGTGCTGATCCAGGCCATCCGCAAGCGCACACCGCTGGTGGAAACATACATCCAGAACACCAAACCGGATTTGAAGCTGTACATGGTCCCGGTCGAGGACCAGTACATGTTGAGCCGCGTCGACTTCGCCAAGGGCTTTGTCGACAAGACCTTCAACGACCGGGCGGTGAAGAGCAATAAGGGCTTCTTCAAAGGATCGCTGGACGCGATGCTGGGTCTGAGCAAGGCGCTGGGCCTGGAGAAGTTCACCTACAATCCCAACGGCTTCATGCAGATGATGTTTCTCGATCCGAGCGGCTTCGACAAGAATCATTACGTCTTCAGCTATGTGCGTCCAGAATTTCTCGGCTCTGTGCGCACCGCGGTCTTCGACGTGCATCCCAAGGTCAAGGGCATGGGCCGCTTCTTCGGCCGCATCTGGATCGAGGATCAGGACGGCAATATCGTCCGCTTCAATGGAACCTACACCGGCCCCAACGAAGAAGACTCCAGCAAGTATTACTTCCACTTCGACAGCTGGCGCATGAATGTGCAGCCGGGCGAATGGCTGCCGGTTGCCGTGTACGTGGAAGAAACGACCCGCATCGAAGGCGAGAAGACTGTAGGCCTGAAAGCCCAGACGCACTTCTGGGGCTACAGCCTGAAGCTGCCCACGCGCGACAGCGAAAACGTCAGCGTGAAGGTAGATAACGCAACAGACACCAGCCAGGACTCGCAGGATGTGGGTCCGCTACAGGCATCGCGCGCCTGGGTTACGCAGGCTGAAAATAACGTAATTGACCGCCTGGTGGAAGCCGGCCTGGTCGCGCCGCTCAATCCCGATCCAAATGGCTACGAGCACAAGATCCTCGACCAGATCGTGATCAATCTGCAGGTGCCCAACAACCTGGCATTCACTGACCAGATTCACACCCGCGTAATGCTTACCGACACCATCGAAACCACCACGGTGGGCAACACCATCCTGATCAGCAAGGGCCTCATCGACAGCCTTCCCAACGAGCCGGCGATGGCCTCGGTAGTAGCCATGGAACTGGCGCACATCGCCATGGGCCACCACATCGACACCCGCTATGCCTTCAACGACCGCCTGATGTTCCCCGACACGGCGACCTTCCAGCGCATCGACATGTACCACACCGACCACGACAACGCGGAAGCTGCCAAGCGGGCGATGGAATACCTGAACAACTCGCTCTACAAGGATCAGTTGCCGGACGCTGGGCTCTTCTATGCACAGCTTGTCGATCGCGAAAAGCCTCTCAAGCAGCTCAATTCACCCAAGCTGGGTGATTCCCTGCTGAAGACGGACGGCACGCCGTGGATGGCGGATTTACAGCACATGTCTCCCAAGCTGAACTGGGACGACCTGGCGCAGCGTCCCGCGAACCCGCTGGGCTTCTGGCTGAAGACCGATCCGTGGGATGACAAGGTACATCCGCTGAACGCCAAGATTTACGCGTATATGAACCCGCGCGACAAGATGCCGTTCGAGGTGACGCCGATCTACTTCAAGCTGCAGCGCTACGACGCGGCAGCAGCGGCGGCGGCACTCGCAACTCCAGCACCGGCTGCGCCTGGGCCCGGACCTGGGCAAGGTCAAGGTGGCGCCGATCCCAACGCACCGAACAATCAGGCGCCGGCAGGCAACCAACCAGGGGCCGCACCGGACACGGCTGCTCCGCCAGCAACGCAGCAGCAGCCTCCTCCGACTACTCCAACTACGCCGAACCCGCAGTGATGAACAATTCCGAGATCAGCCTGCCGGGCTGTATTCAAACAATCTGGCAGGCGGTGGCTCGATGTTGCCAATTGGGTCCAAAATTTTCCGGACTGGACGTGATTACTGCTCATGATTTCTTCCATGAAGAGGCACTTCTTTACCGCGTTGCTTTTTGTGCTGGCTGCAGCAGCCGCTGTTTCGGCATCCGCGCAGGTAGTTCCTTCCGCTTTTGCTCGCGGCATTTCCATCGCGGCCGGCGGCGAGGTCTCCGGCTTCCAGCCTGACTATACCGGCCTCGGCGTACCCCAGGCCGCCCCTCTCGACGGCTACCTGGCCGGCCTTGGCACGTTTGTGGATGTCAAGTTCACGCCCTGGATACAGATTGAAGGCGAAGCCCGCTGGATGCGTTTCAACAAGCCTGTCGGCGGCATCTACGAAGACAACTACCTGATCGGCCCGCGGCTGCCCATCTACAAGCTCCACTTCTGGAAGGCGACGCCTTATGCCAAGGTGCTGATCGGCTATGGCAAGCTCAACTTCGAAGATGGCAACGGCTGGGGCCGCTATACCGATATTGCGTATGGCGGCGGCCTCGACGTGAAAATGACCAAGCGCATCACCCTCAAACTGCCGGATTTCGAGTACCAGCAATGGCCCAAGTGGTCGGAAGGAGCAGGGCAATACACCCTGTTCCCGTACGGCGTGAGCATCGGCGCTTCTTATCGCTTCTTCGGCATCAAGTAGGCACCTGCGGTGCGGCAGACGGCGCTTGCGCGCCAATGGGTTCACTGACTTCTCAAGGCCGGGCTGAGTTCTCGATACCGAGATCTGGGAGACACGGGCCCCTTCATTCGGAACTTCGCATTCAGCGCCTCATCGGTCGGCGTCTTTGCGGATCGAAGCCTGGAGTTCGAGTACCTGCAACTGGACCTGCTTCACTTCCTTCAAAATGTCAACTTTGAGCCGGTCGAGGTAAAACTGCAGGCCCGTAGATACTGCTCCGATAAACATGAGTCCCGCCAGCCTATAAAACCCACCCGACAATCGAGGGTCGAAACTTTCAGCCCAGCTGGAACCAGCCATGATCACAAGGACAAATGCACAGAACAAAAGTATCCTGAAGGACCACTTTTCCCAGAAAAGCGCCCTCTCGTATTTCGCCAGGAAGGAAATCGTCTCCTCACGATAAACCGCACTATTTTCGGGCTGCGGCAAACGCGCCAGCAGCTTTTCGCGCAAATCATCACTTCCCTTTCCCATAATCCCCTCCGCTCAGAATCTCTTTCATTGCCCGCTTTGCATAATGCATGCGGGATTTCACAGTCCCCTCAGAGCAACCAACAACCCTTGCGATCTCCACGATCGACAAGTCCTCCAAGAAATGCAGCACCAGCACCTCGCGATGCTTGAGTCCGATCTCACTCAGCGCCTGATGAATCGCAACTGCATCCTCCTCGGCAAATGAAGGCTCGCCGGCCTCCTGAAAGTCTTCGAGTTCCACCGCCTCGGCCCGCTCCCGCGAAGCGTTTCGCCGAATTCGATCCACCGCGATTCCATGCGTGATGCTGTACAACCACGACCGCAATGCGCCTGGGTCTTTCAGCTTGCCGATGCCGCGGAACGCTTTGATCCACACTTCCTGGAGAACATCGAGCCCGTTATCGGAATTACCCGTCAGACTCGTCGCGTAGTAGAGCAAGGGCCGCTCCATTGCCGCAACGAGATCGTCGAATGCATCTGCTTCGCCCGACTGGCAGCGCAGCGCGATCCATTCAAAGAGCGTTCGATTTTCGATCTCGCTATGCATTCATCCTTTATGTCGAAGCAAATGCGATGGAGGTTCAATCGATTCGTCAGGAGTTCGTTTGCAGCAAAGAAAAAGGGCCATCCGCCGAAGCGAATGACCCTTTTTTCCTTGATGAACTGACTGGCAGTGCATGGCGGCGAAACCGCGTCTGCCCCACCCAGGTGGTTATGCCGGTGACGGCGACCCTTCCGGGAAGCCCGGACCGCCGCGCGTTTCCGGCTTCAGCACCTGTGCGGGACTGCCGCTGCCGGTGTCGCTGGGAGAAGCAAGCACGGAGCGCATCGGGGGCAGTTCCTGGCCCTCGATCAGCATCCTTACCTCTTCGGCATCGATCGTCTCGCGCTCCAGCAGCGCCGCGCCAATGCGATGCATTGCATCGGCATGCGAGCTGACCAGCGAATGTGCCGACTGGTAAGCCTCGTCGATAAGGCGGCGAACTTCAAGGTCGATCTGCCGTGCCGTCTCTTCGCTGAAGTCGCGATGCTGCGCAATCTCGCGGCCCAGGAAGATCTGCTCTTCCTTCTTGCCGAAAGTCAGCGGTCCCAGGCGACTCATACCGTATTCGCAAACCATGCGCCGAGCCAGGTCCGTAGCGCTCTCAATATCGCTGCCTGCCCCAGTTGACATCTGGTTGAGGAATATCTCCTCCGCCACACGCCCGCCGTAAGCAATCGCCAAGTTCGCCTCAAGGTATTCGCGCGTATAGTTATGCCGATCGCCGGGAAGGAAGATCGTCACGCCCAGCGCCATGCCGCGCGGAATGATGGTGACCTTGTGAATCGGGTCGGAGTGCTCACGCATGAACGAAACCAGCGCGTGCCCCGCCTCGTGATACGCTGTAACCCGCTTCTCTTCCTCGGTCAGCAGCATCGACTTCCGCTCCGCGCCCATCAGGACCTTGTCCTTGGCCAATTCGAAGTCGTACATCGTCACCTGCTTGCGATTCATGCGAGCGGCGCTCAGCGCAGCCTCGTTGACCATATTCGCAAGATCGGCTCCGCTGAAACCAGGTGTTCCACGCGCCAGCACGTTCAGGTTGGTGTCGTCGGAGACCGGTACCTTCTTCACATGTACGCGCAAGATTTCCTCGCGCCCACGCACATCGGGCAACCCCACAACAACGCGGCGATCGAAACGCCCTGGCCGCAGCAGCGCCGGATCCAGCACGTCAGGCCGGTTCGTTGCCGCAACCAAAATCACGCCGTCGTTCGATTCAAAGCCGTCCATTTCGACGAGCAACTGATTCAGTGTCTGCTCGCGCTCGTCGTGTCCGCCGCCCAGGCCTGCACCGCGATGCCGGCCCACAGCGTCGATTTCGTCGATGAAGATGATGCAGGGCGCATTCTTCTTACCCTGTTCAAATAAATCGCGCACGCGGCTTGCGCCCACGCCCACAAACATCTCAACAAAGTCGGAACCGGAGATGGAGAAGAACGGCACATTCGCTTCGCCTGCCACAGCCCTCGCCAGCAGCGTCTTGCCTGTTCCCGGAGGCCCAACCAACAGCACGCCCTTGGGAATGCGCCCACCCAGCTTTTGGAACTTCTGCGGCTCGCGCAGATACTCGATGATCTCCTTCAGCTCTTCCTTGGCCTCGTCGACGCCGGCCACGTCCTTGAAGGTCACCTTCTTCTGCTGCATCGAGAGCAGGCGCGCGCGGCTCTTGCCAAACGACAGCGCCTTGTTTCCGCCCGACTGCATCTGCCGCAGCATGAAGAACCAGATCGCGCCCAGCAGCACAAACGGGCCCACGTTGAACAGCAACGGAAGCAGAATGTTGCTCTGCGGATCCTTGATGTTGAAGTTCACCTTGCTGGCGCGCAATTCCTTGCTCAGGCTGTCGGTGTTGTTGGCTGAGATCGTGGTGTGGAACTCATCCTTGGCGCCCTTCAGGTGGCCATGCACTTCGGAACCCTGGATGGTAGCGTCCTGCACCTGCCCGGCCTCAATCTTGTCCAGCAGATCGGAGTAGCCGATATCCGTGGTCTTGCCGCCCATGCCGGAGCTTCTCTGCACCACGGTCCACAGGAGCATGAGGCAGACGAGAATAAACACCCAGAACATGATCGTTTTAACGGTCGAATTCACCAGGATCCCTCTTTCCCGGCGGGCGAAAATCCAGCAGCTGGACCCCCGTCTCCGCGCACATCAACTCTATAGACGCTTGAAGCTTGGCCAAAGTCACATTAAGTACGCTGCGCCCCGACGGCAGACACAACTCCTCTGCCGCCTTGATGAGCAGTATCTAAGATTGTACTCCGAACCATTGGGGAACGGGAACCATACCAGCAAGGATTCTCGTGCTCGATCGGGGACATTCCCGTCACTCGAAAGGGCCATTGCCAGAACCGGTCAGATCACGGTCCTTGCCTACGACATCCAGGTCAGTCGCCACTATGGTAAGCCCCGGCTCCGGCTCCAGTTCGACGCCTTTCATCCACACAATCCGGCCGTCCACATCGAGCACCGGCCAAACCGTCCGGCTGCTCCCCGTAACCCGCAGCCGCTCAAGCACTTCCTTCACCTTGCGCGGCCCCCCGGAGTAGCGCAGACGCACCCGGTCGCCCGGCCTCCAGTTGCGGAGAGTCGCCGACCTGCCCGGGCCGGCAGAGCCTTCATCTCCATCTGCATACGTAGCCGCAATGCGCAACAGAACTCCAAATGCAGGGGCGGCAATCTCGCCTGGAATTACCCCAACATACTCAGGGACTGTCTCCGCTTCGCCAGAAGACGAGATGGCCTCAACGGTCAGCCGCAACTCCCGAGGCGTCCGCTCCGCCCGCAGCCCCTGGGCCAGTTCCCGTCGCTGCCCTGCCCTGCCTTCGAGCGCCAGGGTCCGCAGCGCCTCTGTCGATGGAAAATCCAGCGCCGCGCCCAACCGTTCCGCCGCATAACGCAGAAGTCTTCGCTGCAACGCCGGAGCCAGCCCGGCGAACCGCGTCACGTCCATAGCCAGCCCGTCCCCCGCCGCACGCCCCCCACCCCGCACCGGCTTTCCGGACATCAGAATTTGCGGCCCAAGCCGGGAAAGTTCCGCCTGCCACCAGGCCTCTTCGTCCCGCGCCAGCACGGCCATCTGCGCCATGTGCTCCCGCAACTGCGGATTCCATCCCTCCAGCAGCGGCAGCAGTTCATGGCGAATGCGATTGCGCGTGAAGCCGGCATCGCGGTTGGAAGAGTCCTCCCGCCAGCACTGCCCCAGTGCCCTGAGATACGCTTCCACCTCGGCCCGCGTGGCCACCAGCAGCGGACGCACAATCCGCCCCTCGGCAAACTCCAACACCGGATGGATGCCGCTCAGCCCCTCGGTCCATGCCCCGCGCAGAAACTTCGCACACACTGTTTCAGCCTGGTCGTCGCGGGTATGCGCCGTGGCAATTGCATCCAGCTGCTTTTCGGTGAGGAGTCTGCGGAACCACCCATAGCGCAGCCGCCGCGCCGCCTCCTCAATCGACTCTCCCGCCTGTTCGGCTTCGGACCCGGCATCCACCCGCGCCTCGTGGAAAGGCAGGTCCAGTTCAGCCGCCAGCGTAAGTACGAATTCCAGATCGCCATCGGCCTCCGCGCCCCGCAGGCCGTGGTGCAGGTGGGCCACATGTAGCACCAACCCCAGTTGGCTGCTCCGTTGATGCAGCGCCCGCAGCAGCGCCACCGAGTCAGCCCCGCCGGAAACCCCCACCGCCAGCCGTAACCCCGGTTTCAGCAGCGAAGTATCCAGCGGAAGCGAGGGAGTCGTTGGCGAATGCATTCCAAAATCATACGGTGCGGCGCGTTACCTACCACAAACGATGGGTGCCTCAGGTCTCGATCTTGAGACCCGGGAAATCGTGAACCCCAACATCAACTCCGATCCCCGGGTGCCCCATCCTCGCGACGTTCTTGTTTTTGTCGCTAGGGTGGGCCGCCACGAACCCCGTTCCCCTATACTGTCCTGCATGTTGGAAACCCGTCTAGCCACCGTCACCGACGCCCCGCTCGTCACCGCCCATCGCCGCGCCATGTTCGCCGCCATGGGAAGCACCCCCGCGTCCATCCTCGACGCCATGAGCCGCAACTTCCAGCCCTGGGTCGCGCGCATGATCGCCGAAGGCAAATATACCGGCTGGATCACTCTCGATGGCAGCCATCCTGTAGCCTCCGCCGGCTTGCTGGTGCTGGATTGGCCGCCCCACCCGCTTGACCTGACTGGCGAGCATCGCGGCTATCTGCTCAACGTGTTTGTCGAGCCGGACTACCGCAAGCGCGGCCTGGCCCACGCGCTCGTCGACCGCTGCCTTACCGAAGCCCACCGCCGTGGCCTGCGCGTCGTAGCGCTGCACAGTTCCGACGCCGCCCGCAGCATCTACGAAGCCCTCGGCTTCCGCGCCACCAACGAGATGTTCTACGTCGAGCACGTGGAGG
>Ga0302319_10014376_pt1 | contig 14773 bp, 14 predicted proteins | sample Bog_T0_2_FD_203319 | JGI IMG/M metagenome (GOLD analysis project Ga0302319, IMG submission 203319) | Peat permafrost microbial communities from Stordalen Mire near Abisko, Sweden - Bog_T0_2 | ecosystem: Environmental > Terrestrial > Soil > Wetlands > Peat | place: Sweden: Abisko, Stordalen Mire... | reverse complement strand
GGTGCCTGCTACCGTAATTATCGTGGGGGCACTTCGCCATGGTAGGCGTTCAGGCTGGCGAGGAGCGATGCCTGATCGGACGAGAAATCGTGGATGGTGCGAAACTCGGAGCCTAGGGCATAGATGGCTATGCGTTCCCCCGGCTGGAGCTCATTGAGGATCTTCTCCACAGCGAGGCGTGCCACCGCCTGATGGCGGTACTTGGTATTGACGGCATCCAGGAGAATCATCGAAAGTACCTGTGGCCGGCCCGTCTTGCCGAACCCCGGCGAGTCGGTATCGCCGATCCGGTTGGAGTAGGTATTGGGCGGAAGCGCCGCGGCCGGCGAGGCGGCCGCCACCGCGCCGGCGGCGATCTTTTCGAAGCTGGCGATGGTTTGCTCTTTGCCGTTGTCCCACACGCGAAAGTCGGTGGCGCCGAGACCTTCGGTGGGTGCGCCCTTGGCATCGGTAGCTACGATGCCGACTTCGACCCTCTGGACGTTTGCGCGTATGACCGGCTCCTGGTAACCGCGAAGGCAAAGAGCCAGCGGGCAAACCAGCAAGAGCACACAGTACCAGCGATTCTTCATGCTCAGCTTCTTGATACGCATTGTTGGACCGCTGGGAACGATCCTATTACGATTTGTCTCGTATGTCAATGGACACTGGGCCTACTTCAGCAACTTCACTTCTTCTTTATCTGTCAGCACATCGTGGTTGATGTTCAGCAGAATGTGCTTGGGCTGTTCGGGGAGGATCACCTTGAACTCTTTGGCGGAGTTGCCGCGAATTACCATCACGCCGATGCGGATCTTCCTGCCGGCGAATTCCGCGAAGACCGGCACCATCATCTTGAAACCCGGAGACACGCCGCTCTGCGTCAGCTTGCCGGTGAGCAGCTTCTTGCCGCCGTCCTGCGCCGCGAGCGAATACTCCAGGTGGTAGCTGGGCACATCGGTGCTCAAGAGCCATTCGCCGAAAAACCAGTTCATGCTGTGGTTGCCGTCCAGATCCATGGCCGGTTTCATGTGCTTGTCCACCACCCCCATGAAATTCTCCGTGGATACGGCCTGGTTGGCGAACTGCTTCACGTAATCCTGCATCATGGCGCGGAAAGCGGCGTCGCCTGTATTGGGGTCCCACATGATCGAGCGCAGCATGTGCAGTATGTATCCACCCTTCGATGAGCTGAGGACGTTGCCGGCGCCCGGCGTCTTAAAAGTATCGTTGAGCAGCCCCATCCAGACGGGGCCGGCGTCGTTGAGCCTCACTCCAAAGCGGTTGGGAACCAGGAGAGCTTCCCGCGCCTTCACCCAATGATCGCGGAATTCGTCGGGCTTCAAGTAGGCGGCCAGGTCGTAAATGCTGGTGGAGAAGTTGGCGAATCCGCTGGAGAGCCAGGCGTCGTGGAAGCTCACGGGGTTCAAGGTGTTCCCCCACCACTGGCGGGAAACTTCCCGCGAGAAGGCTTCGTCGAGGTACGTCCTTATGGTGGCCGGAGGACCCGCGGATCGCCCACGGGATCGGGACAGCGACTGCGCCACGAGCGAACCATAGCCTGCCGTCACCACGGGCGTGGCATAGACCAGCCCAGGGAGGGAGTCGGTGACGGTGCCCACTACCACCGATAGGTTGTCGTAAGCCGGCGGCCCGAACCAGTCGTTGAAAACGCGCACGGAATTGCCGGCATCGATCAGAATGTCGCCGGCGGAACTCGGTATGCCCCTTCCGTTAGTGCCGACGTATGCCGCCAATTCCATACTGGTGGTTTCGTCGGTCGTGGTCTTGCCGAAGAACTGGCCTACGTAGCGGAAGACCGCTTGCGTGATGGGAACCTCGCTGGTCCATTGGGAAACGTCAAACCCGCCGTCGCGGCTTTGCTTGATCTGCTTACCCACGCTGACGATGGTCATTCCCCGCGGGATCCGGAAGGTCAGGTCGTAGGTGGCGCGGCTTGCCGGTCCGGCGGGCGTGGGATACCACACGCGCCGCGGGGGGACGGCGCCAAATGCGGTTTGCAGGATCTCCCCGCCGGAGTATTCGAAGGTCACCTGATAGGAATGGCCTTTGACCAGCGGTTCGGGCATCTGCAAGTAAAAGGACCCGTCCTGTTTGCGGCTCTCCTGAATGAACGGGATATCCTTGCCGTTCCAGGCGACGCGCGATACTTGCAGGTCGGGGACAAGGTCGAACTTGACCATGCGGGTGCCGTCGTCGAGCGACCGAAAACGCAGATCGCAGGTGACGCCCAGATCGGGTTCCGTGCCCAACGCGTTCTGTTTGCCCACCAGGACCTGCATCCGGTAGTGTTCCGGAACGATCAGCCGTTTTTCCTCACTGGAGCTGGCCGTGCCGGCGGCGAGTTCGCTGGTCAGGTGCGACAGGTACCAGATGCCATCGGTCTCGCTGTATGGGTCGAAATTCAGCAGAGCTACCTCTTCCGGAGCCGCCAGCATGGGCATGGCGCCGCGCGGGTTCATGAGGAAGCGCAGGTCGGAATGCTTCTTGCCGTGCAGGAAAGCCCGGAACGAGCCGCGCTGCGCCGGATTGTACAACTCCGCCAGGATCTCGGCATCGTGATTGGGAATGTCTTCGTAATTCAGCAGACGCTCCAGAAGAGTGAGCGGGTGGCCTGGTAACGGCTCGCGCCGCTGTTCCAGAACGCTTTTGACGCGCTTGAATGCTTCTTCGTGCCGCTCCGGCGATTCGTCGGCCAGCTCGGAGTGCTGTTTGATTTCGTCGAAGGTGGAGTCGCTGAAGTACACCACCATGGCCGTGAAGTCTTCGTCCACGGAGTCGATTCCGGCGATGCGGTGCAGATGTTTGGTGGCGATCTCGAAAGCCGACTTCAATTGGAAATTGCCGTCGCCCACGAAGACGCCGGTGGCCACCTGGCCGAGCACGGGCGGTAGAAAGCTGAACGAGCCCGCGCGGAAGGTGAAAGTGCCCACATCGCGCGTGAGAACCAGGTTGTTCACGCGGTACACCTTGATCAGCTTGCCGCCGCGCAGGGCGTGATAGTTCGGGTCGGAGTTGGCCAAGGGGGAGCGGCGCCCGGAGACTTGTACCGATGTGGTGACGGTCTTCAGTTTCAGGGAAACGTTGAGGTCGAATGGCTTGTCGCCGATGGCGACGGTCCGCTCCCAGAGTTCGAAGCCTTCCTTGGTGACCGTGATGCGATAGGAGCCGGCAGCGAGGGGGTCGAAGCGGGCGCGGCCCTGGGTGTCGGTAAGGGCCTGGAGGGGAGCCGGCAGAGCTTTACCTTCGGCGACCACCGAGGCTCCGGCGACGAGGCCCCCGCTGGGATCTTTGACGACGGCGGAAAGAGCCGCGCCCTGGAGGAGCGGAGCATATAAGAGGATGCAGGCCAGGCCGGCGAGGCCCCGCCCATAGTTGGATAGCGCTGGCGACACCATGGAATGGCGTCAGTATATCGTATCCAACATTTACGCGCCTTTCGGGTAGCAGCCCAAGACCCGCAGGAAATCGGCCAGTTCGCGTAGATGATTGAGCGCGTTCTGCGCGTTGGCAGTATCCTCGCGGCCCAGAAAATCCACGTAGAACAGATATTCCCATGGCTTTCCACGCAACGGACGCGATTCGATTTTGGTCAGGCTGAGATCGCGCAATGCGAAGGCGCTCAACGCGCGGAATAACGCCCCAGGGGTATTCCGCGTACTGAAAACCAGCGACGTCTTCCAGGTGGTGTGGGCGGCCGGTAAAATCTTGTGCCGGCTAGCATAGTTCGCGGTGCGCAAGAGAAAAAACCGGGTGAAATTCTGGCGGTCGCTTTCGATGGAGCGGCGCAAGATGCGCGCGCCATAGATTTCCGCCGCCACGGAAGAGGCGATCGCCGCCGCGTCGCTCAATCCCTCGTCGACGATCATCTTCACGCTGCCGGCGGTGTCGTAATAGGGAATGCGCTCGATTTGCGGATTCTTCGCAAAGAAATCGAGACATTGATTGAGGGCGACCGGATGGGAAAATGCGCGCTTAATTTTAGAGAATGGCAGGCCTTTTCTGACAATCAGGTTGTGGACGATGCGAACGCTGGTTTCCGCCACGATGGGCAATTCGAAGTTTACCAGGTGGTCGTAATTCTCATGGACCGAGCCTGCGAGGGTATTTTCGATGGGTACCACAGCGCCGGAGACCAGCCCCGACTTCAAGCTGCGGAAAACGTCTTCGAAGCGTTCGCACGGCAGAACGGCGGTTCGCGGTCCCACCAGTTTGCGCGCCGCCTCTTCGCTGAAAGCGCCGCGCGCGCCCTGGAACGCAATTAAAGCAGGAGCCTTGCGCTTCATTTTGTAACTCCATTCCATCGCCGTACTGTAGGGTCCGGTAAGCCTAAAAGATCCACAACGCGATCCACGCTATGGTCCACGACGTCCATAACCGTCTGTGGATGATGGTAGAAGGCGGGAATCGGCGGCGCAATGATCGCCCCCATTTCCGCCAGGGAGGTCATATTCCTTAGATGCCCCAGGTGAAGCGGACTTTCGCGGACGAGCAGGATCAGTTTACGCCTCTCCTTCAACATGACGTCGGCGGCGCGCACCAACAAGTTGGAACTGATGCCGTGGGCGATGGCGGACATGGTGTGAATGGAGCACGGCGCCACTACCATGGCGTCCATGGAATTGGATCCGCTGGCCAGCCGGCAGGAAATATCATCCAGCGGATACCAGAAGTGAGCCAGGCCGCGGGCATCCGCCGCCAATTTGCCGGTTTCGAGGAACATGGTCTTCTCACCGGACTTTGACAAGATGAGGTGCGTTTCTACGTTTTCCTGGCTGCGCAGCCGTTCGAGCAGCCGGAGACCGTAAATGGCGCCGCTGGCGCCCGAGATTCCTATGATGACTCTCAACCCGGTTTCTCCGCCCATTTTAGGGGATGTTCCGATTTCGGAACAGATTCGCGCGTTTTCCCTTGCCGGGGTAGCCCGTCCGGGCTATACTTTTGTTCGGCTGGGATTATCCTGGGGTCGACTCCGTCCGGCCCCGCGACACAGCGAGGATCATACCATGGTGCGCCCCGGAGAGAAGCTTAGACAGGCCCGCGAACGATTGAAGCTGACATACCGCGACGTGGTGCGCGCCAGTCAGGAGATTGCCCAACGGCGGGGCAGCGAAGAATTCTCCGTGGCGCTGAGCCGCCTTTCCGATATTGAGAACAAAGGCACGCTGCCCACCATCTACCGGCTGTATACCCTCTGCGCCATCTACCGGCTGGACTGGAGCGAAGTGCTCCGCTGGTACGGCGTTCCTTTGGACCTCTTGCCTTCCGACGCAGTGCAGATCCGCCTGGACGAAACCCATACAATCGGCTTGTCCTCGGATATTTCCGTAAGCGTTCCTCAGTCGCTGGATCGGGACATTGACTTAAGCGAGACCACGGTGCTCAGCCACATGGTGCGTCGATGGGGGAAATTGCCGCTGGGTTTTGCCAGTGGGCTGGAACTCCGCCACCTGCGATACGGATTCGTCGGACTCGCGGATTGGTCCATGTATCCCATTCTGCACCCGGGGGCGCTGGTGCTGATCGATCAGAACCGGCGGAAAATCGCCGTGGACGGCTGGAACAATGAGTCCGACCGGCCGATTTATTTTCTGGAGCATCGTGACGGATACCGGGTAGGCTGGTGCACCCCTCTGGGGGAGCGATTGCTGCTTCAGCCGCACCCGGCCTCGCAGTCGCAGGCAATCGTCTTCGAATACTCGGATATCGACGTGGTAGGCCAGGTCACGGGTGTGGCAATGCTCCTGGAAACGAGAAAGCGCCGCCACGCTCGTACTTCAGCAACTCCAGCAGAGTCTCCAAATCCGTGAGGTAGAGCTGGCGCTCCACATCGCGGGCCGTCGGCGGAACCAGATTGTGGTACTGCAGGGCCTGACGGGAGTGCCCGGAGAGGTTCAGATACTCGTCCAGATCCGATTTCTGATCCGACAGACTGAACCCCAACCATTCGGAAAAGACCTGGTGGTGGTTGTGGCACAGCGTCCGATCCGTGTCTTCCGGTCCTAACATCCGCAGGAGCGCCTCGTGGCTATACCGGCCAGTGCCGGGATCGCGGAGAGACGCCAGGTAAACCAGGCGGCCGAAGACGGTAGGAATCTGTAGCAGAGTCTTGCGCCACATCACAGCGGCTGGTGTCCTAGCCGGTTGCGAATTTGCGCTAAAGTCCGCCAGACTCCCTCCACGCCATGAAGGCTAGAACCACCGCGTCGGCACGTCTGTGCCAGGCAAAACCCTCAGCATTCAATTGTATACCACGGTACGCCTAAGGGATTTCCGAGTCGCTGCCCAGGCGGAGTCGGGTGAATTTGTACGGACGAAGCGCCGTCTGTTCCGCTCATAGAAAACTCTCAGTTGAACCCCCTATATCGGTAGGGTCACGGATAGTATAGTACTCAGTTTGCTACAGTAAGTTAACAGTAGAAAAGGATCGAACCCATGAAAAAGCTCGTACTGCTCACGTTGGTCGCATTTGCTTTCTTGGCAACCGCTCGGACCTCTCGAGTGGATGGCCCGCTTCCCAACTGCAATCCCTGCCCGTTCATTCACTAGCGCAGAGAAGATGGTCCAGGTAATCTGGCGCGGCGACCAGTGTTAGAATCAAGCTAGAGTTTCTTCTAAATGCTGATCGCCGCGCTGGTTTCATTTTTTCAGGTTGTCACTCTTCTCGGCTCCGGCCTCACCGTATTCAAACTCCTCACTTCCGGGCTTTACCGGCGGTACCGCATTTTCTTCGCCTATTTTGTGTTCCGGGTTCCCTACGCGGCCAGCGTTTTAATCCTCACTCACATCGGCCAGGGGACCAAGTCTAGAGAATTCTTCTACCTCTTTATGTATTCCGAACCCCTCCTCATGTTGTTTTACATCCTGGTGGTGGTGGAACTTTATGGTCTCGTTCTGGAGCAGTATAAGGGTCTGTACACCCTTGGCCGCTGGGCGATGTACGCGGCGGTGTTGGTCTCGGTGACCGTCTCGGTGCTGACGCTGTTGCCGAAGCTCGCTCCGACTATGAAGGAGCCGTCCCGGAAACTGATGTACGAGATTGCCGCGGAACGCGGCGTCGACTTCAGCCTTGTGATCTTTATCCTATTGATTGTACTGTTTTTAAGCCGCTATCCCGTGCCCTTGAGCCGCAACGTCGTGGTGCACACGGGCATCTATTCCATCTTCTTCCTCAGTAACACCCTGGCCCTGCTGTTGCGCACCGTGATGGGATGGAACGCGAGCGACCTCGTTAGTCTCTGCCTGACTGCTCTCTCCGCCGTCTGTTCAGTCGCCTGGTGGTTGCTGCTCAGCGCTAAGGGCGAAGACGTGCAGGTCAACGCGCCGCATCCCGGCGCCGGCTCGGAAGAGCGCATTCTGCAGCAACTCGATTCTATTAACGCCACCCTTATGAAAGTTTCCCGGCCTAAGCATGATGTCTTTCGTTAATTAGGTGCTATCTTTAGTAAAAGTAGTACCAATATTACCGTTACGCTGTTGCATTTTCTTTGAAATAACCCTATCCTTCTCAATGACGGAGAAAGTGTAGGGTGTCATGGAATACGTGATTGCCATATCGATAGTGACATTCCTGGCGTTAGCTGTAGCGCTGCTCTTACTCGTCCGCAAGGTGGCGTTCACGGGGAGCAATCTTCCTTTGACCGCCGAATGGATCGATGAACTTTCGATCGAGCGCTATCGTCCGATGATGCGGTTGCTGGATGGCGGCGATTTGGAGTTCCTTCGGTCTCAGCCCGGTTTCACCCCTCGCATGGCTACCAAGCTCCGCGTTCAGCGGTGCCAGATCTTTCGCGGTTATCTGCGCTGCCTGAACGGTGATTTTCAGCGAGTTTCCGCTGCCATTAAGGTCCTCATGTTGCATTCCCGGCATGACAGGCCTGATCTGGCTGGCGTGCTGGTACAACACCAGGCGATGTTCGCCTGCGGCATGGCCATGGTTTATTTCCGATTATTCCTGTATCGGTGGGGGATGGGCGGGGTTGACGTGACGAGTCTGGTCAAGATTTTTGACCTGATGCGCCTGGAATTGCGAAGCCTGGTTCCGGCTACTCTTTCTATGGGTGCTTGAACCGGCCCGAAGTGCCGGTCAATTTTCCGGGGCGGCTGTAGCGAATTATGCGCTGCTACAGCCGCTTTAATATTTCTTTAGCCTCTTTGAATAGCGGGAATTTCTTTTCCGCTTCGCGAAATTCCTTGGTATGCACTCTTCTTCGCGCCCCGTTATGATCCACCGGATATCGCAAATGCAGCATTTCATGGAACATCACATACTCCACGGCTAGCACCGGCCGGCCCGGTTGGTCGAAAATGCGGCTGAGGATGATGGCGTTGTGCGAGGGATCGAAGTGCCCCAACATGCTGCGCGAAACTCCCCGGCTCCAACCCAAAGACGGCATGCCCAGCAAGCCATCGAAAAACTGTTGGTTCAACCGTTCGAAAATCTCCTCCAGATTGTAGATTGCGCCTTGTGGCCCGGAGAGGAATTTCCGGCCGCGGATCTGCCGGATCAGGTGCGCCTGGCGCCGCATATCGCGCCGATTCAGGTAGAGCCGGTATCGATGGTTGTAGATGCGCGCCACCGATTTCCGGTAAAGTTTGCCCAGCAGAATATACGCGAGCGCCTCCGTGACAGGCGCCGGAGCCGCCGCCAGCAAGTCCGAAATCCGCACCTGCAGCCGCCCGTTTTCCAGCCGGATGAAACTGTCGGCGTTGGCGAAGCGGCAGAACTCCACGTGCAACTCCGGCACCGGAGTTCGCGGCTTCAGTTCCCGAAATACGCGCGCATAGATCTCTTCCGGCGTTTCGAAAAACAGGGAACTCTGAAACCCGGGCAGGAGGGTTCCCTCAGCATCGGACATCTCCCCCTAGAGTAGCGCGCCGGCTGGGGAACCCCCAAAAGCGATTTTCCGCGTCTCGGCGTCTCGGCGGTGAATCGTTCTTTGAGTTGCGTTCCCGGTACCGCGATGGGTTACTCTGAATCCTTAAGGACAAACCAATTTTGCCAAAGGTGAAAATCAGTGCATTGGGGTGCTATACCCCGCCCGGCCTTCTCACGAACCAGGACCTTGAGAAGCTGGTCGATACCAACGATCAGTGGATTCTGGAACGGACCGGAATCCGGGAACGCCACATCGCGGCTAAGGACATGGCAACCTCCGACATGGCCATCGCGGCCGCCAAATGCGCGCTGGCGCAACGCGGCGTGGACGCTTCCGAAGTGAATGCCATCATCGTTTGCACGGTGACGCCCGATTTTATGTTCCCGTCCACAGCGTGTCTGGTGCAGAACGGCATCGGCGCGCGCGGCGCGTGGGGCTTCGACCTCATCGCTGCCTGCTCCAGCTTTGTTTACGGCACCACCGTGGGTGCGCATCTGGTGATGGCCGGCACGCACAAGAAGGTACTGGTGATCGGCGCCGACACTATGAGCCGCATCATCGACTATACCGACCGCGCCACCTGCGTCCTATTCGGCGACGGGGCCGGCGCGGTATTGATCGAGCCGGTCGCGGAGGGCGAGGAACACCTGGGCTTCATCGATTTCCTGGGCGAGATCGACGGTTCGGGCGGCGACGCTCTCAAAATGCCCGCCGGCGGGAGCCGCCTGCCGGCTTCTCACGAAACCGTGGATCAGCGGCTGCATTACGTCCACCAGGACGGCTCGCAGGTATTCAAGTACGCCGTTCGCAAGATGTACGAAACGTGTCGCGACGTTCTGGCGCGCAATGGTCTCACGGGCGACGATGTGGCCGTGATGATACCCCACCAGGCGAACAAACGCATCATCACCGCGGCCGGCGACAGGCTGGGCATCGCTCCCGAGAAGGTATTGATCAACATTGACCGGTACGGCAACACCACCGCCGGCACCATTCCGCTGGCCACTCGCGACGCCATCCTGCAAGGCCGCCTCAAGAAGGGCGATCTGGCGCTGCTCGCCGCCGTGGGCGCGGGCTACACCGTCGGCGCCAGCCTTTGGCGCTGGGCATACTAAATAGTTTCTGTCGCGAAACTCAGTTTCGGCGTGCAAGACCGCTCCCTCACGGTCGCGGCTCCGATCCGAAGTCTTGTAGTGTCAACGAAACCATCAGAGCCCCCACCGTAAGGGAGGGTTCCTTCGCCGGCGCACGGGAGTTTTGCGACAGAAACTAAATAGCGCAAGCTAAGAAAGCACGCCCCGCCACGGAACACACGGGTTTGGTGGGGCATGCTTTAGCTTGCCATTGGCCGCGGATAAACGCGGATCGGAAACCACTCCTATTTGATCCGCACTCCGGTTTCCTTGCCAGTGGGCACTTCCAGTTCCAAAATGCCGCCGGCGTCCGAGTCGGCCTCGAAAACCTGTTCGTCATCCACTTCCACCTGGTAGGTGTGGCGCGCTTCCAGGCCGACGATGAAAACCGCGCGGCCTTCGTCCACGGTGAAGCGGAAACGGCGAGCTGTGTGTCCGAACCCAACCGCGGCGCTGTGCAGCAGGAGGGGCGCGGGCTGGCGCGCCGGATCCACCGGGGTCACCAGGCCGTTGCGAAATACCTGCATCACGCCATCGAAGGCTCCAAACCACGCGGCGCTATCGTCCCAATCGGATCGGACGAACAACCGTCCGAAATCGACGTTGTGCCAGACCAGAGGGGCGTGGTCATAGCTCAAGCCGGGCTGATACGGATTGGCCCATAGAAACTCGTATGGTGCGCCAAATGCGCCGCGCAGCAAGTAACGGTCATGCATCAGCCAGCCTTGCAGGAGTTGCGTATCGGCCGCGTTCGGATCGAACGCCACCATGGCCAGTTCGGCCGCGCGAGAAAGAGCGGCGGCGCGCAGATCGGGCTCGCCGGTCCGCCGCGCCGAGCCAATATAGTAGCTATTTTCCGGCGCCTCATAGGGAGCCGGATAATAGCTCACCAGGTGTTCGGTGGGGAAAGCTCGAAAGAACGGCCGGGCCGACTCGCGCAGGTCCAGATTGACGTTGTCTTCGAGAACATGCAGCAGTTCGTACAAGGCGTAGGCGTCTTCGCGCGGCGCCACATTGCGGCCGGCCGCGAGGGCGGGCATCATTTTCCCGGTCCACCAGCCGTGCACCGTACGTTCCAGTTCCTGCCGCGGAATTTGCGGCACCTCGTCGAAGAGCGCTACGGCCGCCATCACCCGCGAGCGAACCGCCGGAATCGCATCATTGGCGGCAGTGTCCGCGATGCCGGCTTGCAGGCGCCGGGCTAAATCCTGCTTCTGGGCCGGGGTGAGCAGATCCTGGCACCAGTCATAGACCAGCGCCTCCTGCCGCAGGTCGGTGGCCGGACCGAGCGCCCAGGCGATGGCTTCCCTCCCCGCGTCGGCGTCTCCGGCAACCTGGTAGTAGAGCGCTTTGGCGAAGCCGGTTTCGGGCATGGCGGCGTGGCCTGCCAGAAACAGTTGAAACTGCTCCCAGCGTAAGGAATTGCGCTCCCGCTCGCGGCGCAGCAGGCGCAGGCGCGCCGGACGCAGCAGGAGCCGGGGATGCTCGGTCGAAACCACAATCGGGTCGTCCGCGGCGGGCGCCTGCGCCATGAGGAGCGAAGCGCCACAGATCGCCATGAGAAACCCGCATTTTGTCGCCATCAATCCTGATTGTGTCATAGGGACACACATTCCGGCCAAGGCTCCCCAGAGCGGATTCGAGTGGCGCCGTCAACATACTGAAATTAAAACGGATGGGCGCCGATTGATACTTGGAAGCCGGATTGCTAAACATAGACTGAATTGGCGAAGTAACTTTTTCAAACCTGCCCTCTGCTGCAACAGGCAGGCGGAAAAAGAATGGGTGGAAGAACACAGCGTGCTTGCGGGAGCCGATGTTTCGAAGGAACCTTCTCATTCGTTTTCCCTTGTTTATTGCTGCAGAGGGGTTTTTGGTCAGGCAGTTTCAAACGATCTCTTCCGGGGGTCACAGGTAGCGGTAGTTGTTTGGCGTTTCTGGCAAGGAAAATTAGGACGCGGACCGGGCCAGGAATCGTATGACGTAATTCGTTAACCCAGATAGCCCGACGCCGGATCCCAGCCCAACCCTGGGCGAGCCGCATCGGATTGGTCCCGAAAGTCTTGGGATACGTCCGATGCGGTTTTTCTTTTGTCGGAACTCTCTCAGTAGCTCAGTGTGCCGGTGCGCGGCTCTTCCTCGGGGTTCGGCAGATACAGGGTCTTGCAGTGTTCGCAGCGGTAAATTTCGGCATCCGCGCCGAACTTGGCCTTCACTTCGTCGCCGAAAAAATACCAGCGCTTCAAGTGGCCGGCGCACAGCTTATCCTTCGCGTCCTTTTCGTTGCACGCACGCATGCGCGGGGTGCGCCGCTTGACCTTGGTGCCGTCGCTCAGTGTGGCTACCAGCTCCGCCACCGGCACCGGCTTGTCGGAAGCCGCGTATTTCGGATTCGCCATAGGGAGAATGACGAGTATATCAGGAAGCCACCGGAAGCTCTATCTCCACTTCCAGACCGGGTTGCGCGTTGCGCGCGCGAATCCTGCCATTGTGCAGCTCGATGGCGCGGCGCGCGATGGAAAGACCGAGCCCGATGCCGCCGCTCGAACTGGTGCGCGACGTCTCCACCCGGTAAAAGGCATCGAACAAGCGCGGCAGGGCCTCTTCCGGTACTCCCGGGCCGTGATCGCGCACAGCCACCACGGCGGCGCCGTTGCGCCGCGACAGAGCGATCTCCACGTCGGCGTCGGCGGGCGAATAGCGGATGGCGTTGCGGATCACGTTCTCTATCGCGCGGCGCAGCAATTCCGTATCGCCCTCTACCGTGACGGGCGCGCGCGGGCCGTACTGCAAACGGCATCCGCGCGCCGCCGCTTCGATGGCGGAATCGTCCACCAGTTGTTGCAGCAGTTCGTCCAGCCGCACGGGATCGCGGCGCAGGGAGTTGGGATCCCCCTCGGCGCGCGTCACCTGCAAAAGCTGGCCCACCAGGGCATTCAACCGGTCGGACTCCTTTTGGATGCGGTTGAGCGCGGCCTCCAGATCCTCACCCGACCGGGCCAGTTCCACGGCCACCCCGAGGCGCGCCAGCGGCGACCGCAGCTCGTGCGAAATATCCAGCAGGAGCCTCCGTTCGGCGGTCAGCAGGGTTTCGATGCGGCCGGCCATGCGATCGAAGGTGTTGGCGAGTTGGCCCAGTTCGTCGCGGCGCTGGGAGCCGACGCGCGCCGTAAAATCGCCGCCGCCGAAACGTTCCACCGCCTTTTGCAAGGCCCGCACCGGACTGGTGAGGTGCAGCGCCAGCCAGTAGCACAGCAGCACCGCCGCTGCCAGGAAGAAAAGATGCTCGGGAGTGAGGAACGAGGGCGCCAGCGACGTGCGCGGAACGATAAAGAAGAACCAGTAGCGCCCATCGTCGGCGGCGCGCGCCAGGGTGGCGTCACCGAGGGGAAAGAAGCGGTCGAGCGTGGCTCCGGAGGCGCCCAGGCGCGCGCGGCGCACCAGCGGGGAGCGGTCTTCCCCGGTCAAGACGTCGCGGCCCTGCTCATCGGCTAGAATGCCCTTGGCGTCGTAGATGCGGCTCAGGGTTTCCAGAAAGGCCTGCAGTTCGGGCCGCCCGCCGGTCTCAAAGGCCGTGCGCGCCTCTTCCAACTGAAAGCGCACCAGGCGGTTGAACGGCGAGCGCTGATCGGCGTCGTTGGGATTCATGCTGATGGCCGAAATGAACGCCGAGCCCACCATGGCGATGGCGATGGTACACCAGAACCAGGCCAGAATCTTGGCAAACAGGGAGTTCATTCGGCGGCGGCGTCTTCCGGCGAGCGGGCGAACTGGTAGCCGACTCCGCGGATAGTCTTGATCAGCGTCTCGCCGTGCTCCAGCTTCTTGCGCAGGTGGCTGACGTGCATGTCGAGCGAGCGGTCGTAGGGCGTGGCTTTACGGTTGTAGAAATTCTCCATGAGCGCGTCGCGAGAGAGCACCCGCCCCGCCGAGCGCATCAGCATCTCCAGAATGTCGAATTCGAACGTGGTCAGCTCCACCGGCTTGCCGTTCGAGAAAACCTCGCGTGCTCCCGGGTCCAGCGTGACGCCGTTCACTTCCAGGCGGCTGGACGGCGACGCCGGCCGTGGTGCGTAGCGCCGCAAAATGGCGCGGATGCGCGCCGCCAGTTCGCGCGGGTTGAACGGCTTGGGCAGGTAGTCGTCGGCGCCTAACTCCAGACCTACGATGCGGTCCACGTCCTCGCCGCGCGCCGTGAGCATCATCACCGGAACTTTGCTTTGCCGGCGCAGCATGCGGAGGATCTCGAAGCCATCGATACCGGGCAGCATGACGTCGAGAAGCACCAGGTCCACGCCCGGTTTGCCGGCCATCTCCAGCCCTTGATGGCCTTCGTGGGCGCATTCTAAAGTGAAGCCCTCGCGCTTGAGGAATTCGGTCAGCAAGCTGCAAAGCTCATCGTCATCATCCACCAGGAGGATGTTCACGGCTAAAATGTAGCACGCCCGCTCCAGAATGTGTGTAAGGGTTGACCGGATGAGTGTAAGGGTTCGTAAAACTGTGACGAACCGCAACAATCGGGTCCGATTTGGGTTACTCTCGACAGGCAGGCAATTCCTATGACACGACACTTAAAGACTATCGTTACGGTGGGCGCTCTGGCGGCCGCCATGGCGTTCGCTCAGACCACCAGCACCACTGCGGCGCCGGCCGCGGTCAAAGGGGCCGGACTCAAGGCCAAGGTGCAAAAGCAGTTGATCAAGGCGCTGGATTTGACGGCCGCGCAGAAACAGCAAGCCAAGACGATTCTGCAAGCCACCA
>Ga0302319_10014375_pt1 | contig 14773 bp, 6 predicted proteins | sample Bog_T0_2_FD_203319 | JGI IMG/M metagenome (GOLD analysis project Ga0302319, IMG submission 203319) | Peat permafrost microbial communities from Stordalen Mire near Abisko, Sweden - Bog_T0_2 | ecosystem: Environmental > Terrestrial > Soil > Wetlands > Peat | place: Sweden: Abisko, Stordalen Mire... | reverse complement strand
ATATCGGTTCTTGTGAAGAAACTGCATATATTGTGCAAAGAGTTCGGGAGGCGTCGTCACCCAGGGATGCTCATAATCCGGAATGCCGTGGAATATCAAAACCACAATCTTGCCATTGTGGGCCTGCTTGATAGAGTCGAGAACATGGTCAGGGTCTGTTCCATTCGCATTGAACCCAGGCACAAGAAGTGGATTGTCCTTTAGGGGATCATACGGCCGCTCCAAGCCAGCGCGGGCGAATGTATATCCCCGCTCCGTCAGGACATCGAGATCTTTCGACCGAGCATCGTAACCGGGATAGGCAAACGTAACCGGCCTCGGAATCCCGTAGGTTTTGCATTTCTCTTCGATGTAGGCCAGCGAATCCTGGAACTGCTCGCGAGACATTCTGCTTACGTGAGTGTGGAAAGCAGTGTGGTTTCCGATTTCAAATCCCATCTTGTAAAGATGCTGAATCTGTTCCCATGACATGTACTTTGTCTTGTCTTTGAAGTTCGGGGGAAACTCGCAGATGAAGAACGTGGCGCCAAAGTGATACTTGCGCAGAATGGGCGCGGCATACAAGGCCTGCGTGACGGGGGCATCGTCAAAGGTCAGCACGACCAGGCGGTCCGGTATGCGGCGGCGTAACCGGACCGGGCCAACCTCGACCGCGCGGAGTGGCTGGAATCTTACGATGGTGCTCGAGACAACCTGCTGTCCGTTGCTCTGTTCGGCAGGGCTGAGCTCGCCCCACCGTCGAGCTGGCGGTGGAGCGTTCAGCGGAGGCGTGGGCTCAGTGTGTGACAGCGTGAGCAGAGCCACCATCCACCCGACGATAAGGGATCGATACATTATGGGCGCCCAATCAAAACATAGATCAGAAATGAAATTTGAGTGCCAGCTGCAGAAGCCTTGGACTGACATCCGATGTGATTCGGCCAAAGTTGGCACCGGCGCTGAGCGATCCATTCGGGTTGGATAGGTTCACGCGGTTCAACAGATTGAAGGCCTCCGCGCGAAACTGAAATCCGGAACCCTCCGTCACCCGAAAATCCTTCAGCACGGCAGCATCGACGTCCTCATAGCCAGGTCCGAACATCAGGTTCCTTGGAGAGTTCCCAAAGGTTCCGACCGCCTGGGTTGCAAACTCGGCCGTATTGAAGTACTCAGCGACCTTGGCCGCATGCGTGCGGGATGTGGAGAGCCGTGGATTCCCCAGGATGTTGGGGCGGTCCAGACCCACGCCTGTATGCGATATGTCCTGCCCATCGGTGACGCTGAAAGGCAGACCACTCTCCAACTCCACGATGCCCGAGAGTTGCCATCCGGCCACCACCCTGCTGAGGAACCAGTTCGCGGACTTCTGCAGATAGGGCATCTGCCACACCACGGAGGCGTTGAAGACGTTGGTCCGGTCGAAGTCTGAGATGCCATGATCGAAGTTGAGGTTGAAGGGGTTGGAAGTCTCCGCAATACCGGCCGCGGAGTAGCGATCAAACGACTTCCCGTAGGTGTACGTGGACGAGATCACAATGCCATCCGCATATTGGCGGTTCAAGCTGAGCTGCAAGGCGTTGTAGTTGGAACTGTTGCCGCTGATGAAGCGCTCGATATTGGTCAGCAGGCCTGGGTCATACGGACGCGTGGAGTTGACCGCTGCTGTCGGATTGGCCGGATTGTAGATGCCCGCATTCATGTCATAGGCAAGACCTAGTCTGCGGCCCAACGTTCCGACATACGCCGCTTGAAACGTCGTCTTCCAGGGGCCCTGCCGCTGCACCGACAGGTTGTACTGCTGCACATAGCCATTGCGGATGTGCGGATCGATAGACCATGCACCGGAAGGGAAGACAAAGCTCGGGGTGGAGGAACTGATATTTTGCCGATAGATCGTAACCGGATCGTTGACGCCTCCTTGATAGGCGGTTCCCCATGGCTTGGAGAAACTCGGTGGATCGATGAGGGTAATGTTCGCTTCGAAGGGAAGGTTGCCATTCAAATATTGCGAAAACTCTGCGTCCAGAATCTGATAGAAGACGCCGTAGCCGCCGCGAATACTCGTTCGACCATCTCCTTTCGGGTCATAAGCGAAGCCAAAGCGCGGCCCCAATCGGTCTCCATCTCCGTAATACAGGGACCTCGGCAGGCCCTGATCTCCGGGATACAACAGCCCCACCGGGGCCGTTGGATACCGCGAGGATTGCACGCCCGGCTGGAACGTTCCATGGAATCCGTGGATGTTATACATCGGCGGCGCATATTCGTAGCGCATGCCTAGATTCAGCGTCAGCTTGGGTGCAATCTTCCAGTCATCCTGCGCGAAGAATCCGAAGTACTGGTAGCGGTCATTGTCAAACCTGGCAGTCGCCTGATTGAATGAGTACGGCAGTCCGAGAAAGAGATCAGCCAGTGAACTTCCTGAGCCGGCGACAGCGGTGGACTTGGTCCGGCTACCGTCAAATACGAACGTGCCATTGTCATAGACAGGTTGCCCTGTAAAACTTGGCTTTTCCCAGGACATCCCAAACGCGAACTCATGGTCGCGATGGGTCCAGTTCACCGTATCGTAGACGGAGTACACGTTGTCTAGCTTGGTCGGCTGCCCATTGATCGTGGACTGTAGACTCAGGCGGCCATTCACCGTGATATTGGGGAGGAATGGTTGCAACGGCGGCGCGATCTGAATTCCGAAGACACTGGCATTTTCAAGTACCGTGTTGTAGCGGATCTCGTCTCTGCGAAGAAATCCGGTCGACAGGCGATTGATCAGGTTCGATGTGATGATCTGCGTGTCGGAGAGTAAGCCGGAGTAGATCTGGACCGAATACACGCCCGGCGTATAGGGAATGTTGCTCGGCGTGTTTGCGCCAAATGGATAGGTGCTGCTGTTATGCTGCTCCCACATGCGGGCAGTCAGCGTGTTGTTGTGGAACAAGCGCTGATCAACGCGGATCAGATATTCATTGGCATTGGTAGGCTGCGCCAACTGTGTGCGGTAGCTGCCGTTGGGCTGGTTGGCCGCTGGGACGATCTTGAGAACCGCGAGCGCCGCCGAATCAAACCGGTTGGAGGGGATCGTGTTGTTTGGGAACTCCATACCGGTCGTGGGATCGATGATCGGATTGCTGGCCGGAAAGATGCCCTGAAGTTCAGTAGTGCTGGGTGGTATGGCGCTGCTTTCGAGGACATCCTGAATAATTCTTGTCCCCTGGTAGCCGCCATAGAAATAGGTCCGGTTGCGCCCATCATATTTTGGGAGAATGACGGGACCTCCGACTGCCGCGCCAAACTGGTTCTGACGCAGTACGGGAATGGTGGTCGCAAAGTAGTCCTTAGTGTTCAGCACGTTGTTGCGGAGAAACTCCCACATGGCCCCATGGAACTGGTTGGTGCCAGAGCGCGTGGCACCAATAATCACGGCCCCGCCATTGCGGCCGAACTCGGCCGAGTAGCTGTTGGTCAGCACGCGAAACTCCTGGAACATGTCCGGCGGAGGCAACGGGTCTCCATCGCTTCTTTGGATCGCATTGAAAGGAAGCCCATCAATGATGATCTCTTGCGCAGAAGCATTGGTCCCGTTGATCGTGGCCGTATCGCCGGAGATGCCCGGCGTGGTGGGAACACTCAGCGTAGAAACTCCAGGAATCAAGGTCAGCAGGCTGGCTGGATCGCGGCCATTGAGGGGCAGATCGACCACCCGGGTCTGCTCGATCTCGCTCGATAGCGTCGCGCTGTGGGTATCCACCTGCGCAACATCACTGCCAGTGATAGTGATCGACTGCTGGACCTGGCCAGGAGACATCTGAAAATCGACGCGCACATTCTGTCCAAGCGTCAGAGTCAGGTCGGTCACAATCTTGGTCTCGAATCCCTGGATCGCCGCCGTTGCGGAATAGGTTCCGATAGGAAGCTGCGGCACAATGTAGTTTCCGTTGCTGTCCGTTATCGCCTCTCGAACGGCGTTGGTCCCAGTGTTGCGTACTGTGATCTTGGCTCCTGGAATGATGGCACCGGTCGCGTCGACGGTGTGCCCGAGCAAGGTTGCCGTCGTTTGTGCCGACAGAATCGGAGAGAATCCCACCAGCGCGATCAGGCACATCAGTCCGACCCTCATGTAACGAGCGCCGCGGGCAGCTAAAGCAGTCATAACGCCTCCAAGCGAAACAGATCACGCAGAGAGCCACAAATTGCAGACAAGAAAATGGCCGCTCCCCTGATCGCGATGACGATAGGGAAGCTACACAGTGGTTGTCATCTGACTTAAGTTAGAGTGCTTGTGTTTTTTCCATAGGGGCTTGGGGGTGAGCCCTGAGACCTTCAAAGATGAATCAGGCCGCGCTGCAATGCGACGATTAGGGCCTGGGTACGGTCCTCCACCTGCAACTTGCCCAGGATGGAGCCCACATGGCATTTGACTGTACCCTCCGTCAGGCCAAGCTTCTTGCCTATTTGCTTGTTGCCGTCGCCCTCTGCAATCAACGCCAGCACTTCGCGCTCGCGGCCACTCAGGATCGCGTCAGGCGTTCTGGTTGTAAGCTTCGACGATATCTCCGCAGGCAAATACTTTTTGCCGCCATAGACGTGGCGAATCGCGTCCACAAGCCGGTCATGGGATATTCCCTTAATCAAATACCCCGCAGCACCAGAACGGAGAGATTGAAAGATATCTTCCTCCCCTTTATAGGTGGTAAGAACGATGACCTTTGCCTCGCTGTTGCTGAAGCGTATGTTTTGGATCGCGGAGACGCCACTCATGCCAGGCAACTGCAGGTCCATCAGCGTGAGGTCAGGGTGCAGTTGCTTAAACAGATCGACACCCTCCTCGCCGCTCCCCGCCTGCCCAACCACTTGCATGTCTGGCTGCGAGCCGATAATCGAGGCGATCCCAAACCGCATAATCGGGTGATCGTCGACGACGAGGATCCTGATCATCTCCGCATCTCCTGTACTGTCTCCGCTTTCGGAAACTCCAGACTGAGCGAGTCAAGTGGGAAGGAGAATGTGACCTCAGATCCCTTTCCCTCCTTGCTTTGCACGGTCAAGCTGCCCCGCAGCCTTTCGACGCGTTCCCGCATGCCGATCAATCCAAAGTGTCGTACGTCACCATTCGATGGCGTGAACCCACGGCCATTGTCGAGCACGCTGATGGAGAGTTCGCCCCACTGGTAACGGAGTATCAGACGGAGAATGGATGGCTGCCCATGATGCAGGGCGTTGCGCACCGCTTCTCGAACCACCATCAACGCCTCCCGCGCCACTACAGGACCAATGGGCGCTTCGTCTCCCACGACGGAAAATTCCAGTCGAACTCCGGAGTCGTGCATGAACTTCTCTACATCCGCCTGGACCTGCTGTGGGAACCCCTGGGACTCCTCGCCGGCATGGCGCAAGTCCCATACGGCATCTCGCGCATTGTCGATCGTCGCCTTGATCTCTTCGCGTGCGCTGCTGATCAGCTGCGCCTGGGCTTCAGCATGGTGCGGCGGCATGGCCGAATACGCTTCCAGCAACACGGACACACCCGTACACCCTTGAATGACCGAATCGTGAATCTCCCTTGCCAGGCGGCTGCGCTCTTCGATCACGAGGCTAAACCGTGATCGGAGTTGATTGGAACGTATGCGGTCAATCAGCCACGCAATCAATGCGAGAGCGGCCGCGCAAAGCAACAGGAACCACTTTGTCTGGTAAAAGTGCGCCTGCTTCCTTATGGCAAGGGTTGCGCTCGAAACTTGGTCAGGGTTGCCGGGAAAGAATGCCTGCAGCTCCAAGGTATAGCGCCCTGCCCGCAGGTTCGTATAGACGGATGTTCTTTCTGCGCTCGTGCCATTCCAACTGCTGTCAAAGTTTCTCAGGATGTGTCGAAAACGCAGATTGGATTGCGAGCTAAGCAGCACTGGCGCATACGATATCTCCAGAGTGCGGCTGCCGGCGGGGAGATCGATGGCATGTCTGAAGTCGATCGGCCTTCCATCGGCCAACACCCTCTCAATCTCCAGCGGAGGCACAGGCGGAGGGGGTGCATCGAGCCTCGGAATGATATGCAGTGCGCCCTGCGAGGTGGGGAACCAGGCGCCACCGTGGTGATCCAGAACCCCCGAAGGCTGCATCCCTCCATACAACTCGGCGCCCTGAAGCTCGCTGGATACAGGAAACATCTGCATCTCCCGAACGGGTTCCGCGGCGTGGACCGCCAAGCCTTCCAGATCCTCGCTTCTAATCCTCAGAACCGATGTGGGGCCGCTGAGCCACATCATGTGGGATGAATCCTCCATGATGCTATAGATGGCGGGTGCGCTCCACAGGTCATCCAATGGAACATGACGGAGCACGCCGTCTTTCCAACGGTAGAGACCTGAATCGGTCCCAATCCACAGAACTCCGCTGGAGTCCTTATGTAGGGCCCAGACAGAATGGTCTTTGAGCTGGTCCATGGGAGCCGCGGAGGTAAATCGCTGATCGCGAAAGAAGCGGAGACCATGCGGCGTTCCAATCCATAACGAGCCCGCCGGGCCGCTGGCAAGGGACGTCACATTCATGCGCACCGCTCCCGCCACCATATGGAACCCGTCGAAGCGGCCGTTCTTCCAGCGACTCACACCGCCATCAGTGGCGATCCACACGCTACCGTCCTCGCTCTGCAGGAATCCGCGCACATAACTGTTTCCGATAATGTAGCGGGTCATTCTGCCATTGGGTTCGATCCGGTAAGCGTCCCGTCCCATGGTTCCCACCCACAAAGCACCACTCCGTTCGCGGAGCATGGTTCGGATGGTGACATTCTTCAATCCCGGGAAGGTGTAGGGCTCCATGACTTCATGAACGATGCGAAACAGCCGGGTTGAACATATCCAGATGGTTCCGTCCGTATCCTGAAAGACGGTGCCGAAGTCCGAGTCGGAGACATCCGGAAACGGCACCATCCGCATTCCTGTGCGGCTCAGACGCAGCAATCCAGCCTGCGTTCCCACCCACATGTTCTCTTCCTTGTCGTACAGAAGGCTAAGCACCGTGTTGCTGGGAAGGTCGCTGGGAGCCGACATATGCAGAAAGCCGCTCTCATTCTGCACATAGAGACCATTGCCTACCGTGCCGACCCACAGTCTGCCCTTCGTGTCCTTTTCCAGGATGCGGATGCTGCCAATGACAGACATGACCTTCTGAAATTCGCCGTCTTGCGATCCACGATAAAGTCCTCCAACCGTACCCACCCAGATGCTTCCGTCCGCAGTCTGGCAAAGGGACTTGATACGCAGCGCTCCCGACTGCTTAGGCATCTTGTACTCGCGGTAGCTGCTTCCCTGGTAGCGGACCAGCCTGCTGCCCCCCACCCAGACGGAGCCATCGCGGTCGCCGAGGATGGACTGGGCACCAAAGTTGACCAGCTTCACAGGATCGTCAGCCCGCACAAACCGATTGGCCTTCAGCTTGAAGATTCCAAAATCGGAGCCAGCCCAGATAGTTCCGTCAGAGTCCTCAAAGATGACTCGGATGATCGGATAGGTAAGTCCTTCCCCTGCTGAATAAGCCTGGATGCGGCCGTTGGCGTAGTGGAACAGGCCACCACCGTCCGTGCCTATCCAGAGACTCCCATCCCGCGCGGCCAGTAGGGACAGAATGTCCTGGGCGCGCAACAGGTAGCTGTCCTCTCCATCGAACTGGATGAAGTTCTGTCCGTCGAAGCGGAGCAACCCCTTGGATGTGCCGACCCACAGGTAGTGGTCCGGGGTTTGAGCTATGGCTTGGATCACTTCATCGGGAAGACCATCCTGTATATGCCAGCTTCGATGCGTAAACACCTGCAAATCCGCGGATTGCTGGGCATACGTATCCAGACGACCGGCGGAGAGCAGGCATAGGAGAATGGAAAATCGCAGTGCTAGAACACGACAACATATGCAAACGGCAGCGGGATTGAGGCCAATGTTCATCCTAGCCACTAGGCCTTATCATGGTTTTCTACTTTCGCTCGAAATGTCAACATACGCCACCGCAACGACTTGCCTGGCTGGCCGCTCCACATGGCCCCACCACAATCCACAACCATGAGATCCTGGCTGCTGCCCATCGAGCCAAAACGAAGGATGGACAGAAACCAGCTTGAGATGCGTCAGAAAATCGAACAATTAGGGCGTGTTCACACTATCTGAGAGCTTCGACGATGAGAGCGAACTTGAGGAAGCCGATGAAGAGTACATCGAGCCGAAATTTCCGACGCCTTCTGGCTTCGTTAACCAGGTCGGGTCACTTCCAAGACGGTTCGAAACATCGGGCACGCCAACATCTGACCCAGATATTTATGCTGACATGGTGGCAACTTCGGCAACCCTTAGCGGGAGTGAGAGCTCGAGCGTCAAGCCACCGCCAACGCGGTTGCGTGCCGATATGGCACCGGAGTGCAATCGGATTGCGCGAGCAGCAATGGAGAGTCCTATGCCGAAACCACCGGTGAGGAGATTGCGTGACTTGTCGACGCGATAAAAGGGCAGCAGGATAGAGTCCAACTCATCTTCGGGCACACCCGGGCCCTCGTCGACGACCTGGATAACGCTGAAGGCTCCCTCCGCTCTTTGCTCGGAGGTCAAACTTACCGTCACAACCCCTCCCGTGGGCGAATAGTGGATTGCGTTGCGGATCACGTTTTCGATAGCTCGTCGAATGAGCGCAGGGTCGCCGCAGACGAAACAATCTCTCGCGATTGAGCTTCTAATTTTGCGGTTGGCATTCTGCGCCTCGTACGTCGCATCGAAAATGAGATCTTCCAGCAGCTCACTTAGAGGCACGACCATCGGCTTAGTTACGTTCTCCAGAGTTTCCATTAGTGAGAGGGAGAGCAACTCTGCGACGAGGTCATTGATGCGGGCAGACTCACGCTCCATACGATCAAGGTCACGTCGCACATCTTCATTGGATCTTGCTCTGACAAGCTCCAGTGCGATGCTCAGGCGGGCGAGCGGGGAGCGAAGTTCGTGAGATACGTCGCGTAAGAGCAGACGCTGCGCTCCAACGAGCCGCTGCAAACGGTCCGCCATGTGATTGAAGTCATGCACGAGGCCATTGATTTCGTCGTGACGACCGATCACGCTGCTCTTGCTGCGAGATCCCCAGTCGACTCGGGTCTCGAGCTTGCCGGATGCTATTTCGCGAGCCGCCCATCGCAAGCGGCGGATAGGTCGGGTTAGCAACAATGCGAGAAAAAAGGTGCAGACACCAGAGATACCTACTGTCGTGTAACTTGGCGTCAATACGCCCAATATCTTCCCGGGCTGTGCATAGGGCTCTTCCATGATAAAGACATACGGGTGGCCAGCTTGATCGTGTGCAGAGATGGCGAACAACTCATGATCGACATAGCGCTTTCTAGACATCTTCGTGCTAGCCGCGGAGTGGACGATGAAGTCTTGGACCCCGGCGTCGTGGTTGTCGCCGCATAGGAAGGAACCCGAATCGTTGGCCAGCATGAAGGACGAGTTCGCCCGGGCGAGCACGGGAGTCCTACCAGGGCAGCCTGCCGACTCATAATTGGCGATGCTGGCAACCGCGCTGGTGCGCAGAAGCGTATCGAGGGCGCGGCTAAATTCGGGATTGTGTAACGGAGTTCCCACTACGTTGAACGTAATAATGACGAGCGCCGCGGCGATCCAATAAGAGATAAAGATTTTCAGCGTCAAGCTGCGCATGATACGTTGCCTTTGACCCGCTCGCTGCAAGACCTCTTGCAGGGAGTGATTTCTGGTGTGCCACACCGGGTGGCTTTCCATTGTGAACAAATACGGAACTGAATCCCTAGAATCCACTGTATTTCATAAGGAGAGCAGCAAGCCAAACAATTCGCCCGGCAAATCGAGGCCGCGTCTGCGATGAATGATTCAATGAGGATCGGCCAGGAAGCTTCTGCACAAGTTCTATTCCCATTCGCCCTCGTCAACCGGGAATGCAAACGATGATCGAATCGGGCAAGTCATATCTCTAATGCTGATCCAGCACACTCATTCTCCAAGAGTTCTGACGGGAGTTTGCCTGCACTCGGAGACCGACTTCTGGGGAGAAAAGGTAGCCGGCGTTGCGGATTGTCTTGATCGAACTGCCCAGTTCAGGGACGATATCCAACTTCTTCCGCAGGCGACAGATGTGAACGTCCAGACTACGGTCCAGGGGATTGAAGCTGCGTTGAAAGACCCGCGCTACCAGGTCTTCGCGCACCAGTACCGCTCCTGGAGAATCGAGGAAGATGCTCAGAAGCATGAACTCGACCTCGGTAAGCGGCAAGCGCCTGCCGTCATAGTAGGCCTCGCGGGCCTCGCGGTGGAGCGTAAAGTCCGAGGCCGCGTTTTGGGCCGACGCGTCCGTTGAAGTCGTCTCTGTCCGCCGCCAAATCGCGCGCATCCGGGCCAGCAACTCACGGGGGTTGAACGGCTTTGGGAGATAATCGTCCGCCCCTTTGTCCAACCCGACAATCCGCGCTGCCTCATCGCCTAGCGCGCTGATCATAAAAATACTCATCGAGGAGAAGGAGCGTATATGGCTCATTAGTTCCAGACCATCAGCATCTGGAAGCATCACATCCAGCAGTGCCATATCAAACTCTTCGGTCTGCAGCAACGCCAGGCCAGCAGCTCCATCGTGCTGCATCCGCAGGTCGATAGAGTGCATCGACAGATAATCCCGCAACGAATTGCAAAAATCAATGTCATCATCGATGATCAGAATCGATTTCATGTGTAGGAACCTCCTTACCCAGAAAATAAGGGGCAACCTCTAAAGCTCTGCAAGAGAATGACGTCCGCAAAAGTGCGCGATTGGATGAGTTTGGATAGAGATCGCATTACTGCATCGCGAGAAACAGCAACCGCGACGTAAACCTCTGCATTGTGGCAAAGGTCTACGAGGAGCCCACTGGACTACAGTTCAAGAAAGTCTGGAAGCAAAAATGATGCTGATATCTGAAATATATCACTCCGGCCTGCATACCGAAAAGCCCTTTGTTTGGGCCTTTTGAGCTCGGACTGAAGCCAAGCGCTTAGGCCACCTAAGCCGGAATTGTCCAGGGCCTGCGGGGGGTACCTACGGACGATGAAAAGGGGAGTCGTAGCTGAAGGTCGCGTTCTTGTGCGAGAGCGCGTTGGCAAAGCTGTGGGCTCACATTGAGCCGATGGTCGTCAAATTTGTTTTAGTCTGCAAAGACTAGCTACACCTTCTCTTTTCCCTATGCGAGCGGGGGATGCAGCTTGTGGAAGCCAGTCGCCTGTTGATAGGCATGAGCGAAAGCACAGAGCTGGGCGTCCTTATATAAGCCGCCCAGGAAGGTCAGGCTGACCGGCGTATTGGGGCCGCCACCCTGATTCCCCCCACCAGGCGCACCCGGTATGGCAGGCGCCACGGGCGCGTCTGCGCCCCGCAGTCCATTCGGCACAATAACAGCCGGATGGCCCGTCTGGTTCGTGATGGTGACCTGGTTGCTACCGGACGTGGGTGTAACGATGATGTCGACTTCGCTGAACAACTTGCCAAAAGCCTCGATTGCTAACGACCGGGCGCGGTTGGCTTGGATGTATTGCACCGCCGGGTAGAAGCTAGCGGTTCGCCAATTATTCGGCCACGAGCTGCCGCCATGCTCACTCAAAAGTTTGTCGCGGCCGGTGAGGGTCAACCACTCGAACGCCGCCGCCGCTTCAACCGTCAGGATGTCATGCATGGCGTTATACGGATACTTGGGTAGCTCGACTGGGATGGGCTGCACGCCCATCTTCTTGAATACTTCCAGTGCAGCCACGTCGAACTTGCGGTCATACTCCCTGCTGGCCAGTTGCTCGGGCTCGGCGGCCTTTCTGCGTTCATAGATTCTCTGCTCTTCGGGAGACGCTCCTTCAGCCGGCGGAACGAGAGGCGGCAACGTGGATCTTTCGAAGTCCTCCTTCAGATATCCGACACGAAGCTTCTTCCAGTCGAACTGCTCGTCCCACTGGTACCAGGCATTCCGGCATGCCAGGTCTTTGCCATCCGGTCCCCATATCGCCTGCAAGACCATCGCGCAGTCTTCCGCAGATCGTGTGATCGGACCCAGCTTGTCCAAGGACCAAGAGAGCGTCATGGATCCGGTGCGCGGTACAAATCCAAAGGTCGGGCGAAGACCCGTGACACCGCAGCGCGTGGATGGTCCGGAGATAGAGCCCGTGGTCTCCGACCCTATGGAAAACACCACGCAACCCGCGGAGGTCGCTGACCCAGGGCCAGCAGACGATCCACTGGAACCCTGCGCCGGATTCCAGGGATTGCGCGTCTCTCCGCCGAACCAGCGGTCACCGGAGGCTAGTGCGCCCATTGAGAGCTTAGCGATCAGCACTGCGCCCGCAGCGTCCAAACGCTGCACGACAGCAGCATCCTCATTAATCATCTGATCTTCGAAACCACCGCCGCCCCATGTCGTACGGTATCCCTTGACGGCGAGCAGATCCTTTCCGCCCCAGGGCAAGCCATGCAGGATGCTTCGGTACTTGCCCGCGGCAAGCTCACGGTCTGCTTCCTTCGCCTGCGCGAGCGCCCGGTCTTCAGTGATGGTAATAACAAAGTGCAGCAGCGGGTCATACTTCTTCAGGCGAGCGATGTACATCTCCGTCAGCGCAACGGAAGATACCTTCTTGCGTCGCACTAGCTCGCCGAGCTCTCGGATCGTAGCAAACGCGAGCCGGTTAAGATCCTTGGGGACTTCTTTGTTGGCAATGGCTGGCGCTGGGCTGATGTGCAGCGGCTTGCGCAAATCGATCCCCGATGGTGGCGGAGTTGGCGTCTGCCCCATCGGCATGGGATCGAAGATGAGGACCGGCGCCACTGAGTTTGGCAGATTCAAAGCACGCAACTCATCGAAGCCCTTGCGCGCCGAGTTCAATCCGGCAAGCAGAGCGTCCTTCTGGTCAGGTGCGATGGTGATGCCTGCAATAGCAGCGGCATCATCGATCATCGCCGCAGTGATGCGCTTGTCCTCAGCCTGCACAGTCAGCGTGTAGAGCACACCTGGAAGCAGGGTAGAAGCGAATCCGACACTTCCACAAGCCGTGAGAAAGCGGCGACGATCAAGCGACATGATGACCTCCAGAGTCAAGCTCTACTACTGTGTAAAAGGGAAATTAAGTGACACAGCTTTACCAGAAAAGAATTCGTTGCGGGCGCGTAGTTTCTGACTTCCCGGGGGCCGAATCGATTCAGGCCCAATCCATCTTGGGGTGCATGTTGTCCCAGTTCGTCGCTTTCTCAAAGGCTGCGGCGACGCGCAAAGGCTTGCCATCTTCATACGGCCTTCCCGTGAAGTAAATACTCTGCGAGCTATTGCCGTTCAGATGCCCACAGGGCTGCGCCACCTCCGGGCAACCGATGAGGTTTCCGATCTGCACAGTGATGCTACTGGACGGCGTGACTATGACATCCCAGTTGTCCATAAAATCTGCCATGGTGCGTTGTAGCAGTGTGCGGGCTCGCATCGCGCGAATATACTCGACTGCGGGAATCAGACGTCCGGCCCGAAACGTGTTGGGCCAATCACCAGGGCCTTGGCCGCTTAGCAAATCTACCCTACCATCACGGGTAATATCGTCGAAGGCCGCTGAAGCTTCGGAGGTTTCAATAAAGCGAATGTTATTGGATGGCGTCGCCGGCAACTCTACCGGCACAAGTTTCGCCCCGGCCTTGCGCAACGCGTCAAGAGCATCGGCGTAGACCTTCTTTAGCTCGTCCGCATTCGTGCCCGACACCTTTTCGAACTCGTCCTTGGTATATCCGATTTTGAGATCGGAGATCGGCATGGTCGCATCGAAATCAAAAGGAGCATCGGCAACGGTGAGATCTTTGCCATCGGGCCCATGGATAACATGCAACACCAGTGCGCAATCTTCCGCCGATCGGCAAAGTGGCCCTACCTTATCCATCGTCCACGACAGCGTCATAACTCCATAGCGGCTCACTCGGCCATAGGTGGGACGGATACCTGTCACGCCGCATCGCGAGCTGGGGCCAAGTATCGAACCAAACGTTTCCGAGCCTACCGAGAAGCCGACCATGCCGGCAGCTGTGGCCGATGCCGGCCCGGCAGAGGAGCCTCCCGACCCTTCTGCTGGATTCCACGGGTTGCGGGTCTGGCCACCGAACCAACGCTCTCCACGCGCCATCGCCCCCATGGAAAGCTTGGCCACCAGCACCGCGCCCGCGTTGTCCAAGCGATCAATAACCGTCGCATTGTAGGTGGGCACCTGGTTCATAAACGGCTCTGCACCCCACGTGGTGCGAATTCCCTTGGTGTTGAGCAAATCTTTCACACCGTAGGGGATGCCGTGCAGGGGACCGCGATAGTGGCCCCCTGCGATCTCCGCATCGGCACGCGCGGCCTGCTCAAGGCCGTGCTCTTCCGTGATCGTGATGACGTTGAAAAGCTTGGGTGAATACTTCTTCAGGCGAGCGAGATACATCTTCGTCAGCGCAGTGGAGGTAACCTTCTTCGCTCGAACCAGCGGAGCCAGTTGAGTGACTGGAAGGAAGGCCAACTCCTCGACATCGGTGAAGGAAACTAGCTTGGCAGCCACCGAGGGCCGGTAGACCGAGGGCCGTGGCCTGGGTTCTCGGCCTGGAAGTGCCGGGCTGAAGCGGAAGGCAGGTTCCGTGTCCAGCGGAATGTCTACTTTGCGCAGAGCTTCATAGCTGCCAAGAGCGCTGTTCACATTCTGCAACATCATGTCGAGCTGACTTTCAGTAAAGGCCAGGGCGTAGAGCTGGAGAGCCGATTTAACCTCGTCCTTTGTAATCC
>Ga0302319_10014373_pt1 | contig 14774 bp, 14 predicted proteins | sample Bog_T0_2_FD_203319 | JGI IMG/M metagenome (GOLD analysis project Ga0302319, IMG submission 203319) | Peat permafrost microbial communities from Stordalen Mire near Abisko, Sweden - Bog_T0_2 | ecosystem: Environmental > Terrestrial > Soil > Wetlands > Peat | place: Sweden: Abisko, Stordalen Mire... | reverse complement strand
CCCGTTCATTCTGTTTTAAAGAAATCGGTGCCAAATTTCTGGTTCCATAATTCTTGTGTCATCTTTTTAACCTTCGTGAACAAGGGCTTGGATTAGCTATTGCTTTGGTTATTTTTGTCTAAATAATTTTTAAATTATTTAGACAAAAATATGTTTTCAATTTCAGATCTCGAGCAGCTTTCAGGTATCTCATCCCATACCATCAGGATATGGGAACGCAGGTACAACGCCCTTGAGCCTGCCCGCTCTTCCGGAAATACGCGTTTATATGATGATGATCAGCTTCGAAGACTATTGAATATTGTAAGCTTGGTGGAGTCTGGTTTAAAAATATCAAATGTTGGTATTCTTTCCGAAGTTGAAATAGACCGTCTTCTTGAAAAAGAGATGCAGAAGAATATATCTAAAAACCTTAATGACGAGTATTATATCAGTCAAGTCATAAAACACGGATTCGATTATAATGAACCCGGGGTAAGCCAGCTTTTATCTGGCTATATACAGGATCATGGTATGCTTGCGGCATATAAAAGGATTATATATCCATTGCTTGTAAGGCTCGGCCTCATGTGGAGAATAGACAAAATTTGCCCCTCGCAGGAACACTTCCTTACGTCTATAATACGCCAGAAACTTTTTTCGGCAATAAATGACCTGCCTTTTAAGAAAGAAGTTAAACCTTCCTGGTTGCTTTTTTTGCCTGAAGATGAAGACCATGATGTAGGGCTGCTTTTCGCAAACTATTTTTTAAGGCTCAATCAACATTCCGTGATATACCTGGGACCCAAGGTTCCGCTCGAATCAGTTAAACACGCGATGGCCAGGAATAATATCGATAACCTCTTATTGTTCATGGTTAAATTAAGGCCCCTGAAGGAAACAAATGAGTACCTAACAACGCTTGTTGAGAGCTTCAAACAATCCGGAATATATCTTGCCGGAAACGGTAAGTTACTTGGTGCCCCAAATTTAAATCCGGCAATTAAGCTGCTGCCAACTTTAGACGAGTTTGAGAGAATTATAAAACATGTTGAAGATGCCAATTAAGTCGAAAAAAAAAAGACCGGGAGTTGCTGTAATCGGGTCAGGATTTGCCGGCCTCAGCTCGGCAGCTTACCTTGCTGCTAAAGGCATTGAGGTGCATGTTTACGAAAAAAACCAGGAGATAGGCGGTCGTGCCCGGCAATATAAAACAGAAAATGGCTATGTTTTTGATATGGGCCCAAGCTGGTACTGGATGCCTGAAGTATTCGAAAAATTCTTTAACGATTTCGGTTATTCGGCATCCGATTTTTATGAACTGGAACTTTTAGATCCGGGCTTCACCATTGTTTTCGCAAAAGGCGAAGTAATTGATATCCCTGCCGATTTCAACGCGTTGTGTGATCTTTTTGAGTCAATTGAAAATGGCGCGGCCAAAAATTTAATGCGCTTTATGGACGAAGCCGGTTATAAATATAAGGTTGGTATGGAAAAGCTGGTGTATAAGCCCGGCCTATCTGTTTCTGAGTTCTTTGACGCTGAACTGGTTAAAGGCGTATTTAAACTGCAGGTATTTACCTCATTCAGTAAACATGTAAGAAAATACTTTAAAGACCCGCGACTCATCGCTTTAATGGAATTTCCTGTTCTTTTCCTGGGAGCTACTCCGGAAGATACCCCTGCGCTATATAGTTTGATGAATTATGCCGGTTTAAAGCTGGGGACCTGGTACCCCAAAGGCGGTTTTGGCAAAGTGATTGACGCTATGCGAATAGTAGCCGAAAAACAAGGCGCTGTGTTCTATAAAAATGACCCGGTTTTGAAGTTAAAAGTGGTGGATAACCTGGTTACTATGGTTACTTCCGCCGGGCGGTGTAGTGAATACGACGGCGTAATTGCAGCAGCAGACTATCACCATGTTGAGAAAAAACTTTTGGACGAATCTTTTAGAAATTATTCTGAAAACTACTGGGAAGAGCGGGCAATGGCGCCTTCGTGCCTCATTTTTTATTTGGGTGTAACTAAAAAAATTAACCGCTTAAAACACCATACACTTTTTTTCGACGAGGATTTGGGACAGCATGCCATAGAAATTTTCAAAAAGCCCGAATGGCCGTCAAAGCCGCTATTTTATGTTTGCTGCACATCGCGGACTGACTGCACAGTGGCGCCGGAGGGCCATGAAAATTTATTTATCCTTATGCCCATTGCCACAAACCTAAATGACAATGAAACCTTGCGTGAACACTATTTTAATTTAATTATGGACCGCCTGGAAACCTATGCCAATGAGGAAATACGCCCTTTTATTGATTTTAAAAAGAGCTATTGCACATCCGACTTTATTTCCGACTACAACTCCTATAAAGGAAACGCTTATGGCCTTGCAAATACGCTGATGCAAACAGCTAATTTAAAACCATCGGTCAGAAATAAAACTATCAGCAATCTTTATTACGCCGGGCAATTAACCGTGCCCGGCCCGGGCGTGCCGCCATCGATCATATCTGGAAATTTGGCCGCACAACAACTCATAAAGTATTTAAATATCACATTATGAAAGAAAGATTTGACACCTTATCAGAAAAGTGCAGTAAAATTACTACCCGGCATTATAGTACAAGCTTTTCGCTCGGCATTTATTTTTTTAGCAAAAAATTGAGGCACCCTATTTATTCCATTTATGCCTTTGTTCGGCTTGCCGATGAAATTGTTGACAGCTTTCATAAATACGACAAACCATTTCTGCTCGAAAAATTCAGAAACGACTGTTTTGAAGCCATCGAACTTGGCATTAGCCTGAACCCTGTTTTGAATTCTTTCCAGGAGGTGGTAAACAAATATGGAATAGAATATGGATTGATTGATCAGTTTTTAAAAAGTATGGAGATGGACCTTGAATACGTTGAATATACAAATGAAAAATATGATTGTTACATTTTAGGCTCGGCACAGGTAGTAGGATTAATGTGCCTACGGGTTTTTACCGGCGGAGACAAAATGAAATATGAAAGTTTGAAAAATTCTGCCATGAAATTGGGCGCGGCCTTTCAAAAGGTGAACTTTTTAAGGGATATCAATGCTGATTATATGCAGTTAAGCCGTACCTATTTCCCCAATATTAACCTGCTGGCATTTTCAAATAGTGATAAAAGGTTGATTGAAAAAGAAATTGAAGAGGAATTCGACGTGGCGCTGCAAGGAATAAGGCAATTGCCGGCTTCATCAAGGTCGGGTGTTTATGTGGCATTTGTATTTTATCGAAAATTGTTTCAAAAAATTAAAAATATATCTGCCGAAAAAGTATTATTACAAAGGGTCCGAATTTCAAACAGCCACAAATTCTGGCTCATGTTTAATTCATTGATCCGCAATAAATTGAATACGATATGAAATTACTCTTGTTATTTTGCATGTTATTTACCAAACCGGTACAATCCCCGGATACCGGCCTTGTTGAAATAAGGAGCCTGTATGCCCAGGCGGCCAATGACAAAAGCGCTTCAGAAAAACTCGCTGCTGTATTGTCAAAAATTGACACTACTTCGCTGCCGGTTTTTATTTGTTACAAAGGCGCTTCCGAAATGATTAAGGCCAAATACCTTATTAACCCGTTAAATAAAATGGGCAAATTCAACGCCAGCAAAACACTCATTGAACTTGCGGTTAAACATGACCCGGAAAATATAGAAGTCCGGTTTGTCAGATTTTGCATCCAGGTAAATCTACCGGCATTTTTAAAATATGATAATATAGCGGATGATAAAAAATATTTAATCGACCATGTTAACCATGTCGATGATAACGACCTCAAAAATAACATTATTAATTTTCTGTCAAATCCTAAATATTGTACGGCAGAAGAAATAGAAAGGATCAAAGGGCAATGAAAGAAAGTGTAATACTTGTTGACGAAAACGATAGTGAAATAGGGACTATGCTAAAAATGGAGGCGCATGTTCTTGGCAGGTTGCACCGGGCATTTTCCGTGTTCATATTTAATACCAAAGGAGAACTGCTATTACAACAAAGGGCAACTGAAAAATACCACTCCGGTGGCAAATGGACTAATACCTGTTGCAGTCACCCCCGGCCGGGAGAAGATACCGCACTGGCGGCACACCGGCGGCTGACAGAAGAAATGGGAATGGAAAGCAATTTATATTATGCCTTTAATTTTACGTACCAGGCATTGGTTATGGACGGCATTTACGAATATGAATATGACCATGTTTTTTTTGGTATCAGTGATTTAATACCGGTTCCGGATACTGCCGAAGTTTCTTCATTCATTTATTTAGATTTGAAAACATTGGAAATTGAACTTAATACAAACCCCGAAAATTATTCGGAGTGGTTAAAAATTTGTTTTCCAATGGTTAAAGAATGTTATAAAAATGTACTGGGATTATGAATGCGATAATAATTAACTTTTTGACAGTCCTTTTGGTTTTCATCGGCATGGAAGGTGTAGCATGGCTGGCCCATAAGTATTTAATGCATGGTTTTTTATGGACTTTGCACAAAGACCACCATCATAAAGAACATTACGGTTTTTTGGAACGTAACGACTTCTTCTTTTTAATATTTGCAATTCCGGGAATAGCCTGCCTCGCTGCCGGTAATTACCTCGGTATTAACCTGGCGCTATTTGCCGGCATCGGGATTACATTATATGGCTTTTGCTATTTTCTTGTCCATGATATTTTCATACATCAGCGGTTTAAATTATTCAGGGACTCCGAAATTTGGTATTTCAAAGCCATAAGGAGAGGACATAAAATGCATCACAAACATTTAGGGAAAGAGGACGGTGAATCTTTTGGGATGCTTTGGGTGCCATTTAAATATTTTGCAGAAAGCAGAAAAGCCAACCACTGATGAAATGTGCTTATTTATTGATAGACTTTTTCACCTTGCTGGTACCCCTGCTCTTTTCATTTCATCCTAAGCTATACTTTTACCGCACGTGGAAAGCTTTCTTTCCTGCAATATTCTTAACCGGTATAATTTTTGTGCTTTGGGACATGTACTTTACGCGACTTGGTGTTTGGGGATTCAATTATACTTTTGTTACCGGGTTTAACATGATAAACCTTCCCTTTGAAGAAGTTCTGTTCTTTTTTTGTATCCCATACAGCTGTGTTTTTACTTTTTATTGTTTGAATATTTTTTTTAAAGACCTCAGCAACCCACTGTTTGTACAAATAGTCACTAATATATTAATTGCCGCCTTAATTGTTATCGGGCTGGTATTTGTACGTAGAAAATATACAGCCTCTTCTTTTTTTCTGTTAGCCGGATTGCTGGTCTTCGCAAATTATTTTCTAAAAGTGTCCTGGCTGGGCAAATTTTACATAATCTACGCGATCCTGCTTATACCTTTTTTAATTGTTAACGGAATACTAACAGGGACCGGCTTAAGCGCCCCAATTGTATGGTACAATAAGGCTGAGATTATAGGGGTTCGTATCCTAACGATACCCCTCGAAGATGTTTTTTATGGGATGGATTTAATATTTTTAAACACTTTGATATATAAATATTTAAGCCGGGATAGGTTATCAAACGTACTATTAGGGCAAAAGTCAGCAAAAGAGGGCAAATGATGGTTGCTGTTTATAATTGCACTTCAAAGAAGAATTTGCACATGATTAACGGTTTTTGGGCGTTTATTGCTGGCTTTTTTGATTGAGACCAATCAAAAGCAGTTTGACCTAATTTCGATTAGATTTTAATGAACCGTTTGTCCGATGAAACATTAGCTGATTTAGCAATGTTTACCCCGGTAATATGAGAAAGCAGCAATCCAGGCAAATAACAAAGTACACGGTTACCTGGCCACTCTTGCCCCTGATTTTTTTATAGCAGATAGGCAGGCTGGGATTGGCCCATTCCTGGGTATATTACTGCCGGCCCAGGGCTGGAAAAGCGGCCTCATCGGTTTGGTAATGACCATTGGCGTCGCTGTAATAATGATTCAGAGACTTGGCGCATCGTTTAGTCCCGCAATTGGTGGGTGGATAGCACAGGAGATTGGCTATAGCTCAACTTTCTTACTTTTGGGTAGTTTTGCTTTGGTTTCGATATTGCTATGGCTGATATTTTCTTCGACACTCAAATCTGCCTGCGCCATTAAATAAAATACATGAATCATATTGCCATTTGGATCATTTCATTTTTTGCGATTGCCGGCGTTATTATCCGGCCATTTAAAATTGCTGAAGCAATATGGGCGGTAACCGGCGCGGTGCTGCTCGTTATATTGGGGCTGATTTTACCTTCTGATGGTTTTGCAGGCATAGCTAAAGGAACAGACGTTTACCTGTTTCTGACCGGTATGATGCTCCTGGCCGAAACGGCAAGGGAAGAGAAACTTTTTGATTGGTTGGCCGCACATGCCACCAACCTGGCTAAAGGGTCAGCAAACAGGCTCTTCCTTTTAATTTACCTGGTCGGAGTTGTTGTCACCACATTTTTATCCAATGATGCCACGGCTGTGGTGTTAACCCCCGCAGTGGCGGCGGCTGTAAAAGCGGCTAAGGTAACGAAACCCATCCCGTATTTGCTGATCTGCGCCTTCATTGCCAATGCGGCTTCTTTTGTACTGCCAATTTCAAACCCGGCTAACCTGGTAATTTACGGCACCCATATGCCGCCTTTGTTGCATTGGCTGCCGCAATATTTTTTACCCTCACTTATTGCTATAGTTGTAACCTATCTGACCCTGCGTTTTACACAACGGAACGAACTAAGGGAGAAAATCGGGACTGGCATTCCGGTACCGTCCCTGTCGCCCGGGGGCAAAACGGCTATAATTGGCATTGCCGCCACAGCAATCATTCTTTTAGTGTCATCAGCGATGGACATTCCGTTGGGATTGCCTACAGCGCTTACCGGGGTGTTGACATCAGCTATTGTCGTTATCCGGGCAAGGAAAAATCCATTGGTCGTTATCAGAGGAGTGTCATGGTCTGTGCTGCCGCTCGTTGCCGGGCTATTTGTAATCGTTGAGGCCCTAAATAAAACCGGGCTGATACAAATCCTAACAACCATTCTTAATCAGGGTGCAGCCTATTCCCTCAACGGCACAGTGTGGGGCTGCGGCCTTATCACAGCTGTTGCCGCTAACCTGATGAATAACCTGCCGGTTGGCCTTATAGCCGGCAATACTATCCAGGGCATACATGTGCCCGAAATCGTAAAAAGTTCTATCCTGATTGGTATTGATCTTGGGCCAAATCTTTCCATTACTGGTTCCCTCGCCACTATATTGTGGCTGGTTGCTTTACGTCGCGAAGGACAAATCGTAACCGCATGGGCATTCCTGAAACTCGGGGCACTCATAATGACCGTTTCCCTTTTGTTCGCAATAGCATCGCTTTGGCTATAAACGATTTTATAGTTTTATGGGAAAACGCATAACCCGACCATTATAACATGTGTTCCCGCTGATATTGTTCCCTAAAAGCACATGGCATATTTGAAGGCCCCCGGGGTTCGCCTAGTTCTTTTTTAATAATTGCGCACCTGGAATTAAATTGTATGCCTGTAATTAACGCTTTACAAATCAAAAATCCCCTCCAAAAACAAAAACACAATCCTCGGTATAGCCAATTTTTTCATTTCCCCAACCGGCGTAAAAAACCATTCATCTTTTATTTTTGAAGGCAACCCTTTAAGTTTAATAAGGCGCACATATAGCCTCTGATGGGTGAGCACGTGTTTTTTTACCGCCGTGATTTCATCGATTTTAATACTATCGCCAAAAAACTCCCTGAACTCAGGCTTGGATACCACCTCATCAATATTTAATAAAGCTGGTGTTTCAATCAATGGCAGGTCGTACATATTTGCCCAGATATCTTTTTCATTACGTTTATTCATCAGGATGGTATCGCCATCCGTAACTAAAAAGTAATTCAAATATCGCTCCCGTATTTTGAGCTTGTTTAGTTTTACGGGTAAAATCGAAACTGCATTGTTGGCGTACGCATAACAGCCTGTGCGTACCGGACATATGCTGCAGTCCGGATTTTTAGGTTTGCACAATGTGGCGCCAAACTCCATCATGGCCTGGTTGTGCAGGCCTGGCTGTTGTTTATCGAGCAGTTCATCGGCGGTAAGCTGGAACAATTTTTTCCCTTTGGTACTGTTTATAGGTTCATCAATACCAAAATAACGGGCAATTACCCGGTAAACATTGCCATCAACCACAGCTTTTGCTTCATTTGCCGAAAAAGAAGCGACGGCCGCCGCCGTATATTCGCCTATACCTTTTAATTTTAGCAACTCTTCATAACTTTCGGGGAACTTACCTCCGTAAAGCTCATTCACCATTCTTGCGGTTTTAAGCATGTTACGACCACGGGAATAATACCCCAGCCCCTGCCATAATTTTAATATTTCGTCCTCATTGGCAGCTGCAAAATCGCCAACGTCGGGGTATTTTTTTATAAAACGATTGAAATAAGGAAGGCCTTGCTCCACACGGGTTTGCTGTAAAATTATTTCAGACAACCAGATTACGTAAGCATCAGTGGTATTTCGCCATGGCAGATCCCGTTTATTCTTCAGATACCAATGTACCAGTTCATTATTAAAATTCATTCCTCGCAAAAATAGCGATGAAAGGGGTTTTATTGTTAACTTGCGCCGTTTTCCGGTTGATATTCCCACATTATAAAAAAATTATGTTAATTATTTTAAACTTTGGGAATAAAGCGATACTTTTGCAACCCCAAAACAGTTAAGTAATTATAAAAAAATAAAAGAAAATCAGATATGACTAAGGCAGAAATTATAACTGAAATCTCATCCAAAACAGGAATTGAGAAAGTGGACGTTCAGGAAACTGTTGAGGCGTTTTTCAAAGTGGTTAAAAATTCCATGGTTGGCGGCGAAAACGTTTATGTAAGAGGTTTCGGAAGTTTTGTTGTTAAAAAGAGGGCTAAAAAAACAGCGCGTAATATTTCAAAAAACACTGCCATTATTATACCCGAGCATTTTGTGCCAAGTTTTAAACCGGCTAAAACTTTTGTTGATAAAGTTAGGTCAGGTAATAAAACAAGCAAATAATTTACAGCGATGTACAAAAAACAAATAGTTGTTGTTGTAATAGTTTTGGCTATTATGGGCTATTTGTATAAGCAACCTGTTAAAGGGCTGACGAAGCAAAAGGAAAACTCCGGGCATACGAACAAAGTAAAAACGGAGCAACGTCCGGTTGCTACTGTAAGTCCCGAAATGATCTCCGCAGCGGCCAAAATTTTGATAGGCCCGGCCTTGGCTGGCCAGGTTAATGAATTGGAAAGTCAATTAAAAAAGTCGTCCGATGAAGCCGGCAAGCTGAATTTACAAAAGCAGCTGGCCCGTAAATGGGACGATGTTAACCAACCCGCGCCTGCCGCGTATTACTACCAGGCTATTGCAACGGCAGATAATAAGTTTGACGATTGGTTAACGGCCGGTAATCATTTTAATGAGGCGTTTAAATTTACGCAGGATACATCGGTACAGCCGTCATTTGTAATAAACGCGATTGCGTGTTTAAAAAATGCCGTTAAGCTAAAACCGGAGAACCTGGATGCCAGGACCGGTCTGGGAGTTGCCTACGTAAATCAAACAAGCCTGGGCATGACTGATCCTGACGGCGGCTCGCCCATGCAGGGCATTATGCTATTGCTTGATGTGGTAAAACAAGACCCCAATAACAGGAGCGCGAATTTGAGCCTCGGCATGTTTGCCATGAAAAGTGGTCAATATGAAAAGGCGGTACAAAGGTTTAAAACGATAATTGCTCAAAAACCAGAGGTTGAGCCGTACTTTTACCTTGCAGAAAGCTATAAACAGCTTGGTATGAAAAAAGAGGCGATTGACGCTTACCAGAAATGCAGGGAAATGATGCCTGATCAGGCTTTTGATCAGCGCATAGACGAGTACATTAAGGAATTAAAGAATTAGAAACAATTAAAAAATTAGTATTATGCCCAGCGGTAAAAAACGTAAAAGACACAAAATGGCTACTCATAAACGTAAAAAACGTTTAAGAAAGAACAGACATAAGAAGAAGTAGGCTGTTACCCCAGGCTTATACCCCCGTTTTACGGGGGGATTTTTTGTTTTTTACCCACTTATTAACGTGCGGTCCCGGTAGCTGCCGGGATACCGCCTTAAAGAAATGGAGTAGCAGTTGATAAAGGAATTAATTATCGATTCATCCCCCGGCGGGACTACTATTGCATTATTACAGGATAAACAACTTGTAGAGTTACACAAAGAGCAAATCAGCAACAATTATACTGTTGGTGATATTTACCTTGGCAGGATAAAAAAGATTATGCCAGGGTTAAATGCAGCATTTGTTGACGTTGGCTACGAGAAGGATGCCTTTTTGCATTACCTTGATCTCGGCCCCCAGGTGCAAAGCCTGATAAAGCTGACCAAGCAAGTACGCAGCGGTGGATACCAATCGAAGCTTTTAGATAATTTTAAGCTTGATCCGGATATTAACAAGGGTGGTAAAATATCTGAGTTATTATCAAAAAATCAGCTTATACCTGTGCAGATAGCTAAAGAGCCAATCTCAACGAAAGGCCCGCGCCTGAGTTCAGATTTGTCTATAGCCGGTCGTTACGTAGTATTAGTGCCATTTTCGGAAGTGACCTCTATCTCAAAAAAGATAAAGAGCAACACCGAGCGTAATCGTCTGCGTAAAATAGTTGAAAGTATAAAGCCAAAGCATTTTGGCGTTATTATCCGCACCGTTTCCGAAGGTAAAGGTGTTGAGGAATTGCAAAAAGACCTGCTCGATCTAATTTCGAAGTGGGAGTCTTTCATTTTGCGGTTACCCTCTGTCGAGCCAGCTAAGAAAGTGCTTGGAGAAATTGACCGTACTTCCACGCTGTTGCGCGATATTTTGAACCCCGATTTTCAGCATATTTATGTGAATGATAATGCTATGCACGAAGAAGTTCGTTCATACATTCATGAAATTTCGCCCGAGATGGAAAATATCGTCCGTTTTCATAAAAATAGCGTGCCCATATTTGAACATTACGGTGTCGATAAACAGATAAAATCGGCTTTCGGTAAAACAGTCAACCTTGCGGGAGGGGCCTACCTTGTTATTGAACACACCGAAGCCCTGCACGTTATTGATGTAAACAGCGGTAACCGCACCGCCAATAAGGAAAACCAGGAAGAAAACGCTTTCCAGGTAAATAAAGAAGCGGCAAAAGAAATTGCCCGCCAGCTCAGGCTCCGGGATATGGGCGGTATTGTAGTGATCGACTTTATCGACATGCACAGGCCCAACAACCGGAAAGACCTTTTTGATTATTTAAGGGCCGAAATGGCCCACGACAGGGCAAAACATACCATTTTACCGCCTAGTAAATTCGGCCTTGTACAAATAACCCGCCAGCGGGTAAGGCCCGAAATGAATATTGTTACCAGTGAAGTTTGTCCGGCTTGCCAGGGTACAGGCACAATACGCCCGACCATTTTGCTGATAGACGATATTGAAAACAACTTTAACTACATATTGGTAGAGCAAAACGAAAAGAGCATAACCCTTATCGTTCACCCTTATATTGAAGCCTATATTAAACAAGGCTTTATCAGCCGCCAGTGGAAATGGTTTATGAAATATAACCAGTGGATAAAGGTTAAAAGCAACCCCGCTTACCAGATTACGGAATTTCATTTCTTTTCATCGAAAGACGAAGAGATTAAACTTTAAGATGTGCGGTCCCGATAGCTATCGGGATTTGATGTGCAAATTACAGATGTGCAGATGTTTTGAAGAGCGTCTGCATTTTTTGTTTAAAAAGAGCAATTTTTAACATTAGACATGTAATAAATTACAAAGCAGATTGATCATAGATTTCATCCTTGTCTAAAAACCCATAGTATTCAATTTTAATGCTGATTTTAGCAGCCAAAATATTGTTTAGGTCTCGTAGGTCATTAATTAAATCAGTGGCGAAACTATTTTCAGACAAACATCGTCTAATTTGATACCAACCAGCATCCCAGGTATTTATTTTAAGTCGATGTGTATCCAATATATTTAAGTTTGAGTAAAATGCTTCATAGACTTCTTTTGCCTTGGAAAGGACGTTAAGAGCTTCAGTACTCAGCTGATTTCTTTTAATCCATTCGCACACAAATCTATCTGCGTCAACGGACATTTGTAATTTGAAATCAGGGTCTTTTATTACCCATTTTTTCATTTCTTCAATCGGAAATGGAAAAAAATTGTTTTTTATTTGATAAGTTTCATTGTCATACCTAACATCTTTTAGGGCGGTTGTCTCATTTGAATGTGAAAACAAGCTCCAGATTACACAATCATTCATAAATTCAGTGTCTGGTTCAATTCTTGGTTTCAGAAATTGGTTGCGATCATTTAACCATGTTTGATTGGGAATTTTTCTTACGGCATGTAACGTTAAACTTTTTTCAAAAATCCCCTCTGTAACGGTAAATGCACCTGCGCTTGCATTTGGTGAGGATAAAATAACTACGTATTTGGAATGTTGAAAGTCATTTCCATTGCTACAAATTGAGGCTAAAAAATCTGGCCTCGCTCTATGGCGTTTATCTTTGTGGCCACCTGCAATAGTAATCCCATTGCTTAAAGGGGGCAGCGTATACTCGTCAGAGTTAACAGGTCTTTTAAACCAGTTGTTAATCACGTCTTTTTTTCCAGTCAGTGTTAAATGTTTAACTCCAATCGCCAAGGCCTCATTATTTAATATATCCAAAGGAATTGATTCGCCCCGGTTATTCTGTTTGTAATTTAAATTCCAAATCAAAAAACCTATCGGATATTTCCCTTTGACTAAGTGAAAGTTCGTAGATTTGAATACATAGCCCTTTTCGAATTTGTAGCTAAAAAAATTATTTCTAAAATCTATACTATCGGGCGCATTCAAATACTTTAATTTTGAAAACATGCCTAAATATGCATTGGATGGGATTTCTTTAACAATTCGATACATAAATTGTGTAAATAATTCTCTTTTTGCATGGCCGATATTTTCTTTAGTCATTTGGATTTCAACTTTTGTTTTGCTAACCCCTTTCTTATTCTCACCTTTTGCCCCGCCAACTTGAGCTGTCGCAAATGGTGGATTTATAAATATTATCCATGTAATTGTTTTATCTTTCAACTCGTCACGTAACTTTTTCGGCAACTTCCAATTTGGTTCAAATGATAGTTCCTGATTAAAAAAAAGATATTCGACATCATCATTTAAATAGTCATACTGAAAACAAGTAGCGCCCCTGAAAACTTTTTTATTATGATCCACCTCGCTAGAGTGCAGGGTCGAAATGTATAGGTATTTATAAGCTTCAGCGGGAAGATGCCATTCTAAATTCCCTGTGCCGGAAGCCATATCCCATATTCTAAATTTTCCTGTTTTATACCAGTTTTTTCCAAGAACATCTCCGAAGTAATGCACGGCTTTTTTGGCAAAAACTAGTGGTGTATAAAATTCACCTTCGAATCTTCTCGTGCTTTCGTCTGTTAATCGATCAAGTTTTGCATTGATCCCATTTATTATATCGTAGTTATTAACTTGTTCGTAAAGATTCCAGAAATAGTCGTAATCTTTTTTAGCAATTTTCTGTGCCTTTGAGTTATTGTCTTCGAAAGTAAAAAATACCCTGCCATTTTTTTCGTCGACAGATATTTTTTCCTCCTGCAAATTTGATAAAAAGTAATCCGATAGCTTATATCCATTATTGATGTATTTTCCAATTATTGTTTTCCAATGTTCAAATACTGCTTCAAAATTTTCTTCGTTAATATTTTTCTTTTCTGAAAATGCCAAACGTAATTGTGGGTTTAAGCACCTGTCGATTACTTTTTTAAATGCATTTTGTTAGACCTGAAGCGTTATTTTGAAGATGTGAAGTAAACTTAATTCTGGTTCTTTAACGAGGTGATCCACCAGCAGTGGGTCGGGATTGCTTGCTGCTCTTTCCCAATTATATGCCTCGTTAGTATAATAGTTACTCCACTTAGTAGTTTCGGTTATTAGGCTTTCATTTTTGTCTGCAATGCAGATAAAAGGTGGTATTACTTTTTTTACATCTTCATATTTAAGGCGTCTTATGTAATATAGAGTTTGTGCTAAAACAGTTGCAACAGTCCGTAAATTACCAAAATTCTTGTCCGCCTTGAATTCAAAGAAAACCTGCGGCGTGTAAAGGTCATGGTGATTTTTTGTATTATATTTTACGTTTAAGTATTTGGCGTAAACAGCTTTAACAGCTTCTTCTGAATCTGCATTGCCAATTTCTTGTTTAAAATCTTTAAAATTCATGTAATAAGGAATTTAGATATAATGATAAATTCATTTTTTGATACACTTGCTAAATGTAGGATGTTTTCAATAAATAGTATTTGAATTTTATAAATTTAGTAACCTCAATTTAACACTAAATTTCTTAGCAAAACATGAAGTGAGTTCACAATAAAATCTGCACATTTGCCTATCTTTAATTTTTACATCTAAAAAACATTGGCTAAAACAAAAGTTGCATATTTCTGCCAGAGCTGTGGCTTTGAGGCGCCCAAGTGGTTGGGCAAATGCCCCTCATGCGGGGAGTGGAATACTTTTGTGGAAGAAATTATTGAGAAAGACGCTAAATCTGTTCCAAAATGGAAAACTGCATCCACAACTTTGCAGCGGGCAAATAAGCCAATTGAGGTTGCCGATATTACCTTTAGCGAAGAACAACGTTTACTTACGCCCGATAAAGAGTTTAACCGTGTT
>Ga0302319_10014372_pt1 | contig 14774 bp, 17 predicted proteins | sample Bog_T0_2_FD_203319 | JGI IMG/M metagenome (GOLD analysis project Ga0302319, IMG submission 203319) | Peat permafrost microbial communities from Stordalen Mire near Abisko, Sweden - Bog_T0_2 | ecosystem: Environmental > Terrestrial > Soil > Wetlands > Peat | place: Sweden: Abisko, Stordalen Mire... | reverse complement strand
CCAGACCTAGCTCCGCAAATCCGGCTACAACGCCGCCGAGGAACTAAACCGGCGGCTCCTCGCCCAAATGGCTGAAAAATCAGCCCCGCCGCCCTTGTCACCATAATCCGTAACCAGAAAATTGTATTGGCGAAAAAGGCGTGGCCCGATTAAATTGCTGCCGCATCAAGCATGAGCGCCAAAAAAACTGACGCCAGCGAGTTTCTTACCAAGGAACTCACCATCGCCAATAAGTCGGGCATCCATGCCCGTCCGGCCGCCATGTTTGTAAAGGTGGCCACCCGTTACGGATGCGACATCTTTGTCGAAAAGGACGGCGAAAAAATCAACGGCAAGAGTATCATGGGCCTGATGATGCTCGCCGCCGGTCCCGGCAGCAAAGTCACCCTCCACGTCAAAGGCGCTGACGCCATTGCCGCCATCACCGAGCTCGAAGCCCTCGTTCGCCGCAAGTTTGACGAGGAGTAGCCGAACTTGGCGCATCCAGTAGCGGAAACACGGCGTTGGGCTGATTTTCTGGCGGCAAATTTTACGACCTCCTTTATTGACTTTCCTCTTTGCATTCTGCTCTTTAATCTTCGCGCATGGCATCTGCTGAAATTGATGTGAAATACGTCGCCCACCTGGCGCGCATTGCCCTGACTCCCGGTGAGGAAAAAAAACTGGGCGAGCAGCTCGGACACATTCTGGGCTATATCGAAAAATTGCGCGAATTGGACGTCGCTAACGTCGAACCCACCGCCCACGCCGTGCCCATGGTTAACATCACCCGCGCCGACCAAACCCAGCCGTCGCTTTCCCACCAGGCTGCCCTCCGCAATGCCCCAAAAAAGGCGGGCGGCCTGTTCATTGTTCCCCCCATCGTCGAGTAAAATGCTCCATCAGCTCACCATCTCTGAACTGACCGCCAAACTCGTTCGGCGCGAGGTTTCCGCTCGCGAGGCTACTCAGGCGTGCCTCGATCAGATTGCGCGGGTGGACGGCAAAATTCATGCGTTTCTCAGCCATGATGCCGCCGATGCCCTCGCCCAAGCCGAGGCGGCCGATCAATTGCTGGCCCAAGGCGGCTGCGCTGGCCGCCCGCTCCTCGGCGTGCCCGTGGCGGTCAAGGATGTTCTGGCAGTGAAAAACCAGCCGCTGAACTGCGGTTCCAAGATACTCGGCAATTTCATTTCGCCTTACGATGCCACAGCTGTGGAAAAATTGAAGGCAGCCGGCGCGATTGTCTTTGGCCGGCTCAACATGGATGAGTTCGCCATGGGTAGTTCCACGGAAAATTCCGCCTTCGGCGTTACCCGCAATCCTTGGGATGCCGATCGTATCCCCGGTGGTTCCTCCGGTGGCTCGGCGGCGGCCGTCGCCGCGGACGAATGCATCGCGTCGCTCGGCACGGACACCGGCGGTTCCATCCGTCAACCCGCGGCCCTATGCGGTTGCGTTGGCTTGAAACCAACGTATGGACGCATTTCCCGCTACGGATTGGTGGCCTTCGCCAGTTCGCTGGATCAAATCGGGCCCTTTACCAAGGATGTGCGCGATGCCGCTACGCTCCTGGGGGTGATGAGCGGGCACGACGACCGGGATTCCACCAGCGTGCCACAGCCCGTGCCGGATTATGCGGGCTCGCTCACCGGGGATATCCGGGGCTTGAAACTTGGACTGCCCAAGGAATACATGATTGGCGGGCTGGATGCCGAGGTGAAAGCCGCTGTGGACGCCGCCGTTGAGAAATTTACCCAACTTGGCGCCGAAATCGTGGAAATCTCCCTGCCTCACACCGATTACGCCGTGGCCACCTATTATATTATTGCCACGGCGGAAGCATCCGCCAACCTGGCCCGCTTCGACGGCATCCGCTACTGCGCCCGGGTCGAAGGCGACAACCCCATTGAACTGTACGCCCGTACGCGTGGCGCCGGTTTCGGCGCCGAGGTCAAACGCCGCATTATTCTGGGCACCTATGTTTTGAGCAGCGGTTATTATGACGCCTATTATTTGCGTGCGCAAAAAGTCCGCACGCTCATCCGCAATGACTTTTTGAAAGCCTTCGCAACCGTGGACGCCATTGTGACGCCCACCTCGCCCACCGCCGCTTTTAAGATCGGCGAAAAATCGGATGATCCCTTGCAAATGTATTTGTCCGACATCTTTACCATCTCTTGCAACCTGGCGGGCATTTGTGGCGTGAGTCTGCCCTGTGGCTTCACCCGCGGCCCAAAACTGCCGGTGGGACTGCAGTTGCTTGGTCAGCCATTTGGCGAAGCCACGATGTTGCGTCTGGCGCATGCCTACGAACAAAGCACGTCCTGGCATAAAGAAAAAGCTCCGCTCTAAAACCGGGTTGGGGTATATTGGGTTAAACCCAACGATGATTCCTGCTCAGAAAACGAAACGCACACTGTTTTGGATTGGTTTGTCGTTGCCGATGGCTGCCTTAATGGCCATGACCTGGCTGGTTCATCAGGCCGGCGGCCAGTTCAACACTTCATTCAATTCGGTGCTTCAAAACTACAAGGTGCTCGAAAAGTTTGAGCAGGCCAAGGAGCACTTTGTGGATGCCGAGGCGAATCAGCGGGGCTACCTGCTGACCGGTCATCCGGAATATCTCGCGCCCTACCAGGCCGCCCTGACGTCAACCCGTGATGATCTCGCGGAGCTGAAAAAAATGACCGCCAACGACCCGGTGCAGCAGGGTAACCTTGCGGCGCTCGAACGATTGGTGGCGGTTGAGTTGACATTTGATCCCGCCACAGCTTTTTCCTCCGGCCAGGTTCAGACCAATGCCTCGGTGGTCACGCTGACGGCGCGCGGAAACCAGAAAATTGACGACCTGCAAGTGATCTTGTTTCAGGTTCGCGAGGAACAGGAGCGCGCCCTGATCAAGCATCAACAGGAGGCGGAGGCGGATGTGGTCTCGAGCCAGATTATGTCGCTGGTGCTGATTGGCGGCGTGGCCATCGCCCTGGTCCTGGTCGTGGTCATTCTGCTGCGCCTGGAAAAATTGCAACAATTCGTGACGGTTTGTGCCTGGACCGGTCAGGTGCGTTTCCAGGGTCAATGGTTGCGTCTGGACCAATATTTGGAGCGGCAATTTGGCATTTCGGTCTCCCATAGCCTCTCCCAGGACGCGGCAAAAAAAATGATGCGTGAAATCGAGGATATTAATCGTCCCGGCCGCACCCAGGAAAAGACCCCGCCCGGGAATGACCCGGGAAAGTAGCGCGGTTGTCCTGGCAGCCTCCCCGCTCGCGAAAGATCCCTCCGCTCGTTCTGGATATACTTTGCTTCGGCTTCGATTCGTGTTTAGCTATGAAACCTGTGGCTAATAAAAATCCCATCATTGCCGCGCTCGATGTGCCGTCGGCGGAACAAGCCTTGAAACTTGCGGAACAAATCGCGCCCGCCGTGGGAGCGTTCAAGATTGGCAAGGAACTCTTTGTTTCGGCCGGACCGGACATCGTGAAACGTGTCCGCGCCACCGGCGCCAGCGTGTTTCTGGATCTGAAATTTCATGACATCCCCAATACCGTTGCCAGGGCGGTGGCGGCGGCCATCCGGCTGGACGTGCAAATGATCACGCTTCATGCCAGTGGCGGCGGGGAAATGATGCGGGCGGCGGAGCAATCCGCCCGGGACACTGCCCAGGCGCTCGGCCTGCCCGTCCCACTGGTGCTGGGCGTGACGGTGCTGACGAGTTCGAGCAGCGAAACTCTGGCTGAAACCGGCTGTGAAGCAGACACCGAAAAGCAGGTGCTTCGGCTGGCGCAACTGGCTGTGAAATCCGGCGTTCGCGGCCTGGTTTGTTCGCCCTTGGAAATTGCCGCCCTGCGGAAAATCCTCCCCGGAGAGGTGCAACTGGTCACGCCCGGCATCCGCACCGGCTCGGAAAAAGCCGACGACCAAAAGCGCACGTTGTCGCCGCGCGAGGCAATGCAGGCGGGCGCAAACTGGCTCGTTGTGGGCCGGCCGATTTACGCGGCGGAAAATCCGCGGCTGGCCGCCGAAACGATCCTGGCCTCCCTGACATAGGTTTTGTTGCCGAAAGTCGTCAAGGCTGGCGCAGATTGCGCCGGCTTAAGGCATGCTCTTCATGGCCGCGAAACATGCGGGTTGCCCTTGATATAAAACCGCAGCAGCCGTCTGGCCCAGTGTCTGGCGTAATCCACGCCGATGCGCGGTCGCTTTACGATGGTGAATCGTTCAACTGGTTCCGGGGTGGCAATGAAAAGCTCGTCGCTCATCAGATCCTGCCCGTTTAGGCGGCCGTTGATGTTCATGGCGCGACAGAGCATTCCGGGGCCACACGTGCGGCCCGATATATTCTCAACCGGTTCCAACGCGCGCAGCAACACCGCCGAAGCCTGCCCTTCGCCCTCGGTCACCACGTTCATGCAATAATGTTTGCCATAGATGAAATAAATATAGGCGTGACCGGGCGGACCAAACATGATTTTGGTGCGGGCGGTCAGGCCCTTGGACGAATGGGCTGCCAGGTCATGTGGTCCAAGGTAGGCTTCGGTTTCCACAATTTTTCCAACGAGCCATAAGCCGCCGGTGTGACGCACGAGGAGCTTGCCCAACAAGTCTTGCGCGACCATACGCGTGTCGCGGTCATAGAAACTTCGCGGAAGTTTTTGCACGGCCCCCCAGACTGGCGCAATTCCCGGTTTGACAGAAGCAAAAATGTCCGCAAAATACTAGACCGTTTCGGTTCAGTGGCCAGCGTAGCTCAGTTGGTTAGAGCGTGGGACTCATAAGCCCGAGGTCAGTGGTTCGATTCCACTCGCTGGCACCACTTCGCCGGAAGATTTCCCCGCAAAGCGAGACCAACCACATGACCATGGGCCGCAAACCAGTTTCCCGCGACGGCACCCATAACCCGCAGCCGCTGGGAGGCTGCGAGTGAAGGCTCGCCCCCGAATAACGCCCACGAGCCCGGATTTGCCGCCAGCACCACCAGAATCACACCAGCGCTTCATCAGCCTGCTCCTGGCGTTCCTCACGCTGATGATCTATTTGCCGGCGCGGCAGCACGGTTTCAGCGTTTACGACGACGGCGATTATATTTCGCAAAATCGGATGGTCCAGAACGGCCTCACTTGGGCCGGGTTCAAATGGGCGTTTACCACCTATTGGGCCAGCAACTGGCATCCGTTGACCTGGCTGTCGCATATGGCGGATTGCCAGTGGTTTGGCCTGGATGCCGGGGCGCATCACCTCGTCAATGTCCTGTTTCATGCCGGCAACGCCGTGCTGCTCTTCCTGTTGCTGTGTCGCTTGACGGGCATGACATGGGCGGCGGCCATGGTGGCGGCGCTGTTTGCCTGGCATCCACTGCGGGTGGAATCAGTGGCGTGGGCGGCCGAACGCAAGGACGTGCTAAGTTGTTTTTTTGAATTGTTGTCCCTGTCCAGTTACGTGCGCTATGCGCAGAAAAAACCGGGGCGCGATTTTTATCTGGCGTTGGTTTTTTTTGCCCTGGCCCTGCTGGCCAAACCCATGCCGGTCACGCTGCCTTTTCTTCTGTTGGTGCTCGATTGGTGGCCACTCCAGCGCCTGGCCAATGTGGCCTCACTGGCCGGGAAATGGGCGCGGTTGGCGGGGGAAAAATGGCCTTTTTTTGCGTTGGCCGCCGTCTCGTGTGGGGTGACTTTTTTTGCCCAACGATCCGCGGCCGTGCTCTCGTTCGAACAATATCCCCTGTCCCTGCGATTGGGCAATGCCGTGCTTGCTTACGCGGGATATTTGCTGAAAATCCTGTGGCCGGTGGACTTGGCCGTGATTTATCCCCTGCCGAGGCGGCTCTCGTGGCCGCTGGTAATGGCCGTCGGCGCCGGGTTAACCGGTGTTTCCTGGATTGTCTGGCGGATCCGCCGCGGCCGCCCTTATTGGCTGGCTGGCTGGCTCTGGTATCTTGGAACCCTGGTGCCGGTGATTGGACTGGTGCAGGTCGGAAAACAGGCCATGGCCGATCGTTATAGTTACTTTCCGTGCATTGGTATTTTTCTGGCAGCGGTTCTTGCCGGGAAAGAGCTGGCCACGCGCTTTAGGGTCAAGTGGCAGCCACTGCTGGCCGGCGCGGGTCTGATCCTCGCAGTCAATTTATGGTTCACCGCACGGCAATTGAATTATTGGCGCGACGACGTATCGCTTTTCAGCCATGCGGTGGCAGTGACGGCGGACAACCCGGGCGCCCAAATCAATCTCGGCCTGGCGCTGGAACAGGAAGGCCAGCGGGATGCGGCCCTGATTCATTATCGGGAGGCGCTACGCCTGGCGCCGGATAGTGTGGAGGCGCACAATAACCTGGCCAATATTTTGAATGACGAGGGTCAGACCCGCGAGGCGCTCGACCATTATCAAGCGGCTTTGCGACTCGACCAAACAGTGCCGCTCACTCATTGCAATCTCGGCACGTTGCTGGTCAAGCTGGGGCGCTTCGATGAGGCCATGCAGCTTTACCAAGCAGCGCAGCGTCTGCAACCAGAGGATCCGCATGTCCATTATCTCATGGGTAAGGCATGGTTGGGAAAGGGTCGCACCAGCGAAGCCATTGGCCAGTTCCGCCAGGCTTTGCGGCTGGATGGCAACGATTTCCAGTCACTGACGTTTCTGGCGCGGATTCTGGCCGCCGATGAAAATCCCGTGAATCGCGACGGCAACGCCGCCGTGGAGCTGGCGGAACGGGCGAATACCCTGACGGGCGGAACGCAGCCGTTCATCCTCGACGTGCTGGCCATGGCCTATGCCGAGTCCGGACGTACCAACGAAGCACAGCGGGTCGAGTTAAAAGCGCAGGAACTGGCCGAGGCCGGCGAAACGCCCGCCCTGGCAGCGAATATCAGGCGGCACTTACAATTGTTTCAAGCCGGCCAGTCGTGTCATGAGGTGTTTACCAACCAGTCTGGGCCTGCTGAATAGAGTAAAAATGGGTGCAAACTGCGAATCTTGGAGGGTGATCATGCCAAGGGTACAAAAAAAGGCACCCTCGCGGGTGCCTTTGGAATTAAAAATCTCTCAGAATCAAATCACCAGGGGAAGTTCCAGCTTTGAGTAGTGAGGGTGTTCGTGGAACTCGTCATCAACGTATGCAGTCCAGAGACGGTTACCGATTGCACGCTGCCATCAGACATCTGGGCATTACCGGTTTTTTGGTGCATTTCATTCTTGGTCCACGACAATGCTCCGGCACCTTGGCCATCAGCTGTTGACCACGAGGTAGAACCGGTTGCACCGTTGGCGGAAGTACCGCCAGGGCTGATGCAGAGTCCAAAAGCTTGAGACGCAGTTCCTGGGCTATTTTGCGAGGCAATAAGCGCGTAATCTGCGGGGTTATTGCCCGCCGTACTCATTTTATTGCCAAGGTTTTCATCACCGCCCATGATCATCTGGGGATCGTTCTCCGTGGAGTCGCCATTAATAAAATAACTGAACGAGCCAAGTGCGACATCCGCTCCGGGAGGATATGCGGCATTGGGGGCGGCGCCATACACGGTGGGATTGAAATTCGTGGGAATTGCCGTGTGATAGGTATCCGAAGGACAATAACAAACTTTGGGTGTGCTGAGTTCATTGGACATGGTCATGAACACCATGGCGGGATTCATTCTGGTGGCCGGGTTGGGAGCCGTACTGCCGCTATATATCCACTCCTTGGCACCGCCCGAGACGGAAGACACGGCCATGGGATACAGGTTGTTATTATCGCCTTCCCACACGCGATAGGCCAGGCCAACCTGTTTAAGATTGTTGACGCAGGCGATCTTGTTGGCCTTCTTCTTGGCCGCCGCGAGCGCGGGCAGGAGCATGGCCGCCAGAATCGCGATGATCGCGATGACGACGAGCAGTTCAATGAGCGTAAACGCTTTCTTATTTTGTTTCATAGGACTTCTATTCAATTTTAGTGTTGTTCGTTGATCCGGGGACAGGCGGCGTAGCATATTTAAATCGTCGCGGCTGTCAAACGGATATTTCTAAAATGTTATTTAGCAATGCCAATGCCAACGCTCTGAAGGGTTGAAATCAGCGAAAACCCCAATGAAAGATCGCGCCAATTTCCAGCCAATTCCCAATAAATTGCCGCATGCGTGAAATTTTCACGCATTGTGCGTGAATTTCACGCATCAGCAGGAAGTTCATCCGCAAATTGCTTTTAATTGTCATCGCAAAAGTGTAGCGGGATGGCACGCTTTCCGTCTTCCTGATTTACCCCGCAACCAATTTGATTTCCGCTTCGGCCAACTGGTGCGATTGGCCTGGTGGCAGCGTGCCTAGCCAAAAGCGGCCGATGCGCACCCGCATCAAGCGCAGCGTCGGATGGCCGACCGCTGCTGTCATGCGCCGCACCTGCCGGTTCTTGCCTTCGACCAGTTCCAACGCGATCCAGCAGTCCGGCACACTCTTGCGATACCGGATCGGTGGTATTCGTGGAAAAATTGTGGGGGGGGCCGCGTCCGGGGAGAGATTTCTCCCAAACCAAGTCGCGTTGCCCGGTGCGGCTGTGGTTGCGGTTATTGGTTGGGGGTCCAGAAGCCACGCCCGACACGGCAATGTCTTCCGGCCTTGAATCAGGATGCCACGCTGCAACTGTTCGAGGGACTCCCGGGCCGGAATTTTTTCCACCTGCGCCCAATATTCGCGCTCATGCGCGTGACGCGGATGGAGCAGCCTCTCGTTCCATCGCGCCTCGTCGCTCAGCAGCAGCAACCCTTCGGAATCCGCATCGAGCCGGCCGATGGGATAGATGTTTTTGGGGAAACCAAACTCCGCAAGCGTGCGGTTGGGCGAGCCGTCGCCGGTGAACTGCGACAGCACACCGAATGGTTTGTGAAACGCGATGAGCATGCGGAAATATTAGCCGCCCACAGGCGGATCCAAAACCTTGAAGTGCGGTTGCGGGGCTCGGAAGCGTTTCCGGTGGGATGATTGAAGGAAGGATTTGAGATGGCGGGGAAAGAGGGGAGTGCTTACCGTCATTTTTTCCGCAAACGCCGGCAATTCCTGGCCAACCACACCGGTGATCCGTTTTGGTTAATTCGGTTCAGCAGTGGTTGGTCACTTAATGAACATCCGCCGCCTTGCGATTCACCCTCGTGCCGTGAAAATCTCCGCAAAAATGGTTGCCACCCAGGCATCATCCCGGTAAGGTTTTCCGCCTGTTCCGGAAACCCTTGTAACCGGAGGCGGGCGTCTTGTTGAGTTGCGCGGTTAGCTCAGTGGTAGAGCATTACCTTGACACAATTTAAACGGCCATTTTAGCCATTTTTAGCTGCTTTTATTTTCCTTTTGCAACCATTGCGGAACCATTGATTCCATTGGCGATTCACGATGTCGCAATGCTATCTCTCGTCCTCTCATCAAATCCAATTTTTTTCATTCGGGTTACAAGTCGGGTGCAAGTTTTTCTCTGGCATCTGAACCTGGTTGACTCATAGGCCGCGTTATGACAAAACCGCTGTTGACCAGTTGAACATGAAACGCCGCAATGAGTCATTCAGTGACATTCTGTTGAAGTCGCCCTGGTGGGTAAGCGTCGTGTTGGGGATCGCCGCTTTCGCTGGGTTGCGCTGGGGCTTGCAAGCTTGGTGGGGCGACAACAAGACATTCCTGCCCCTTGAAACCGCCGCCGCCAATTTCGCCCCGGTCGCAGCCGTGCTTTTCGGGGTCATGGCCGGGCTTTCGTTTTGGTTGGGGAAAAGGCGGCGGACATTGGTGGACCAGCAAACCAGTCTGGAATCTCTGCGAGCAGTGTCTTGGAAGGATTTTGAATTTCTGGTAGCAGAAGCCTACCGCCGGCAAGGTTATGGGGTCGATTTTTCCCTCGGCAAAGGTGCGGATGGCGGCGTGGACTTGGTATTACGCAAGGCCGGGCGCGTCTCGTTGGTGCAATGCAAGCAATGGAAAGTATTTTCCGTGGGTGCCCCGGTGATTCGCGAGATGTTCGGCATCATGACGGCGGAACGGGCTGACGAGGCAATCATTGTGACTTCCGGCAGATTCACCAGCGACGCACAAAGTTTTGCCCAAGGAAAACCGATTCGGTTGGTGGACGGCCCGCGTTTGCTGAGACTGGTGAAACTGGTGCAAGATCGCGGCTACGAATCAAGCACGCCGTCTCCCACGACAGCCGCACCGGATACGCCCCCTTTCTGCCCGGTTTGCGGCAAGGTGATGATTTTGCGAACCGCCCGGCGCGGCCAAAATGCCGGGAATCGATTCTGGGGCTGCGCGGATTATCCCGGATGCAACGGCGTGCGGCAGGTCTAATTCCTGGCCTGAAAAATTCCACGGTGCCTCCTCGTTCAAATCCGAATGCCGCGACTCTGGCTTTGAGCGTGCATTCGCGTTTCAGAAATGGCGCGCGCCATCTTGATTTCAAACGATTCGACGACGATGCCCATGTCCTGGCGCGGGTATTTCTCACCCAGATGTTCTCTCACCTGCGCCTTGACATCTTCTTTCCAGAGGCGCAAAACCTGCCGTTGATCGCTTGTGAACGCTTGCAGCACTTCCCTGACGTTGTGGCCGCTGTTCAAAGCTTCTTTCATCTCCCCTGACTTCAAGGGCAGGCATTCGACGACGGCAAATTCCAGGTCTGCCGACGTGCGCCGGTGGCAAATGGACGTGAGGTTCGACAAGTCAACGTCATGCTGCCATTGCGCGCCGTCGTCGGTCTGGATGACGCGGCCGGGCGACAGTAGGGCGGATTTGAGGGCATCGTTCGCGATCACTGACAAGTTGCATTCGATACCGTGAAGCGCGTCACAATTCGTTTTGAATTGGTTCAGATGCTCCGCAAAATGCTGCATCGCCTCCCTGTTGGCCTGTTCTTGAAACGGTGTTGGTCTTTCGTAGTAGTTCATAAATTACCTCAAATCGGTTTCCAGAAGTTTTAACAATTCGGTTCTCGGCACCAGGATTTTGCCCCGGAGCGCATGGCAGGTTTTAAGTTTCCCGCGTTGAATCAGGCGATAGACACTGAAATAATGCACGCCGAGCATGTCGGCTGCTTCCTGCACGGAATAGGCGAGCCGCTCCACTGGCGGCGTGGTGGGTTCTTCATTTTTGGGGATGGTTTCCATACGTCTCCACTGGTTGCGAGGGTTTCATTGAAAAAGAAATCATTTTTTCGACCTGTTTATGCCAGTCAATTTCGGCGAGCAAATCACCTGGGCGAAGGCCGAGCGCGGTGGCAATGTAATACAACTGGATCAGATCAATCCGTAGGGAGCCATCTTCAATTTTGGAGACCGTGCTGCGCGTGGCGTTATGCCAGCCCGCGAGCTGCAACCGGTCAGCAAAATAGTCCTGCGTCCAACCAAGTTGGTCGCGTTTTTTGCCCACCAGCCGCCCCATGAAATTTCGTTGCTTCATTTTCCAATCGGTCATTTTATCAGCCTGCGCCGCCTTACCGTTAGCGAGTAGTGGGCGAGTAGTCGCGCGTTGTCTCGCTACGCCTTTGCTGCGTACCATTCCGCTGAAAATAAATCCTGTTCATACGGCTTCACATTTGCCGCTCATTTTCTCACGCGATTTCGTCTCTCTTGTTCGATTTGTGAACAAAGTTTTGTCTCCGTTTTACCAGAATTCCGGCAACCAGGTTGTGGCGGAACCGCCACACCTTTGCCCGGCGCACTGATGTTCAATTGTACTTTCATACAGGCGTTTATAGCAGACCCTGGCATGAACTTTGTGCAATGGGTTACACAACATTTCCCCCCGGTTTCCCAATTTCACGGAGCATTTTTTACTTCAATTCGCAGGCACAGGTTGTCATGTTTTCATTACAATTTTCAGGGATTCAAAAGCCGACTTCCCAAGGCATGGCAAAGCCACGTTTGAGAAGTGGGGGTCATCAAACTGACAGCAAAACCGGCGTCAGTTCTCGCCAATTAAGCCTCAATAGAGGGAAAAACAGGTATAAACCTGACCTATAGTAGGTGCAGATTTGACAGGTTGATTGGCCGGTCGTTCATCAAATCGTAAGCGTAACGCGGAGCACCGCTTGACAATGCGGTGAGAGTGAATGGAGACGTCAGAGACAAAATCTCTGACGGTTATGATGTGGGTTGCAACGTTCTTTGGATCTTGGCCCAAGTCGCTGGTATGACCTCTGGGAGTTGGTGATTGGTCATGGTGGGCAAGCGGCTCAGCACATCCCGGAGATATTGGTAAGGATTGAGTCCTTGTCGGCGGCAGGTTTCGATCACGGTGTAAATGATGGCGCTGCGTTGACCGGCGTCAGCTTCGCCAACGAACAGCCAGTTTTTCTTGCCGATGGCCGTGGGGCGAATCGCATTTTCCACAAGGTTGTTGTCGATCTCCACTCGGCCGTCGGCCAGATAAATTTCCAACGTGCGCCACTGGCCCGAGGCATAATCCATCGCGGTTCCCAGCAGGCTTTGGGGTAACTGGCGTTTGCTGGCTTTAAGTTTGAGCAAGGCGCGCTCAATACGTTTGACGACCGGTCGGCTCTCACTGGCGCGCACGGCGGCTCGCAAACGTGGGCCGGCGTGGTGTGTCCGCAAGATGGCTTCGATGCGGTAGAGCTGTTGGATTTGGTTCAACAACCAACCAGCCAGACGTGGCGCCGATTCCGAGGCTTCATGAAACTTACGCCGCACGTGCGCCCAGCAACCGGCCAATTCAATGGCTTGGCCCCGGCGATTGGCAAAGGCGCGATAGGCGGCATACCCATCACATTGAATGGTGCCGGTAAAGGTGGCGGGAATGACATTGTCCAGGCACGCGGTCGCGCGACTGGTTTCCCAGTGGAAAAACACGTCACCACCGGGACGGCTGCCCGTCCACAGATAACCTTGCTTGGTTTTGCCGTTGCCCGGCACCAAATAATCAATCGGCGTTTCATCCACCTGCACATAGCCACCGGCCATCACCCCGGTGCGGATCTGTTCGTAAATCGGCTTGAGCCAGTCAGCCGCCAACTCGACCCAACGCGCCAACGTCTGCCGGGGTAATTGAACTTGGTGTCGTTGGGCGTAAATTTGTTCCTGCCGATACAGTGGTAAGTGATCGCAATACTTGCTGACCAGGATATGTGCCAGCAACCCCGGCGCGGGCAGGCTGCGGTCCAACAACCGCTCCGGCAAGGGTGCGATCACTGGCACCGCGTCCACTTCCGTGCGATGAACATACTTCTTGCGAATAATCCGCCGCCGTAAAAAACGCGCCGGCTCGTAATCCAGTTGCTCGCTGACTTCCTGCCCAATGCAGCGCCAGTCTGCGGGTGTTTGTTTCACCGGCTCGGGTTCAATCACCTCTTCGATCACTGGCAGATGTTCCGGCAAACGGGGCGCGCGGGATTTGCGCGATTGAACTTTGACTTCGTTTTTCGGTGGGATGACGACCACTGGTTCTGCGGGCGTGGCACTGGCGGACAGTTGCAAGAGTAGTTCCAGTTGCGCGCGATCAAGCTGTTCACTGCTGGAACCAAACACCCGGCGCACCAACGCATCAATCTTTTGCCGCAGCAGCGAGTTCTCCCGGTTCGACAGTTCCAACGCCGCTTTCAATGTGACGACGATCTCGCGCAACTCGGCAAGTTCGGCGGGGAGCGTGGCGGTGTTCATCGTCGCGCTTTCTGACGACGCTTGTGAATAAAAGGTTCAAACTTTTTGAAATTATTTTTCAGTCCTCACGCTCATACCATGGACGCATTTTTGCGCCGCGTAAATCCACACCGTCGGTCAGCATCGCCAGTGCCTGCGGTGTCAACTTTAGCTTGGTCGTTTCCGGTGCGAGATTTTTCGGCCAGGCAAATGTGCCTTGCTCCAGCCGCTTGGTCAGCACCCAAATCCCGGTGCCATCAAAGCAAATGATTTTGATCCGGGTGTGCCGCCGATTGCTAAACACGAACAAAGCACCTTGCTTCAAGTCTTCGCCCAGGCGCTCCGCCACCAGCGCGTGCAGACCGTTGAAGCCTTTGCGCATGTCGCACGCCTCCACCGCCACGAACACTTTCAAGCTACCCGAAAAACTTAACATGACTTGGCCAGCGCTCGGACCAACATCGCTGCCAAGGCCGCCTGGCGTTCGTCCGCCACTTCCAACCGCACCCCGCCAGGCAACTGTAACACCACAACGGCGGAGATGGGTTCACCAACCGCTTGCGCCGTCGCCACCACCGCCTCCAACCAGCGCACTGGATCGGCAGACTTGGCCGGCACTTTGGCAGTGGCTGGTTGTTTACGCCGGCGCTGCACCCAGGCCGCAAAGGTGGAATATTTAAGTCCAGTCACAGCGGCAAACCTCGCCGCGCTCAGACCGCTGCGGTCAAACTCATCCAGCAAACGTTCCCGCCGTGCGGCCGGCGTCTGCCGGCGGCCCACCTCATCGGTCTTGATAATAGAGATTTCATCGGTCTTAGTCAGAGTCGTCATAGCCTTACGCTATGATATCTCTGATTGGCTTGGATAGAGGTGCTACGGGTGACGCTTACATCAAATCGGCGGGTTTTGCACGGCATTGTTTCAGGCTGTTTCAAACCGTTTCATCCAAGCGGGTCGTAGCACAAAATTCTCCCCTTTCAGGCAAATACTCCTCGGCGCGCAAATCCTAAACGGCAGTCCGTGTCTGGCCGGAACTTGTCAAGATGGAGCCGCCAAGAGACCAATCACGCGAAGCGTCCTCAAAATTTTCGGACTATCTTGACAAGTCCCGGCCAGACATACAATCGAACAAAGGAGCGCGCGCCGGAATTTCTATTTTCGGTGACTTCTTCGGTTGTTACACCATCTCGCCTTGGCCGCTTGGAG
>Ga0302319_10014371_pt1 | contig 14774 bp, 9 predicted proteins | sample Bog_T0_2_FD_203319 | JGI IMG/M metagenome (GOLD analysis project Ga0302319, IMG submission 203319) | Peat permafrost microbial communities from Stordalen Mire near Abisko, Sweden - Bog_T0_2 | ecosystem: Environmental > Terrestrial > Soil > Wetlands > Peat | place: Sweden: Abisko, Stordalen Mire... | reverse complement strand
TTGAGCACCTTGAGGTGGTGCTCCAGCAGCAAGGTGGAAGCTTCCCCGCTCATCGGATGCCTCCCGCCAGCAGGCTCCCGTATTGCGTGATGTCTGGCGACTGCACCCGGACTGCGCGTAAATGTGGATACCCGTCCAGCGTGAACACGGTGGCCCGCCATTCCTCCTGCGGGAAGAGGAACTGGGCGATGGCATCCCGCCGGATCGCTCCCATGCTCAACCCCTTTTCCACAGCCCGTCGAAGAGTTGGCAGCGGGTGCTTCTCCAGCAACCGCAACACCTGGATATACTCCCTGGTCCCTTCGCCGTGCTCGTATTCGGCTTCCAGTCTGCGGCGTAAATGATCGAAGCACTCAGGCAGCGTCCAACCCTGCAACGGCCGGGCCTGATCCAATGCTCCGGGCTTTCGCTCCAGCACCGCAAGGTAATGCAGCGGGTCAAAACAGACCTGCTCCCTTTCCCATATCCTCCGATGCCGCGCCACCGTCTCATTGATGCAACTGACCACCACCTCGTGGCAGTAACCCTTCACCACCACCGTGTGATGCGCATAGGCCGTCGGCACCGAGTAATCGTTGTCATCAAAGCGCACCAGTGAGATCGAACTGGCCGTGGTTGATTGCTGCCGGCATGCCTCAAACGGTTTTACCGGCAACGGCAGGAATGCCGCCCGATCCTCCTCCAGCAACTGCTTCTTGGTCCCGGCCTTGCCGCGAACCCGGCGCTCCTGATCCTCCTGACACCTGCCATTCAAATCAGCGTTGAGCACCTCAAAATCCCGCATCTGCGGCACCGGAACAAAATAGTTGAGCCGCGCAAACTTCACCGTTCCTTCCACCACACCCTTCTCGTTCGGACGCCGCACCTGGCAAAACCGGTGGTCGAACAGGTAATGGCTCTTCAACTGGCAAAACCCCGCCGTCAGCTTCCGGCCCTTGCCCCCCACGATCTGGCCGACGGCCACCCGCGTGTTGTCGTAAACGATCTTCCGGGGCACCCCACCAAAGAACTCAAACGCCCGGACATGCCCCTCCCAGAACGTCTCCGTGCATTCCCGCTCAAAGGCCATCACGAACATCGCGTCGCTGTAGGGCAGGGCCATCACGAAAAACGCCACCTTGCGCAAGGCCCCGTTGATCCGCGCCAGGGCATATCCAAAATCCACCTGCGCCTCCCCAGGGCCATGAGCCAACGGCACGAACACCTCCTGCCGGTGGCGTTCCAACTCCCGGACCGCCTCCTTCACCGCCGTGTACCCCCCTTCATAACCTTCCTGCCGCAGGCGCTCGAAGATCCGCTTGGCGGTGTGCCGCTGCTTCTTGGGCATCGCCTTGTCCTCCTTCAGGATCTGTTCGATCCGCCACAGGTACGGCCCCAGCTTCCTCTTCACTCGGGGCCGCGCCTGCCGATACCCCGGCGGGGCGCTGTTCTCCAAAATCTTCTTCAGCGTCTTCCAGTGCATGCCCGTCTCTCTCAGGACCTGCCTTTTGCTGGTTCCTTCAATCAATACACGGCGGCGTATATCGGCCCAGTGCTCCATATCGGTGAACATCCTCCATGTTAATTTGGAGGTGCCGCACTTTTGAACCGCCGCGCCACTCGGCGCCACCCGCCGCACTTTTCAACCGCCCTTTACACCAAGGTTTCCGCTGTGTCTTTAATCCCGTACGGGGGCGGCAATGGCGGTCGTTGCATTCAAGAGGTATTTATCCGCCAGTCAGAGCGGCCTTGGTTCACCGCTATCGCGGTAGGTACTGTACTGGTTATGCTTGCTGCCTTCGGAGCATGGGGCTATGCGTGCTATACCTATATATTTCATGCTTGAAAGGCTATCGGATTTAGATTCAAACAAGCCTCTATGAATTCGAAGGTGGCCGCCAAACCTTCGTTAAAGTTCCGATCAGTTCGCCGTCTTCAATTAATTGATCAATGACGGAGTCCACTTTGCGCCTTCCGTCGTTTGGCAAGTTCATTCGGGAGACGACAAAGGTTACGAGGTCCGAGATCACGATTTTCTCAGCTTTCGGAACGGCATCAAGAATCACGCTTCGAATCGGCAACGGGCTCTGCTGTGTCGCCGGGATTGGAATGCTTTGAGGCGCAACTAAAACGGGGACCGGAGTAACTATTGCGACGGGGGTACATTGATCCGATCCCGCCTGGGCCTTGGCGGACTTCAGTGCATCGGCAAGGGCGCGATAAAGGCGCGTCGTGGCGCTTTCGCGGTGGCGGAACCAATCCGTTGACCATATCCGGTGGATCTTCCAACCCCGCCGTTCCAGGGCCTCTTGTCGGAGCCGATCCCGGTCACGAGCATTCCGTGACGAGTGATAGGCCGCTCCATCACACTCGACTCCCAAAATGAATTCATCCCCTAGGTCCGGATGACGAACCCCAATATCAATCCGATACTTTGAAACGCCAATTTGAGGAATCGGCTGAAAGCCGGCACTGGAAATCGCGGCCATAATTGCCGTCTCCAAAAACGATTCTGGTGTCTCCCCTGTGGCGGTGCCGCCTTCATATAGGGTGCCGCTCTCGGCAAACCGTAGGTAATTGCGAAGGTCGTTCGGGCCGCATGCCTCGCCGGGTTTTGAGATGACATCCGTGTAGCGCATGGAGGTAAAGACTTCAACCCTCTTGCGCGCCCTCGTAAAAAGCACGTTGAGGCGCCGCTGGCCACTGCCTCCAGAAATGGGTCCGAATCGCTGATGCACGACGCCATCGATCGAGCTTGGTCCATAGGTGAAGGATATGAATACGACGTCGCGCTCGTCGCCCTGGACATTCTCCAGATTTTTGACCACCAATGGTTCCAAGGCTTTTGAGCGGGCCTTTTCGAGGGCGTCCGAGATGCTCAAATCGGAGGAGGCTTCCTGTTCGAGAAGACGTTCAATCAACTCCATCTGGGACTGATTGACAGTGGCGATCATCAGGGTCTCGTGTGGTGACTTACAGATGTGATCCAAGGCGGCCCGAGCCACAGTCAATGCCTCGACGTGATTCACACTGTTGCTGTACTTTCCGTCGGACACGTAGTGATGCTTGATCCCGAGTTCACCAATGGGATTTCCGGGCGCAGGAAAGATAATGAGACGCTGATCGTAATACGTGTGGTTTGAGAATTGTATCAGGGACTCGTGCTCGCTCCGGTAATGCCATGTCAGCATCATCCGTGAGCCGAACGCGCTCTCGGCGGCCTGTAGTATTGATTCAGCGTCTTGTGCGATTCCGGGGCCACTTGAGGAAGCTTCGCCCTCCTCGCTATCATCCAAATCATCTTCGATGACCTTTCTCATCCAAAAATCGCTGGGAGGCATCTGCTTTGAATCGCCTACCACGACAAGCTGTTTTCCCCGGGCAATTGCTCCCAATGCATCTTCGGGACGGATCTGGGATGCCTCATCCATCACGATCAGATCAAAGGGAGGCAGTGACGGATCCAGGTATTGAGCTACCGACAAAGGGCTCATCATCATACAAGGCTTCCAAGCTCGGATTGCTCCGGATGCCCTCATCAATAACTGGCGAATCGGGATGTGCTTCGTTTGTTTCCCCAGTTCGTGATCGAGAAGTCTCTTTTCAGTTAAGGTGCCGACGGTCCCCCCGGAAGTGCCCATGGGCACTCTGCGCCGGGAGATTGTGTGAGCAACCATTTTGCGGTTCAGATTGAGAAGCTGCCGATCCCGCTGCTGGAATTCGTCCCGCACGGATTCGTGGCTTTCTATGCTGAAGCCTTTCAGTGATTGGTTTTCTGCCAGCACATTGTGACCAAGAGTCTCCGCAACAGCTAGTTCGTGCAGGGAACACAAATTGGCGCCAGGCATGCTGCCATCCAATGCCAGATCAACAATGTGCCCGACGGACAAAGTGCAGGCTTGTTGATATTTGCTCCGGAACACGACCCACTCCTGCAACAGGAACAGATTTGAGCGGATCGAACGGATGTTCTCCAGTCGTCCGTCCCAGGCATCGTCGTCGCCCCACAGCCACCGTCGATCCGCACTCCCGGCCTGGTCGAGGTCGTTCGCTGCCGCACCCAATCTTTCCGAAATCTGGAACATCGTCTCCACCGCGGTCCTGAGGCGTGCAATTTTGTCGTTGGCTCTCGATGACAGCAGCCACTCGACCAGGGGATGAGGGAAGCCCGTGCTCACGATGGCGTCCACGTAATCACAGGTGACCTCCACGCCATCCCAGTCGGTTGCAGACCCCCGAGCATGTTCGCCGGCAACGGCTGGGAGCGACGGACTTGAGTCGAGTTTATTGCGAAGGAGTGAAGCGTCGATCACGCAAGCGCACGCCTCAGAGATCTCAGCGAGAGTGCTCGCCTGGTCTTTGCACTGCGGCGAAATGACCACGAGCAACTTATCAAGCCAGTCCGCCCATTGAGTGATGTGTTTCGACCCGGAAACAAACTCGGCCGATACCAGGGAGGCGGCGCCGGTTCTAACCCGCAGGGCGCCCGGGACGCTCGCTTCCAGGTCGATCATTCGGGAATGAATGGCCTCGATCCGGGCAATCCACTCTTTCAGGTCTATTTGATGGGCTGGCTCCGCGGTTTCAGCGACTTTCTCCCAAGGGAATCCAAACTGTGCCAGGGCCTCAGCCCATTTCGCAAGAGCACCGAGGGCTTTCCAATCCGTGTCGATGCCCCGAAATAGCGGGCCAAAAGCTGTCTTGTATGTGGGGCTATCTGCGAAGGTTTCGACTTCGGACTTCCACTCCTCAAGTTTCTCAAGTTGATCGAGTATCGTGGGGAGCTTGAATGCGCGCCTGTCCCGCAAAAAACCAAAGAGTGCCAGGCGGTTCGTGCGGTACTCTTTAGAGAAGAATGAAAAGAACCCTCCGCCGGTCACGCGAAGCGCCTTCCGGATGTTGAGGATTTCCGCGGCCTTGGGGCAGGCAGAAAGGTCAAAGGTGCCCTTTATGGCTTCCGCCTTTGTTATCAGCGCGTCACTCCGTTTGTGGGCTTCGTTGGTGCCCGACTGAGCGCCAACCCTCGCGAGATGTGGCACCAGATGGACGCTCGCTGCTTCGGGCGCGGCGGCACACTGCTTGACGCGATCAAGGCCGGCAAGGAGGTCGGCAAGGGTGCGCGTGGCAGTCAGCCGGAGGGGAGCCAGACGTTCAGCGAGAACGGATGCTTCCTGAAGGAGTTCACATGCTTCCTTTAACACCCCGACCGCAGAGGCGGCGCCCGTGAGAGAAAGCTGCTGGAGGCTGTTCTGACACGCCTCGTCCGAGAAAGCCCGAATGCTCGATGTGGAGCTTGAATCCCGGACTACCCCCGGGACCAGCGTAGATGACGCGCGGCCAACGAGGTCCTGCTCTCGCCGTGCAATGACGATGTGTTCGCGCAAACTGGATCGAGCTTGGTCATCGAGGAGGCTGGAAAGGAGTCCTGGCAGAGCGTTTCCCGGCACGCCCTCCATCCAGGCGGGCCTCGACTCCCCCACGTTCTCAATGACCGTGGGGGTCAAAGGACTCGGGACGTGGCACTCTTGGGCGAAACTGGTTTCAGACCCCACGGCGTCTGACAAAATTGCTTCTATGTTTGCAAGGAGAGCATCGACCTTTGCATCGCACCCCCAATCCAAACCCTCCGCGGCGAATCCCCACCAGGGATGGCTGCTCGCGAATGCCGGGGAATTGAAATGGGCTGAAATATCACGCAAGCACTCCTGCGCTCTTTTATATTGGACCGAAAGTAAGTGGCTTTCATCCACGGAGCCGAGGGACGAGACTCCATTTGACCGAAGTAAGGCCGCGCGCCCGAAAATCGAATAGAGCATCCTTTCCTCTGGCCCCATGACGCGGGTGATATTATCGACATATCCAGTTAGCTGGCGGATACGTTCGCCCCAGGCGTCCCGGACCCGGCCTATTTCCTCGGGCGGGCGATATTCCGAACTCCGCCGCCGGGCGATACTGGCAAGGACCTGCTTCTTGTTGCTGCTCTTGCTATGTAACTCCAAACAGAAATCGCCGAGGCCAACCCGTTGGAGATTCCGCTGAACTACATCGAGGGCTGCGAGTTTCTCAGAGACGAACAGAACGGTTTTGTTCTGATACATCGCGGCTGCGATAATATTGGTGATGCTTTGGGACTTCCCCGTCCCAGGGGGACCTTGGATAACAAGATTTTGCCCCTGCCAGACTTTTAGAATGGCGGCATGCTGTGAACTGTCAGCGTCCACCATAAGCGGGATGCTGTGGGCCTCTTCATTGCTATCCTCAATGGTATCTTCTTGAACTATATCGTCATCCGTCGGCGATTCAGTTCCACGAAGCATCGCCTGCACAAGTTCCCTCCCCAGAAGGGAATTGCTTGCAGGCCATTGATCAGGGTCAAGGTCCTGCCACATCCGAAGTTTATTAAAGAAGAAGAAAGCGAGGTATGCGTCTTTGCGGACCTCAAAGTCCCCGGTGTGTTTGAGGGCAGCATCGACTTCCGCAAAATATTCATCCAGCGGGACGTCATCTTTAAGTTCGGGCAAAACGATGTTGTGGTCGCGTGCAACACGAACCGCAAAGCAGCGGTTCGTGGCAATTTCACCTCCATCGTGTGCAATTCGGAATTCGACGGTGTTCGCGGCAGTTCCGGGCGTAGTGAACTTCGTGATGGAAACAGGAATCAGGACCAAGGGGCTGATCATTTCCTCATCGGAATGTTGCGCGCTTGTCCATCGCACGGTCCCCAAAACCACGTAAAGGTGGTTCAGTCCTGTCTCGTCGATGATGGAGTTCGCTTCTATACGAATAAATGACGCTCGGGCACTCAGACCCCCCAGGTCATGAGCGACGGTCAGTTTCCGCGAAGAGAGCGCATTGTGACACTCGGTTTCGCTCTTTCGAGTTTCGACGAATTCGGTGGTTTTCTTTTGGGGCTTATCCGCATGCAACCTTTGGTCGTACTCGTACAGGATGCCAGGTGAAAGAGTCAGGGTGTCTTCGTTTGACAGCCGATCGAAAAGCGTGCCGCTATCGGGATGAAGGAACTCGACTGTGGAACGTTTGGTGGGCCGGAAGGAAATGAGTCGATTTCGTCCGGAGGTGTCCAAAAGTCTGGCTCTGAGTTTCTCGATCTGGGCCCGCAACGGGTCAGCCCCGGCCGGCCCATCCTCGGCACCACTATTCAGGCTCGTTTGTAGATTCATCAGACGCTCCTTCGGGATCGGGCTTGCGACCAACCCTCGAATCGCCTCGTCCACCTCGGCACGCAGATTGGCGGCGTTGGTACGCTCACGATATGACAACTCATCAGCAAGTTCTCGAAGCCCGTCAATGGAATTGCGTCGCGCATCGAATATCCTGGTCAATTCTTCGAAAGTCTTTCTGAACAAGGGCCTCATCTTAAACCTCTGTAATATGCCAAGCAACGCATATTACCTGTCTCCCGTTTGGCCGTCGGTATCGGCAACGTGTTCATCGTTTTTCGGTTTTGAGGACAGGACTCATACCTTCTTAGGACATTTTGCGCTGCGCGGCATGAAGAAAATCGGATTTCCGTCGGCGTAGCCGCAGGCCGGCAAAGAACTGGCCCGAAACTGGGGAGCGCGGGGCTCTTCCACGCGCGGGAACAGATCGTCGATGCCTACACGATCGTGCTGGGCAGAAATCCGCGCTGGCAGCCGACGACCGCCCGAATCCCCTTCGAGCTCGGCACCGGCAAGCACCACCACTCTATGCACCTCACCGATTGAACCGATGCTGCTTCAAACCGCCGCTTCCGGGATTTGAGATCCTCGGCCGGTGAAGGGGTTCATATGGCCTAGGGGGTGAAGGGTGGCCGAAGATTTATCGTGAACTCAGCTTTGCAGGTAAGCGACGAATCGGGCAGTATCCTTCAGCGCTCGTGCGGTTTATTGGGCCTACATAATCATTTCCCTTGCCGATGGCTGTCGAAACCAAGCCCCTTTTCCACCCTGAAGTCATTCGCCAGCAGCTCGGCGCGTTTACCCTACCGGAAGCGGCGGAGGGCGCGCAGGTAAAACTCCAGCATTGGGCTGCGCTCATCACTTCCGGGAAAGCGGACGCGATCAACGAAAAGGCGCTCCTGCCCGACTTCCTTACCGACTTTTTTCTCAATCTCCTAGGTTACACAGCGCCCGCCGGTTCCCGCAATTTCTTTACGCTATCGCGCGAGACCCATATCGTGGTGGACGGGCAAGTCGCCGACGCCGCGTTAGGACGCTTTGGCGGTGAGCACCAGGAATTCATCGTCGCCGTGGAGGGAAAGAGCACACGCGACCCGCTCGACCGCCCTTTCGCGGGGCGCAAAATGTCTGCCGTCGATCAGGCGTATCGTTACGCCATCAATTTCCCGTGCGATTGGATCATCGTCACCTCAATGCGGGAAACCCGGCTCTATCACAAGGGCTCGAACCAGCAGACCTATGAGCGCTTCGAGACCGTACGGCTCGCCAGCGATCACGCCTTGCTCCGGCGCTTTGTATTCTTGCTTGGCGCCGCCCGCGTGGTGCCGGACGTCGGGGAATGTCACTTTTACTCGCTGCTCCACGCATCCACCTCCGTGGGGCGGCGGCTGACAAACGACTTTTACTCAATCTATGCGAAGCTACGGCAGAAGGTCTTCGTCGGCCTGCGCGACGAAAACGCCAGTGTTCCTCCGCAGGAAATCCTTCGGTGCACACAAAAGCTCCTCGATCGAATCCTGTTCTGCGCTTTTTGCGAGGACCGTCAACTATTGCCCAGCGACACAGTCCAAGGAGCATTCAGTCACAGCGATCCGTACAACCCCAAACCCATTTGGGAAAATTTCCGGGGCCTGTTCCGCGCTGTGGATCGCGGCAATGCTGGGCTGAAAATCCCCGCTTATAATGGAGGCCTCTTCGCCGACGATCCTGGGATCAATGCCCTCCTCGTGCCGAACGGTGTGTGCGCGATCTTCCGCGATCTCGCCGGATACGACTACCGCCCCGCTCGCGAAGTCGCGGAGGCGGAGGAGACTGGTGAAATTCGTTCGGTCATCGACGTGGACATCCTCGGCCACATTTTTGAGCAATCCATCACCGATCTGGAACGTATCCGGCAGGACATCGAAGCCGGCGGCGACGGAGTAAAGGCTGCCGAGGCGACCGCGCGGAGGAAAAAAGAAGGCGCCTTCTACACCCCAGCGTTCATCACCCGATACATCGTCGAGCAGACGCTTGGCGCCACGGTGCGCTCTCGGTTCGAGGCCCTGCGCCTCCAGCACGAGACCGATGCCACCGGCACCGCGCGCAAGCCGCTCGCAAATCCCGACGCCTACGATCTTGCCGCGCTCAATGACCCGCAGCGCAAAGCGCTCATCCGTTTTTGGGAGGCGTGGCAGGATGTGCTCAAGAGCCTGCGTTTCCTCGACCCCGCATGCGGCAGCGGCGCCTTTCTCATCGAAGCCTTCGACCAGCTCCATGCCCTCTACGAAATCTCCAACGCTCGGCTCGAAGACCTCCGCGGCCAGCGTACCCTGTTCGACCTCGACCGCCAGATTCTGCAATACAATCTCTACGGCGTGGACCTGAATGCGGAGGCCATCCAAATCTGTCAGCTCAGCCTCTGGATCAAGACTGCCGCGCGGGGCAAAGCCCTCACCAGTCTTGACCACACCATCCGCGAGGGGAACAGCGTTATTCAGGACACCGCCGTCCACGCGAAGGCATTCGACTGGAAAGCGGCCTTTCCCGAAGTTTTTGCGCAGGGTGGCTTCGATGTCGTCGTGGGCAATCCGCCCTACATCCGTCAGGAGTGGCTCGCGCCGTTCAAGTCGTACTGGGAGCAGCGTTATCGCAGTTACCATGGCGTCGCTGACATCTTCGTTTACTTCTTTGAGCAAGGCATTGAACTGCTACGGCCCGGCGGTCAGCTGGCCTTTATTACTTCCGGCAGTTGGGTGCGCGGAAATTTCGGCGCTCCCATGCGGAAGTTTCTCTCCACCGATGCTCGCATGGTTTCGATGGTGGACTTCGGCGAGTTTCAGCCATTCGAGGATGCGGAAATGATCCGCCCCACCATCGCCATTGTGGAAAAAGCCGCGCCCGGCGGTGACATGCGTCTCTTCAAATGGCTGACCAGTGGCCGCCCGCCCGAGACCCTGTCTAACGAAATCGCAAACGCACCGCTCGCATCGACCGAGCGCTTCGGCGCGGAGCCGTGGGAATTGGAAACCGACGACGTCATCGCGCTGCGGCAGAAGCTCGCTGCGGGCGGGCGCAAGCTGCTCGCGGTTGTCGGCGGGCAAATCCTCTATGGCCTCAAGACCGGGCTAACAAACGCTTTCGTTATCAACCGCCCGACACGCGACAAACTCGTGGCCGCCGACCCGACCTGCGAGTGCTTCATCCGCCCTTTCGTCCAAGGGACGCATCTGCGCCCATGGTATGTCGAAGATAGTGAGCAATACCTCATCGCGCTGCGATCGAGCGGGAATTTCCAATGGCCGTGGTCCGACAAGGGCGCGGATGCTGAGCAGGTCTTCCGCGACACGCATCCATCGGTGTTTAGGCACCTAAACGAGTTCCGCGATGCCGCTATCAAGCGCACTGACAAGGGTGTGTTCTGGTGGGAGTTGCGCTCGTGCGACTACTGGGACGCGTTCGACGGGCCGAAGATCGTCTGGCCCGACATCAGCAAGTTGCCGCGGTTCAGCATGGACTCCGCCGGGCGCACGATGGGCAACACCGGCTACTTCATCCCGACCGATGACGCCTACCTGCTCGGCATCCTGTCATCGTGGGCTACGTGGTTCTTCCTGAGCAAAACCTCCCAGCCGCTCCGCCTGCGCGGCGACCGCTGGCAGTATCGCCTCTTCACGCAATCCATGGAGCATGTCCCAATTCCCGATGCCTCGGCTCCGGACCGCGAGGCAATCTCGGATCTGGCGCGGAAATGCGGCACGGCAGCGCAGGAGCATTACGCTTTGGAAACGCTGGTGCGGCGGCGCCTGCGCCAGGCCTTTGGGGAGACCAGCACGATTCCGCTCAACCAAAAGGCCGAGGCTTGGTGGGAACACGGTCTTATCCCGCTCGGCGAAGCGCTCAAACAAAGCCTGAAGCTCCCGGCAAACCCGCTTAGAAGCCCGCGCGTTGCAGATGAATGGGAACCTTACCTCGCCGAAAAGCGAGCCGACCACGCACGCCTCACCCGTCTAATCGCCGACACCCAGCTGGACTTGAATGATCGCGTCTATTGCCTCTTCGACCTGACTCCGGGCGAGATCGCTCTACTGAAAAAGGAAGTCGAGCATTGAGCCCCGCCGCCGACGTAATATAAATGCCAGAAGATATTAAATCCTCCTCCCGTGTTGAGCGGCTTGCCGGAAACGGAAATGAGGAGGTCGTACCGAATCAGGCCGGTAATGTACGCGGAGAGGCTGGCGTAACCCATTTCGCGCCACCGAATGTCGGCCAGGGGTCAAATCGCAGCCGGGCCTACAACGAGAAGCGGAAGATTCCCGCGCCCACGAGCAATCCCACAGCGAACGCCATGAGCAGGAGAATGATGGAAGCGGTTCGAATCCGTTGGGCAATTCTCTTGGATTCCTCAAGGCACTGGTTCCAGCTTTCTGCCATTTCCATTCTACCTTCGTATAGTCTTTTAGAGCATTCCCGCACTGCCCTTTCCGCTTCTCTTGTTGCGTTCGTTGCGTTGGCTGAGGCGGTAATCCCGCGGAGGCGCCCGGCTTCGGCCTGTTTACTGGCTTCAGTGATGGCGAGCACCCAGAACTGTTCGCTCCATTTCCGCAGGTCGCGTGATGTATTCGCGGTAATAGATGCCGCTTCATCCATCTTGTTCGCGTGCGCCCGCTGGGTGCCCTCAAGATAGTCGAGGTGCTTTTTCAATCGCTCGTTGATCGTCAGCGGGAGGGACGCTTTCAGTTCTTCGAGCATTTCAAAAGTGAACGCGGCTGCGTCAAATATGGCGGCTGTCGGGTCGCTAGGGTCGGCCTCCAAAGCCGAAAAGAGTCGGGCGCGGTCCACTCTGCCTGTCAGTGGGTCCGTCGCGTCGGTAACGATTTGTGCAAAGCGTTTGTTCATGTGATGGATGCCGGGGCTTTCCCGATGAGAACGGCAGCGGCTTTTTCTATCTCCGCGAATGCGGCGCGAGTGAAGGCCTTTACGCGTTGCCGTTCAGCCAGATCCAGTTCTCGGCTTCCGACGGCGGCTGTCCAGGAGAGATTGATCTGGTCCACCTTGTAGTAAACGTGCTCCAGCACTTCCGGCATTCGAATTTCAACCGCACCCAGTTCTTCGGTGAGCCGTGCTCGGGTCTTGCTTCCGTCATAAATTGGAAAGCCACGTCCGGTTGCTTCGTTCTTTACCACCACATAGCTGACACCGGAGCTAAGCTGGTCGCTGACGATCTTTAGCAGTACCGTGCTGTCCTTGATGGGCGAGATGACGAACGCGATTGTGACCGCGATATTTAATTCGTCGCAGACGGTCAGGAAGTCCGTTTCGGCCATCCATTGCACGAGGCGGTCGCCGCTCTGCGCACCGAGATCGACCAGCCAATGCGCAACGCCTTCTGTCTCCAGGGCATTGAGCAATTGGTCGAGACTGGCCGGGTCATGGATGTTTATTGGCTTTGTGTTGTCCGAATAGAACCTGAGCAGGTGCCCGTTGGTTGGGTCTGTGTCATAACCGCGCCACTCCGGCGCGTGCTGCGTGTAGTAGTCGGCGAGTAGACGGGCAAATGTACTTTTGCCGACGCCACCTTTGTCGCCATGAACGATGACGAGACGTTTTGTGGGTGTGGATTGCTTCATAAATGGATTTACAGGTCTCTTTCGTTAATGCCGCCTTTGAGTCCCGGTCGTGGCGTGCTTGCCGACGGAATTGGGGGTCTTGAGTCTGGCTTGGCCGGAGGCCTGGGTGCCTTCGCGCCCGGCTTTGGTCGCCGTTTGGCGGCGAGGTACGCCTTGAGTGTGCTGACGCTGCACTCGATTCCCTGCTCGCGGAGGAATGTGGCTAATTGCTCGTATGTCACCCCGTTGGCCCGGGCGTCTTTGAGTTTCGGCCTCATCCGGGCGATGAAAGCCTTCAGCGTGGGAGCAGCCTTTGGGCGCTCAGCCAGCCATGTGTCGAATGCCTTCGTAAACTCCCCGTCGTCGAGAGGGAGCGTGCCTTGTGCCTTTTTCATACTGGGCACCATTCTGGGGTAAACGGCGAATGACGTTGCGCCCGCGCGGGATCATTCTCGCGCTGGGTTTGTGGTGAACTTGGGATTCAGAGCCGGTTTACAAGCGAAGCTTGTGCGTTGGTCTATTTCCAAAACTAACCCGCCAATCCTGGCGGAACCCATGCCACTGACATTCCCATGATCCGAGGTCGAGCGATGAGAGGAGGCGCGAATTACTGCACCGAACACCTTCAGGCGAATGACTATTATGAGAAGGGTTGCAAGATTGAGGGCGTCTGGGTCGGCTCAGCTTGCGAGACGTTCGGGGTGCGCGCAGGTGAATCTGTTGCCCCTGATGCATTCGAAAAATTGCGGCAGAACCAGCACGCGACCTTGCTGGACCCGGAAGGCGAAACGATGCAGATCACCGAGCGGATGCATGGCGACACGGTGGACGGCCATGAGCGCCGGGCATTTTATGATTTCACGATCTCCGCGCCGAAGACGTTCTCCGTGGCCGCGGTCACAGGGGGAATAGAGGAGGCACGGGAGTGGCATCGGGTCGCGGTCGCCAAGGCGGTCGCCGAGATGGAGCAATGGACGGCCTATCGCACCAATCGGGGTGGGAACATTGAATTACATCTGAGCGGGAATTTCTGCGCGGCGCTGTATAGCCATGACGCGAACCGGAATCTGGAACCGCAGTTGCACGATCACCTCGTCATTTTCAACATGACGCGAGGAACTGGGGGCAAGAGCTACGCGATTGAATCGAAGGCGTTCTTCGACCGGGTGAACTATTTCACGGCGATTTACCGGGATGAGCTGGCGGCCCAGGCGCAGCGAGCCGGGGTCGAGATCGTCTGGGGTCAGCATGGTGAGCCGCAAATAAAGGCTCTCTACGAACAGGGACTGCACGAACACTTCTCGCGGCGGACCCAGGAGGCGGAATCCCTGATTGCCCGGTGCGAATCCCTTCTGGGCCGTAAACTCGACAACAACCAGCGGAAGATTTTTGTTATGGTATCGCGCGGAATCGATTTCGCCGCATTTGAGCGGGCGTTCGCAGGTGAGAACCATGGCCGGTCATGGCCGACGGACGAAACATTCGACCAAATGGTCACGCTTGTCCGGTCGTGCGCGGATGGCGGATTGAAGGAAACCACAACCGCTGAGGTTGTCCTGGCGCAGCGGGCGAGTCTATCGCCAGAGCAGCGAATAGCTCTCGACTCCATTGTCGGGCGGGCAGGAGTCGGCAAGCTTCAGATCGCGCCGGATGCTCCGACGCTTGCCGAGGCGATCAGCCACGCGCTGGAGCACTGCTTCGAGCGTCAATCGGTTCGCAAGGCGCACGATGTTTGGGAGGAGGTCATCCGGTTTGGACGCGGGGCGGGCATCGACATCAAAGCGCTGAGGGCCGAATTCGACCGCCTTGCTTCCGGGAGCCAGAGCAAGCTTGTGGCCTTGGGTGATGAACTCACAACCACATTGCATTTGGAGCGAGAGCGGGCGCTGGTTGCAGCCATCGAAACTGGGAAAGACAGAGTCCTGCCGGCCAATGGTCGATTCGCCCCATCATCCCGTCTCAATTCCGAACAGCGGGATGCCGTGGCCGGACTCGTCGGGTCACGCGACCGGTGGAATGCACTGAT
>Ga0302319_10014368_pt1 | contig 14775 bp, 10 predicted proteins | sample Bog_T0_2_FD_203319 | JGI IMG/M metagenome (GOLD analysis project Ga0302319, IMG submission 203319) | Peat permafrost microbial communities from Stordalen Mire near Abisko, Sweden - Bog_T0_2 | ecosystem: Environmental > Terrestrial > Soil > Wetlands > Peat | place: Sweden: Abisko, Stordalen Mire... | reverse complement strand
ACGAACTACAACAGTCACGTCTCGCACGACACAACAGGCATCACCAAAGCACTCAGCTATTGAGCTGACGGGGCGATTATGGGAAACCAGATACTCATCTTTATCACGCAACAGTGCGACACGCTCACGGCTACTATGTCGCCTAATGTCGATGCGATTGGGCTTCGCATGGTCATCTCGCTGGCAACGATCATGATGGTCTGGTTCGGCGTTCAGGAGGCCCTTGCATCCTCACGCGGCGGCCCCGGCTTCGATATGGCGAAGTTTCTCAATTTCTTCATGCTGCTCAGCTTCGCCTATATGTTCGTGAGGTATTACGACAGCAGCATTCCCGGCATCGGATACTCGCTCAAAGGTTTTATTAGCCAGGGCACAACCAATCTGGCGCAGACGATTGGACAGGACGGTATCCAGTCCATGTTCCAGTCGATTGACGGTGCGTTGGCGAAGTCAGGCCCAGGCATGGCGATGTTCACTGCACCCTATATGCTGTTCGCCTATATCAGCACCCAGATCATGCTTTCCGTGCTTGCCGCTATCTCTGCGGTGATCCTCGCATACGGTGCCGTTGCCGGAACGATCATCGGCTTGCTTGGTCCGATCTTCATCCCGTTTCTTGTGATCGAAAAACTTGAATTTCTGTTCTGGGGATGGTTCAAGGCGTACCTTAGCTTCTCGTTTTACAAGGTCGTTGCGGCAGCCACAATGAGCGTTCTGGGTCACCTGTTCGTTACCTACTACGCCAACTGGACGGACTTCTCAAATCCGATGACGCTGATAAAGAACTTCCCCTTGTTGATCTTGCTTGTCGTGGTCAACATCTTCCTCATTCTCAAGATTCCGGCGATCACTGCCTCCATCTTCTCAGGCAGCAGCAGCGGTCACGACGCCGGCATGGGTGCAGTAACGGGTGCCATTACCGCCGCAGTGATGGGCTAAACGGAGATACGCAAATGCCAGTTCAAGAAACGAAATCCCCCGAAATCACACGCGCAGCGGAACGCTATGTGGAGCAGTACGGCGACCCGCTCGTGATGAACACCTATCTGAAGATCACGATCCTTGTCTTGGGTGTTGTCTGCCTGATGCTTGGTGCGCTCACATTCAAGAGCCAGAAGGCGCTTGCCGGCATGAAGCCGCTCGTCATTCGCATCAATGACGTGGGCCACGCCGATGCCATCGACTACCGCAACTACCAGTACAAGCCGCAGGAGGCGGAGAACAAGTATTACCTCTCGCGATGGGCGACTCTGTACTTCCAGCGCAACCGCTATACCATCGAGCGCGATCAGACCCAGGCACTCTACTTTCTCAATTCGGATGTCCAGCAAGCGGTCATCCGGCAGGAGCAGTTGAGCAAGACCATCACCACCTTCCAGCAAGACAGCACGCTTCCGTATGTCGATATCAACATCAAGAGCGTCATCCTCGACGACCTCCGGCAGTCGCCCTATTCCGCCCGGATCGAGTTCGAGAAGGTCTATACCAATGCAAATGACCACTCGGAAATCAAGACGGAGCGTTGGACCGCCAGCGTGACCTACGTCTTCGCCGATCACGTCGAGAACAATGCGCTCGCCGTCAATCCGCTTGGACTCACTATCGTTCGTTACCGTGCCGACCAGGCGTTCGACTAGGAGCAGCTATGAACCACGACTTGGATCTCCTCATTTCGTTCCTGCAGCCCATCAAGGAGCTACTGCTTGACGACTCTGTGAGCGAGATTATGGGCAACCCGAATGGGCAGTGGTGGTTTGAGCGCAAGGGGCGTTTGGAACAAGCGGATGTCGTTTTCGATGCGAAGGCGCTCCGCACCGGCCTTGAGGTGATTGCGAACAAACTGAACCGCAAGCTGGATGAGGCGCACCCTCTCTTGAATGCTCAGTTGCCGGACGGTAGCCGACTTGCGGCGGTCCTCCCGCCCGTTGTGCGGCCCAACCCCGCCGTTACCATTCGGAAGTTCTCCAAGGCCCGCTTCACCATCGCAGACCTCATCCAAACGGGCGCTATGACGCCGGAGACAGGCGCGACTCTCAGCGGATATATCGAGGCCGGAAAGACGATGCTGATTAGCGGCGGAACGGGTAGCGGAAAGACGACACTGCTCAACGCGCTCGCCGATTACATTCCCGAGGAAGAGCGCATTGTGGTGATCGAGGATACGTCGGAGCTGCGTATTGGCAAACCGAATCTATTGGCGTCGGAGTGCCAGACGGAATCGCACACCGGCACGGTCAGCTTCAACGATCTATTGAAGGCTGCGTTGCGGTGGAGGCCCGACCGCATCATCCTCGGCGAGGTGCGCGGCGACGAAGCCCGCACGCTGCTCGATTCGTTCAATACGGGTCATGCAGGTTCGATGGCGACAATTCATGCCAGTTCTGCGGTGAAGGCCCTCCGCAGGTTCGGCGAATTGGCGATGCGGTCGCATCAGCAATCGAACCGCGACGACATATCGGCGGAGATCGCCGAGACAGTTCAGATCGTCGTCCAGGTGGGTAGATTCGCCAGCGGTCGCAAGGTGAGCGAGATTATCGCCGTGCGCGGATATGACCGCACCACCAAACAGTTTATGTACGACACCATCTTCGATATCGCAGGCGAACGCGACGTTCCGGCAATTCACCCAATCACTTCAACCAGCAACAAGAGGGAGAACGTCCATGCCATTGCTTGAGATCACCACCAGCCGGAAAGTCACCGCCACCGTTTCACTTGAGGAGCCCACCGCCAACCTCGTAAATCAATATGCTGCCTTCACCCATGTTGGCGCAGATGACGTGGTGAACAAGGCGCTCGAATATGTCTTCACCAAAGACAAGGACTTCCAGAAGTTCATCGGTGCGACGAACGATGCAAAGCCGATCCATTCCTTGCGTATCAAGCGCAGCAATGACGATGCGCCGAAGGGTAAGCCGGGGCGCAAACCAGCAACGTCAGTACCAGCTCCAGCGGCAATTCCAATGGCGAATGCAGCGGTGAAGTAATGAGCATAGCCCCCTCAGTGATTTGTGCAGAGATAGGAACGGTGCTACGCACCGGATGAATTATGACACTCCATCCCTCCGAGGGTCGTGCTGGAGCGGCATAAAGCGCTCTGATCCAGCAGCGGAAATCAAAGGGCTTACAGACCACAAGGCGCTTTGGGGCGCTTCAAAGCAACCTAAAGCGCCTCAGCTTTCTTGGAGCAAAAGATGCCATTACTCAGCGATGACGTTGTGACGCAGAAAGCTAGCTACCGGGTCAAGACGGCCGGTACGAAGCTCAATGGAGATGAGCTGGCCGCGCTCGCAAAGCACTGTGCCGACCGTGGAACTACGCCGGGAGAACTGATCCGGCGGCTCATCCTCAGTGAGCTAAATCCTAACACTGTCGAACCTACCGCCAGCGTTGAGTTGAGCGAGATCGTAGGCGTTCGGCTCATGCTCACGAACCTCTTGAAGCCGCTGACAACCGGTGTCAAGATTACGCCCGAGGTTTTCGATGGAATCATGGTCGAGGTCAAGAAGCGGAAGACGGCGCTTGCCGTTGAGACGAAGCAAGATCTGGAGCGTGCGTGATGGCAAGCCAACAGTGGGGTCGCAAAGAATCGATCATCTTTCCTCCGCATTCCCCGATCTATTCCTATGGCGCGGTGTTCCTTGCCTTCGTAATGACTGGCTGTTTTCTGTACGTCCGTTTCACTTACGGTCAGTCACCCTTGCAGCAGTTCTACACGCCGATCTACGCACGAGCGGCGGCTGGCTCGGCCATGAGCAAGAAGGACAAGTATCAACTGCTCTACGTTGGCGACGGAACCAAAATGGGAGAACTTGCGGTCGAAGCCGATGTCCAGCAGGGCACGACTCTCGCACCTGGTGGCAAACATATTCCGCTTGCGCTTTCTAGCGCTGCGGCAGTGCGTGGACTCCGCGCCCTCTATCGTGGGCCGGAACAACCGTACCTCGACAAGACCCTGCACGAGTACCTGAAAGCCAGCGTCTTCCAAGGCGACCGTCTGTGGGACATCTACAAACTTCCGCTCCTGTTTGGCTTCCTCTCGCTGCTCGCCCAGCTCCCAATTTCCATTCGGAAGGACATCAAGCGCCGGAAGCAGATGAAGTACGGGCGGCTCTTAAAAGGGCCAGTTCTGCTCACGCCGAACGAGTTCAACGAGACGGTACAAGGCGACGGAATCGGCTTCAAAACCACTGAGGCCAGGGAGATGATGCGGATACCGCTTAGGGCCGAGGCGCAGCACATTGAACTCATGGGCGACACCGGGGCCGGGAAGACCAGCCTCATCATGCAGATACTCCGGCAGATTCAAGACAGGGGCGAGATGGCTATCGTTTACGACCCAGCCTGCGAGTTCATTCAGAGGTTCTACAGCTCTAAGCGCGAGGACATTGTGCTCAATCCTCTGGACGCCCGCTGCCCCTATTGGGGGCCATCCGAGGAGCTACGCCGGAAGGCGGAGGCTAAGGCGATTTCCGCCTCTCTCTACCAGCCGACCAGCGACAAGAAAGGCGAGTTTTTCACCGAGACGCCACAGAAAATCTTCGCCCACCTCCTCACCTTTGGGCCGACGCCGACACAGTTGGTCGCATGGCTCTCAGACCCGAATGAGATTGACAAACGGGTACTCGGAACGGAGATGCAGGCCATGATTGCCAAGGGGGCGCAGCAGCAGCGCAACGGCGTCCTGGCTTCGCTCGGACTTGTAGCAGACAGCCTACGGATGTTGCCCACCAAAGAGCAGTCGAAGACGACCTGGAGTGCCACAGAATGGTCCGAGACGCGCAAGGGTTGGATCTTCATTACCTCCAGCGCAACCGAGCGCGAAGCGCTACGGCCTCTTCACAGTATTTGGATTGACCTCTTGGTACTGAGGCTACTGACTGCCCCGCAAGGCATCCAGAAGCCAGTGTGGTTTGTTCTGGACGAGTTGGCGAGTTTGCAGCGTCTCCCTCAGCTTCACACGGCCATCACTGAGAACCGGAAGAGCCAGAACCCGCTCGTTCTCGGTTTCCAAGGAAAGGCCCAGCTTGAAGTGATCTACGGCCACTTGGCCGAGGTCATGCTCTCGCAGCCAGCCACCAAGATCTTCCTGAAAACTACTGAGCCGAAGGCTGCGGAGTGGGTGTCGAATGCCATCGGCAAGATCGAGATCGAGCGCATGAAGGAGACGCACTACGACGGCACACGCTCCGGCAAGAACTTCACCTTGGACCGCCAGGTGGAGCCTTTGGTCATGGACTCTGAAATCTCTGGACTTGAGAATCGCCACGCGTTTCTCAAGCTGGGAAACAACGTCGCCCGCTTCCACTTCGAGTATATGGACTTGCCTCAGAGGACTCCCGGCTTCATCGCCCGCGATATGGAAGATGATGCGCTGGGCTTCGATCCACTCACTCTTTTACCGAAGGCTCAACCGGCACGGGAGCTGACGGTTGACCTTGAGGCCGAGGTCCCGAAGGTGAAGCAAGTTTTCTCTCCAAAGGTCGAGGATGCCGTCGTGCCCGTCGTTGATGATCCGACCGAAGTGGAGATTGCTGAGGCTGGAACCGATCCTGATACCCCTGTGGACTCTAGCGAGGCCGAGAGCGACCAAGGACTCCAGGAAGCCTTTGACTTCGTAGGGCACTAGAGGTTCGTATGCTCACCATCTCCAAACCAATCAGCTCCGGGCAGGCACAGACATATCACACCAAAGAGTTCACGTCTGCCGAGCAGAACTATTGGAAGCAGGGCGATACGATTCTCGGTGAATGGCAGGGGAAGTTGGCCGACAAGTACGGCCTTGTCGGAGCCATTGACGCGCAACATTTCGCTCGTCTGAGCGAGGGGCAGAACCCACATACGGCAGAGCAGTTGGTTCAGCACCGCAAGGCCCAGGAGTACACCACCACAGACGGAAAGACCGTGAAGCCTGTAGAGCATCGGGCCGGATGGGATGCCACATTCTCCGCGCCAAAGTCCGTCTCGCTGACCGCTCTGGTCGGAGGCGATGATCGTGTCCGCGAAGCCCACCGACAGTCCGTGACCATCGCCCTCACGGAGCTGGAGCGGTACACCCAGGCGCGTATCGGCGGCAACCATCCCGCCGAAACCACCGGCAAGTTCATCGTTGCCAAGTTTGAGCATGACACCGCCCGCCCGGTTGACGGCTACGCTGCGCCCCAACTCCATACCCATGCCGTCATCTTCAATATGACCGAGCGGGCAGACGGCTCAACCCGTGCATTGCAGGAGCGCGGATTCTTCGACAGCCAGCAGTTTGCCACCGCCGTCTACCAGTCGGAGTTGACCTACCGGCTCCGCAATATCGGCTACGAGATCGAGGCTGGCAAGAGCGGCGCCCCCGACGTAAAGGGCTACACCTCCGAGTATCTTGAGGCATCGAGCCCACGCCGCCAGCAGATCGAAGAAGCTATCGCCCGGAGCGGCTTCAGCGGGCCGGAGGCAGCGGAGATTGCGGCGCACAACACCCGCGACCGGAAGGCGATTCATACGCCTTCCGAGGTGGTCGCCGCCCATCGCCAGATTGCGGCCGAGTTTGGCAATCAGGCAGATCATGTGGTCGCAGCAGCCAGAGCAAGGGCAGAAGGATTGGCCCAGAATCGTGTGCCGGATGCGCCTCAAAGGGCGCACGAAGCGGTCTCCTTTGCCAAGGAACGCGGCTTCGAGCGGGAGGCCGTCACAGACGAACGGGACATCATGCGCGACGCCTTGCGGCGCGGCATGGGCGATCTCACCTATGACCAGGTGCGGTCGAATTTCCATCAAAGGCACGGCAGCGGCGAGTTTCAAATCGTCGACGGCCAGAAGCATGAGACAGGGCGGCAGTTCACCACCCGCGAGACCATCGCGGCGGAAGTGGCGACGGTCGAATACATGCAACGCGGGCAGAATACCGTCGAGCCGGTGCTACCCAAAGAGCGGGCTGCAGCCCACTCCAACAGCAGCGAGCTTCTCAATCCAGCGCAGCGGAAAGCGATTGAGGAGGTGCTATCCACCCATGACCGCGTCCACGGTTTACAGGGCCTCGCAGGGTCAGGCAAGACCAGTACGCTGTCCTCCATCCGTGAAGGCGCGGAGCGGAACGGCTATGCCGTAGAGGGCTTCGCTCCCACCAGCCGCGCCACCGCCCAGTTACGGGATGCCGGGATTTCCGCAGACACGTTGCAAGGGTTCCTTGCCCGTGGAGGCCAGGAACAAACCAAGGGCGACCCCGACCGCAGACACCTCTATATGGTCGATGAATCCAGCCTCGCCAGCACTCGCCAGATGCAGAGTTTCATGGAAAAGATTGGGCCGCAAGACAGGGTTTTGCTTGTGGGTGATACCCGCCAGCATCAAGGTGTAGACGCCGGCAAGCCCTTCGAGCAGATGCAGCAAGCCGGGATGCAAACCTCGCAGCTTGACCAGATCATGCGCCAGAAGGACCCGGAGTTGCTGCGGGTGGTCGAACACTTTGCCAAGAACGAAACGGCCACAGGGGTCAGCTTATTGCAGCAGCAAGGACGCGTGAGCGAGATACCGGACAACGCCCAGCGCATCGAGGCCATTGCCAAGGACTACGCCGCCAAGCCTGAAAGCACGCTTGTCGTCTCCCCAGATATCGCCAGCCGCCTCGACATTAACGATGCCATTCGTACTGAGCTGAAAGGCTCCGGCATCGTCTCGAAAGACGACCACCGAATGGAGGTTTTGACCCAGCGATCAGAGCTTACCAGCGTCGATAGGGAATGGGCGGCCAACTACCAGCTAGGCGACATTTTGTTCTATTCGCGTGGCAGTAAAGAGCACGGTATCGAGCCACGTTCGTATGCGACCGTCGCCTCTGTTGATGCCGCAGCCAACCGGATTACCGTCGCCAAGGATGGCGGCAAGCAAGTTACCTACGACCCAGAACGATTGAGTGGGATCACGGCCTACCGCGAGATCAGCCGGGACTTCGCCCAGGGCGACCGGATCCAGTTCACTTCTACGAATCGCGAGTTGGGAGTCTCCAACCGTGACCTCGGAACCATCGACCGCATCGACGGCAAGCAGATCGACGTGAAGATGGACGGCGAAAAAGAGCGCACCGTCAGCTTCGATTCCGCCAAGATGCGGCACTTCGACCACGGCTATACCGTGACCTCGCACAGCTCGCAGGGACTCACCACCGAACGGGTATTGGTGAACATGGATACGACCGTTCACCCGGAACTCATCAACACTCGGTTCGCTTATGTATCCGTCTCCCGCGCATCGCAGGACGCGCGGATTTATACCAACGACGCGGGAACCCTTGGCGAACGCCTCAGTACCGACGTGACCAAGACTTCGGCGATAGACCTTCAAAAAGCACCGGTCGAACCGACCGCCAACCAGCACACAACAACCCAGGAGCCACCCATGACCAACAGCAGAGAGCACCCGCAGGATGATCTACGCCGTGAACCGCCAACGGATGTGATGGTTTCGCTACCCGAAATCATCCGCCATGAAGCTGAGGTCGATGCGCGACACTATGCGCCTATTGAAGCAGCTCTGCCCAAAGAGACAGAAGGGTACGAGTGGAAGCGCGAGACAGGCGACATTGAGAGCTATAAGCACGATCAGACCGGAGGTTGGCTACACATCAATCCCGACGGCCAGTTCCACGACCGAGAGGCGCAACCCATCGAAAGAGAAGCTGCCCTTGAGAATGCGTGGCACCCGACAAGTCACGCCATGAACGACAACACTGTGGCCCAATCCGTGAACAGGGACACGAACGATCAGTCGCTAGGTATCTAAACCCTAGGCGGAAACAGCTTGGACATACTCAAGCCTGGACAGGCCCTTCGGAGGGATTTACCCTGGAGCTAGGCCACGGCTCCCCGGAGGGGCCTCACGATGCCAAGCCAAGAGCTGTATTTAGAGAAGAAGGCGGGATTACACGTTTTCCAAGTGTTGAAGACTTACGATACCGCCTTCGCCAAGGAGACGTTCGCAGGTATGGATGAAGCCGCTATCGAACATCTCGGCAAATCTCTTTCCGTTTCGGAGGAGTTTCCGCCCGACGAAATGCCGACATCTCCCGACGATTTGGCTGACTTGATTTGGGAAGAGATGTACGACTCGGCTAGGGAACAGGGGCAGACGAGATCATATTTCGTCGTCCGTCGCTCTTCCGTATCAAGTGAGGATTTTCTGTATGTCTCCGGCGACTGGCCTAGTGCAGAGGCTTACGTTCATCTCATCGCGCCTGAGTAACGGCATTCGTTGATCTTGCACTCACACCTCTCGGTGGACGGATGTCGCTCCGTTTGGGCAAAGTCAGAGATCGGCCTTCGCTTTCTAGCCACGCCCCGATAACGGACGCTATTTTGTCCCTCTTGGGAAGGCGGAGGGCGCACTCCCAAATCACGGCAACTCGCCAACCCAGCTTGCGTAGTTCGATGAGGTTCTGGGCATCCCTTTGGACATTCTGAGCGAATTTGACACTCCAAAATTCGCTGTTTGATGAAGGGGTTGTACTCCACCAGCAATCCAGATGACGATGCCAAAAGCAGCCATGAACCAGGATGACCGCTTTATACTTGGGGAACACCAAATCAGGCTTCCCCGGAAGATCAGAAACGTGTACTCGGTAGCGAAACCCCGCCGAGTGTAGAGCAGAACGTATAACCCTTTCCGGCTTCGTATCTTTACCGCGTATGCCGGACATCATCCGCGAACGAGTCGATTTGTCTACTACATCTGCCACCAAGCATCCTTCCGGCCCGAACACCCTTGACGGTGTCATGCCTCTTGACAAAGAGACGGCACAACTGCCCATCAAGTTTGCTGTCGTCGATCTTTTCGCGGGTCCTGGCGGGCTGGCCGAGGGCTTCTCAGCAGTTTCCGATTCGGCTGGAAATCATCCTTTCAAGGTAGTGCTGTCCGTAGAAAAGGAGAAAGCAGCCCACTCCACTCTGCTGCTCAGGACGTTCCTGAGACAGTTTAACGGGAAATATCCTGACCAGTACTACGCTTTTCTGAAGCAGGGAACGCCGGAACCTGATTGGGCAGCTCTTTACCCTGACGAGTGGAAACGAGCAAATCAGGACGCCCAGCTCTTGGAATTGGGCCAAGCTGAGGCTGACAAGTTGCTCGTCGAGAAAATCGATCAGGTTCGCACGCAATATGGGGGGAACACCATTCTGATCGGTGGGCCGCCCTGCCAAGCCTACTCTTTGGTCGGACGTGCTCGTAACCGGGGAATCGCCCGCTACGTCCCAGAAGACGATCCCAAGCACTTCCTCTACAAGAACTACATTGACATCCTCAACCGTCTGCGTCCGGCGGCTTTTGTCATGGAAAACGTAAAGGGGATGCTTTCTTCCTCTATCAACGATGGGCTCATTTTCAACAAGGTTCTCGCCGACCTGCGTGTTGCAGGAGATGGCTACCGGCTGGTGTCGCTCACCCCGCGAGTTCGCGCTCAAGCCGACTCGATAGAGCCAACGCTTCTACCTACGGATTTCATCATTCGTTCCGAGGACTTTGGCCTGCCGCAAGCTCGTCATCGCGTAATTGTGGTTGGCATCCGTAAAGATGTTTTAGACCAGCCTATGGCCGTTCGGTTGGATCAACTGATAACCCGTTGGACGAAGAAGGCAACTGTTGCAGACGTATTGAAGGGAATGCCTAAGCTGAGAAGCGGCTTGAGTCGGGATGATTCGGCCTCAAATTGGGGCAAGGCGGTCAAAGACGCTGCTGCGGCCGTTTGCAAAGCTGTCTCGTTTCTTCCGCATGATGAACGCGACACGTTTCGAGCGAGAGTCAATGAATGTGCGGGGTTGGCAACGAAGACTTCAAACCCATTGCCCCGCACAGCATTGAGACCGGCCAAGGTGGGGCCAAACTGTTCAGTCCTCTTGAAAGCGTGGCTGCTCGATGCAAATCTTGGAGTCCTTCCCAACAATGAGACTAGAGGGCACATGCCGTCTGACCTTTCACGCTACCTGTATGCCGCCGTATACGGAGAACTTGTGAAGGTTTCACCCAAAGCAAGTGATTTCCCGGAGAGCCTTGCTCCCGAACACCTCAACTGGAATTCAGGGAAGTTTGCCGACAGGTTTCGCGTGCAACTATGGGAGCAGCCCTCAACAACCATTACCAGCCATATATCGAAAGACGGGCATTACTTCATTCATCCTGATCCAGAGCAATGCCGTTCCTTGACCGTCAGGGAGGCAGCGAGGTTGCAAACATTCCCCGACAACTACTACTTCAAAGGGAACAGGACAGAGCAGTTCATTCAGGTTGGTAATGCTGTTCCTCCGTTCCTGGCAAAGCAGATTGGAGATGCGCTGTTCGCCCTCCTCCGTCTACCAACGAATGAATCAACGGCCAAATCGAAAAATCTCTCGGGAGCCGCAGGACTCACGCATCCGCCTCGCACCGCAAACCCAGATGCAGACGGTCAAACCCCTGTCGTCCAATCTCAACTCAGGTCGAAGCGAAGGCGGAACCGTCGGCCGAAAGTTGCGTTGACTCCACGCTAAGGCCGCCGGAATATGATGGGTTATCGCCCCCTTTGCAATGACTGTGCCATTCCGTGGTCTTCGAGTCGGCCCTGAATGACTGAAAAGAAGCGACTTTCTACTGTATATGAGCCCCGTAAGATAGGATTTTGCTTATCGAAAACCAAGCCCCAATTCACGACGCGCCGGAGGAAGCCGGCGAAATATGTCTCCCGCCAGCCGCCTCAGACCTGCTGGAGTCGATGCGGGCGCTCGGTTATTCGTTTGAAGCCGCCGTCGCTGATCTCGTAGATAACAGCCTCTCTGCTCAGGCTCGAACTATCGACATACGCTTTTCCCCTTTCGATGAGCCATACGTCGCGATTGTTGACGATGGCACCGGGATGGTGCCATCCGTTTTGACCTCGGCAATGCGTCACGGCAGTCAGAACCCAACTCTCAGAAGAGACGAGAAGGATCTTGGTCGATTTGGCCTGGGTCTAAAAACTGCGTCCCTCTCGCAATGTAGACGCATGACTGTCGTATCGATCCGAGAAGGCGTCTTGAGCGCTAGATGTTGGGACTTGGACCATATTGCGCTCCGCCAAGACTGGATACTGCTCCAACTCTCGGCCACCCAGATCAACGCTCTACCTTTAGCCGACCAACTCGCCAAGATAGGACATGGGACGGTGGTGCTGTGGCAAAATTTTGATCGGCTCGGGGCAGGAGAATATTCGATTGAAAATGCTTTGGGAAATCGAATGGACCTGCTCCGCGAGCATCTTGCCCTCGTCTTCCATAGGTTTCTGGCACCCGATCCCGGCACCATGCCTGTGACTATTTCGATCAACAATTTACCGGTCCGAGGATTCGATCCATTTCTGACGCGCAATAAAGCGACCCAGCTACTACCCGCCCAAGACTTCCCCCTTGCGGGTGAGCGAGTTCTGGTGCAAGCGTACATCTTGCCCCACATCTCCAAACTGTCTCCAGCGGATTTAGAACTCGCTGGTGGAGAAGACGGCCTGCGCCGAAATCAAGGTTTTTACATCTACAGAAACCGGCGTCTCATCAGTTGGGGATCGTGGTTTCGACTTGTTCGCCAGGAGGAACTGACGAAGCTGGCGAGAGTTCGCGTCGATCTTTCAAACCGGCTTGATTACTTGTGGAAACTCGACATCAAGAAATCGACAACGTCTCCACCTGAAGCGTTACGCGAGGGTTTGAGACAAATCATTGGTCGTATCACCGAAGGAAGCAGAAACGTCTTCATCTTCAAGGGCAAGAAGGCTTCGGATAGCAAGGTAACTCATTGCTGGGATCGCACAATCGTCCGCGACGGCGTTTCTTACAGGATCAACCGAGACCACCCACTGTTATTGGCGCTCACGACGGTCATCCCAGAGACTCAAGGAAGTCTATTAGAGGATGTCTTTGCTCTGCTTGAGCGCTCCGTTCCGCTCGACGCGATCTACTTGGACAAGGCATCACATATCCAACCTATCGTTGAAGATAAAGGGGACACTCTGAAGAGTTTGGAGAGTGTTGCCATTCAAATTCTGTCTTCTCTCGGTCGCGAAACCGAGGCCGCGCAGCGATTCCTCGTTTCGCTACCTAATGTTGAACCCTTCAATCTCCATCCAGAACTCGCAAAGCAGATCGCCATAAGGCTCGCCCATGAATGACCCTAATGTCCGAAACATAGAACGCACCCTGCCAGTTCTCCTACCCTCCGATCGGCCTCCGACCGAGGCCGAGGTACGAGCTTTTGCTACGCAACTCCGCGCAGCCTTTCCGATCTCCGACGAGGACTTCGAGTCTTTGCTGCGGCGTGTCTACACAAAGGTCTCGATTTCGATGGACATGGGTGTGGCCCTCGTCTCCGAACATAAGCCTTGGCTAAACGCCAGCAAGCCCGCAATAGATCCCTTTTACTGGCAACGATTTCAGCAGCTCTTGACGAACAAGGGCTGGCCGCCCCAGGTTGTAACCAGACTGGATAGCGTGACGGATGAACTACTCGATTTGCTAGGCAATCCGAAACAGCAAGACCATTTCAAACTGCGTGGTCTCGTTGTCGGAGATGTCCAATCTGGGAAGACGGCCACTTATACAGCACTGACGTGTAAGGCTGGAGATGCCGGCTACCGACTCATCATCCTGCTGACGGGGACTCTGGAGAACTTGCGGCGTCAGACGCAAGAACGCCTAGATGAGGGCTTTGTAGGATTGGACAGCTCAGGAGAACTGACAACGGTTCGAGCCAACCGTCAGATCGGTGTCGGAATCATTGACTCAAGCCAGTTTGCGGGCGTATTCACGTCACGCCTTCGCGATTTCAACAAGACTTTGTTGGAGAGCCTTGGCTTTAGACTCGACGGCTTCAAGATTCCGGTTCTGGTCGTCATCAAGAAACACAAGAGCATCCTCCAGAATCTCGAAAAGTGGCTGCTTGATTTCAATGCTGGAGCCGATGGCAAGATCAGTGCGCCTGTTCTCGTCATCGACGACGAAGCGGACAATGCCTCTGTGAACACGCGCAAAGGCGGCGAAGACCCTGCTGAAATCAACCGTCGTATCCGGTCGCTGCTAGCCAAATTCACCCATTCCAGTTACATCGGATTTACTGCTACGCCGTTTGCGAACGTTTTCATTGACCCCGACACGACAGATGCGATGCTCGACAACGACCTCTTTCCACGAGACTTCATTTATGGCCTTGAACCACCTTCAAATTACGTTGGTCCCCAAGCCATATTCGGGGAAGACCCCATACGAAATATCCTTCGCTCAGTCGAAGACGCGGACGCTATGTTTCCGGCGAAACACAAATCGTCACTGATCGTCACTGAACTCCCCGAAAGCCTCCTCGAAGCAGCACGAGCTTTCCTTCTGGTTACAACGATCCGTGATTTACGGAGAGAAGGCCCAACCCATCGCTCGATGCTAATCAACGTAAGCCACTTCACCGCAGTTCAAGATCAAGTCACCGATCTTCTCCACTCCTGGCTTTCGCAGATACAGCAAGATATCCGAAACTACAGCCAGTTGATCATCTCCGAGGCATTGCGAAACAGCAATTTGGCGGCCCTTCACAATACTTGGCAACGCGAGTTCTCCGATACCGAGTTCGACTGGGAGACGGTGCAAGAAGGTCTTGTGGAGGGTGTGCTTCCCGTCAGCGTCAGAGCCGTAAACCAGCGAACGGGTGCTGCCAGTCTCGACTTCAAGCAGCATCAGGAATCCGGCTTGCGCGTCATGGTTGTAGGAGGCAACAGCCTTTCCCGTGGCCTTACGCTAGAAGGCTTGA
>Ga0302319_10014367_pt1 | contig 14776 bp, 13 predicted proteins | sample Bog_T0_2_FD_203319 | JGI IMG/M metagenome (GOLD analysis project Ga0302319, IMG submission 203319) | Peat permafrost microbial communities from Stordalen Mire near Abisko, Sweden - Bog_T0_2 | ecosystem: Environmental > Terrestrial > Soil > Wetlands > Peat | place: Sweden: Abisko, Stordalen Mire... | reverse complement strand
GTCTCCAAATGCCTGCTTGCACGTGACGACGTGAACGCTCAGCTTACGCGACTGCGGGCGAATCGTCCCACCGACGGCCACTATTCCCTGCGCGATGCGACCGTGCCGCCAAGTGGATTCTTTCAGGCCAACCATGATTTGAACGACAAGCTCAAGGAGCAGATCGCGCAGGCGCTGCCCGAGCGCGGCGAGGTGCTACTCGAGGGCTATTGCGGCGGCGGCTTCTTCACCGGGATCGTCGCGAACCGCTTCGCGCGCGTCATCGCCATCGACAACGACCCGCGTACGCTGCTCGACGCGAACCGGCTTGCGCTGGCGAATGTGACGTGGCGCGAATCGGATGCAGCGTTCGCGTTGCCAGAGGAACTCGTGGCGTTGCGCGAATCCGAGCGCGCGGAGACCAGCGTATTGGTCGATCCGCCGCGCGAAGGGTTGCCCTTGCGTCTCGCCGAGGCGTTGTGCGGCTACTCGGTCGCGCATCTGACTTACGTGTCGTGCGACCCGGCCACGCTCGCCCGCGACGCGCGCATGCTGGCGAAGACCTATCGCCTCCTCGCCGTCCAACCGATCGATTTGTTTCCACGCACGGCGCAGATCGAGTGCGTGAGCATCTGGACTACCCAATCAGCCTGAGCGCCCCGATCGCCGTACACACGAGCAGGAACCGGTCGAAGATTTTCTGCGGCAGGACGGTGGCCAGCTTGCGTCCGCTGAAGAAGCCAATGATGACCACCGGCAACAGCGCGACCGCCAGGGTCAGCGAGGCCGCGTTGGTCAGGCCGAGGCTCGCGCTGAGCGGCACCTTGCTCAGGTTGAGGACGAAGAAGAGAAACGACGACGTGCCGATCAGGTTCCACTTCGGCAGGCCGACGGACACGAAGTAGAGCGTCGAAACCGGGCCGGCAGCGTTGGCCAGCATGGTCGCAATGCCAGCCAGCACGCCCATGGCAATGCCGAAGCCGTGCGACTCGAAAAAGTGGTCGAGCTTATCGCCGTAAGCGCCGCGCACCAGTTGCAGCGCGAGCAACGCCAAGATGAGCCAGCCGATGATCCGCCCGTAAACCGCCGGGGGAATACCGAGGCTCACGCCGCCGATGGTGATCGGTCCCATGAGCAAATAGCCGATAATGATGCCGATGAGCGCCGGTGGCAGCAGATGCCAGAAAACCTTCCACAACACCACGCGGCGATATATCAGCACCGCGCAACAATCACCGATGATCAACAGCGGCAGCACAAAGCCGGTCGACTGCCGCGGATCAAGCACGACTGCGAAAAGCAGCACCGGCAGGATGCCGAGCCCGGTGAGACCGCCCTTGTTTAGCCCGATGCCCAGCGCACCGCCGGCCACCGCCAGCCAACCCCAGGCGGAGAAGTGGAGCGAGGCGAGCGATGACATCGGAGAAAGCTAGAGCGTACCCGAAAAAAGAGCAGAAATTTCTCGCGGCGGGGTTGTCATTTCCCCCGCCAAAACTAAAGTCGTTCGATGCCCGAGGATCTTTTCATGGCGCGGCTTTTCTGGATCGTGGGCGCCGTGCTTGCCGTGCTCGGCGCGGTATTGTGGTTCACTGTGCCCATCCGCCCGATGTTCCCGCCGTATGTGGTCACGGCGGTGGTCGCCCTCGGCTACAGCGCCTGGTGCCGTCGGCGGGCGTCACGGCGGGATGATTCCACGAAGCCATGAGCGACCTGAATAAAAAAACCGCCCTCCTCTCGACCAGCCTGCGGCTGCTCTGCACCGATTACGACGGCACGCTGGCCGAGTCCGACGGCAAGGAGATCTCGCCGCTTTTCTTCGAGCGCCTCGCCGCCTGGCGCAAGCGCGGCCCCCTTTATTGGATCATCAACACCGGCCGCACGTTCGAGAGCCTGCAGGAGGACCTGATCAAGCGCCGCGTGCCGATCTGGCCCGACTGGATCGTGGCGATGGAGCGCGAAATCTGGCTGGTGCGCGACCGCCGCGGCGTGGGCTGGTTCGAGTGGAATCGCAAGTGCGAGGTGATGCACCAGCAGCTCTGGGGCTCGGTCAAGCCGCTCTGGCGGTTGATCGAGGACTACATCGTGCGCCACACCAAGGCCACACTGGCCGAGGACGCCGGCTCGCCGCTGGGCATCATCGCCAGTTGCGAGGAGGAAGCTGACGAGATTTCCGCGTTCGTCGAGCCGCTGCTCAAGGACTGGCCGATGCTGACCGCCGTGCGCAACTCGATCTACTTTCGCTTCAGCCACAAGTCGTACAACAAGGGCGCGTGCCTCGAGGCCATCGCACACGGCATGGGCGTGTTGCCGCTGCAAATCATGGCCATCGGCGATCATCTCAACGACCTGCCCATGCTTGACCGCCGTTACGCGCATCACCTCGCCTGCCCCGCAAACGCGGTAGACTTGGTGAAGAAAAAGGTCGCCTCGCAGGGCGGACACGTCTGCACCGGCGGCGTGGCCGACGGCGTGATCGAGGCGTGGGACCGGTTTTTCCCGCAAAAGGGCATCAACCGGTTTTACGGGAGATAGCCGCGCCCGGCGGCTACTTAGCGGCAGGGTTCCGCTTCGCGTAGTGCCAATTGCGGACGTCGACCTCGAGATGGCCGATGCCGAGATACGCCTGGTCGATGCGCCCACCAATGACGATCCGCGGGCCGACTGGCAGTACGAAATCGTTCGGATCCAAGCGCACCGTGCCCGTGCCGTCGGTGAAGAAATAGTCGCCGCCGTCATCACGGCCCGTCACGCGCCCGATCAGGGTCACGTATTTGTCGTCGTTATCGAGGTTATTCCGGGTCGCGAGCACCCAGCTCACGGTCGTCAAGTGATAGGGCGGCGACGCCTGCGCGGAAAGAGCGGGGGCCACGAGCAATGCCGCGGCGAACAACAAGCGAAAGAGACTATTCTTCATCCTCGAAGCATGGGGGAAGCCGGACATTTTTCAAATGGTGAATTTGCAACGATTGGCCAGAACGCCACCTACGCGTTGTCGCCAAAAAATCAACAAAGTGAATACTTTTTATACGAATGTGTTGACTTTTTATCACTTCGTGATTAACTTCCTGTGGTTTTTGTGTATTTCTGGTCATGGATCTTGCTGACTCCTATCCCGAGGATTTTGCTGAACGGCTGCGTCTTTGGCGCGCCGGGCAGAGCTTGACGCAGGCTGAGGCGGCGCACCGGCTCGACATCAACCGCAGTTATCTCTCACAGGTAGAAGGTGGTCGTCCGCCGGGACGGGCCTTGCGCGACCGCTTTCTGCTGATGCAAAAATCGGGCCCGGCCAGGTTGAACGACCCGACGGGCCGGCCTTACGGCCTGCGCAACTTGCCGATTCTTTCCTGGGCCCGGGCTGGACAAGCGACTGACTTTGAACAAATCCCGAGCGACTGGGACGAGACTGTGCCGAGCGACGTAACCGACGAACAAGCTTTCGGCGTGCGGCTGCGCGGCGACTCAATGGAACCAAAATTCTCCGACGGTGACATTGTCATCCTCCTGCCCAATACACCCGCGATTAACGGCGACATCGTCGTGGCCAACATCAAGGACCAAGGCGCGGTCTGCAAGATCATGCATGTGCAACTCGACAAGCACCTCGTCACGCTTTCCAGCTACAACCCTGCCTACCCGCCGATGGAATATCACCGCGACGATTTCCACTGGATCTTCCCCGCCGCGACAGTGATCAAGCAGTTGCAGCAGCGATGAACGAATTCAGGCCTTTCGCTGATTCAGCACCTTAAGCGCCTTTGGCACGCTGGAAGGCTTGAAGATCAGCAACCCGGCCTTGGCCGAGGGCGGTGTGGCGCAGTAGAGGTACTCGATGTTCACCTTGGCCGCGCCCAGCTTATGCGCCATCTCCGCGATCGTGCCCGGCTTGTTCGGGCCGTCGATCATGATGACGTCGGTCTCCTGCACCAGCGTGCCGAAGTCCTCGAGCAGGTCAAGCGCGCGGCGAGGCTGGTCGACGATGAGCCGGATCAGGCTGTAGTCGCGGTTGTCCGACGTCGTGATGGCGAAGATGTTGATCTTCTCCTTCTTCAAAAGATCGCAGACATTGCCCAATACACCCGGCTTGTTGGCGACGAAGATGGAGAGCTGATGCGCGACCTCGGCGCTCATGCCTTGGCGGAGTCTCCGTTAGTGGAGGGTGGCGCCAGCACGCCGTCGCCAGCCGAAGCCGGGGTGGGGGTTGCGTGCGAGGCCGCAGCCGCTTGCGCGCCAGCCGACGTCTGCACGGTGGGGTGCGGGCAAACCTTCCAGAACAGCGGCTCGAACTTGGACCAGTCGCCGAGAATTTCCTTGGCGCGCGCGCTTTCAGTCAGTTCGAGATGCTTGTAGATGGTTTCCTTCAGCGACTTCGCCTCGAACGGATCGGAGAGCCGCTCGAGGCCGACCATCGCCTTGTTGAAGCGCTGCTCGAACGTGCCTTCCTGGTCGAGCACGTAAGCGACGCCGCCCGACATACCCGCCGCGAAGTTCTTGCCGGTCACGCCCAGCACGACGATGCGGCCGTTGGTCATATACTCGCAGCCGTGATCGCCGATGCCCTCGACGACTGCCGTCGCGCCGGAGTTGCGCACCGCGAAACGCTCGCCCGCGCGGCCACGGATGTAGAGCGAGCCTCCGGTCGCACCGTAGAGCACCGTGTTGCCGCAGATGGAATTCTTCGCCGGGTCGAACTTCGACACGGGCGACGGGACGACGATGATTTCGCCACCGCTCATGCCCTTGCCGACATAGTCGTTGCTCTCGCCCGTGAGCGTGATGCGCACGCCCTTCACGAGAAACCCGCCAAGGCTCTGGCCCGCGCTGCCGGAGAGCGCGAGGCTCAGCGTACCGTCGGGCAACCCCTCGTCGCCGTAGCGATAGGCAATTTCGCCCGAGAGCTGCGTGCCGATGGAGCGGAACGTATTCTTGACCTTGTACTTCAGGTTCAGCTTGGTCTTGTTCTGCAGGCAGCTCTTGGCGTCCTGGAGAATCGTCTCGTCCAGCGTCCGGTCCTCGAGCTTGTCGTTGCGTTCCCACGTATGGAAGCGGGGCGAGCCGTCGTCAACCTTCGGCATCGCCAGCACGCGCGACAGGTCAACCAAGTTGGCCTTCTCGTGGTTCGGCACCTGGCGCTGCTCGAGGAAATCGGTGCGCCCGATGACCTCGTTGAGCGTGCGCGCGCCGATGCTGGCGAGATGGCGCCGCACTTCCTCGGCCACGCCGTTGAAGAAAAGCACCACATTGTCTGGCGTGCCCTTGTACTTCGCGCGGAACTTTTCGTCCTGCGTGGTGACGCCAACCGGGCAGGTATTGAGATGGCATTTGCGCACGTAGACACAGCCGGTGGCGATCAACGCCGCCGTACCGAAGTTGAATTCCTCCGCGCCGAGCATCGCCGCGATCAGGATGTCCATGCCGGTCTTCATGCCGCCGTCGGTGCGGAGCGTAACGCGGTTGCGCAGGCCGTTGAGCAGAAGCACCTGGTGCGCCTCGGCGAGGCCGAGTTCCCACGGACCACCCGCGTTCTTGACCGACGAGAGCGGCGATGCACCCGTGCCGCCGTCGTGACCGGAGATCAGCACAATATCGGCATAGGCCTTGGCCACACCCGCGGCCACCGTGCCGACACCAGCGCCGGCGACGAGCTTGACGCAGACCTTCGCGCGAGGATTGACCTGCTTGAGGTCATAGATGAGCTGCGCGAGATCCTCGATCGAGTAAATATCGTGGTGCGGCGGCGGCGAAATGAGCATGACGCCCGGCGTGCTGCGCCGCAGCTTCGCGATCATCACCGAAACCTTGTGGCCGGGAATCTGGCCGCCTTCGCCGGGCTTGGAGCCCTGCGCCATCTTGATTTCGATTTCCGTGGCGCTGGCGAGGTATTCCGCCGAGACGCCAAAGCGGCCCGACGCGACCTGCTTGATGCGCGAGTTCTTCGAGTCGCCGTTTTCCATCGGCGTGAAGCGCACGCGGTCTTCGCCGCCTTCACCGGAATTCGACTTGCCGCCGATGCGGTTCATGGCGATGGCCAGCGTTTCGTGGGCCTCGGGAGAAAGCGCGCCGAGCGACATGGCCGCCGTGGTGAAGCGGCGCCGGATTTCCTCGATGGGCTCGACTTCCTCCAGCGGAATCGGCGTACCCTTCTTCAACTGCAGGCACTGGCGGAGGGCAACCGGCGCGGATTCCTCGACCGCAGCCGTGTACTTCTCGTAGTCCTCCCACTTGTTGGCCTTGTCCATGCCCTTGATGCCGACAAAAGTGTGGAAACTCTGCAGCACGCTGGGCGTCCAGGCGTGCGTTTCACCGTCACGGCGGAAGCGATAGATGCCCTCGTCGGCGAGCTTTGCCTCGGGCGCAAAAGCCCGCGTGTGACGCGCGAGCGTTTCCTTCGCGATGTCCGCGAAATTCAGACCCTGGACCTGCGAAACCGTGCCCGTGAACGCATAGTTGATGACATCCGGATGCAGGCCGATGGCGCTAAACACCTGCGCGCCACTGTAGCTGGCCAGCGTCGAGATACCCATCTTCGACATGATCTTGAGAAGGCCCTTCTCCAGCGCGTAGCGGTAATTCTTCGCGGCGGTCGGGCCATCGAGCACCTTGTCGCCGGACTTCAACTCGCCCTTCTGGACGTAGCTGTCGAGCGTGGCGAGCGCGGCGTAAGGATTCACCGCAGAGGCCCCGTAGCCGAGGAGACAGGCGAACTGATGCACGTCGCGGCACTCGGCCGTCTCGCAAATCAGGCTCGCCTTCGAACGCTTGTCGGCGCGGATGAGGTGATGATGCACCGCGCCGGTAGCCATCAGCATCGGGATCGGCGCATGTTGTGCATCGATGTCCCAATCGCTGAGCACGATCAGCGTTGCGCCTTCGTCGACGGCCTTCTCGGCCTCGGCGCAGATGCGGTCGAGGCTCTTCTTGAGGCCGTCGGGTCCTTCGCTGACCGGGAAGCGGCAGCTGACAGTGACCGAGCGAAACGCGCCATCCTTGAGAGCAAGGATCTGCTGAATTTCGGGATTGGTCAGGATCGGCGATTGCAGGCGCAGCAAACGTGCGTGCTCCGGCGTCTCCTCGAGCCAGTTCAGGTGCTGGCCGGCGAGGACCTCGACCGACATGACGAGGCGCTCGCGGATCGGGTCGATCGGCGGATTGGTCACCTGCGCGAAGAGCTGCTTGAAGTAAGTATATAAGAGGCGCGGCTTGCGCGAGAGCACCGCCAGTGGAGCATCGTCGCCCATCGAGCCAATCGCTTCCTCGCCCGTCTCGCCCATGATCTTGAGGATCGACGGCGTGGTGGTGAGTTCTTCCTCGGTGTAAGCGGCGGCCAACTGCTGCTGCAAAAGCGTCGCGCCCGGCGAGGGCTGGGAATCAAGCGAGGGCGTGCTGATGATGTCCTTGATGTTGTCGCGCAGCCACTGGCCGTACGGCTTCTTCTTCGCGTACGTGCTCTTGATGTCGTCGTTGCGCAACAGGACGCCTTTCACCGTGTCGACCGCGATCATCTCGCCGGGCCCAAGCCGGCCCTTCTCGATCACCTTCGCGTCATCGATGGTGAGCAGTCCAACCTCGGAGCCGAGCGTGAGCAGGCCGTCGTCGGAAATCTTGTAGCGCGCGGGCCGCAGGCCGTTGCGGTCGAGGCACGCGCCGATGGTACGACCGTCGCTGAAAACCAGCGCGGCGGGGCCGTCCCACGGCTCGTTGAGGCACTGGTGATACTCGTAAAATTCCTTCACGTCGGACGGCGTGGACGAATCTCCCTGCCACGCGGCGGGCACGAGCATCAGCATCGAGTGGAGGATGTCGCGGCCGCCCATGACGGCGACCTCGAGCGCGTTATCCAGGCTGGAGGAATCGCTGCCGCCGGGCTGGATGATCGGGCGCAGCTTCTTGATCGCGTCGCCGAAGTAGGCGCTCTTGAGCTCCGGCTCGCGCGCCTTGGTCCACATGCGGTTGCCCATGACCGTGTTGATCTCGCCGTTGTGCGCGAGCATGCGACACGCCTGCGAGAGCGGCCAGGTCGGGAACGTGTTCGTCGAGTAGCGCTGGTGGAAAATCGCCAGCGCGGTGGTGTAATTCGGGTCGCGCAGGTCGAGGTAGAAACGCTCGAGCGTAGGCGCGGCGAGCAGGCCCTTATAAACAATGGTGCGGCTCGAGAAGCTCGGGATGTAGAAATCCTTGATCCCCTGGCTCTCGGCCATGTCCTCGATCTGGTTGCGGCAAAGGAAAAGCTTCCGCTCGAACTCGTCGTCGCTCATCGAGGTCGGGTCGGGCCGGCCGATGAGGATTTGCTCGATGTCGGGACACGTGCGCAACGCCTTCTCGCCGAGCACCTGGCGGTTCACCGGCACAACGCGCCAGCCGAAGATGAAGAGCTTCGCCTCGTTGAGTACAGTCTCGGTGATGTGCCGGCAGCGCGCCTGCGTGTAGGGATCATTCGGCAGGAACATCATGCCGACGCCGAGGTCGGAATCCTGAAAAAGCTTGTAGCCCATCTTCTCGACTTCGGGCCGGAAGAGCTTGTAGGGAATCTGCGTGAGCACGCCCGCGCCGTCGCCAGTCTTGGCGTCGGCGTCCATCGCGCCGCGGTGAATGAGATTGCAGACGCAAGTCAGCGCCTTCTTCAGAATGGAGTTGGAACGCGCGCCTTTGATGCTCGCCACCAGACCGACGCCGCAGGCGTCATGTTCAAACGAAGGGTCATAGAGTCCGCGGAAGGATTCTGTACGATCTAGGATGGCTTGATTGAGAGGCATCGGGCTTAAATTTTAGAGCGAATTGAAGAAGTCACAAGGGTTTATTTCGCGGATAGACTTGATGTTAGCCAATTGTCATTTTCGTTGGTCGCGGCGGAATGAAGATCGTAGGGTGATGGCACATGAAATCCCGCCGCCTGGATGTCGAATTGGTCGAGCGCGGCCTGGCTGAATCGCGCGAGCAGGCCCAACGTTTGATCCTGGCTGGGGAGGTCTGGGTGGAAGGTCAACGGTGGGATAAGGCAAGCAAGCCCTGTGCCGCGTCGGTCAGCATCGAGGTGCGCGGAGCGGAGCGCTACGTCAGCCGCGGCGGGTTCAAGCTCGAGGGCGCGCTCAAGGGTTTCGAGCTCGACATCACCGGCTTGCGCTGCCTCGATGTCGGGGCGTCAACGGGCGGCTTCACCGACTGCCTGCTTCAGCACGGCGCACGCGAAGTTGTCGCAGTCGATGTCGGCCACGGGCAGCTTCACTGGCGTCTGCGAAACGACAAGCGCGTGCAAGTCCACGAAGGCGTCAACGCGCGCGATCTCACCGCCTATGCGAAGGAACACTTCCCCGGCGCGTTCGACCTTGCCGTCGCAGACGTCTCCTTCATTTCGCTGCGGCTGGTCTTGCCACCGGCGTTCGATCTGCTTGGCTACGGCGGCCGGGTCTGCGCGCTGATCAAGCCGCAGTTCGAGGCAGGGCGCGAGGAGGTCGGCAAGGGTGGGATCGTCCGCGATACGGCGGTGCGCGAGAAAGTCGTGCGCAACCTGGTCGCGTGGTCCGGGGATTTTCCGGTCGAGTCGAAAGGCGTGATCCCCTCGCCCATCGCCGGCCGGGACGGCAACGAGGAATTTCTATGGCTGCTGCAAAAAAAGTAACGGTGGGCGTGGTCGTGAACGGCTCCAAGCCGGGCGCGAGGGACGTGATCTACCAGGTGGCCGAGTTCGCGGAGAGTCATCCCAACCTGAAGCTGCTTTTTGAAAAGCGCACGGGCCGGCTGATCAACCGCCCGGGCCTGACGGAAATCGCGCTTGCGAAACGCGCCGACGTCCTCCTCATCGCGGGCGGCGACGGCTCATTGCTCGACGTGGTCAACACGGTCTATCCGTCGCAAACGCCGATCCTCGGTGTGAACATCGGCAGCCTCGGCTTCCTCACCGCCGTCGCCGCCTCGGAAGTCGAGAAAGTACTCCCCTATCTCGCAACCATGGATTTGCTGCTCAGCCCGCGCCTTGTGCTCGAGGCCGTCATCCATCGTCCCAGCGGGCGGAAGCACGTCGTGCCCTGCAATCTCAACGACATCGTGATCACGCGCATGGCCGCCTCGCGGCTCGCGCGCATCCGCGTTGAGGTCGGCGATGCCTTGGTCACCGAATACGTCTGCGATGGCTTGATCATCTCCACGCCAACCGGCTCGACCGCCTACAACCTTGCCTCCAATGGCCCCATCTTAAGCCCGACCGCCGACGCCATCGTGCTCACGCCGATCTGCCCGCACACCCTGACCAACCGCGCGCTCGTCGTCGGCACGGACCAGCCCATCCGCGTGCGCATCGTCAAGCAGGCCGGGGTGCCCGCGCCCGGCGTCCAGTTCGACGGCCGGGACGGTGGCCGCCTGCACCCGCACGAGTGGCTCGAGATCACGCCCGCCAAGGCCAAGGTGCAACTCGCCTACCTGCCCCACACCGATTTCTACCGCGTCCTCCGCCAAAAGTTGAAATGGAGCGGGGCTAGCGTGTGATGGGATTGCCTACGGAGGCTAAAACATCTACTGTAGTCGCATGAGCGTCACGGAAATCGAAGCCGCCATTCGGACACTGCCGAAAGAAGATTTGGCGCAATTCAACCAATGGTACCAAGAGTTCCTTGAGGAACAATGGGACGAGCAAATCCGCAATGATGTGCAGGCGGGCAAACTCGATTTCCTTCTCGACGAAGCAAAAAAGGAACGTGAAGCCGGAACGCTGAAGCGGTTTCCGTGAACTCGTCGTGCACGACCCGTTTTTGGCAATTGCTCAACGCCCTGCCAGTCGAGGTGCAGGAACTCGCTAGAAAGAACTACGAGCTCTGGGTGGCTGACTCGCACCATCCTTCACTGCGGTTCAAGCAATTGCGGGGAAGCGTCTGGTCCGTTCGTATAGGAGCGCACTATCGCGCGCTCGCCGAAGTCGATGGCAACGAGGTCTCTTGGCTTTGGATCGGCCATCACGCCGAATACGATCGTCTCATCCGCTAACCTCTCCGCCTTCCGGAGTCTTTTCCACGTCGGTTTCGCCTCGCTTCGTCTGTCCGCGAGCAAGGACCAGCAACTGCCACCACCAGCCGTACCTCCAGCCGAGCAGGCCGAGCCCCACAAGGCCGAACACAACCTGCGTCGCGCAGGCCGCGACGAACGGCGGCAGCTTGTTGTTGTTGCCCAAACCCAGCACCAGGTTCGAAATCACCATGTAGAAGAACAGCACCAGGATCGTCTTGAAGACGCCCGCGGCAGCATCGCGGCGATCGATGCGCGCGCCCTGCAGCAAGCCGTAGAGCATCAGCACGAGAACGCTCGTCGGATAGAACAGCCGGTACCACCACTCGGTCCGGAACTTCGCCATGTTCTCCTGCGTCGCCGTGCTCGTCGCGATGTACTGCGAAAGCTGCGTCACCGTGAGATGCCCCGGCTCCGAAACCACCAGCGAGATCTGCTTCGGCGGCGTGGTCAGGTCGGTGTCGAGCTGCTCGTAATTCGTGCGCTTTTCCAGTCCGCCCTCCGGGTTGTACTGGATGAGCAGCACGCCGGTCAGCCGCCAGAAACCGCCCGGGGTAAACTCGCCCTTCTGCGCGAAGTATTGCCGCAGGTCGTTGCCTTGGGCGTTGTACTCGCGGATGGTGACGCCGGCGCCGGTATTCTGGTTGGTGTCGAGATCCTGGAAAAACCAGACGCGCCGGTCGGTGCGGTCCTTGTAGGGCAGATTCTTGAAGACGTTGCTATGGGCGATTTGCCCCTTCGCCTGGTCCAGCAACCGGTCACGTGTGACCAGCGACATCGGCGCGGGCCAGTTCAAGTCGAACAGCAGGACAAAGGTCCAGATCACGCCGAAGATCATGAAGGGTGAAAAAAGCCAGAACGGGGCCATGCCTCCCGCTTGGAAAGCCACCAGCTCGCTGCGCCGGTTCAGCGCCAGCAGCGTCCACATCGTGGAAATGAGGATCGCCGACGGCAGCACCAGCACGAGCATGTCCGGGACCAAGAGGAAGTAGTAGCGGAGGATGGCCCAAAGAACCGTGCCGAAGCCGCCCTTGTGCTCGAGGAAGTCCTCCAGGTTTCCATAAACGTCGACCATGACCCAGAGCAGGGTGCAGGCCGCGAGGCAGACGGCGAAAGGCGCGAACACCCGGACGAACAGGTAGCGGAAATAGATCTTGATGAAAGGCACCGACTCTATACCTAGTCGCGAACCGGCCCTTAGTCGAGCCCCCTAACCACGCCGCTTGGGGAAACTGTTGAATCCGCCTTCTGCTGCTGCTAACTTCAACACTTCATGTTTCTCAAGCGCTTCATCGTCCTGGCCGTCGGCGTCCTGCTCGCGATCGGCACCTTCGTCATTTACTTCGAGTATTCCCGCTCCCAGATGGAAGAGCGGTTCCGCGCCGAGCGGGAAAAATTCCATGTCAATGGCCCGCTGCAACTGACCTCCGCCAATATTCCCTCCGAGGCGCCCGCCCCCGCGCCGAATTCCACCGGCGCTTCGGACACCAACACACTCATCGGCCCGGTTCCACCGCCTGCCTCCGCGACCCCGGACAACTCGTCCACCAATGCTCCGGCCACATCGTCGGATTCCAACGCGACGCCGAATCCCGCCCCGGCTGATTCCAATGCGGCCCCGGCCACGCCGTCCGCGCCGTCGACCGTGATCTTCCCGCGCCAGTCCGCCAGCGTCTTCCAGCTCGCCTCCTATCATCCCGAGCTCGCGCCGTTCCCCTCGGCTGTCGTCATCGGTCAGGCCAGCGCCACGCCGCTTGCTCCGACCGCGCCCGAGCAAGCCGCGCAGCCTCCCGTCCAGGGTGAAGCCAGCGTCATTGTGCTGCTCTATCACCAGATCGCGCCGACCGGCACGAAGCTCTCGCCCAAGCTCCAGTGGACCATGCAGGCGGATGTGTTCGAGTCGGAAATGAAGTACATCCACGACAACGGCTATCACGTCGTACCGATGTCCGACGTCATCGCCTTCATCCACCACCAGAAGTCGCTGCCCGCCGGCTCCGTCTGCATCACTTTTGACGACGGCTACAAGAGCCCGCTCGTCTTCGCCAAGCCGATCCTCGACAAATACGGTTATCCCTGGACCTTCTTTATCTACCCGCAGTTCATCAACGACACCCCCAGCAGCAGTTACAAGGGCGCCGCAAGCTGGCCTGAGCTGGTCCAGTTGCAAAAGGAGGGCGTCGACATCGAGTGCCACTCGATGACCCACCCGATCCTTACCAAGAAGGGCAGCAAGTCGCCCGAGCAATACGCCGCGTGGCTGGAAAACGAAACCGCCGGCGCCAAGAGAATCCTCGAGCAGCACATGGGCAAGCAAATCACCTGCTTCGCCTATCCCTACGGCGAATGGAACAAACAGGTGCAGGCCGCCGTCCAGGCCGCCGGCTTCACGGCCATCTTCACCGTCGCCGACAACCCGGTCCATTCCACCACCAACCCCTACAGCATCGGCCGCTACACCATCACGCAAAACGTGGAGAAGAACTTCGCCGGCTACCTGCACCAGAGCGCGCTCAGCCTCAGCCAGGCCGATCCCGAGCCCGGCGCGACCATCAGCAACCCGCAGCCGGTCATCACCGCTGTTCTCACCGATCTGAGCGCGGACAAGCTCGATCCCGCCTCGCTCGAGACCCAGGTGCGCGACATGGGCGTGGTGAAGCACGACTTCGATCCCGGCACCAACACGCTCCGCATTTACCTCCCGCGCCCGCTCATCCAGCACGAGGAATTCGTCAACATCCGCGTCCGCGACGCCAAGACCGGCCAGATCATGGTCGCCAACTGGAGCTTCAACTACGAGCCCGGCGCCGGTGCCGTCGTCCACGCGCCAATTCCCACCGTCGCCCCGGCTCCAGCACCCGCGCCTGTCAGCACGAACGCCGCCCCAGCCGTCAGCTCCGGCGCCTCCTCCTCCGCCCAGCCCAAGACGGATTAACCCGCAAACTTGACCCGGCGGCGCTTCCTGCGTCCCGGCTGCTCGGGAATTTCCTCCCGCTCCTTCTCCACTTTCGGCACGTGGGTAAAGGCAATGCGCGTCGGCGCAGCATCGAGGGCCGCCTGCGCCCCGCCGAAGTAAACGCTGTTGCGCCCGTAGCGGCCATTGAGCCGGTCGACCGCCTCATCCAGCGCCACGCGCGAGGCGATCACCTGCGAAAAAGGGAGCGTCACGTTGTGCGCCGCCGTAAGGTGAAACAGCGTCACCCCCACCCAGAGCGGCGGCGGCAACTCTGGACGGCGCCGCCACACCAGCCCGAAGGCGCGGATCAAATCGAGCGTGTCCTGCGTTTCCAGGAACCGGATTTCATCGCTCCAGGTCGTGCGGTCGACCAGCTTCAGGCTCACTCCCAATGCCGCCGCCATATAGCCGAGGCTCCGTAATCGCGCCGCGGCTTTTTGCAACAGGCGCTGCAGCACCGCCTCCGCCAGCGGCAGCGTGCGGTACTTCGGCTCCAGCACGTGCGAGTGCCCCACCGTGCACCGCTGCGTGGGCGGCCGGTCCACCACCTCCCCGCGCAGCAACGCGTACATCCGCTCGCCCTCGATCCCGTGCCACGCCGCCCGCAGCAGCGCCTTCGGCGCGCGGCAGAGCTGCTCGACCGTGCGAATGCCGCAGGCGTGCAGCCGCTTCTCGCGGGAATCGGCAATGCCGCAAAAATCGGTGAGCTTCAGCGAAAACAAAATCTCCGGCAGATCGCCCTCATCAATCACGACAAGGCCATCCGGTTTTTGCATGTCGGAAGCCGTCTTCGCCAAATACCCGTTCGGCGCGATGCCGATCGAGCACCGCACGAAAATTCCCACCGTATTC
>Ga0302319_10014366_pt1 | contig 14776 bp, 15 predicted proteins | sample Bog_T0_2_FD_203319 | JGI IMG/M metagenome (GOLD analysis project Ga0302319, IMG submission 203319) | Peat permafrost microbial communities from Stordalen Mire near Abisko, Sweden - Bog_T0_2 | ecosystem: Environmental > Terrestrial > Soil > Wetlands > Peat | place: Sweden: Abisko, Stordalen Mire... | reverse complement strand
GGAATGTTGTTGTCCAAAACATCTTTGATGCACGCCTGCATGTTGTCCAACTGGCGCAAGCCGAGCATGGTTTCGGCATCCTCGGCACGGTTCTGTGCCATGTGTCCCGACTCTAAATAGTCGGCAGGCCCGTTCGGAACCAGGCGCACAATTTCGAGATTGGCACGGCGCAAGAAACGTTGCGTGTGACCGACGATTTTGCGACGCAGTGGAACTGTGGGAACGAAACGATGACGTTCTAGCGGCTTGGCGACCAGTGCGCGAGTGAGCGCTTTTTTCATCAAGTCCAGATAAAGCTCGGCGGCAGTGTTCGGTGATGGTTCGGTGTTGAGTTGAGCACAGATCGGCAGCAGGCGCGAGGTATTATCGCTGTGCGATGCGGATGACAATTGATCCTTTGACTCAATCGCTGCGGCGGAACTGGGCATTGCTAGAGGATAAGCTTGTTGTGCCGGCGACGCAAGTATTTTCTTCGCGGAATGGTTTCTGCCCATTTTAGTAAGTGGGCATGCAGCGGTCTATGAAGGCGCTTAGCCAGCGATTTTTGGCGTGGCTGGACGGCAGGTGAGTTGGTTCTCTCCAGCGAAGGAAGAAATTCGCAGGGTAGGTGATTTTTGTCTTCGATTCTGGCTAAGATCTTTCTTATGGGTTCGCGATAGGGGGTATGCTGGTAAATGAACTAGACCAAAGATGGAGATACCCTGGCCGGAAAGTCTGGTAGACTTAAGGTGTCTTTGCGTGCATCCGTATTAACCATCGAGTGCCATCTGGCCGCTGATCTCTCCTTCTTGTTTAAGTTGGTCTCAGAACTGTCGTCTGACAAAGATAATTTCAATCAAAGGAACCAAAACTGTGACCAACATATTTGTCGGAAACCTCAGTTATCAAACTACGCAGGATGACCTGCATGCCGCATTCGCGCAATACGGCGGTGTGGAGCGCGTAAATATCGTTACGGATCGGGACACGGGGCAGCCTCGTGGTTTCGCATTCGTGGAAATGTCCGATTCGCAAGCTGCGCAGGCAGCCATTACTCATTTGAACGGCTCTGAACTCAATGGCCGTGCCCTCAACGTCAACGAAGCGCGGCCGAAGCCGGCTGGCGGCGGCGGTGGCGGTTATGGTGGTGGACGCCGCGAAGGCGGTGGTGGGGGTGGCGGCAATCGTGGCGGCGGCGGCGGTGGACGGGGACAGCGCTGGTAAATTTGCCGATTCTGCGGCTGAATAAGTCGCACAAAACGTCTTAAGCGGACCGTCTGCCCGGATTTTTACCAGTCCGGGGGACGGTTTTGCATTTTAAAAGGAGCTAGGATTATGCCGGGTCGCGGACCACAAACGTTTAAGAAGCGTCAAAAAGAGCAGCAACGGAAAGAGAAGCAGGAAGAGAAAATGGCGAAACGGCTGGCGCGTAAACAGGGCATGCCTGCCGAAGCTGGAATCTCGGACGAGGACCACACAGAAATGGACGATGATTCCACAACGGGCGAGGATGGGGAGAAGTCCGACGCGACGGGCGGGTTCGCCGCCTAGTACCTTTGGTTACCTAGTATTTGACAAATAGGCTCTGTTCAGTTTATTGTTGAGATGCTCGAACATTCCTCAGGTCATTTGAATTCGCTTGGTACGGCGTGCCTTTCATGGTAAGCAGTTCTCGATTTCCTCAATTGATTTGCAAGGTGTCAGTAGCAGAAAGAGAGAACTTGTGAAAGAAACTGGAACTGTGAAGTGGTTTAACGCTGCCAAAGGCTTTGGATTCATTGCCCGCGAAAATGGAGAAGACGTATTCGTCCATTTTTCGGCGATTGAATCTTCGGGCTACCGTAGCTTGGACGAGGGTGCGCGTGTTTCCTTTGTTGTGAAAAATGGCCCCAAGGGTCTGCAGGCAGAGCAAGTCGCGCTCGCGTAGTCCAACTTCCTAATACCAAGGATTTAGATTCAAGCCGAAGGTCTGTCTGTTGGAAATCCGGCAGGAACCTTCGGCGAGAATCAATTTTAGTACTAGTTGGCCGATCCTAGTTCAGCACGAATCGCATCGGCAATCCTGCCCGTCCATTCGTCCACTTCCTCATTCGTCTTGGCTTCGATCATGACGCGAGCTAAGGGCTCTGTCCCTGAGAAGCGGACAACCACTCGCCCGCTGCCCGCAAACGCTTTTTCCGCTGCGGCAATTTCCTTCTGAACCTCCAAAAGATCGCTCAAGGGCCGCTTGCTCTTAACGCGTACGTTGACCAGCTTTTGGGGGAAGGTCTTGATCTCGTCGATCAGGTCATCCAGGGTCTTGCCGGACTTTTCAATGATCTCCAGAACGCGCAGGGCCGTGAGTAAGCCATCGCCAGTTGTAGCCTGTTTCAAGAAAATAACGTGGCCGGATTGTTCGCCGCCAATCGCGGCGCCGCGCTTGAGCATTTCCTCCAGAACGTACTTGTCGCCCACCGGGGTGCGCAGCATTTCGATGCCATGCGCGCCGAGAGCCTTTTCCAAGCCCAGGTTGGACATCACAGTTGCGACGACAACGTCGCCAGGTAGCTGTCCCGCCTGCTTCAGGCTGACACCAGCCAGAAAGAGCACGGCATCCCCATCTACGATCTTTCCTGAGCCAGAGACGAAGAGCGCACGGTCGGCGTCACCATCGAAGGCGATGCCGAGATCGGCCTTGATTTCCAAGACGCGTGCGCGGAGGTTCTCCAGATGCAGCGAACCGCAATCGAGGTTGATGTTGCGGCCGTTGGGCTTGTGCCCGATCCAATCTACCTTGACGCCAAGCCGTTCGAAAACGTGCGGAGCCACTTCGGTGGCGGCGCCGTTAGCGCAATCGGCCACGAACTTCATATTGAATTTTGTGGAGACAGTGGAGACCAGATAATCGGTATAGAGATTGTCGAGGGACGGATCGATGCTGAGCGTGTGGGGCTCGGCAAGCTGACCGGACGCCAACCACTGCGTCATGAGCCCTTCCAGATGCAGCTCTACGTCGTCGGGCAGTTTATAACCGGAGTGGCTGATAGCTTTCAGGCCATTATCCTGATAAGGATTGTGGCTGGCGGAAATCATAACGCCGGCGACAAACGGGCCAGTGCGGGTGAGATAAGCCACGCCGGGTGTGGTGATGACGCCTGCAAAGCGCGCTTTCACGCCAGCGCGAGCCAGGCCGCCGGCCACCTGTTCGGCGAGCCAGGGACCGCTTTCACGGGTGTCCATGCCAATGACAACCTCTGCCGTCCCACTGGGCACGTCTTTAGGATGTACGTCTTGCGCCCAAGTCCCGAGCGCAAAGCCGAGAGCGTGGGCTGTGCGCGCGTCCATGGGTGGCTCTCCCGCTACGCCGCGGATGCCGTCTGTTCCGAATAACTGTCTGGACAAGAGAAGAAACTCCCGTAACTGTAAATTAGGCCTAACCTCCATTGTGATACGGAGGGTTATTTTGTCTCTACCTGAAGTGCCGGCGCGCCAAACCTTTCCCATTATTCCTATCGGGAAAAAAAGGCGCGGGATTAGAATCATTAATGGGTTAGTGAAGACGGCATGAACATTTCGGTGAAGAGCGAATACGCGCTAAAAGCGATATTCGATTTGGTCGCGCAGTCTTTAGCGGCGCCACAGGGTTCGACTATGGCTCCCGTGAAGATTGCCGATATTGCCAAACGCCAGAAGATTCCGCAGAAGTTCCTGGAATTAATTCTGGCGGGATTGAAGCAGAACGGTTTCGTCGATTCCCGGCGTGGCGCCGAAGGCGGCTATTTGCTAGCGAAGCAGCCGGATACTCTTATGGTGGGCGAAGTGCTGCGGGCTGTTGAGAGCACACGCAACGGCGGCAAGCGCAGTAAAGAAGATCCGTTCGGGCCTATTTGGCAAAGAGTGGATGCCGCGGTTTCGAGCGTTTTAGATGAAACCAGTTTTGGTGAGCTGGCCCGTACTTGGAAAGCGAAACACGCGAAGTATATTCCCAACTGGGAAATTTAGGAGCCTTTTGTGATTTTTCAAGATAATTCGCTCAGCATCGGGCGCACACCGCTGGTGAAATTGAATCGCGTAACGGATGGAGCGCAAGCGACGGTTCTGGCGAAGATAGAAGGACGGAACCCGGCATACTCGGTGAAGTGCCGAATTGGCGCGTCCATGATTTGGGATGCCGAGGAGCGCGGTGTCTTGCGTCCGGGCAAGGAAATTGTTGAGCCCACGAGCGGCAACACGGGCATCGCACTCGCTTTTGTAGCCGCGGCGCGCGGTTATCCCATCACCTTAACGATGCCTGAGACTATGTCTCTGGAGCGTCGTAAGGTGCTCAAGATTTTCGGCGCTAACTTAATTCTGACCGAAGGCAGCAAAGGCATGAAGGGCGCCATTGCCAAGGCGGAAGAGATTCACGCGTCAGACCCGGATCATTACTTCTTGCCGCAGCAGTTTGATAATCCCGCGAACCCGCGTATCCACTTAGAAACTACCGGGCCGGAGATCTGGCAGGATACGGGCGGCGCGGTGGACGTGTTTGTCGCGGGCGTGGGCACAGGCGGAACCATTACCGGCGTCTCGCGCTACATCAAGGGGATTAAGAAGCATCCGCTGCTGTCAGTCGCCGTCGAGCCCACCTCGAGCCCGGTGATTACGCAGACGCTGGAACGCTTGGAAGTGAAGCCGGGCCCGCATAAAATTCAGGGCATCGGCGCTGGCTTCATTCCGAAGAATTTGGATTTATCGCAAGTTGATCGTGTTGAGCAAGTCACTAACGAGGAGTCTGTCGAGATGGCGCGGCGTATGGCACGCGAGGAAGGTATCCTTTGCGGCATTTCCTGCGGCGCGGCCACAGCGGCGGCGGTGAGAATTGCGAAAGAGCCAGCCATGGCGGGCAAGACGATCGTGGTGATTTTACCGGATGGCGGCGAACGTTACCTAAGCTCTGCGTTGTTTGAAGGAATGTTCGATTAATTCACGGCTAGAAAATATACTTGACGTGTAACCCCTGGGGGTGGTCGCGTCGTTCTACTGTTATCCCCGTAACAGACGGGCGCTCTTCCCCAAACCCGAAACCCCGAGCGCCCGTCACCCCTACAAGTTTCTATTAGTAAATTGTGCGCTTCTGCGTAGTTTCTTTATTGCTGAGTAAGAAGCGCGCCTCCATCTCTGCTCCTGACAAAATCTGTTCGAAATATTCTGCTACCGCTGGCCCATGCTTGAAGCCATGACCAGAGCCGCCGCCAACCAGCCAAATGTTCTCGTGCGCGGGATGCCGGTCAATGATGAAATCGCCGTTTGAGGTGTTCTCGTATTGGCAGACGCGCGCATCCACAACGGGCGCATTGGCCAGGGCGGGGAAGCGCTCCGCTAAATAAGCACGCATTATCTGAACGTTCTCCGCAGAGACCAGTCGGACGGCCGTATCGGGATCGATCGGCGGACCGTGTTTATCAATCGCCATCTTGAAGCCGCGCGCTTCCAGATCCGGAAAGCCATACATGGCAGGATCTCTGTTGAAGTCGAGCCAGATGGGAAGCTGCGGCGGTTGAAAACGTACGTCGCCGGGTGGTGTGCCGAAGAATAGAATTTCTTGGCGGGTGACGAAAAGGCGCGTACCTAAAATATCTGGAAACAGTTTGCCCAGCCAAGGGCCACACGCATAGATGGTGACTCCGGCCGCTTGGTAGTCAATAGGCAGAGCGGCCTGCCGAAACGTGCCGCCGATGCGAATGAACTCTTCCACCACCGCTTGTACCGCTTGCCGCGCCATAAGTGCGCCGGCGTTTGGTTCGTATAGTGCGCCCATCGACTCAGGTGCCTTGATTTGCGGATAGCGCTGACGTAATTCCGCTGGTGATAAATCTTCGAACTCAACTTTCGCGTTGGTCAGGGCGACGCGGCTCGCATCTGCATGGGCATCGTTTGGTTCCGCGAGCCAAAGCACGCCGGTGGACTGAAACAACTGCGGCCGGTTAATCAGGCCGAAGAAATCGTTCCAGAGTGTGAGTGAGCGTTGGGCCATGTGCGTATAGATTTCGTCCGCGCCATAAGCGCAGCGGATGATGCGCGATTCACCGCCGGAACTGGCCCGCGAATGGGCCGCGCCGTAAGGATCGACGAGTGTTACTTTATGGCCCCTGCGTTGCAGGGTGTAAGCGATCCACGAACCGAACACTCCCGCACCGGCGACGATAATCTCACTCGACAACTTACTCGACAAGCAGCACCACCTTGCCCACGTTCGCGCCCGATTCCAAATGTGCGTGCGCGCGATAAGCATCGGTCAGTGGAAACGTGGCATCAATCACCGGACGAATATAATTTTTGCTCGGCAAAAGCGGCCAAATATCGCTGAACAGCGCGGCCGCCACTTTGCCCTTCGCTTCCGCCGGGCGTGCCCGCATAGTGGAACCCATCACACGCAGACGCTTCAACAGCATTTTGCCGATATCGAGCGTCGCCGTACGGCCGCCTTGCGTGGCCACAATCACCAAGCGGCCTTCCACCGCGAGCGCATCCAGATTCCGCTCTAAATAAGAGCCGCCCACCATATCAAGGATGAGTGAAACGCCCTGACCCTGCGTGAACTTTTGTACTTCGGCGACGAAGTCTTGCTCTTTGTAGTTGATGGCATGCTCGGCGCCAATCTGCAGGCAGGCGACACACTTATCGGCGCTGCCGGCGGTCACCAGCGGATGCGCACCTTTGGCGAGTGCCAGCATGATGGCCATGACGCCAATGCCGCTCGATCCGCCGTGGATGAGAATGCTCTCGCCCGACTGCAAGCCGCCGCGTGTCACTACGTTGTCGTACACCGTAAATAAATTCTCGGGCAGCGTGGCGGCTTCGACGAAACTCCAGCCTTCTGGAATTGGCAAAACTTGCACCGCTGGCACGGCGCAGTACTCAGCATAGCCGCCGCCGGTGAGAATGGCGCAAACCCGTTCGCCGCCTTGCCAGCCGCGCACTTTGGGGCCAATCGCGTGCACCGTACCGGCTACATCCAACCCGGGTATGTCGGACGCGCCCTTCGGTGGTGGATAATGGCCTTGACGCTGCAAAAGATCGGCTCGGGCCACGCCCGCGGCTGCAACGCGAATAACAATTTCGCCGTCTTGGGGTGTTGGGATCGGGCGTTGAGCAGGGCGCAAGACTTCGGGCGGCCCTGGTTTGGAGATCTCAATGGTTAGCATAGTAGTCGTGTAAGCTGCCCGGGGTATCGATAATAATTTATTTAAACCGCTACAATCTGGTGTACGTCGTCTTTCTCAATGAGTAAAACATTTCGCTTTGGTCTGGTGGCAACGCCACTGATAATTTCTCTGTTTTCGGCCACCATGATGGCACAAGGGACGCCCCCCGCGGCTCCGGCGCAAGAGCCACCGGCCCAGCAGCCCGCTTCACCGCAGCCGGGATTGCCGCAGCCTCCGCAGGGCGCAGGTATTCCGTCAACCATGACAGTGGCTCCCCCCACGCCGGTACCGCCCAAAGAGCCTTACATTCTCGAAGACGGTGGCTTTTATATTCAGCCATACTATTGGCTCGTGTCGGGCGCTCCGCGCTTACGCGGTGGACATGCAGCGACGAATATTGCAGACTTGCGGTTCAACGGGCGGCCGAAACGAGCCGAGGGCGTGGAAGTTGGTATTCCGGCAGGGCGTTCGAATACCATTCGTGTCACCCTCTTTCGCATACAAGGCAATTCGGGATTCACGCTGCCGCAAGATGCCATCGTCTATGGCGAGCAATATTATGCCGGCTATTTTTTGAACGCGACTTATAAAGTGGAATCGATCAAGGCTTCCTGGGATTATCTTTCCTACACTTGGCGGAAAGACAAAACCAACATTCACATCAAAACACTTTTTGAAGCCCAGTACATCAAATCTACCTTTAATACGGCTCCGCCCTTTGTGCCCGGAACGGCCGACGCTACCGGCGCAGGCAACCTGGCAACTGGTAGCGAATCGGTGATTCTGCCGACCTTCGGTTTGGCGGTAGGCTCGGCCTTCGGCAAATATTTTCGCTGGGACGTCCGCGCATCGGGCTTGGCCGGTCCGCCGCTTTCAGCCCACGGCAGCGTTCACAGTTCGATCATTGCTGACGTCGAAGCGAGTGTCGCGGCTCGCGTGTCAAAAGTGGATGTGATTGTGGGCGAACGCTATCTTTATTACAAGACTTCGCCGGGTGCGGCTATGTATGCGAACGAAACGCTACAAGGCGTCTATGGCGGCTTGCGCTTCGTTTGGAGAGGCGTTCAAAAGTAGGGCGGCGCACGTTCAACCTGTATGAGCGCCGTTGAGCTATCGAGTGACGCTGGGTTGGTGGCAATGGTTCTGCTGACCATCAACATTCTGGTCGGGTTGCTTCTTTCCGCTCGCTACAACCCAGTTCGCAGTTGGCCCCATCGCCGCCTGCCGATTTTCGACATACACAATTGGACCGCCTACCTGGCCCTCGCGCTGATTGTCCTGCACCCGATCATCCTGACTTTTTCGCCAACCGCCCATTTCCGTCTTCCGGATATTGTCTGGCCCATTCATTCGCCGCACCAAACGAACTTCAACATCTTGGGCGCCCTCGCTTTTTATTGCGTGCTCTTCGTTGTGGTGACGTCATACATTCGGTCCCGCCTGGGTAGCCGCCTCTGGAAAAAGCTGCATTACGTTTCCTACGCCGCGGCCGCTTTGTTCTTCGTCCACGGTGTGATGATCGATCCAGACCTGAAAGAGCGCGCACCTGATTATTTGGATGGCGAAAAGGTGTTGGTAGAGGTTTGCGCGCTGCTAATTGTGGCGGCTACCGTGTGGCGTATTCGTTATCAGCCGAAGAAAAAAGCCGTCGGCGCGAGCGTGAGCAGCGCCGATTATGAGCCGGTGTGATAAATTTTACATTCTGCTTGCTCTGGGAGAATGAATGAAGAACTATCGGATGACGTTGGCTTCACTCGTGGGACTCTGCGCTCTTCTGGGTACGGGCATGTATCTGGGGTTAGCGAAAGCGCAAGCGCCCGCTTATCACATTCCGCACGTATTGGTGGTCGCCCAAACCAACGGCTTTGAACACGACTCCGTTTCCGACGCCATGGCGGCCGTTTACAAGATGGGCCACGATTCGCACCTGTGGGAAACCACGCTGCGCACCGATACCGAGAACCTCACCAAGAAGACTGTAGACAAAGGCAATTTTAAAAACCTCAACTATTTCGACGCCATCGTCTTCGCCAGCACTACCGGCGAGCTGAGTCTGACCGACGAGCAAAAGGCCGATTTCATGTCGTTCATCAAAGAGGACGGCAAAGGCTTCGTCGGCATTCACGCCGCGCTGGATACGAATTACAAGTGGCCCGAGTACGGCGAGATGATCGGCGGCTGGTTCAACGAACATCCTTGGGGCACGTTCAACGCTCCGATTATTTTGGAAGACCCGACGTTTCCCGCCGTGAAGCATTTCCCCGCGGCCTTCACCAAGCGCGATGAAATCTATCAGCCGAAAGAATGGTCGCGCGACAAAGTGAACGTGCTGCTGCGCTTGGATGAGAGCAAGCTGGACCTGAAGAATCCGCGCGTCCACCGTGAAGATCACGATTTCGCCGTTGCCTGGGCCAAGATGCACGGCAAAGGACGTGTGTTCTATTCAACGCTGGGACATACCAAAGAAGCCTGGGACGACCCAGATATTCAGAAAATGTATTTTGAAGCCATAAAGTGGGTGCTGGGCATGACGGAAGGCCGCACTGCCGCGCATGTGAGCCATTACTAGTCTCTCTCGCGCTTTCCAAGCAACTCCGCTGCCCGTTCTCTTCCGAGGGCAAATGGTTGCAGCAGTACCGCGAACCTGCGAGATTCCGTAGGAGCCCCCCGGGGCTTTCGCTTGCTCTTGCGCCGTGTACGAACGATACGACTTGCGCGACCCTGGTGCAAGCGCCTCAAAAATGAGCTGAAGAGACCTAAAGCGGTCAAAAGTTCAAAACTTGGGAACAACCGCGCCCCGGTTGGTAGGAGACCCGAAATGAAGCGTTTGGATAGCGACTGAACTGATTGGATAGCCCAAATATAGTTTTTTTCGATTCAAAGCAACCACTTGCGAGTTGGCTATCAAATTGCGAAACGGTCACCTACGGTCCTTTCGCCAGACGAATTTCAGAACATGCATAAAAAACAGCACGTGACACCCTTAAGAATGATGTCGCAGTTTAGTGAAATGTTTATTCGATCCGTTTTGATGAGTGCTTGGCAAAACGCGATGATTACGTATTCGCTAGTGCCGCAGGAGGAGGGTTTTCGAGTACTTGCCGTCCTTGACCGGGCTGATCTACAAGACTTTGCTTGCCATTTTGCCAATACCCCGGATGATCCAGGCGGCGTACGGCCTTTCTTATCTGCGACTATCGAAACCGTACTTTCCGGCAAGTTGGCTCCCCGGCCTGCCAATCCGAAAGTGCCGAGACACGATTTCCGGTGGCAAGTATTCTATAAGAGGCTGGCCACATTTGAAATGTGTGCCTTGGAGTATTTGCGCTATGTCGTGGAAGCGCAAAATACTCCCCTTGGATTTTCGTCCGACCTCACTGACACGCTTCCCCAAGTTGGTGCAAAGCCGCCTGGTCTCACAGACGCCAGTTATGAGGATGCGGCAAATTCTCTTGACGTCGAGGTAGAGGCAATTAAGGCAGTGTCGGAAGTGGAGTCCGGCCGCGGCGGCGGATTTGAAGACGGGAAACATCCTACGATCCGATATGAATTGCATCAATTCAATCAGAGAACCAAATCTGTTTATTTGCAGACTCATCCTTGGTTGGCCCAGCGCAAGTGGGACCAGGGCAAAGCCTACCACAACTTAGGGCAGCAGGGAGAATATTCGATGCTCTACAATGCAATGATTCTGGGACGGCCCCGTCTTAAGATTGAACAGGCCCTTTCTTCGGCCTCTTGGGGACGTTTCCAGGTGATGGGATTTAATTACCAGTCTGTGGGCTGGACAAGCGTAATCGAGTTTGTTCTGGACATGTACAAGAATGAAGGCAACCAATTGAAGGCGTTTGTAGGCTTCCTCAAAAGCGTCAACCTGGAATCCACACTGCAAAAGCATGATTGGGAAGGTTTTGCCCGAGCTTATAATGGCGGCGGACAGGTGGACCAATATGGCGGCAAGATGAAGACGGCGTATGAGCGCTTGTTAGCGCAGCGTCCCAAAGCAACGCCGAAACCTCAGGAGTTACATGCACCCACAAGGTAAGATCGCCACCTTTCTGCTCCTCACGCTGGGGATCGCTGGTCAACCCCTGCAAGGCCAGACTTTCTGGCAAGGCGAGAGCGGCGGCTACCACATTCAGTGGACTGCCGCCAACCTGAGCGCCAAGAAGGCGGGGCCCAATTCTTCTATCTCTTTCGACGGTGCTGCCACCGCCAAGGCCAAGTGGAAAGAGATCTCCGCCCCCGCCTCTACGCCCGCCCAGAACAGCGCGGAATATTCTTACGAATCTGACTATCGGTTGCTCTCGGTTGTTGGCCCCATCCTGAGCGTTGAGGAGGGGGAGGAATGCGATTGCGGCGGCGCTCATCCCTCAGAATTCACAGGATTCATTGCCTACGATCTGTCTAAGAGTCACACAACCAAGCCTGTGCCTGCCTCTTTACTTGATTACTTCTCTGCCGAGACTCTCTACTCAGCACTGATGAAAGACCCAGTCGTTACGAAAATTCTCGCCAATAAGAAACCCATATCCTTGAGTGAATTGAGGCAAGACCTGCCCTTTGAAAACTACACAAATGGCAATTGTGATTATGAGTTTGGCCCAGACTTTCTAAACCACTTCGCGTTCTATGACCATCGGCCCGGTTTTGTTTCTATTCGTATCAGCCTCTCACACGCCGTAGAGACATGCCGCGGCCAATTCACGCAGGTTGGAATCGAATTGCCGGTTGCCGATCCCGTTCTAGAAGAGGCGCTTACACGAGCGAAAGCTGGCCAAAGCGGTATACTCATGAAGGCGTTGCGGCAAAAGGCTGGCGGCAAACCGGTCACCTCACTAAGTTTTCCCGAAACGCGATAGCTGTCGCCGCAATGCATAAGGTTTAGCCTCACGCAGGTTCAGCTATCTCGCGGTTCTCCCCCGCCTCATTCACCCTCTTCAACTGTCCGCACGCCGCATAAACATCCCTCCCCCGCGGCTTCCTCACAAAACACGGCACCGCCTTCCGAACAATCTCCTGAAAGCTCGCCACTCTCTCATCCGTCGGTGTCCCAAACGCAATCCCCGGTCCTGGGTTCAGCGCAGTCAAATTCACCTTGCAGTTCAACCGCGAAATCGGCCGCTGGCTTGTCCATATCCACAGCACCTCTCCAAACATAAGCTGCCAATCGCGAACGCTGCAACCAAGCGATTTCCAATGGCAAAGGTAAATCGCTTTCTACGGTACTTGCCTTTTCTATCTCGAGGTAAAGAGAAGCTTATTTGTGGCCACCATCTCTCTGAAGCAATCCCAAGAAGTCGGCGCCGCGGTGATTTGACGACGCCACGCGCCAAGGCGTCTCGCCATGTTTGCCCTTAGCGTTGATGTCGGCCCCATTGGCCAGCAGTAAGGCCGCGACCTCCTTGTGGCCACTGGCCGCCGCCGAATGCAAAGGTGTCCATCCGTTACTCGACTTCACATTGACGTCGGCCCTGTTCGTCAGTAGCAACTCTACAATGCCAGCATGACCGCTGAACGCCGCCCAGTGCAGCGGTCTCGAACCGGACTCGTCTCCGGCGTTAACATCGGCGTTCGCAGCCAGAAGAGATTCCACGAGAGGCCTGTCGCCATTAGCGCAGGCGGCGTGAACGGCGTTCCATTGCTGCCAGATGTCGCTATTGCGGGGTCGTTGGCGTTCAGGAATCTGAGAACTTTCAAAACGTTCCACCACAACGCGAAGGCAAAAATTGAGATCGAAAGGCGGTATATGCTACTCGATTTGCTATCTGAGTCCACATCCCATATGCGGATGACGGCCGCCGGAATGCCAACTAAGGCAAGGAGGACAATTCCATTGGCAACCCACGCCTGAGCCGACGTCAGGCTGTTGGCTTTGGACGCAGTGACTTCGGCGGTCTTGGCGGTTTCGTTGTTGTCAAGTCCGCCGTCGGCAAGGGGTGATTCAACCAAGCCGTTCGTGCGAAGATTGACCTTGGCTATGTTGGCAAGTAAGAGGGAAGCGATGTCCCAGTTTCCCCTCATCCGTGCGTAGCTCAAGGGCGTCTCACCAAGATCGTTCCTGGCATTGACGTCAGCTCCATTCGATAGCAACAGTCCCGCTCCCTCGTGGCGATTGTTCCAGACAGCTGTGTGGAGGGGTGTTGCCCCATTGTTATCCCGGGCGTTGACATTCGAGCCATGGGAGAGCAGGAATTCAATTACATCCATGGAACCCTTCTTGATGGCCACGTGCAAGGGCGTATTTCCGGCCTTGTCCCTGTCGAGAAGCGCGCTAGAATCATCCCGAAGGAGCGCTTGGATCGCTGTAAGGTCACTCCTCCGCGCCGCGTCGTGAATATTCACTTGTTTCGAACCTCCGGTCAAAACACATCTTACTCCTGCTAACCCACCATTTGGGAGCACTTGCGAAGCGATAGAATTCCTGGCGCTCAGCAGCTATTCGTCGATGGCCGCTTCGCCTTCATTCAACCTCTTAAGCTGCCCGCGTCGCGGTAAATATTCCCCTCGCTGCTTCCTCACAAAACACGGCAGCGCTTTCCGCACAATGTCCTGAAAGCTGCCACCCTCTAATCTGTCGGCGTCCTAAAGTTAATCCCCGGCCTCGGGTTCAGCGAAATTATCTTGCAATTCAACCGCGAAATCATCTTTACCACCCGCGCATCCGCGTCGGTATCTTTCACTTCTTTCAACAGCGGGTATCCAGGACAAGGCAGCGGCTCTAGCCTAGGTTTACACTAGGTTTTGAGTCCGTTGAGGCTACAGAGTAATCTACCGACGAGACCACCGATCAATGAGTTCTCGGGAGGAGACTACGGCGTCTGGAGTGCTTAGAAATTCCGGCATGTTGTGATCCATCAACATTCGCAAGAGCCTAAGCGCTTCGGGTGATTGAGCGAAGTCGAAACGACAGTTTACGAACTCGGTCTGCATCAAGATTGTCGGACCGCCATTGTAAACAACAGTCACATCGCGAAAAAGAGATCCGAAATAGCCCCGTGTGTCAAGTTCGATAGCAAGCGGCTTCCGTGCGCCACCGGCAAAATAACACTGCTCAAAAATAGATCCGCGCGGTGAGACAAGTTCAATCGTGCGCCCAGTGTCCTCCCCCAACCTCGGACCGAGGACAGTTCGGAGGCCGGCCACCGCTTCCGCAGCACTGTGCAATGCGACGGTTTGGTCCTTCTCTTCAATCAGCTTTTTTCCGAACGACGCTAAAAGCAACGACGATGGCTTCACATGTCCTTCTTGGGCAAGCCGGAGAGTGTTGGCAATTGTTCCGCCCTCTTCTTACTGGGCCCAGAACTAATCTCCATCCCGCCGCGTTCCCCATCGTCGGCGACTGACTAGAGCCTTGTCGCTCGCCGCCTCAAAAATGAGATACGGGACTACCTCAGCGATAGCCGACCTCCACACATCCAAGTCAGGACGGAACCCCGAATACCCTGCTAGCGACGAACACTTTGCTCTAGACTGGAATTAGTGAAGGTTCGAGATCTGATGCGGCAAATTGCTGCAGATGGACGGAAGCATGTCGGAACGACCGGTAGTCATCGCCACTATAAGCATTCGTCTAAGCCTAATGTCGTGACAATTCCAGGGCACCCCGGCGACGATGTGCCCGTTGGTGC
>Ga0302319_10014364_pt1 | contig 14777 bp, 16 predicted proteins | sample Bog_T0_2_FD_203319 | JGI IMG/M metagenome (GOLD analysis project Ga0302319, IMG submission 203319) | Peat permafrost microbial communities from Stordalen Mire near Abisko, Sweden - Bog_T0_2 | ecosystem: Environmental > Terrestrial > Soil > Wetlands > Peat | place: Sweden: Abisko, Stordalen Mire... | reverse complement strand
ACAGATTTCTTCTAACGGATTAATTTGTGGCGCTTGGGCGCAAAAAGTTGCTCACCCTCATCCCGGCCTTCTCCCCCCAGGAGAAGGTGCGGAAGAAATTTGTCGTGCGCCGGCTTTCTCCATGTCCGTATAATGAGCCGATGGGCAAGTTAGAACAACAGCTCGGCAAATTCCTGGGCAAATCGCCGAAACTCGGTAAAAACGTTTTTATCGCCAGAGGCGCCGTTGTCGTGGGCGACGTGACCTTGGGCGCGCACAGCAGTGTGTGGCACAATGCCGTCCTGCGGGGCGACATCAACCGCATCGTCGTCGGCCATCACACCAATGTTCAGGACTGCGCGGTTCTGCATCTGGCGGACGATTTTCCCTGCGTGCTGGGCAATTGGGTGACGGTCGGCCATTCCGCGATCGTGCATGCGTGCACGGTCGGCGACGAGACCCTGGTCGGCATGGGCGCGGTCATTCTGGATGGCGCGGTCATTGGCAAACAATGTTTGATCGGCGCCCAGGCGCTGGTAACATCGGGAACCAAAATTCCGCCCGGTTCACTGGCGCTCGGCGCTCCCGCCAAAGTCGTGCGAAAATTGACCAAGGAAGAACGGGCCGGACTCAAGTGGTGGGCCGAGAAGTACGTGGCCAACGGGGCCTACTGCCTCAAGCACAAAATCAGCGCCGGCAGCCCCGGGTGAATTTTCCGGAAAATCAAGCCGCGAGTTTTTGCAGCATCGCCTGGGCGGGCGCGTAGCCGAGATTGGCCGCGGCCTCAAAGCAACGGCGGGCGCTGTCCGAGTTGCCCAGGACGTGGTAATAGACGCCCAGGTTGTAGCTCGCCAAAAATGAACCCGAACCGTGCACGCTCTTATACTTGTCCGTTTCGCCCAGAATCAAGCTGCGCTGGAAACTTTGCTCCACTTTGGGCAGTTCGCTGATATACCGCGCCGTGTCCGTGCGGATGAGCTCCATGAAAAACAGGCCGCGGACGAGGAAAAAATCCGGAAAATCCGCCAGCGGCTTTTCCATGGCGTTGATGGCGGCCAGCGCTGGTAAAAAATCCCTTAACTTCATTGCCGTGTATATCAAATCGACCACCACATTCGGAGCAAACGGGTCAGAGGGCCGCATGGAGCGAAAGGCCTGTTGCAGACAGGGGAAGGCGTCTGCCGGCCGGTCGAGCGAAGTATATTCGAGAGCCAGCTGGTGAAGCAGATACGCATTCGCGGGGTCATGCTCAATTTCGGCCAGCAACATTTTCACATTGCGATCGCTCTTGTTCGACTCAAGGTAGCCGTCGTGCAACAATTCGCCCTTCAAATCTACGCGCGGCAGCGATGAAACGATCTGCTCATGAATCCTGCCCTCAAAGGACGCCCCCGCCGGAAACAAACGCGAGACAAATGCCTGCGATTTAAAAATCTGCCCGTTGCGTTTGAACTCGCTCACCACTTTCAGCCGCCCGATCCGCGGTTTGCCCTGGATGAATTTCCGGATTTCCCGGGCGAGTTCCGGCGTGACGGTTTCATCGGCGTCGAGCGCCAAAATCCAATTGCCCGTGGCCTGCGCCAGCGCAAAGTTTCGCGCGGCGGAAAAATCCTCGCGCCAGTCCAAATGAAACACCTTCGCGTGGAACTGCTCCGCCAGGGCGGCCGTTGCATCCGTGGAGCCCGTATCGACCACGATCATTTCATCCACGAGGGATTGGACGCTGCGCAGACAGCGTTCGAGGCAGCGCGCCTCGTTCTTGACAATCATGGCCAGCGACAGGGTGTTCATGGCGTTGTGGTTTTGGCGTCGGCCAGCCGGTGCAGCACCAACTCCGACGCATCATGCATATCATACGGCTTGCTCAGCACGCTCGCGTGGTACGTTTCGAGGCGCGCGCGCGTCACATCGTCCAGATAGCCGGAGGCGAGCACAAATTTGATTTTCGGCCACCGCTTCGCCGCCTGTTCGATCAATTCCACGCCGTTCATTCCCGGCATGTTATAATCCGTAAAGATCAGGTCGATGGCCGCGTTTGGTTCCGCCAGGATCTGGATGGCTTGCGCGCCGCTGGCGGCCACCTGGACGCTAAGACCGGACATCTCCAGGAATCCCTGCGCGAAATCCCGCAGCAAATCCACGTCATCCACCACCAGCACGCGGCCCTTGCCGTTGGGCAGCGGGGTGAGGTTGGTCACCGGCGCCAGGGACAGCTCCTCATGCACCAGCGGCAGATAAAGGTGAAATGTCGATCCTTTGGCCACCTTGCTTTCGACTTCAATAAAACCGCCGGCCTCCCGAACCGCACGCTGGACAATCGCCAGGCCCAGGCCCGTGCCTTTGCCCTTGTCCTTGGTCGTAAAAAACGGCTGGAAAACCTTGGCCAAATCGCCTGCCGCAATACCGCAGCCCGTGTCCGCAATGCTGCACCGCGCGTACGCCTGGCCCGGCGGCAGCGAGTGCCGCACCACCAGCTCCGGCGCCGGTTCCAAAATAGTGTTCGTGATGGTCAAATGGCCCCCCTGCGGCATGGCGTCCTGCGCGTTGACACAAATATTCAACAATGCCTGGTTCGCCCGCGTGGCATCCATCTTCACCCGCACCGGCATCAGCGCCGGCCCGATTTCCACCGTGATGTCGCCCCGCAAGGTCCGCCGCAACAACTGCGTCGCCTCTTTCACAACCTCGTTCAAATCCAGCACCGTGCTCCGCAATTCGGAAACCCGGCTGAACGACAGCAGCTGCTTTGTAATCTCCGCGGCCCGCGTCGCCGCGAGGTCAATTTTTTCCAATCCCTTCTGCAGGGGCGATCCAACCTCCGCCTGCATCAGTGCGAGGTTGGCGTGCCCCCGGATGGCCTGCAACAGATTATTGAAATCATGCGCCACGCCGGCGGCCAGCGTGCCGATGACCTCCATCTTTTGCGCCTGAAATAATTGTTCCTGCAATTCCTGAAAATGGGTCTGATCGGCGATGTTGCAAATCAATCCGCGCACCTTCGACCCGTCAATCCACGGAGAAATGCGCGTCAGCCAGCGGCGGCCGTCCGGCGAATGATAATGGTTTTCCTGCAACCGCCCCGTCGCAATCACTTCCTCGAAGGCCAGCCGCAATTCGCCGCGGCGCGCGGGATCTTCCACGTGGTCCAACAGCGGCCGCCCGATCGTGGGCGGTCCGTCAAATTGCAGTCCGCCGTGCGACCGCGGCAGATTGCGCCAGCCGGCATTCGCGTGGGTAAGCCGGAAATCACAGTCCAGACTGTAGATGGCGCCATCGAGGGAATGGAGGATGCTCTGGACAAAGTCGCGCTCCACCCGCAGCGCATTCTGCAGCTGGCGCCGCATCGTGATATCACGCTCGCAGGCCACGTAGCCCATGAAATTTCCCGCGATGTCGGAAATCGGGGAGACCGTGCAATCAACAAAATAAGACTCCCCATTCCGCCGGGTGTTCACCAATTCACCGGACCATTCGCGGCCTTGCTTCACATTCTCACGATAGGAAAAGACCTTTTCTGCCTCCGACGCCGCCCGCAGAAAATCATCCGGCCGGCCGAGAACTTCTTCCAGTCCGTAACCGGTGGCCGACTGGAAAGCCGGGTTCACATAGGTGATGTTCATTTCGGCGTCCGTCACCAAGAATACATCCGGCGTGGCATCGATGGCCGTGACCAGCCGTTGCACATGGGCCTCAAGCCGGAGGCGGCCGGTCGTTTCCTTGAAAGTGATCACGCTCGTCGCGGCCCCCAACGGCACAATCTCCAGATCGACCAGAGCATGCGGACGCCCGTCCAGTTGCGTGATGATCGAGTGCAAGGAAACGGGAAAAGTGGTCTGACTGGCGAGCGCCTGGCTGATTTTTCGCCCGGCGGGCGGCACGAAGAGCTTTAGAATGGGCGCGTACTTGCCGTCCGCAGCCGGCTTGAGCCGGAAACGTCTGGCTGCCTTCGGATTAACGTGCAGTACCGTGCCGTCTCTACGGCACACCACCTGGGCGTCATCCGAGGCATTAAAAAAATTCTGCCACCAATTCGCGGAGTTATCCGCATCGGTGACTGATGGGGCCTCCGGCGCAATGTTCATTCGTCGCTAAAAGTCGTTATCTACCCTGATTAGCAATAGACTACCAACGATTGGACTATCGGCTGAATCCGGTTATAGTTGAGCACTTTTTCGATATAGGTAGTGTTCAACAACTGGCCTTCCGGCACAAGCAGCAAACCCGTGGGGGAATAGATGCCCTTCGCCAAAATCATTCCCGGCCGCAATTCGGCCAGCGCCACCTGCCGCTCCTTGCGCGGTATGCTGGCCACGGCATGGGCACGGAGGAAAATCCGGAGTGCTTCCGGGTCAAAGGCGGTTCCCGCCCCCATCTTAACCTTCTCCACGGCATCGGTATCCAACAACCGGCTCGAGGCGTAAGCCACTACCACCGCCAATAGCCGGGCCACCCAGGGTATGTTCTCGCCGACCAGCTGATCCGGATATCCCGATCCGTCAAACCATTCGTGATGGGCGCGGATGATGACCCCCACTTTGTCCAAGCTGCTGGTAAAAGCCGCCAATTCCTGGCCGAGGATCGGATGCTGTTCGATCAGCGCCCGTTCATGCCCGCTCAAAGCCGTGGGATCGTCCTGCCAGCGGCGGATGATCTGGCGGGGAACCCCGACCAGACCGATGTCATGCAGCAGGGCTGCGCTATCCAGCACCCGCCGGTCTTCCGCGCCGAGTTGCGCGACCGTGGCGAGCGTTTTGCAAAGCTGCGACACCCGCCGGGCCTGATTTCCGAGCGAAGGATAAAATGTCTGCATCGTATGGACACACAGTTCCATCGATCGCACCAGATTGTTCTCCAGGGCGCCGTTTACATCGGCCAACTGCCGGTTCTGATTGGCCACCAGCTGGACTTGATGTTCCAGCGAGCGGTTCAATTCCACCAGCTGTTCGTTCATGGACTGGGTGGCGCCCTGCAAATGGGCATTCTGGCAGATCAGCTCATAACGCTGCACGGCGTTCTTGACCGTGGCCAAAAACTCCTCGCGAAGCCAGGGCTTGATGATAAACCGGAAGATTTCCCCTTTGTTGATGGCATCGACCACGGTATCCAGGTTCAGCACCCCCGTCATCAATATTCGCGTGGCGTAGGGTTGAACCTTCCGGGCCAGCGCCAGAAGTTCCAAGCCGGGGAGTTCCGGCATGCGCTGGTCGGAAATGATGGCCGAGAATTTCCGCTGTTTGATTTCCTCGAGGGCGCGCAACGGATCGGAAAAAGCCACACACTCGTAGTGCGACCGCTGCAACACTTGTTGCACGGTGAGCAGCATCGTATCCTCATCATCAACGACGAGGATGGGATGCGACTGCGGTGCGTCCGGGTTTTTCATGTTTTACTGCGCTTTGAGGCAATGACGGCGACGCGGCCCGATTCCGTTCAAGAAAAGGACTGCCAAGTGCTAAGCGAGGTTTGGCCGTATGAACGGCGGAGCTGCTTCAAATTTTTCCCCGCCTCGTTTAGCGTCAACAGTTTGGCCTGCGCAGCCTCGCGAAGTCCACGAAGCAAAATTTGGTTGCGGCGGGCGATCTCAATCAAACCGCGGATGATCTGGTTGATCTCCTCTTGACGAGCGGCCTTGTCAACCTGGGCTTCCGTCCATTCCTGCTGCACCTTCGGCAACAGGCTCGTAATCTGTTCCCGCAACAAACTCAACGCCTTCTGGCAGGCGGACAACAGGCTCCAATTCGCCGCACGGATGGCCTCTCCCTCAGCCTGCGCCAACCGCCGCCATTCCCGGTAAGCTTCTCGTAATTCGCGTTCGGCGCTCATGCAGCCCGCAAGTCAGGGTTGACCCACACATCGCTCACCGAGGCGCCCGGCAAATTTTCTTTCACCAGCATTTGGGCCCAGGCATCCCGCAATTCCCGGATGTGCTTGGCCACATCATCCAGCCCGAGCGGACTTTTTTTGAGGTTGCTCTGCAAAATGCGACTTTCAAAATAGAGGTAGAGATCCCGCAGCATGCTGGCCAATTCGCCGCCGGCTTCGAGATTCAGAGAGGAATTCAATTCGCGGATAATGTTTACCGCTTTCTGCAAATTGTTATGGATGGTCACATTTCGTTCGCCCGGCTCAGTCAAGGTAAAACCTGTTTTAGCGCGCTCCAATGAGTTAAGCGCCCCGTCGAAAAGCATCAAAATCAATTGTCCGGGAGGCGCCGTCTGCGTGGCGATTTGCCGATAAGATTTCCATGGATTGGCGTTGGGCTTGTACATAAGTTAACCGGAGCTGAATTTTAACTATTGATATGTTGGGCCAGCAAACCGGACATGCGGTTTAGCGCCTCATCCGAGGGGTAGTTGGGGTCGTTCACGAGCGCCTTGGCCTGGGCAACTTTATCGGGCCGGACCACTGGGGTATCCCGTAATGATTGCTCCAAAGCTTTCGTGCGCTCAAATGACATCGTGTTCCCCGTGTTGGCAGAATTATCCGTCGCAGGAGCGGCCGCCTGGCGCGACACTGATTGGGAATAATCAGGCGTGCTGCTTTGAGTTGAGTTTAAATTGACTTCCATAATTTTGTATCTGCCCGGCGAGTGGCTCTTTTATTTACTGTTATTTCAACTATCGGTAATAACCAAAGGAACTTTAGGGCGTTTTTTATCTTTCCGGCAAAGTCTTCAGCATGGCCGAAATGGTTTTATGCCCAAACACTTGCGGCGATTGCTCCTCCACCCATTCTTGTTCTTCATTGTGAGACAATTTGTCACTAATCTTCCTTATAACCCCTTTCTTCTGCGCCAAAACTGGATTGTGGTCGTCAAACACCTCATCCACCGCCCACAAAATGGCGGACGTTCTCGCATCCACCAGCTTAAATCGCCAGCCAATCGCCAATGGCGGGTATGGCTTGAACTCCGTCAGCTCACAGAACAATACGGCATCGCAGCCGGTCTGTCGCTGCAGGGAGGAAAAAAAATTAGTGGGCATGGCCTCTGAACCGGTCCACCTGGCTTGGCCGGTGCTGAAACGCAGATCCGGGGCCTTGACGCAAACCACCTCAAATTTCTTGGTCCGCACCAGCTCATCCAGTAAAACCGGGGTCAACGCCTCGCAACCTTCCGGCAGGTTCGCGACCTGGCTGGCGCAAGCAATGGGCAGCAATGCCACCCGCTGCAAGCTTGCCAGCATTTTCGGCGGCTGGGCATAAGCATTATCCACAGGAAGATCGGATGCCCGCAAGACCGCCGCGTTTCTGTCGGCGCTCGAGCCAAATAATAATAGACAACAGGCCAGGGCGGCGGCGGGCATGGTATGGCTGCCAGCCGACCGGCGGGCGGCGGAAAGTTGGCTCTTCTTGAAAGGTATAATCACATTGATCCGTTGGTGACAGACTGGCTCAGATAGGTTAGTTCCTGATTCGTCTGGGATTCAGCCGCTTCCATGTTCGAAAATTCCGTCGTCCAATTGGCCTCATCACTGGTGATTTTTGTCTCCAAATTCGTAATCTGAGTGTTGATCGCCGTGTTCTGTGCCGTCAGCGACGCTTCGTGCGCCTCCAGGGAGCCGTTCTGTCCGTTCTCCGAGGTCAAATAATTGGTGAGCCCCACCCCCCAGCCACTCGTGGTATCGGTGAAGAATTTCTGGACCTGGCTCAAATTGTTGGTCAAGGCCGTCGTGAGGGCCGTCGTATCCAGCGTAATTGTGTTGTCCTGGCCATTGCTCGTAATGCCCACGTCCGCAATCTCGCTCATCGCCGAAGTCAGCCCCGAAGCCGACACTTGAGATAATGCCGTAGACCGCAAACTTTCGGCTATTCCGTTGGCCGTCAAATCGCCCGTCAACAAACCGGGAACCACATTGCCGTTGGAATCCGTGCTGGTGGCGGACTGGGTGGTGATGTAGCCCTGGACGTTATTATAATCCGTTACGAAAGTCTGCAAGGCGCTGGAAATTCCGCTGGTATCACTGGCAACGGTCGCCGCAACCGTTCCCGTGGCCAGCGCGGTGAGCGACAAACCGGGAATAGTGGAACTGTCCGAAGTAATCGTATTGGACTGGCTCTCCAATTGTTGCGCTCCGCCATTAACCGTGTACAAGAGGTTTTTTCCGCTCGTCGTGGCGCCAGTCAGCAGGCCCGTGGCGCCGAGAAAATTGCCGGTGTTATCCTTCAAGGAAATCCCAACATTACCCGTCGTATTGTCAGTCAGCAAAAAGCGGTTGTTCAAAGTGTCGTACGAGACCGTTACCCCGGCGGTGCTGCTATTGATCCGGTTCATCACATCGGTTATGGAATCGGTCGTGGCATTATAGTTGATCGTCACGCCGTTGATGGTCAAAGCGCCGGCGCCGCTGCCTCCGTCAGTGATCGGGGTGGTCAAGCCGCCATCGTCCAGCGCACTGTTTATTTTGGCCCGACCCAGCGCGCCAGTGCTCGACACCGAGCCCGTGGAATTATTGTAAAGCTGCGCCACTTGAAGAAAATTGCTCGTATCCGCCGCCGATCCCAAAGTGATTGCGCTGCTGCTGGTCAGCGTAATGCCGTCCGCGGCATTGTAGGTCGCCGTGACGGCATTGTTGGTGGCCTTGGCAATGTTATCAAAGACATTTTGCAGAGAATCCGTGGAAGCCACCGTCACTTGCGCGCCGTCTATTGTAAAGGTTCCTTCCGTGATCGGCGTGGTAAATCCAGCGGTGCCAATGGTCACATCGGCCGGATTCCCGTCCGGCACCAGTTTTTGGCTGATGTTGTCCGGGCCGGTAATACCGGCGGCCGTGGCGAGCTGCGTTATGTCAAAAGAATAAGTTCCCGGAACCGCTCCCGAAGCGGTTGTTGCCGTGCCGACGGCGGAATTGGAGGTAGAAACCGTCGTGGCGTCAAAGAGGTCAGGATTCTGCAGGGCCGTAACCGAGGATTGGAGGTCATTGAGGTAGCTGGAAATTGAAGAGAATGCGTTGTTCTGATCCGTGAGCGTGGTTTGGGTGGCCTCCCATTGCGTCTCAGGGGTGCGCTCGGCATTGGCGAGTTCTTGAATGACGGTGGACCAGTCCAGGCCTGAGGCCAGGCCCGTGATTTGCGAAGTCGATGGCGGTGCTGTGCTAACGGTTGACATAAATTGTATGTTCTAAATTGTCCGGACCGCCGCATGGTCACCTCGCCCAAAAGCCCGGACGGCGTCTCGCGCCGTCCGGGTGTAGGGCCGGTATTACTTATCCGTCTATTAGCTCAAGAGCCTCAAGACAGACTGCGGCAGTGAGTTCGCCTGCGCCAACATCGCGGTGCCGGTCTGCACCAGAATGTTGTATTTTGCGTAGGTCGTACTTTCAGTTGCCACGTCCACATCCATAATCTGGCTGTTGGCCGCCGCAAGGTTGTTACTCAACGTGCTGAGCTGATTGTTATTATACGTCATGGTTTCCTCGTTCGTGCCAACAGTGGCTCGGTCCGAGGCCAATTGCGTGATGGCTTTAGTGACGTCCGCTTCAGCTGTCTGCGCGTGGGCCACGGTGTCAACGGTGTCACCAGTTGCCGTCGTATACGTGGAACCGCCCAGGTCTACACCGGTCATACTGAACGCATTGGAACCATCGGGACTGGTCGTAACGCTCAACGCATTTGCGGTGAACAGACTGACACCATTGAAGTCCTTGGTCGCCACAGCGTTGATATACGTGGCCAAGGCGGTATATTCCTGATTGTACAACGCCCGGTCACTGGTCACTTTTGTGACGTCCTGCGAGAGGACCGTCAATTCACTCATCCGACTCAATGCACTGTTAACCTGCGCGAGGTAACCGTCTTGCGTCTGGCTGAATGAAATGGCGTCGCTCAGGTTATTTTGGGCGCCTGACACGCGGGCCATCTGTGACGTCAACTTCATTGAGACCGCTAATCCTGCGCTGTCATCCGACGGATTTATGATCTTTGAACCCGAGGACAACCGCTGTAGCGATTGGCTCAACATTGCACTTGATTGCTCTAACAGCGATGCGCTGTTTGTTGCCGATATGTTTGTGTTTATTACCATACTGACTCCTTCCATGAGTCACCCTCTTGCGAGGGTATTTGTGTTACACGGCATCCCTGCCGTGAGGCTGGCCTTTATTGGGCGCCCGCCTGGATTTCCCTCCGGCCATCTACGGTTGCCGGGGACCGTTCCACCTTGAGTATCGGCGTAAACCGCCGGCACTTTAGGGACGAAATTGCCCGAACTGACTCCTCCGCAGGTATGCGACCACATTCTGATTTGTGTTTGGCAAAACATGGTTCAAGTACCTGTGCAGGAAAATGATGGGCCAGGGACCGCCTCAACGCTTCATGCCAGGGGATCTCAAGCGGATGGAAAGCCGCTCTCCCGACCGCGAACTGTGTTAGGTTCGCCTCAGGGGTCTCCGATGGAATTGGAAGCTGTTTTTTCATGCTTACGTGTTACGTTTCATTTTGCTTTTCACCGAAAGGTGCGGCGGTCTGGCGCTAGTGTTTGTGATGTTTGTTTGGGGGGGTGTCCGGGCGGCCTTTTCCGACCGCCCGGCCTGCCTTAGCTTTCAACCGATTAAGACAGCAACTTCAGGACTGATTGTGGCAGTGAGTTCGCCTGCGCCAACATCGCTGTGCCGGTCTGCACCAGGATGTTGTATTTTGCGTAGGTCGTGCTCTCTTGCGCCACATCCACATCCATGATCTGGCTGTTGGCCGCCGCCAGGTTGTTGCTTAATGTGTTGAGCTGATTGTTGTTATACGTCATGGTTTCCTCGTTTGTACCAACCGTGGCTCGATCGGAGGCCAATTGCGTGATGGCGGCGATGACGTCAGCCTGGGCCGTGACTGCGTTGGCCACTGTGTCAATGGTGGCACTGGTTGCCGTGGTATACGTGGCGCCGCCCAGGTCGACACCGGTCATACTGAATGGACTGGACCCATCGGGACTGGTCGTAACGTTCAACGCATTTGCGGTGAACAGGCTGACACCATTGAAGTCCTTGGTCGCCACATTGTCGATGTACGTGGCCAAGGCGGTGTATTCCTGATTGTACAACGCCCGGTCACTGGTTACCTTCGTGACGTCCTGCGAGAGAACCGTCAATTCACTCATCCGACTCAATGCACTGTCCACCTGCGAGAGGTAACCGTCTTGCGTCTGGCTGAATGAAATGGCGTCGCTCAGGTTGTTTTGGGCGCCTGACACGCGGGCCATCTGCGACGTCAACTTCATTGAGACCGCCAATCCTGCGCTGTCATCCGACGGAGATATAATCTTCGAACCGGAAGACAACCGCTGGAGCGATTGGCTCAACATTGCACTTGATTGCTCTAACAGCGATGCGCTGTTTGTTGCCGATATGTTTGTATTTATTACCATACTGACTCCTTCCATGAGTCACCCTCTTGCGAGGGTATTTTAATTGCATGGCATCCTTGCCACGAGGCGGGCCTTTCATTAGGCGCCCGTCTGTTTTTCCTTCCGGCCGTCAACGGTCGCCGGGCACCGGTGCCTTTTCAGTCAACGGCCACTTGGGCCGTTATTTGAAAAGGCGAAATTGTTTTTACTCTCTTGGTGGCTGCTGATCCGTCCGCCTGCCACCATCCCGCAAGAACGAAAGATCGTTGATCCGGCGGGTAAATCGTCAGCCAGGGACAACCCCAAACGCACGCCACCACGCCGGCGGGTAATATCGGGCCGCAGCCCGGTCCCAGCTCCGCGAACTGTATTTGATTCGCATCTGGGCGTACCGACGGCATGGATGGGTTGAATTCTCATTTTTATGGGTTTTCCAAAAGTGCGGTTGAGGTGTCCCGGCTGTTTGCTAAGCTGGCTCCTTCCCCGGAGGTTGTGTCTGGTTTTTCGTGGCGGGCCGGTACGCCCATTTACGGACGTCCGGGCCCCGCTAGATTCAATCCAGATTATGTCAGTAACTTCAGGACAGATTGCGGCAGCGAATTGGCTTGCGCCAACATGGCCGTACCCGTTTGCACCAGTATATTATACTTGGCGTAGGTGGTGCTTTCTTGGGCCACATCCACATCCATAATCTGGCTGTTGGCTGCGGAAAGATTGTTGTTCAACGTGGTTAGCTGATTGTTGTAATAGGTCAAACTCTCGATGTTCGTGCCGATATGCGCGCGATCCGACGCGAGCTGGTTAATTGCCGCCGTCACATCCGTCAACGCCTGGGTGGCGCCGGTAATCGAGGTGATGTCGTCGGCGTCCGCGGTAGTATAGGTAGCGCCGCTCAGATTGATGCCTAGATCGCTGAAGGTACTGCCATCGGCATCCGTGGTTACCTGCAAGGTGGCGCCGTTAAACAGGCTGACACCATTGAAATCCTTGGTCGAAACATTGTTGATGTAAGAACCGAGGGCCGAGAATTCCTGTTGATACAACGCGCGATCGCCCGTCGTCTTGGTGACGTCCTGGGCGAGAACCGAAAGCTCGCTCATGCGACTGAACGCCGACGACACCTGGGACATGTAACCGTCCTGGGTTTGGTTGAACGAGATGGCGTCGCTGACGTTGTTTTGCGCGCCGGTGATGCGCGCCATTTCGGAAGTTAACTTCATTGAGACTGCCAACCCTGCACTGTCATCCGCCGGGGATATGATTTTTGAACCGGAGGACAATCGCTGAAGCGATTGACTTAACATTGCGCTGGATTGTTCCAACAGCGAAGCGCTGTCGGTAGCCGAGAGGTTAGTATTGATGACCATAAAACTCTTTCCGTGAGTCGCCCCGTGAGGGGCATTTTCTTTTCACAGCGTCCTTGCTGCGGGTATGTCTTTATTATAAGGGCGACATACCGTTTTTCCCTGCCAGCTCTTTGAGGCTGCTGACTGCCTTGTCTTGCGACACCTCATCATCGGAACTTCCGCAGAACACTTAAGGTTATTTTGAAATATTTCTAAAAATCGTTAATGCCTGTCCGAAATCGGACCAGCATATTTCCCAAAATGCAGTGGAACCCCCGAGCCTGTTCCGGTCTTTGGACACGCCGACTCGTACTTAAAGAGCAAAGAACAGCGGGGGACACATAATACAACGTAAATCATTTATAATTAATAACATACCTGCTATTCAAAGGCAGGATGACTGCTCCAGTGGCGAATCGCCTTGGAACCGGCTGAAGGCACGAAAGGTGCTGGCGGGTATTAATGTCATTGCCCGATCGGTACCAATCCGAAGCATTGCCCGCAAAAGGCCGTTTTTTGCCTGGTTTTGATTCATATTCATCAGGGGTATATTTTACCCCTGCGTAATAATTGCCCATCCCATGCCAACCTCCGCTTCACCTGCCGCCGGCCAAGACCTGCAAACTCTGCTCGCCGTCGCCAGGAAATACTTGCAACAAAAGAATTTATTGGAAGCGGCCAAATCGTACTTCCTGGTCACCCGCCTCCATCCCGACTGTCTGGAAGCCTACTGCCAACTCGCAGTCGTTCTCAGTGAGTCAAATTTTTTACCGGAGGCTTCCGCTTGTATTCAAAGAGCAATCCAGCTCAAACCAAAGCAGCCCAAGCTTCGATTGTTCCAGGGCAGCATTTTGAAAAGGCTGGGCCGTTTCGATGAGGCAGCGGACTGCTGCCGCCAGGAAATCCAAATCGACCCCACCGACGCCGACGCGCATTACAATCTTGGTTTGGTCCTCCAAAACCTCGACCGATCCGAGGAAGCGATTACCGCTTTTCAAACGGCTCTTCATCTCCGCCCTGGTTATGTCGATGCGCTGCTGAATCTGGGCCTGGTTCAGCGACAAAGCGGCAAAACAGACGATGCAATTCGCTGCTTCCAGGAAGCCGTCCGCCGCGAGCCCCAGAACCCGGAGGCCCACTGGGAGTTCGGGACGACCTTGTTGTCTTTGGGAGAATTCAAAACCGGATGGCCGGAATACGAGTGGCGGTGGCAGCTTAAGAACTTCACCACCCCCGCCGCTCGATTTTCGCAGCCCCGCTGGGATGGCTCCGAACTCCACGGCCAAAGGATATTGCTCCATTGCGAGCAGGGATATGGCGATATCATCCAATTCGCCCGGTATGCAACGCTGGTAGCCCGCCGCGGAGGAGAAGTCATTTTGGGATGCCCCCCAGCCCTGTCTTCGCTGCTAAAAACCGTCCCCGGTGTCAGCGAAATAGCCACAACCCCCGGTGGCCTTGAATTTGATGTCCACGCCCCACTGATGAGCCTGCCCGCAATCTTTGCCACGACCGTGGCAAATATTCCCGCGACCGGCCCTTATCTCACCGCCCCCCCCGGCCCGCCGGCCGGGGTACTCCCTGCTGCCCCTGGCTTTAAAGTCGGCATTGTATGGGCGGGCGATCCGGCCAATAAGAACGATCGCCGCCGCTCCGTAACGCTCGAACATTTTCTCCCGCTGGTGAAGATGCCGGGAATCATTTGCTACAGCCTGCAAGTCGGGGCCAGAACAGCGGACCTAAACCATCCAGAATTTGCAGGAAGAATCGTCGAACTGGGCGGCGGCTTCCATGATTTTGCCGATACCGCCCGGGCAGTCGCCGAGTTGGATCTGATCATAACCGTCGATACCGCCCTGGCCCATCTGGCCGGCGCACTCGGCAAACCCGTCTGGCTTTTATTGCCCTATGAAGCCGAATGGCGCTGGATGCTTGAACGCGAAGACAGCCCCTGGTATCCCACCATGCGTTTGTTTCGCCAGTCGGCGCCCGGCGACTGGAAAGGCTTGTTCGAACGGCTGCTTCTGGCGTTGCCCACGCGCGCCGGCTAAAAAAAGAATATGGAATTCAACGCTTTCGGCCGGCCACGGAACAAAAGGGAAAGGAAATATTTTTGTACA
>Ga0302319_10014363_pt1 | contig 14777 bp, 12 predicted proteins | sample Bog_T0_2_FD_203319 | JGI IMG/M metagenome (GOLD analysis project Ga0302319, IMG submission 203319) | Peat permafrost microbial communities from Stordalen Mire near Abisko, Sweden - Bog_T0_2 | ecosystem: Environmental > Terrestrial > Soil > Wetlands > Peat | place: Sweden: Abisko, Stordalen Mire... | reverse complement strand
CGATCCCGCAAGGGACTATATTTTTAAAATAATCAAGATCGGTATTTACGTTAAATGCCAACCCATGCATCGTAACCCAGCGGCTGCAGCGTACCCCCAGAGCGCAAATTTTTCGGGCTCGTTCGTTGTCAGCATCAAACCAAACTCCCGTATAACCGGGGTAACGTCCGGCTTTTAGCCCGTAATCGGCAAGCGTTAAAATAACGGCTTCTTCAAGCGTACGGAGGTAAAGGTGTATGTCGGTAAAAAAATTATCAAGGTCAAGTATAGGATAACAAACAATTTGCCCCGGGCCGTGGTAAGTGATGTCTCCACCGCGGTTAATCGGGTAGTAAGCAGCATTTTTTTCAACTAGCCCTTTTTCATCCAAAAGCAGATGTTCGGGTTTTCCGCTTTTACCTAAAGTATACACATGGGGGTGCTCGCAGAAAATAAGGTAATTGGGTGTAAGTATTTCATCCTGAAAATCATTATCTGCAACTAATGCCTGCCTGTTTCGTATTTCACTTTTTAGCTTAACAGAGCTGGCGAATAGTGCTTCCTGCTTGTCCCAGGATTCTTTATAATCAATTAAACCCCAATCCTCAAAAATAACCTGTTTGTTCTTCATTGATCACCCCTTTACAAACCCCACCATGTAATCTTCAAATTGAAAGTATCCGACGTTATAATTCACAGCGGCCTCTCCTCTGTATAAATGCGCCTTTACCATGCCGTGCCCTGTAAAATTAAATGGCTCCAGTAAAATATTGTCCGCAAATGATACTTCTTTTTGGCCAAAGCATTTATAAACAGCTTCTTTGGCGCACCAGCAAACATATAATTGCTGTATTTTATGCACATCGTTTATAAAGGCCATCTCTTCCTGTCGCATAAATTTATGGGCAATGCGCTCAACTTTCCCTTTTACCTGCTCTATATCAATACCTACGGGGCGTTTTTTGCTGATCATCACCGCGGCATAATCAAAGGAGTGGCTTAATGAAATGTGATAGGGAAGGTTTACAAGATAGGGTTTGCCGTGCGCGTTAACTTTACAATCAATATATTCCTCGGTACGCAGCATTTTACGCAGCAAAACACGTGTCCCTAACCAGTGGAGACTACGTTTCCCAGCACTTAGTTGCTCATAATAAGCCTTTTCGTGCACATTTAGCTGCAGCTGTTTATAGAGCTCGTCAGCTTGTTCTTCAATTTTCCAAATAGCAAATTCTGTATCATCATCAATCCGCTTTCTGTATGCTATTGCCATAAAGTAAATTTGCAAAAAGGATGGCAAACTTATACTAAATAAAGTTAAAATTGTAAGGCTTTTATTAATTTGAAGATTTTAGGATTTGAATAATTGAAAATTAATACGAATTTGCCTGCGGTGCCTAAGTTTTAAATCAAGAGAAATTATTTTAAACATAAACCAATTATAAAATTATGAATATCGCAATGTTAGGTTCCGGCTTTATTGCCCGGTTTTATGCTGATTCTTTAATTGCACAGCGTGGCAAGGATAAACTGATCAGCGTTTATTCCAGAAATATCGCGAAGGCTCAGAAATTTGCCGACGATTACAAGTTATCATTCTTTTCGTCAGATATGGACGAAGTAGTTAGCCGGGGAGACGTAGACGTGGTAATTATTTCTTTGCCAAATAATTTACACGAAGCCGCAGTCGAAGCCTGCACTAAGGCTGGCAAACATGTCCTTTGTACAAAACCATTGGGACGCAACGCTGCTGAAGCCAAACGGATGCTGGATTTAGTTGAGAAGGCTGGAATTATGGGTGGTTATCTCGAAGATCTTTGCTATACGCCGAAGTTTTTAAAGTCCATGAAAAGCGTTAAAGATGGCAATATAGGTAAAGTATTATGGGCCAAATCAAGAGAGGCACACCCTGGACCGCATAGCGACTGGTTTTGGGACGCGGAACAATCCGGTGGCGGTGCCATGGTTGACCTTGGTTGCCATTGCGTAGAAATTGCCCGTAATTACATTGGAAAAGAAATAAGGCCGGTTGAAGTGATGTGCTGGGCGGCAACGCAGGTTCACCCAATAAAAGCAGAGGACAGTGCTATTGGCCTGGTGAAATACGCAAACGGTGCAATAGGCCAGTTTGAGGTAAGCTGGTGCTTTAGGGGTGGAATGGACTTGCGCGATGAAGTAATGGGAACCGAGGGAACAATCTGGCTCAATAATTTTTTACGCACGGGATTTGAGATGTTCAGCACAGGCAAGGGCGGTTACGTAGCTGAAAAAGCGGAGAGCAACAGTGGCTGGCTGTTCCCGGTTGGAGATGAAGTGCATGAGTTGGGCTATACCCACATGTTTACCGATATGTTTAACGCTATTGAAAACAAAACTCAGCCACTGGAAACTTTTTATGATGGCTATATAGTAAACGCCATTTTGGATGCCTGTTATTTATCTGCAAAAACCGGTAAATGGGAGCCAGTACAAATTGAAGGCTGGAGGGGTGATCAAACCGACGATTATGGTTCAAACCACGTATCATACGACGAGTATTATTACCTCATAAAAAAGGAAATATTGCCAAACGGAGACCATAAGCTGATATTGAAGCACAAATTTACAGGGGAAGTGGAGGTGAGGGAAGGGGAGTAATTTTTGAATGAAATCTAACATCGGTTTTGAACGCAAAGTCGATTGTCCATGATTTTTTTCCACAAATATCAAAAACATATGTGAGCAATATATTTTTGCCGGTTAACTCCAATAGTCTAATTTTGACACCCCAACAGCTGCATTATGCTACTATCAGACAGGAGAATTTTAGAAGAAATAGAAAAAGGCAACATTATTATTGAGCCTTTCAGACGGGAATGCCTGGGCACAAATTCATACGATGTACACTTAGGGAAACACATATCAACTTATCGCAACCGGGTTTTAGATGCGAAATTGCATAATGAGGTTGATTCTTTTGAAATACCAAAAGATGGCCTTGTTTTACAGCCCTATACTCTATACCTGGGCGTAACTGTAGAATATACAGAAACCCATTGCCACGTTCCTTTTTTAGAGGGTAAATCAAGCGCCAGCAGGCTTGGCATTGATATTCATGCCACAGCGGGTAAAGGTGACGTAGGTTTTTGCAACACCTGGACAATGGAAATATCGTGTATCCAGCCAGTTAAAATTTATGCGGGTATGCCTATAGGCCAATTAATTTATTTTATCGTTGATGGTGAAATTGAAACTTTTTATAACACGAAAAATAGCGCGAAGTATAACACTCCCTCCACACGTCCGGTTGAAAGTATGATGTGGAAGAATAAGTTTTAGAGATTAGTCGGAAAGTCAGGAAGTCCGAAAGAAGCTGTACCTGAAGTTTCCGCAAAAAATAAACTAAGTTAAGTAGAAGAGGTCGGAGGTCAGTTTGGTTTCCTAAACTGAGCTCTAACCTCCCGATAACTATCACTATTTTTCCATCTGCTCTATCACTGACTGCGTTACGCCTGTAAAGGAAAAACCGCCATCGTGAAACAGGTTTTGCATTGTTACCATTTTGGTAAGGTCTGAGAACATGGTTACGCAATAATCAGCACATTGATCGGCTGTAGCATTACCAAGCGGACTCATTTTTTCAGCATACCTGATAAACCCTTCAAATCCTTTAACGCCTGATCCCGCTGTGGTACGCGTTGGTGATTGCGATATGGTGTTGATCCGGACATGTTTTTTAACGCCGTAATAATAACCAAAATTGCGTGCGATGCTTTCGAGATAAGCTTTGTTATCCGACATGTCATTATAATCTGGAAACACGCGTTGGGCGGCAATATAGCTTAACGCCAGTACGGATCCCCACTCATTTATGGCGTCCAGTTTCATAGCGATTTGTAATATACGGTGCAGGCTTAACGAAGAGATATCCAAACCCTTATGCGTTAGATCATAATTGTTTTCGGTGTAGGTAATTCCTTTTCGTACGTTAACGCTCATTCCGATCGAATGCAAAATAAAATCAACACCGCCTCCAAAATGTTCCTGTGATTTGGTGAACAGGTTGGTTACGTCATCATTGCTGGTAACATCGGCGCCGATTACAGGCGCTTTGCATTCTTCCGCCAGCTTATTCAATTCGCCCATGCGTAATGCGATAGGAGCGTTGCTCAGAATAATCTCTGCGCCTTCTTCAACCGCCCTTTGGGCAACCTTCCAGGCTATAGATTGCTCGTTCAGCGCGCCGAAAATAATTCCTTTTTTACCTTTTAGTAAGTTATAAGCCATTTTGTTTGATAATTGGGCGTAAATGTATAAATTAGTTTGCAGTTTGTAGTAGGTAGTTGGCATTGTTTCTTCGTAATATAACTACAAACTGTGAAACGCCTGTCGCTAACTGTTTAGCAATTCCCTTGCATTCTGTAGTGCGCTTTTACCCGGCTTATCGCCACTTAGCATTTTGGCTATTTCTAAGACACGCTCTTGGTCATTCAATTGTTTTATACGGGTATAAGTTGTAGCGCCTTCCTCGTCCTTATAAACAAAATAATGACTTTTGCCTTTGCCGGCTATTTGCGGCAGATGGGTTATTGTAATTACCTGCAGGTTTTTTGCAAGCCGCTCCATTATCTGGCCAACTTTATTTGCCACCTCCCCGGAAACCCCGGTATCAATCTCATCAAAAATAATAGTTGGCAATGCGCTGTTTTGAGCAATTAATGATTTAATGGCCAGCATCAGTCTGGAAAGCTCACCGCCCGATGCCACTTTACTCATTTCAGCGAGCGTATGCCCTTTGTTAGCTGTAAATAAAAATCGTATTTCATCAATTCCGTCCTTAGTGAGGAAATTAGATGTCAGAGGTCTGAAGTCAGAAGTTGGAAGGATTTTGCCGTTTTTTTCTAAACCCGCGTTTTCTGACTTCTGGCCTCTGACTTCTGACTTCTGACCTCCTACCTCTGACCTCCTAAGTACCTGCTCTATCTTCAGAAGCGCATTTCCCATCCCCATTTCGGTAAGGGATTGCAAAATCTGTGTTTCGATCAATGGGATAGCTTTCGCGCGGTTTGCCGATAATTCGCCGGCCAATTTCTCCAGTTCAATTTGAGTGTCAAATATTTCAGATTGTAATTTTTCTGTCTCCTCATCATTCGTCATTGCCGCATGAATTTTACCGGATAGTTCATCCTTTAATTGTAAAAGTTCTTCAGTGCTGTTTAGGCGGTGCTTTTTCTGCAGATTGTAAATTAAACTTAAACGGCTGTTTATTTCATCGGCACGTACTTCATTAATTTGGGTATGCTGCTCAATAACTTCGATTTCTGTGGCTATGTCCTTTAATTCAATAATCGAACTGTTTAAACGTTGGTATAATTCAGCAATTTTGGGATTATAGTTTTCCAGGGTAAATAATTGATGCGCTGCCTCCCTTAATTGAATAAGTGCCGAAATCTCACCTTCCAGCATTAAGTGATGCGCTCCCGATAAATTGCGCTTAATTTCCTCAGCGTTGTTAAGCGTATATAGTTCTTGTTCCAACGGTTCTTGTTCGTCTGCAGCCAGGTTTGCTTTTTCGAGCTCGTCATATTGAAACTGGAAATAATCAAGATCCGCTTTAGCCTTTTCACTTCCTAAAATAAGTTGCTGTAGTTTAGCGATCGCTTTTCTGTATGATCTGTATTTGGACCGGTAGTCGTTTAACAGGTCGTCGTGTTTTGCCACGGTGTCGACTACTAATAGTTGAAATTCGGGATCATTGATTTCAAGCGTCGCATGTTGCGAATGGATGTCAATAAGTTTCTCACCTAAGGCTTTAAGCGTTGTTAAATTTACGGGTGTATCATTTACAAAGGCCCTTGATTTACCATCGGAAGATATTTCGCGCCTCAAAACAGTTTGCGTTTCATAGTCAATGTCGTTATCTTCAAAAAATTGTTTTAAATGGAAGGCCCCGATGATAAACGTCCCTTCTATAACGCATTTTTTTTGCTGGTTAAAGAAATACCGGCTTTCGGCACGTTGACCTAAAATCAGCGAAAGCGCACCCAATATGATGGATTTACCTGCGCCTGTTTCGCCGGTAAGTATATTTAGTCCACTGTCGAAGCTGATTTCCAGGTTGTCAATTAGCGCATAATTACGTATACTGAGCTTTTGAAGCATAAAAATATCCCCTATTTTGAGGATACTAAATTACTAAGTTTAGTTGATTAGTGAGTGGTTGATTAAGTGAATGGTTGATTAAGTGAATGGTTGATTTTAAAACCTAATCAACCACTCAACCACTCACCACTCACCACTCACCACTCACCACTTACCACTTACCACTTACCACTTACTGTTTAGTAGTATCCGGCTTTTCGGGAGCTTCAGGTTTCTCCGGTTTTTCTGGAGCTTCGGGACGTTCAGGCCTTTCGTCACTTTTTTCTAATATCGACAATCGCTTTATGAACTCGGGACTATGAATGTATGCCCGCAATTTGGCTGAAGCTTCCTTTAAAAGTTGTTTTTCCTTTTCTATATCGGGGTTATGGTTAAATTCCCGCATTCTCTGGCTCAATTTCCGCATTTCATCTTGTTTTTCCTTAATTTGCGGGTTATGGTACGCATTTCTTAAACTATCCCCCATTTTCCTCATCTCATCCCTTTGGGCAATATATTCCGGCGATTTGTATCGATTTCGCATTTGTTCTCCTAAGGTTTTAATTTCCTCAGACGCGCGAGTTATTTCGGCAGGTATATTGGCTTTAAGTTCTTCCCTGAATTTTAAATGATTTTCATCACGGTCCTCATAGTAATCATCATGCTTTATCCCATATTTTTTCTCCAGCCTGGCAGCCATTTCTTTAAACTCCGTACTGTTATAGTAGGTCTCCATTTTTTTGCCCAGGGCTTCCATCTGCTCGGTTACCTTATTGGTTTCTGAGTTGTCGCTCCATTTTTTATTTAAGTCGTCGCTTAACCTATTCTCCTCTTCCTGTAGTTTTTTCAATTCGGGCTTATCAAAAAAAGCTTGTAATTCCTTTCCTTTTGCTTCCAGGTCATCAGCATTCTTTTTATACTCAGGGCTTTCATAATATTTATTAATGGCGTCGCCATACTTATTAATTTCGTCGCTTAGCTTTTGAAGCTCAGGGTCATTATTGTTGCCATTAAAGTTAAAATCGAAATTAAAATTACGATTTTTGTTATAATTGTAAGCGTAAACCTTTTTATCTTCCTTATCCGCTTTCACTACCGCTTTAGGCTTTTTATAAATGTTAGCCGTGGCAGATTTTTTAACTACCTTGGTTTTATGGGCTGTATCGGCAAGTAAATTAACTATTACCGGGTTTATTGCTTTTATTGATATTTTCCCCTTAGCTATTTTGGGGTTAAGCAAGGCAATTAAGCCTATGCCGGCTGTAATTATAAGCATGGCCAGCAGCGCAGGACGAATGCTTGGGATTGTTTTTTTAGTTTTCATGATACGTTCGATTCTGTTTAGTAATTGGTACTTTTTCCCGGTGGCCGACATGGCCATCCGAAAGTTGTTTTCGCGTGTTTGTTCGAGTTTTAATAGTGCTTTTGCGTAAATTATGGGGCTTGGGGTAGCTTGTACCACAAGGTCGTCGCAGCAATTTTCGCGCTCTTCGTTAATGAATTTGTTAATTAATAAAGCACAGGGATTAAAAAACAACAGTGTGGCTACTACCTGCTGCAGCAGGTTAACCAGGTAGTCGTTACGTTTAATATGTGCCAGTTCATGCAGTAAAACGGCCTCAATTTCTTCGGCCCCCAGATATGTCGACAAGATAAATGGTAAAAGAATAACAGGCTTAAAATAACCAACCATGCACGGAACATCAACCAGCTTGCTCAGTCCGATCTTTACCTTTTGGTCGATGTTAAGCATGCCGGTAAACTTATTCACCTGCAATTGCAACTGAACGTCGATACTCATGGTTTGCCTGATCGTATTTATCCTTCTACGGCCCATTATTAACCGGGCAGAATTAAACAATAGGCCGGCGATGTAAATTATGGTAATATAAGGAAGGTATTCTTCAATGCTGTAATAATAACGTATTGTTTCGTCATCAAACCGGCTGATCCCGCCAGGCAGTTCGAGCATCAGTGGCATAGCCGATAATTTCTCTGGTACTCTTGCCAGCCAGTTATACAGTTCAATTTCATTTATTAGTGTAAAGATAAACCAGCAAGTCATTGCCAGAAGACTTGTTACTCCCAATAAATATTTCTTCGGCGACGGCAAGTTATCGCCAAATATTAATGCCAACCGGAGCATGAAATAAATAACCAGCCCCTGCCATAAAGAATGTATAATGGTTATTCCTAATACCTGGCTGATGTTATACAATGCGTTTTCCATAACTTTATTTTTAAGAAATTAGAGGTTGGCGATTAGAGGTTACTTAGCCCCAGATGTTCCAACTATTTTTTAATCTCTATTTTCAACTAATCTCTAACCTCCACCCTCTGGTCGCTAGTTCTTTTTCTTTTCAGGAGTATAAATCTCTATCCCCTTTATAGAATCCTTTAATATCCATTTCTGCTCACGCATACTTTTCTTCCATTCGGGACTTGCGAATTGTTTTTTCATTTCTTCAGCCTGTTTGTTCATAGCTTCCATCTGGGCCGTCCATCCAGTACTGTCGAATTGTTTTTTCATTTCTTCACCCTGCTTCTTCATGGCTTCCATTTGGGCTTTCCACTCAGGTTTATCGAACTGCTTCTTGATTTCTTCAGCCTGTTTCGTCATGGTTTCTATTTGGGCTTTCCATTCGGGACTGTCGAATTGTTTTTTCATTTCTTCAGCCTGTTTATTCATAGCTTGCATTTGGGCCTTCCATTCAGGTCTGCTGAATTGTTTAAGAGAATCTAAAAGTAATTTTAGGTCAGGATGCTGTTTAAAGAAGGCAGTCCGAGCCGCCGGAGAAAGTTCATCAATGGAATCATACTCTTTTCTGACGCCATTTTTGTCTATAATAATCAGGTTACCTTTGTGCTTATGTTTCGCCGTATCACTAACCAGTGAATCTTTATTAATATTTTGAAAAGTAAAAATGTTATTGATCTTTGACTCCCTCGCGGTTTTTTTAAGTAACAAGGCCGATTTTACCTTATCGGTTTTGATTTTCACATCTGCTGTTTTAGGGCTAAGCCATGCGATGCAGCTAATGCTGCCGGCCAGCAAAAGTATCATTAACGATAAATGACTTATGCTGCCAATTTGTTTTTTTGTTTTCATGATCCTTTCTATTCTGTTTAATAAATGAAATCTTTTTCCGGTTGCGCCTAACGCCAGTTGTAACCGGACACCTCTTGTTTCCTCCAGTTTTAATAGGGCCTTTACATAAATCAAAGGCTTTCCGGTTTTTTCAACTACCAGGTCGTCGCAACTATGTTCACGTTCACGGTTTATAATCCGGTTAACTAATTGAGCAAAAGGGTTAAAGAACAACATTACCGATATAACCCGCTGCATAAGGTTAACCAGGTAGTCGTTCCTTTTTATGTGTGCCAGTTCATGGAGCAAAATAGCTTCAATCTCACAGGCCGAAAGATGTGTAGCCAGCGATACCGGTAAAATAATAAGCGGTTTAAGATAGCCGACCATGCAGGGTACATCCACCAGTTCACTGAATTCTAATTTAATAGGTTTATTGATATTCAGCTTTTTAGAAAATGTATTTATGAATTGCTGCATTTGTTCGGCAGGGATAAGCGATCGTTTTACTTGTTGTACCTTGTTCCATTCCCAGCCAAGTTTTAATAAGTTTGCTGCCAGCCCGATAAAATACAAAATGCATACATAAGGCAGGGTATTAGCAATACTATTATAGTAAGGAGTTTGAATATGGATATTCGCCAGTTGATTTAAATGCGGGAGTAACCGGGAAAAATTAAAAGACTTTAAACTTATCCATGTGTATGTATTTATTTCAGTTAACAAAGTATAAAAAAACCAAATGGAAATGGACAGCATTGAAATAACGGCAAACGAATATTTTTTTAGTGCCGGTATAGATGGGGTAGCCGAAATTACTATCCGTAGGATAATATAAACAAGCAACCCTTGCCACAGCGAATGGATAATAGTGATACCTAAAACCTGGCTGATGTTGTACAATATGTTTTCCATAAACTTATTTTTAAGAAGTTAACAATTGGGGGTCGGAGATCAGGAAAAAATGTTGCATCTCATTCCTCTATTCTCAAATCTCTAATCTCTGTCCTTAAACTTTTCCAAATAACTTTTAATCGCATCTATTTCATCTTTCGATGCCCGGTGGTGGCCTAGCGCCTGTATTACCAGGTCAGATGTGGAACCTTTGAATACGGTCGAAATAATTTTATTCAGAGCGGTTTGCTGCGCCTGTTCCCTGGTGATTAACGCTTTATAGAGATGTGTTTTGGCTGTAGTATCCCGTTCAACCAGGCATTTATCGTGCATTATCTGCATCAGTTTTAAAGTGGTGGTATACCCTGCGTCTTTGCTTTTTGCCAGTTCTTCGTGCACGTCACGGACGGTACACTGACCCATTTTCCAAATCACCTGTAATATTTCGAGTTCGCTTTCTGTTGGTTTTATTTCCATATTTTATTTATATACGAATTTGTTCGTACAAATATGTACGATAGTTTTCGTATTTGCAAATCATTTGTAAACTTTTTTAAAAGACTGAACCAGGGAAGGAAATGTGACAGTTGTTAAACTACTAATTTTTGTTAGCTACGGATTTTTCTAATTTCAAAATCTGCGAAATCAAGCAAATCAGCGGTCAGTTTTTCTGCAGAGTTTGATATTTAAGCCCATTGGACGGATCGGCCTGGCTTAAAATATTCATTGCCTGAGTTTTTTGCTGTGGATCAGCTTTACTGAAAATAGAAACAAACTCATCGCACTTTGAAGTAAAAAACACAAGAGGGAACATGCCGCCAAGGCGTTGCCGGTCCACCTGTGATAACGAAGGAAGCAGCTCGTAAATAACTTTAATGCCCTTGCCCGAATTGTCGGCCATAACATCCAGACCGTTACGGTGATAATCGTACATAAAGCTTCGCAATTGCTGGTAAAGTTTATTATTTAAATTTTCGGAAAGCCAGTAACGGTTCGTTGTGCCGTCGAAAGCCTTCCAACCTGTATAGGACGATGATTGTGCATTGATATCAACGTTTTGGGCGTTTGCAAAATAAACAGACCCTCCGTATCTGGAAAATGTATCATAATCCATTCCCACAATTATGTATGCATAAAATGCCATAATCGAACTTAAATTACTTATGAAGCTTTGGTCTGAGTAGTCAATTGTTTGTCCTTCGGTATAAGAAAAAGAAATATCCTTGTCGTTAAGGTTTATCAGTGTCGAGGAATAAGAAGAATTAAAAACAGGCCGCGATGACTGCACCTGTAATTCACCGCTAAAATTACTGCTTCCGTCCCAGGATGTTATATTTAAAACGAAATTGCAATCTATCCGCTCTTTTGGCAGAATAACATCGGCACTCCATTTCTTTCCGTTTAAAAAATCTTTCATAGCCGTTTCAAGACTTTGGAAAACGCGCTTGTTTGTGGTTTGTATTTTTGGCGATGCAACATGCACCCTCGCGTTTAAATCTTGTGCGGCCGAAATTCCGCTTAAACAAAAAAAGAATATATATATAGTTAAGGTTTTCATTCTTTTATAAGTTCAACAAGTTTATTGCATATATCGCGGGCTACTTCTTGTTTACTTTTAAGGTCAAACGTTGTTTTTTGTAAATAACTGTCAATGATAGTAATTTTATTGGTGTCTTTTCTGAAACCGGCCCCTTCGTCATTAAGCGAATTTAACACAATAAAATCCAGGTTTTTCTTTTGCAGTTTTTCAATAGCATGCTTTTCTTCGTCATTGGTTTCCAATGCGAAGCCAACTAATAGCTGTCGTTGTGTTTTTTGTTGGCCAAGTATATTCAAAATATCGACCGTTTTTTTTAATTCGATATTGAAGTTACCACTTTGTTTTTTAATTTTTTGCTTTGCAACATTTACCGGAGTATAATCAGCAACGGCAGCGTTCATTATGCATGCTTTTGAATCTTTAAAATGCTGCAAACAAGCGTCAAGCATCTCTGCCGCCGATGTCACGTTAATGCGGTTAACAGCACTCTGTTTGCTGATTTGTGCAGATGGTCCGGCAATGAGCGTAACACTAGCGCCCATTAAAACAAGTTCGTCAGCAATGGCAAAGCCCATTTTACCGGATGAATGGTTTCCAATAAAACGAACAGGGTCTATGGCTTCATAGGTTGGGCCCGCTGTAACTAATATTTTTTGATTCACAAGCGGAAGTTTTTTTACTGAACCGGATAAAAAGGCTATGATCTCATCGGGTTCAGCCATGCGTCCCTCGCCATAGAGGCCGCTGGCGAGCTCCCCGTTTGCAGGCGGAATCAAAATATTCCCGAACGACTGAAGTGTGCTGATATTTTTTTGAGTGGCGTTATGTTTCCACATATCAAGGTCCATTGCCGGGGCAAAGTATACAGAACCTTTAGCAGATAAGTAAATGGCGAGCAATAAATTATCACACAGCCCATTCGCCATTTTAGCAAGCGTGGTGGCGCTGGCAGGTGCAATAACAATAAAATCAGCCCACAGGGCTAAGTCGACATGATTATTCCACTCACCTGTTTCTGGGTTAAAGTATTTGTAAAGTACTGGATTTTTTGAAAGTGCAGATAAGGTTAGGGGAGTAATAAAATTAGTGGCATCTGGTGTCATAACAACCTGCACATTTGCACCTGCTTTAATTAATAACCGCGCCAGTGTTGCTGATTTATAAGCTGCTATACTGCCGCAAATTCCTAAAATAATTTTTTTACCTGCAAGCATTTCGCTAACCCCCTAACCCCCTGAAGGGGGAACATTTGATGTAAATTTATAAAAAATTTATAAAATCTCCCCCGCCAACTGGCGGGGGCTGGGGGGTTATTCTTTCAAAGGATTGCGGTAATAAACTTTGTCTTCCAAAAATTCCTGTATGGCTACTAATGAAGGTTTTGGTAGTTTTTCATAATACTTAGAAATTTCAATTTGCTCACGGTTTTCAAAAACCTCTTCAAGATTGTCATTTGACGAAGCAAATTCTGAAAGTTTTTGGTGCAGCTCTTCTTTAACATTATTTGAGATCTGGTTAGCACGTTTTGACATAATTACCAGTGACTCATATATATTGTTGGTTTTAGTATCCAATTCGCGCAAATCACGTGTTATGGTGCTAGAAGCGACCGTAGGTTTATTAGTATTATTTAGTGGGTTCATATCGATTTAATTTAGAACTTTTTTACTTTTATTTCTTTTCTGATGCCGGTTGTGTTGTTACCGTATCTTTCCTGGCAATTTTTTTTGCGACTCTTATATTACCTAATGCTTCGGCCAATATGTTTTTAGATCTTATTATACCCGCCTCGCTGTTTTTTTTATACTGTTCAGCTTGTTTCACGTATTTGCTGTTAGGGTATTTATCAATAAATTGCTGGGCATAGTTTATCGTAAGATTATAACGCGCTTCCTGGGTATACTCTCTGCTATGGTCAGCATAAAGATATTGTGCCTGAATTGTTAAAAACTCCAATTCTTCAGCATATTTGGTATCGGGATAATCACGCAGTGTATTACCAAATGAAATAACCGCAGACTGATAGTCGCCGATTGTTAAATATAGTTTTGAATTTGCAAACGATTTATCTTCCAATTTATCCCGCAATGTTTGTATCAGCTTGCTTGCTTCGGCAACACGATCACTTTTAGGATAAAGGTTTATAAATAATTGCAGCGTTTCAATAGCCTTGTTGGTATTTTCCTGATCGAGGGAAAAGATGGGAGAATCCAGGTAATAACAATAAGCCTGCATAAACCTGCACTCCTCGGCTCTTGAACTTGAAGGATAAGTATCGGCAAAAGTTTTAAAATGATACCTTGCTGATGTATAATCTCTCAGTTTATAATTGGTATAAGCATAGTAGTAAAACAAATCTTCAGCTTCGGCACGGCCTCTGTAACGGGTTACCAAATCATCAAATAACCCAAGCGCTTTGGAGTACTCCTTTTTATTATATAACTTAATAGCCTCGGAGTATTTTTTCGCATTGTCATTACTGGTGCGTAGTTTCTCATATTTGCTTTTACAACTGCCCAATATTATAAGGAATGCGGTTATAACTGCTAATAGTGTAAATTGTTTTTTAAACATTTTGCAAAGATAGGTGAATAATATAAATCGGTCAATTATTTTTTACCGGCTAATATAAGGTGCTTGTTTTTTACACTGTATATAGATAGAGCTGATTTAACATCTTTTAACTATTAAGAATTCATGAATAGTCAATGTAGTGTCCATTTGTTAAAAACAGTATCATTTGAAATTTTTCAACCTGATTGACAAAGTTTTATCCTGGTATTTCGATTTTATTACCGGTTGGATTTGCGAAATCAAAAAACCTGCTTACCTTTGCAGCCCGCAAAAAGGGATAGCGATTGTTTCAAAAGCGAACTAAAAATAAAAAATAAAGTTTGCGTAAACAAAAAAGGTTCTTACCTTTGCAGTCCCAAAAGAAACGGGCGCTAAATAAAGCGGATGACGGATGCGATTTCTGTCATATAAATTGAAAAAGTTAATCATTGTTAAAGGTGATAACCAAATAAAATCTGAACCGTGACGGGGAAGGTGAAAAGTTCTTAAAAAGGATAGATAATCATGTAGTGTAACAGCTTGAAGAGGAAACGAAAGTGGAATCGGATGGTTAGTTATGAGAGAAGAGAGAAGGGATACTGT
>Ga0302319_10014362_pt1 | contig 14777 bp, 12 predicted proteins | sample Bog_T0_2_FD_203319 | JGI IMG/M metagenome (GOLD analysis project Ga0302319, IMG submission 203319) | Peat permafrost microbial communities from Stordalen Mire near Abisko, Sweden - Bog_T0_2 | ecosystem: Environmental > Terrestrial > Soil > Wetlands > Peat | place: Sweden: Abisko, Stordalen Mire... | reverse complement strand
TACGAATTACGAAAAGCTCTGCCTAAACCACGTGATTTCTAGATTGATGCCCCGGCGCAGCAGCCGGACCCAATGAGCTAGATGTTGTGGTCGCCTGACACATCTACATAAGCGTCCGGCGCAGCAGCCGGACCCAATGAGCTAGATGTTGTGGTCGCCTGACACATCTACATAAGCGTCCGGCGGAGGGGCTCGGTCATTGAAGTTAAGCGTTAACTCCGGGCGCTCACTTTGCGTTTTGCCCATGCGTTCAAGTTGATAAGCCGCAGAATCATAATAGTCCGATTTGGCTATTTGTGAAAAGTAATTTTCATTTTTGAATTTATTAGAAATAAACATAAGTTCTTTGTTTTCAAAATTTCGCGGCCTAAATAAGCATATTGGGTGTGTTGTGGTTTCAAACACAAGGCGATCATCCTCAAAATGGCCAACCCTTCCAATGGTACGATTTGCTATTTCTATGATATCGTTATTTGTAAGGTTTGATTTTGATAATTCGTCGCATGCGGAGAGCAAAATATTTCGCTGCGTCGCTTGCCGCGTTGAGCCAACTAAAGAGCCGTCAGCGTTCTCAAAAATGATTGCGTTGTTAATATCAGGCCTACTTGATTTCAGCACGAGAGCAAATCCAAACGAAAAAGAAATGGTAAACTGCGATCCGGTTCGGAACGTACGCCGTAATATGCCAAGAACGTCCTCAAGAGAACGAGCCGACCTTGGGCCTGTTTCCACAAGGTTCCCCCACGCATATCGCGTTTCGGACAAAACGTATAATGGATAGAAAAAACTTTTTGCAGCGCCATCTTTATTAACGCCAATCGCTTTGATTTCCTTCAACTCTGGCGTTCTGAAATCGGCAGTGCGAATATAGGGGTAAGTCTGGTTGAGGAGGAGGACGCTTATGTAGATGTGTCAGTTAGCTACCATATATAGTGAAGATCTGGGCCGAGGTTCGCGCCACCGTTGCGAATTACGAATTACGAAAAGCTCTGCCTAAACCACGTGATTTCTAGATTGATGCCCCGGCGCAGCAGCCGGACCCAATGAGCTAGATGTTGTGGTCGCCTGACACATCTACATAAGCGTCAGGAGGAGCGTACCGATCGTCTCTGTCATCTTCACAGTCTCTTTCGTTATGGGTGAACCGTGTCGCGTTAATTATATAATATTGCACTCACGTAAAATATCTCAGACTTGAACGCAAAGCTGTAGTATAATTAATTCTGGAATCTTGTCATCTTCCTCAAGCTTGAATATCCACTGTCGGCCGACCTTGTCAGAAAGGATTACGTCTGGCCGTTCGCCAATTACACATGGTATGACCAAAATGGTCAGTTTGTCGGCGATAGCTGCTGGTAGCTGGTCGAACATGGTATCGTAAATATTGTCCATCGACGTGGTTTCCTGTCAGCGCTTTGTGTAACGAAAGTCGACAACGAGCACGCGGCGGATGAGCGGCACGCAATCCGCCATTGCATTTTGGTGCGAGATTTGCAGAAATTGCGCTTCGATCATCCATTGCGTTTAGGCGACTTTAATCGTCGTTACGGTAAGCGGAAATTAAATTTTCATGAATGTATTGCTTTTTGATCGACGGTGAGGACGGACCGCACGGCGCTCAACCAGCCAGCGTTTGCGCCGTTCCGGTTCGAAGGTGCGGAATGTGACCCCGGCCATTTCGTTGTGAATCGACTCGATGGCCTCGATGACATCGGTAAGCCGGCCAACGGACGAGGATGCAGTCATCAGAACACAAACTGCGCCGATGCCTTGATGTTCTCGCGCAGAACCCTGTGCAGGCTGCGGCGGGTCATGATGTCGGCTTTTTGGCCGAGGATGCGGGCGGTGGCTTCCTTCACGTCCATCAATTCGTACAGCCCCAGCGACCCCTCGGGGTGATCGAAGAACAGATCAACTTCGGAATCCGGCCGCGCTTCAGCGCGCGTGGTCCGGGCATCGCCGTCTTCCGCATGGCCCCGCATTGTCCAGTGTTCCAGCCGCAGCGCGTTGACCATCCCGGCCGCTTCGGCCCGCGTGGATCAGCGAACGACCAGTCGCACCAGCGCCGTGACCGCGCCCACGATGACGACGGTCTGAATGCCGATGCTGCCGACCATCCACTTCAGGATGTCGGCCTTGACCGCCTCGACCTTGCCCTCCAGCCGGAGTTCCGCCTCTCGGATGCTGGCGTTCGTCGCCAGCTTGAGGGCCCCGATGTCGGCGTTCGTCGCCAGCTTGAGGGTCTCGATGCCGGCGTTCGTCGCCAGCTTGAGCGCCTCGATGTCGGCCTTGACGGAAGCGATATCGGTCTTGGTGGCCAGCCTGTCGTCAATGAGCCTGGCCTGCTCCTCGGCCAGCGTTTCGGCCTGCTGGCGGCTGAACCCGGCGACTTCGAGGCGGCGCGCATAGGCCAGCGTGTCGAACGCAAGGGCGTTCATTGGGCCGTTTCCCTGGGCGCGGCCTCCGCCGCTTCCCTCAGGCCAAGCGCAATCAGACGGCGCACCGCTTCAGCATCGCGTTTGATGCGGTGGCTGAACTGGAAGTCCTCGATCTGCCGCCAGACGCTGGTGGGCAGGGAGACGGTCTTCCGCACAACGGGGTCGTCGATCTCTGACATGGCGGCAACGCTAGCCCATCGCGCATCAATGGTGCAACCGCGCGGATGGTGCGAGAACCCTCAACCCCCCGCAGCCGCCGCCGCCACCGCCGCCGCGTGCCCATCCACCTTCACCTTCCGCCAAACCCGGCTGATCTTCCCCGTCCCATCCACCAGAAACGTCGAGCGTTCGATGCCCATATAGGTCCGCCCGTACATCGACTTCTCCACCCACACGCCATATGCTTCCGCCGCCGCCTTGGTTTCGTCCGAGGCCAGCGGGAACGTCAGATTGTATTTGGCGGCGAATTTCTCGATGGGCTTGATCGGGTCCGGCGACACGCCGATTACTTCCAGGCCGAGTTTGCCAAGCTGCGGCAAGGCTTCCTGGAAGGCGCAGGCTTCCTTGGTGCAGCCGGACGTGTCGGCCTTGGGATAGAAATACAGCACGTAGGGCTTGCCCTGCAGCGCCGCGCTGCTCACCGTGCGACCGCCGCTGGCCGGCAGCGAGAATGAAGGTGCGGTATCGCCTGCCTGAACGCTCATGACCCGATCTCTCCCACATGCCGCACGAACGCCGCGCGGACATCCCGCGCCAGCGCCTCCAAGGTGGCCCGCAGCCCGGGCAAGTCAACCGGGGCCGGATCGATCCCGGCGCCGGCGACCGCGTGCAGCAGCGCCGCCTCGGCCGAAGCCGACAGTTTCGCCGCCGACGCGCGGCCGTAGGTGATGCGCAGCAGCCCCTGCACGGTCCGCCACACCAGGTCGGCGCGGATCAGCAGATCGGCGTCGGCGGGCAGCAGCAGGCCGGCGTCGCGCAGGCCGGACAAAGCGCGGCGGATGGAGGGGTGCACCACCTCGGGATGGGCGGCGGCATGCACCAGTTGCAGGGTCTGGGCGATGAACTCCACCTCGATCTGCCCGCCCGGCCGCAATTTCACGTCCCACGGGCCGCCGGGCGGGTGGTCGCGCAGCAGGCGGGCGCGCATGGCGGCGGCGTCGGCGCGGATGGTATCGGCCGGGCCGGCGTTGGTGATGGCGGTGCGGATGGCCTGGTCCACCCGGGCGCGCAGTTTGGGCGGGCCGGCGACCACGCGGGCGCGGGTCAGCGCCATGCGCTCCCAGGTCCAGGCGCCGCCATGCTCGCCGCCGGCCTCGTGGTAGCGCTCGAAGGCGCCGAGCGACACCGCCACCGGCCCCTTGTTGCCGGACGGGCGCAGCCGCATGTCCACGTCGAACATCGGCCCCACCGCGTCCGGGGCGGTGGCGGCGGCGACGAAGGCGTGCACCGCGCGAATGAACCACTGGCTGGCCGGAAGGCAGCGCGCGCCGCTGCTTTCCGTAACGGCAGCGGGATGGTCATACACGATCATCATATCGAGGTCGGAGCCGGCCATCATTTCGCGCGAGCCGGCCTTGCCCAGCAGCACCACCGCCATGCCGCCGCCGCGCACCTGCCCGAAGCGGGCGGCGAAATCATCCAGCACCCGCGGCAGCAGCGCGGCCAGGGCGGCGTCGGCCATCCCGGAGCGGGTCTCGCCGGCGGCGTTGGCGTCGGTGCGGCCTTCCAGGGTGGCGACGGAGACGGAAAAATCCTCGGCGCGGACCGCCGAGCGGATGATGCGGATCGCCTCCTCCAGGCCGCTGGCGTCGGCCAGCCGGGTGCGCAGGGTGCGGGCGGGATGGGCCGGTTCGCCGGGGCGCAGCAGACCCTCCAGCGCCTCGGGCGTGCGCGCCAGGTATTCGGCCAGCGAGGGGCCGGCGCCGAGCACGCCGGCGACGCGGTCGAGCATGACCGGGTTGCGCTGGAACAGCGACAGCAATTGCACGCCGGCGGGCAGGTGGGCGAGGAAGCCGTCGAAGCGGGCGAAGGCGGCGTCCGGCTGCGCCTGGCGGGCCAGCGCGGCCAGCAGCCCGGGCAGCACCACCCGCATCAGTTCGCGGGCGCGCGGCGAGCGCATCGCCCGCACATGGCCGGCCCACCAGCCGCGCACCGTGTCCACCACCGCGCGCGCATCGGTGTAGCCCAGGGCGGTCAGGGCCTCGGCGGTGGCCGGCGGCGGGTCGTCGGTGCCGGTGAAGTCGAGCGGCGGCGCGGCGGCGTCCTCGTCCGGGTCGGGGACGCTCTCGAACACTTCCAGATAGCGGGTCTGCACCCGCTCCATGTGGCACAGCAGCACGGCGGCGAAGGCGGCCGCGCCGGGGCTGCCCATGAAGGTGGCAAAGGCTTCAAGCTGCCCGGGTTTTTCGGGCAGCGCGTGGGTCTGGCGGTCGGCCACCATTTGCAGCCGGTGCTCGACCCGGCGCAGGAAGCGGTAGGCGGCGGCAAGCTCGCCGGCGGTGCGGCGCGGCAGGTGGCCGGCGCGGGCCAGCAGCCTCAGCGCCTCCAGCGTGCGCGGGGTGCGCAGCGATGGGTCGCGCCCGCCCCACACCAGTTGCATGGTCTGCGCCATGAACTCGATTTCGCGGATGCCGCCCTGGCCGAGCTTGACGTTGTGGCCGGCGATGCGGGCCACCGGGTCCGCCTGGGTACCGAGCGCGGTGCGCTTATGGGCGTCGATGCGCCGCTTCATGGCGTGGATGTCGGCGACCGCGGCGAAGTCGAGATGGCGGCGCCAGATGAACGGGCGGATTTCGCGCAGGAACAGGGCGCCGAGGGCGAGGTCACCGGCCAGCGGGCGCGCCTTGAGCATGGCCGCGCGTTCCCAGTTCTCGCCCATGCTCTCGTAATAGGCGATGGCGCCGGCCAGGGCGACGCAGGGGGGCGTGGCGGACGGGTCCGGGCGCAGCCGCAGATCGGTGCGGAACACATAGCCGTCGGCGTCGCGCGCCTCCATCAGGGATACCAGACCGCGCGCCAGTCGGGTGTAGAAGGCACCGACTCCGTCGCCGTGATACACTCCCGCATCAGGGTCGTGCAGCAACACGAGGTCCACATCCGAGGAATAGTTCAGCTCGCGCGCGCCGAGCTTGCCCATGCCGAGCACCGTGAAGCCGCAGCCGCATTCCGGGTCGTCGGGGTACGGCAGCTTCAGCGTGCCGGAGTCGTGCGCGGCCCGCAGCAGATGCGCGGCCGAGGCCCGCAGCGCCGCATCGGCCAAGGCGGACAGCGCCTCGGTGACGCGGCCGAGGTCCCACATGCCGCCGATATCGGCGACCGCGGTGGCCAGCGCCACGACGCGCTTGGCGGCGCGCAGGGTGGCGGCCAGCCTGGCGCGCGGCGCCGTCACCGGGCAGGCGGCGATCGAGGCCATGGCCTGCTGCACCGGCGCCTCCGGCCCGGACTGTGCCAGCAGGCGCAGCGCCGGCGCCTCGCGCAAGGCCAGGTCGGACAGGTATGGGCTGTTGCCGCCGAGGCAGCGCAACATCGCGCCCGCTTCCGGGCAAGCGGCCAGCCGCGCCTCGGCGCGGCCGAGCGCGGCGAAGCGCTCGGTCAGCCGCCCGGCGGCGGCGGAATCGGACGGGGTCGGCCAGTTCGCCGGCAGGTGGAACCGGGGCGCGGGGCGCAAATCGGTCATGCGGGTGCAGGCTGGCCGTGAGACGGGGCATTGGTCAAGCCGCCCGCGACAGCGGCCGGCTGCTGCATTACCTGCTGCTGGCGGCGGAGGTGCTGGCGCTGGCGGCGGTGCTGGCCGGCGGCGCGCTGGCATGGCGGTTGGCGCAGGGGCCGCTGGAAGTCGGCTGGCTCACCCGCCGGCTGGAGTCGGCGGTGAACGCCGGCGGCGAGCCGCCGCAACTGGTGATCGGCCACGCCGCCCTGGCCTGGGAGGGGTTCACCCAGGGCGTCGACCAGCCGCTGAACATCCGGCTGACCGGGGTGGCGGTGCTGGACGCCGACGGGCGCCGCATCGCCGAACTGCCGCGGGTGGAATTGTCGCTGTCGGCCGGCTGGCTGGTGTTGGGGCGCATCGTGCCGCGGGGGCTGGAACTGGACGGGCTGCGGCTGAGCGTCTGGCGCGGCGAGGATGGCGGCATCACCGTCGATCTCGGGGACGCGGCGCCCGATCCTGTTCCGGCGCCGGCCGCATCCGGCCCCGGCGTGCCGCCGGCGCTGCTGCCCGGGTTGCTGCCCGGGTTGCTGCCCGGGTTGCTGGTCGATCTGGCGCGGCCGGCCGAGACCGATCGCGGCCTGCGTCGCTCGTCCTGGTCGCAACTGCGCCGGCTGCGCATCCGCGATGGCGCACTGACGGTCAGCGACCGCCAGCTTGGCGCCGTTTGGCGGGCCAGCCAGCTGCGGCTGGACGTGCTCCGGCGCGCCACGGGCGGGGCCGACGCGGACGGCGAACTGACGCTGGGACTTGGCGAGCAGACGGTGCACGCCACCGCCGGCGCCACGCTGGCGGCGGGCGCGGCCAGCGCGTCGCTGCGCGCGCGGCTGACGCCGGTGACGCCGGCGCGGCTGGCGGCGCTGGCCCCGGCGCTGGCCCCGCTGTCGGTGATCGATGCGCCGCTGGCCCTGTCGGCCAGCGCCGACATCAGCGACGCGCTGATCCTCTCGCATGTGAAGCTGGTGGCGCAGCTGAGCGAGGGGAGGCTGTTGCTGGGTGCCGGCAGCATGCCGGTGGTCGGCGCGGTCGCCGAGGCGGAAGGCTCGCTGGCCGCGCTGGATGTGCGGGTGCCGCGGCTGGAACTGGCGCCGCGGCCGGACGGGCCGCGCACCACGCTGCGCGCCAGCGTTCACGCCACCCGGGCGAACGGGCGGCTGGATGCCGGCATCACCGGCGAACTGGACCAGGTGGCCTTCGCCGACCTGCCGGCGCTGTGGCCGGTGGGGGTCGGCGGTCCCGGCACCCGGCCCTGGATCACCACCAACATGACCGCCGGGATCGCCCGCAACGGCCGTTTCGACCTGCATCTGACCGCGCCGGAGGATTTTTCCAACGCCGAGGTCACCAGCCTGTCGGGCGGCATCGAGGCGCAGGACGTGACCGTGCACTGGCTGCGTCCGGTGCCGCCGGTGGAGCATGCCGGCGGCCGGGCCACCTTCCTGTCGCCCGACGAGATGGAGATCACCATCACCGGCGGCCGGCAGGCGGGTGGCACCCAGGGCGGCGTCGCGGTGCCATCCGGCCGGGCGCGCATCAGCGGGCTGGCGGCGCACGACCAGTTCATCACCCTCGAAACCGATCTGGCCGGGCCGGTCGCCGATGCCTGGACGGTGCTGCGGCAGCCGCGGCTGCATCTGCTCGACCGCCGGCCGGTGGATCTGCGCGACCCCTCCGGCACGCTGGCGGCGCAAGTGACCATCACCCGGATGCCGCTGAAGGACGATCTTCCGGTGGACGACGTGCATGTCCACACCACCGGCAAGCTGACCCGGCTGCATGTGGGCGGCATCGCCGCCGGACGCGACCTCGATCAGGGGATGCTGGATTTCAGCGCCGGCAATGACGGGCTGACGTTGCGCGGCACGGCGCTGCTGGCCGGCATTCCCGCCCAGGTGCAGGCCGACATGGATTTCCGCGGCGGCGGCGCGGCGGAGGTGCTGCAGAAAGTGAGCGTGACCGGCACCGCCGATGCCCGCCAGCTGGCCGCCGCCGGGCTGGACGGCGCCGGCATGCTGAACGGGCCGGCGGAGTTGCGGGCGACGGCGCAGACGCGCCGCGACGGCAGCGGTGAGGTGCTGGTGCGCGCTGATCTGCGTCAGGCGGTGCTGGCGGTGCCGCGGCTGAACTTCAGCAAGCCGGCCGGCCGCCCCGCCAATGCGGAACTGCACTTGCTGCTGGAGGGCGACCGGCTGACCGGCATCGACCGGCTGCGGCTGGACGGCGACGGCATCGCCGTGGCCGGCAGCGTCGCCTTTGCCGGCGGTGGCGCGTCGATCCTGCACCTGGAACGGGTGCGGCTCGGTGCCACCGACGCCAGCGGCGATGTGCGGCTGCCCCGGCGGCCGGGCGACCCGTATGTGGCCACGCTGTCCGGCCGCAGCCTGGATGCGTCCGCCGAGTTCGGCCATGGCAACGCGGTGCCGAAGCGGCCGGCCACGGAGGCGGACGAGCCGGGCCCGCCCTGGAGCGTGGACGCGCATTTCGACCAGGTGGTGATGGGCGGCGAGGACCGCGTGCTGAACGGCGTCGTTGGCGGCGGCGAGAGCGACGGGCGGATCATCCGCCGCGGGCTGCTGACCGGCCGGACCGGGGCCGGGGCCGGCTTCCGGGTGGAAATCGTGCCCGGCCGCTTTGCCCGCACGCTGAACTGCACCGCCGAGGATGCCGGCCTGCTGCTGCGCGCGCTCGATCTGGTGGACGACATGCGCGGCGGCAGGCTGTCCGTCCAGGGCAGCTATGACGACCGTGCCCCCGGCCACCCGCTGCTGGGCAGCGCCGAAATCGTGGATTTTCGCATGCACAACGCCCCGGGGCTGGCCAAGCTGCTACAGGCAATGACGCTGTACGGGCTGGTGGAGGTGCTGCAGGGGCCGGGGTTGGGGTTCAGCCGGCTGATCGCGCCGTTCCGGCTGTCCGACGACGTGCTGGAACTGGCCGACGCACGGGCGTTCAGCGCCTCGCTGGGCATGACCGCCAAGGGGCGGATCGATTTTGCCCGCCACAGTCTTTCCCTGCAGGGCACCATCGTGCCCGCCTATTTCTTCAACTCGCTGCTGGGCGAGTTGCCGCTGATCGGCCGGCTGTTCAGCCCCGAGCGCGGGGGCGGGCTGTTCGCCGCCACCTACGCCATGCGCGGCCCGTTCGACGACCCGGCGGTGACGGTGAACCCGCTGGCCGCGCTGACCCCCGGCTTCCTGCGCGGGGTGTTCGGCATTTTCGACGGGCGGGCCGGCGCCGGGAACTGAGGCCGCCCGCCGTGATCATGCCGAACCCGGTAAGGACCGACCCTTGCCGCCATGCCCAGCCATGACGCGCCGATCCCTAGCCTGCCCCGCGTTGAAGCTCCCGCGTTGAAGCGGCCCGACGGAATTTCCGCCGGGCCGCGATATCAGCCGCCGGCCGGCAGGTTCCGGTGCAGCCAGTTGCCGACCATCACCGTGACGTTTTCGTCCACCTCGTCGTCACCCAGCATGAAGGCGGCCAGGTCCTGCGCCTGCTGCGCCGCCGCCTCGTCGTCGGCCGCCTGCGCGGCGGCGAACACGGCGATCAGGCGGTCGGTTATGTCGAGATGCGCGAGCAAATGCTGGTTCCGGTCGTGATGCACCCGCTCGCCCGCCGACACCGCCCAGGCCATGTCCGGCGTGACCACGCCCTCGGCAATGCGCGGCAGCAGGGTGAGGGAGGGCAGCACCACCTCCTCGCGGTAGCTGATATGGGCGCGCAGGACGTCCCGCAGGCGCTGTCCTTCGATGCCGAGTTGGCCCGGCCGCCGCGCCAGGGCGTCCAAGCCATCCAACACGCGGGCATCCTCCACCAGGGCGGAGGGCGGGGCCGGATGCTCCGTCTCGGCGGCCCGCGGCAAGGACGGAGCGGCGGCGAGCAAACCGCCCATCAGCAGGGTAGTGGCAATCCAGCGGCGCTTCGAACCCATCATATGGTTCCTTTCCGGTTCGGCCCACCATTCGGGCCGTGATGCCAGCACCGTATGTGGGAAAATTTCCCATGTCAACGGAAATCGTGAATATGGGAAATTTCCCCACTGGTTGGCGCGCCCGTCCTCAGCCCCAACGGCCCCCTCGGGCCGCCCGTTCCTCCGACATCGGGAATGCCGATGCACTGGTATCCTCGCCGCCCGTCCCCTGGCCGCCATCGGGATTGTCGCCGCCGGCGCCGTTCCGGTCCGGCGCACCGGCCGGCGCGGCCGGTCCGTCCGGCGCGGGGGCACCACCATGTGCCGCTCCGGCCCCGTTGCTCCGCACGCCGCGTTCGTTGCCGATCCTGACCTGGCCGGTGGCGATCAGGCCCCCCTGCGGGCCGACCTCCAGGATCAACACCACTCGCCGGTTCGGGTCGAGCGGCTTGAAGCCCGGCCCCAGCGTCGCCCGCAGCCCCGAACCCAGCACCAATGCGTTGCCCTCGCGGCGCGCATAGGTCTCGATCAGGAAGTGCGCCAGGCTGGTTCGGTCCGGCAGTACCGGGTCGATGGTCAGCGTGCGCACGGCCAGCGCGCCGGCCTGCAACTGGCCGGAAACCGTCACCGGCGTGCCGGCCGCCGGCAGGGTGCCGCCGCCACGCAGACGCAGCGTGTCGATCCGGGCCACGCCGGCCTCCCGCGTCAGCGGCCCGGACACGATTACCAGCCCCGGCACCAGCCCCGGCCCGGCCGGGTCGATCCGGCTGGCATGGATGATGCCCTCCGGGTCGCGCAGCCCGCTGATCGTCACCCACGACCCCAGCTGCGGCGAGGGCTGATTGCTGCGCACCCGCTGGCCGGCCACCACCAGCCGCCCCGCCCCGACCGACTGCACCGGCCCCGTCACCTCGTGCCGCACCGACAGCGATCGGGCCTGCAAGCCTTCCGGCGTCGTTTCGGCGGCGATCGCCGCCACCTGGCCAATGCTCAGCGATGCCGCCGTCTGCGGCGTTCCATCCATGAGCACCGGCGCCGCCGGGTCGATCCCCACCTCGACCCCGTCGACGCAGACGCTGCCGAAGCCGGTGATCGTGCCGACGATGCCGGTTCCCCCGATTCCACGCTCGGCCATCTGCCCGGTGCCGCCGATGCCGCGATCGGCGGTGGCGCGCCCGACATCGGCGCCGTGCCCGGCCGGCGTGGATCGACAGGCGGTGCCCGACAGCTTTGGCGGCGTCGTTGCCGGTCCGCTGCAGGCCGTCAATGCCGCCAACCCCAGCACTGCCAGTAGGGCAACCGACCTGCGTGCCATCATGCCTCCGTGCCGGACGAATCGTCGTCGGTGTCGGTTAAAATGCCGAAAGTGAGTTGCCTGCCCGGCGGAGCGGCGGAACCCGTGGCACCGGCTTCTGCCATGGCGGCACGGTGGAACGCCAGCAGGAGATGTCGCGCCGTTTCCTGCCCCCGGTTCCTGCCCCCGGTTCCTGCCCCCGGTGCCGCCGGCCGCGCCGCCGGATCGCCCGGCGATCGGCCGGCGTGGCGGTTGCCGGCCCACCCAACTCGGCAGTTTACCGCAAACAGACGTGGGAAAACAGCCCGCACCGCACCGCCGTCACCGGCCGCAATGGCTGAAGGGGCGCCGGCACCCGCGCCGCCCCCGGCTTGGGGCCCGGGCAATCGCGGCCCACCCTCTTGACGGCGGCGCATCGTCCCGTCCTTCCTGCGCGGTTCGTTCGGAACGGCGCGCGGCCGTCGCCGCCGGACCCGTCGCAAAAGGTGCGTAATGCCCACCGCCGAGCATGTGCTGACCCTGTCCTGCCCCAACCGCCCCGGCATCGTCGCCGGCGTGGCGACCTATCTGTTCGAGCGCGGCTGCAACATCCTTGATGCGCAGCAGTTCGACGATACCGCCGCGGGCCGCTTTTTCATGCGGGTTTGCTTCAACGGCGTCGCGCCGCTGGCCTTCGCGCCGCTGCGCGAGGGCTTCGCCGCGGTGGCGAGCGGCTTCGACATGACCTGGGCGCTGAACCAGGCGGCCCGCCGGCAGCGTGTGGTGATACTGGTGTCGAAAGCCGACCACTGCCTGGCCGATCTGCTGTACCGCTGGCGCATCGGCGAGCTGCCGATGGAACTGGGGGCGATCGTTTCCAACCATCCGCGCGAGACCTATGCGCATCTCGATTTCGACGGCGTGCCGTTCCACCATTTGCCGGTGACCCGGCTGACCAAGATGGAGCAGGAGGCGCAGGTCTGGAGCGTGATCCGCGACGCCGAGGCGGATCTGGTGGTGCTGGCGCGCTACATGCAAATCCTGTCGGACGGGCTGTCGGCCAAGCTGGCCGGGCGCTGCATCAACATCCACCACTCCTTCCTGCCCGGCTTCAAGGGCGCGCGCGCCTATCACCAGGCGCATGAGCGCGGGGTGAAGCTGATCGGCGCGACGGCGCATTACGTGACATCGGACCTGGACGAGGGGCCAATCATCGAGCAGCACGTGGAGCGCATCACCCACCGCGACACGCCCGACGACCTGGTGCGCAAGGGGCGCGACATCGAGCGGCGGGTGCTGGCGCGGGCGATCCGCCACCATTTGGAGCACCGCGTGCTGCTGAACGGGCGCCGGACGGTGGTGTTCGCGGAATAGGCCAAGGACCGCCGGGGGATCTGCCCTTTCGGCGGATCGGCCCCGGTTCCCCCCGGGAGGCGCTGCGCTTGCCCACCCGACGCGCGGCGTAGTAAGTCATTGCCGGTTCGCGGGAGGGAAACCCATGTCCGATCCGGTGATCACGCGCGGCTCCACGGGGGACGCGGCGGCGTTGGCGCAGCAACTGCTGAACCGCAACGGAGGTCTGCTGGAGGAGGACGGCAAATTTGGTCCGTCCAGCGAAGCCGCCCTGAAGGAGTTTCAGGCCCAGGCCGGACTGACCGTGACCGGCATCGTGGACGCGGATTGCTGGGCGCGGCTGCGTGCCCTCCCGGAGCCTTGCGAAGGCGTGGCGACCCGGGCGCTGGTTTTCATCGCGGTGGAAGAGGTCGGCAGCCGGGCGGATTACGATGCGCTGTACTGCCGCCCGGATTATCCTGGCGGGGACAGCGGCATCACCATCGGCGTTGGTTACGATCTGCGTTACGAAGCCGACAGCTTTATCGCCGACTGGTCGCCGCTGCTGACGGCGGCCCAGATCGGTGCGTTGAAGTACTGCCTCGCGGCGCAGGGCAATGCCGTTCTGGTGCGCGCGCTTCATGGCATCAGCATTCCCTGGCATGCGGCCTGGCTGGTGTTCATTAACGCCAGCGTGCCCAAATATCTCGGACAGACGGCCACGGCATTCCCGAATCTGGACATCCTGAGTCCGCTTTCGCGGGGCGCCCTGCTGAGCCTGGTGTTCAACCGGGGGCCGCAGGTAACGGACTCGCCGGGCAGCGACCGCCGCCGGGAGATGGGCCAGATCAGAGATGCCATGGAGAGAAGACAACTGGCGGCGATCCCAGCCTATCTGCGGTCCATGCAACGCCTCTGGGCACCCGGCAGCGACCTGTATCGCCGGCGGGAGCACGAGGCGGCGTTGTTCGAGGCGGGTCTGACCGACCAGACATAAGCCCACCTCGCCGGCGGCGCCGCCCCCTACGCCGCCACACCGGCAAGGCGAAACATAACCCATATCGTAACGATATCGCGCGGCGGCCGAGAGGTCTCGGCAATTGACAGCATGCGGTCATATATGACAGCATACTACCACAATGACTGAAACCGATGTTTTCGCTCACCCCGCCAGCCATCTCGCCCTCGAGGTGTTCCGCCTCAACGGCGCCCTCGTCGCCGCCGGCGACGCACTGGTCGCGCCACTCGGCCTGACCAGCGCGCGCTGGCAGGTGATGGGCGCGGTGGCCGAGGCCCGCGGCGGGCTGCCGGTGGCCGGCATCGCCCGCAACATGGGGCTGGTGCGCCAGTCGGTGCAGCGGATCGCCGACGAACTCGAGGCGGAGGGCATCTTCCGCTTCGCCGCCAATCCCCATCACCGCCGCGCCAGGCTGGTACAGCTCACCGAGCGGGGCGCGGCGCTGTTCGGTGCGGCGAGCGCCCGCTGGCGGGCGCTCGCCGACACGCTCGTCGCGGCGCTCGGACCCGGCGAGGTCGAGCGCGCCGTGCTGCTGCTGCGTGCCACCCGCGAGCAGCTCCAGCCCCCTGCCCGAGAGGAAAACGCGGCATGATCCGCACCCTGCACCCGATCGCCGGCGTGGCCGGCATGCTCACCATCGCCGCGTTCTGGACCTCCACGGTCGCCGCCGAAACGCTGGGCGGCGCCGCCGCGATCCTCGCGGTGAAGACCGCAATCCTGTGGGGACTGCTCGTCCTCGTGCCGGCCATGGCGATGACCGGTGCGACAGGCTTTCGCCTGGCCAGCGGTGCGACCGACCCATGCATCCTCCGCAAGCGCCGCCGGATGCCGGTCATCGCCCTCAATGGCCTGCTCGTCCTGGTGCCCTGCGCTGTGTTCCTTTACGCGCGGGCCGCTTCGGGCGAGTTCGGGGGTGTTTTTGCTCTCGTGCAAGGGATCGAACTGCTGGCGGGCGCCGCCAACCTCGCATTAATGTAACTGCCCAGGTGGTCGGACAGGGCCGACCACTGGGGGACGGCTGACTCTACAACGGAATTCTTCTGTTGCGGCTGGTTCAATGCGAATCGCAGATCAGTTGTGAGCGCGGGGCCGTAAATCTT
>Ga0302319_10014361_pt1 | contig 14779 bp, 11 predicted proteins | sample Bog_T0_2_FD_203319 | JGI IMG/M metagenome (GOLD analysis project Ga0302319, IMG submission 203319) | Peat permafrost microbial communities from Stordalen Mire near Abisko, Sweden - Bog_T0_2 | ecosystem: Environmental > Terrestrial > Soil > Wetlands > Peat | place: Sweden: Abisko, Stordalen Mire... | reverse complement strand
GCCCCGGAAGCCTGCACTTCCACCGCCGCGCGACTCCGCGAACTAGCCGCTCAAGTCCGCGCCGCCACGCCGGAAAATCCCGAAACTCAGGATCTGGAGTCCCTCGAACGCACCCTCACCGTTCTCGAAGAAAAACTCTACGCCGCCCTCACCGCCGCCGCGCCAGAGGATTTACTCGTCGCCCTCAAAGCCCACGCCGCCCGCGAACTCGCTCCCTACCGCAGCCGCATGGGCGTCGTCCAACTACGCCAGGTCGAGCACCAGTTCGTGCAGAAGCAGCTCCTGGTTCACTATTCCCTCCCGCGTCTCAGCCTGTTCTACATGAGCCAGCAATGAAGCCATCCAAGCCAGGATCGAAACGTCCCCGGACGCCGCACCAATCCGCGCAGAAAACCCATTCTCCCCATCCCGGCTCGTATCAGCCGCAGCCCAAACCCGCACCCCAACAGCAGCTCGTCGAAATCATCAAGCCCATCTACGGCGGCGCATTCCTCGCCCGTGGGGAAGGCAAAGCCATCTTCGTTCCCCTCACCCTGCCCGGCGAGCAAGCCCGCGTCACCATCACCCAGGACAAGCGCGGTTACGCCACCGCCGACCCCGATGAAATCCTCAACCCCGCCCCCGATCGCGTCACGCCCGCCTGCCCTCACTTCGGTCCCTGCGGCGGCTGCCACTACCAGCACGCCACCTACCAAGCGCAACTCGTCTTCAAGCAGGCCATCCTCCGCGAAACCCTGGAGCGCGCCGGCGTCTCCCCTCCCTCAGAGATCTCCGTTTTATCCGCCGACCCCTGGCACTACCGCAACCGTATCCGCCTCTCGTTCGATGCCGCAGGAAACCCCGGCTACCGCGGCCGCCGCTCGCACGACATCGTTCCCATCACCGAGTGCCCCATCTCCGCCCCGCTCCTCATCGACTCCGCAAAAGCGTTCGCCGAACTCGCCAGCCAATCCACTCCGCCCCTCGCCCCAACTGAGCTCTCCCTCTTCTGCAACCCCGACGAGACCGCCCTTCTCGCCACCATCACAGTCCCAAACATCCAATTCACGAAAGCTGAATTCGAAGCCTTCGCGCAATCCTTCGCCGAAAGAATTCCCGCACTCAAAGGTGCGGAGCTTGCCCTGGAAACCGGAGCAAAGCAGCCCGCCCGCACCCTCTTCCAATGGGGCGCAACGTCGCTCAATTACCCCGCGGCCGCTCACGATTACCGCGTCGACCACGGCGCCTTCTTCCAAGTCAACCGCTTCCTGGTTGACGCCCTCGCCCACCGCGTTACCAACGGTCACTCAGGCCAGCTAGCCTGGGATCTCTTCGCCGGCGTCGGCCTCTTCGCCCGCCAGCTCGCCAACTCATTCGCCCAAGTCATCGCCGTCGAATCCGCGCCCTCCGCAACTCAAGCACTCGCCGCCAATCTCAAAGGCACCACGGCAACAGCCATCCGCGCCACCACGCTCGACTTCCTCCGCCATAGCCGCGAGCCCAAACCCGACCTCGTCGTCCTCGACCCACCTCGCACCGGACTCGGCCCAGACATTACCACTCTCCTAGCCGCTGTCGCCGCTCCCTCACTTACCTACGTTTCCTGCGACCCCGCAACCCTCGCCCGCGACCTCTGCCCTTTACTCGCAACCGGCTACGCCATCGAATCGCTTACCTTTGCCGACCTATTCCCGCAGACCTTCCACCTTGAGACCATAGTCCAACTCCGCCGCTCCTGATACGCTTGCCCCACAGTCATCTTTCCATTTTCGGGTGCGATGCAAGACAAACACCCTACCTACGGGCCCTCTCCCACCAGTCCCACACCAATAGGCCTGAACGCCGTTCCCCTCTTTCACGCGGCCCTCCTCTTCTCCGCCGGCATCGCGATAACCCATTGGCTATGGCTTCCGCCAAGCTTCGTCCTCATCGCACTTGCGATGACCGCTTCGCTCTGCCTCCTCGCCGCCTTCCGCGCACAACGCATCCTCTGGCTTACGGCCTCGGTCCTATGGCTTCTCCTGGGCACATGGTCCGCTGAAACGGAACCCCATCCCGCCCCTGCCCCGGCCATCGCCGCCCTATCCGACGGCCTCCTCCGCACCGTTGAAGGAACCGTAATCAACGCCGGCGCTCTTCGCGGTGAAATCGAACAAAACCTCAACGAGTCCGAGTTCTCATCCGGCACTCAAGACCTTCCCACCCCGCAACTCAACCAGCCACCACAGCCTTCGCAGAGCGTGGATCTTCGCGTCTCCGCCCTCGAACTCGTCACCGACACAACCGACATCCAACAGCCCACACCCGGATCCGTTCGCCTCACCATCCGCTGGCCATCAAACGCGATTGCCCAGCCCCTCCGCTGCGGAGACCGCATCCGCGCCGACGTCCGCCTGCTTCCACCAGAGGTCTATCACGATCCCGGAGTCTGGAGCCGCGAAGATTATCTAGTAAATCAAGGAATCACCTCGTCCGCCTCAGTCGCCGTTGACCGCGTCACCGTTCTTCACTCAGATACGCCCCCGCCAACCGCCTTCCTGGCCTGCCGACTCACCGCCCTGCAACATGCCACGACCGCCCGCCTGCTCGCCCTGCCCGCGGCCATGCGCCATCTGCCCGCCCCGCTCCGCCTCTCGCCAGACGATGCCATCATGCTCTCCGCCATGGTCGCCGGCGACCGCACCTTTCTCACCCACAACCTGCGCACCGGCTTTGAACGCACCGGCTCCTTCCACATGCTGGTGGTTTCAGGCTTTCACCTCGCCATCGTCGCCGGATGCATCTTCTGGCTCGCCCGCCGACTCCGTTTGCCCCGCGTCCCTGCAACACTCTTCACCCTGTTCGCGTCCTTCGCCTACGCCCTCTTCACCGGCTTCGCCACACCCGTGCAGCGCTCGCTCTGGATGGTCGCGCTCTACCTCATCGGCCGCATCTTTTATCGCGACCGCAGTCCCCTCAACACCATTGGCTTCGCCGCGCTTTGCTTGCTCGCCGTCAGTCCCCGCAGCCTGTTAGACGCCAGCATGCAAATGACCTTGCTTGCTGTCATCGCCATTGCTGGCATTGCCGCGCCGCTATTGCAAAACACCATCCATCCCTATCTCACCGCCACCCGCGACCTCCGCCTTATCGCCATCGATTCCAGACTGTCCCCGCCCCTCGCCCAGTTTCGCGTCACCCTCCGCATGCTGGCTGCCGAACTTCAACCAGCCGCCTCCCCCACTATTGCCTGGCGCACACTTCCCTGGGCAACCCGCTTCGCACTCCGCACCTGCGAATTGTTCGTTGTCTCATGTGTGGCCGAGCTCGCCATGACCCTCCCCATGGCCTTCTACTTCAACCGCATCACCATCGCCGCGCTACCCGTCAACGTCCTCATCCTTCCCTTGCTCGCGCTTCTCATGCCCGCCGCGCTGCTGACCCTTCTCGCGCTCGCCGTCTGGCCCGCCGCTGCCGTCGTCCCCGCCATGCTCACCGCTCTGCCGCTTCACTTCAGCACTTGGCTTGTCCATCTCTTCGGCTCCATGGCCTACGGTGACTTCCGTATTCCCGCCCCGCTCCTCTTTCAATCCGCCCTCTTCTGCTCGCTCCTCGCCGCGTCCATCGTTCTTGCCCGCGGATCGCGTCTTCACCGCCGCCTCGCCTGCGCCGCGCTCGTCCTCGCCGCCCTCGCCGCATTAGCTCCGCGTCCCATCCAGCACCCCCACAATGCGCTTCTCATGGAAGCCATCGACGTAGGCCAGGGCGACTCGCTCCTCCTCATCACCCCTGACGGCAAAACCCTCCTCATCGACGGCGGCGGCTTCGGAGGTGGCCCGCACCAGGCCCCGCAGGAATTCGACATTGGCGAAGAAGTCGTTTCCCAGGTTCTCTGGTCGCGCGGCATACGCCATCTTGACGCGGTCGCCCTCACCCACGCCCATTCCGATCACATGGGCGGCCTGCCCGCCGTCCTGCGCAACTTCCATCCCGATGAATTATGGGTGGGCAATAATCCACACTTCGCCGCCTATAATGCGCTGCTCAGCCAGGCTGCCGCCCTCCACGTTCGCCTCCGCACCCTCCGCGCCGGCGATTCACTCCCCTTCGGCAACACGCAGATCGCCGTCCTCGCCCCGTTTCGCGACTACCAGCCCGGCGCCGAACCCACCAACAATGACTCACTGGTTCTGCACATGACCTACGGCGCAACGTCCGTAATGCTTGAAGGCGACGCCGAAGCGCCGATCGAGCAGGCGATGCTGGCCAACGATCGGCTACCCCAGCAGGGCCTGCAGAGCACGCTCCTCAAAGTGGGCCATCACGGCAGCGTCAGCTCCACGCGCCCCGAATTCCTAGCCGCCGTAGCCCCGCAGTGGGCTGTAATCTCCTGCGGCCTTCACAACCGCTACGGCCATCCCCGCCAGGAAGTTTTGGAAGAGCTGCAAGCCGCGCACATCCGCACCTTCCGCACAGACATCAACGGCGCCACCTGCTTCCGCCTCGATGGCCAATCCGTCGCCACAGAACCCGATTGCGCCTCACAGCAAGCCCAGTAGAACTTGTTTCACAAATCCGTTTTGTGTCAGCCCACGACTTCAGTACTCACCGAAGGAAGGCTTTGTATCCGGGCACGACTTCAGTACCCACCGAAGTTAGGGCTTTGTATCAGGGCACGACTTTACAGTTGGTGAAAACCCTTTCAAATGGGCTTTGTAGTAAGGGCACGGCTTCAGGCGGGCAAACAAAGGCCGCAAAATCAAACCGGGCTTTCAGCCCCTGTGGGAAGTTTCTCGAGCCGAATTCTTAGGCAGGTGGCCCAGCAATTGATCCACCGCCCCTCACTTCCCCCAACTGAAGCTGTCCCCCATTCATCGCAGCCATAACGCGATGAGTGGGCGCGGAGCTTGCTTCCGTCTCGACGGCCAATCCGAAACCACAGAACTCGACAGCGCCTCACAGCAAGCCCAATAACAAATTCCCTTCGTCGATTTCTCACGGTAACATTGGCAGACGGCATATTCTCGCCAATATAATCAGCCTCATTATCACCTTGAGCCGATCCTCAAGGCGTTTAACCCCATGGATTGAATAGTTGCACGCCGGTCTGCGCCACGTCCTCTACATTCCGGGTAACCAGGATTAGGTCGTGATGCTGGGCAGTTGCGGCAAGCAGACCATCGACCACCGGAAGCTTGTGATTTCTCACGATCCTGGCTTTCGCCGTGAGCAGTCCCCAACGCTCTGCAACCGCCTCGTCGATGGGTAGGATCCGGTCCACGAACCTGGCTCGAACTTCTGACGCCAACCAGGCCTCTAGCTTTGCGCGTCTTCCGGCGTCTGGATGTAGGTTGATGCCCTTGCGAATCTCGCCGATCGTCAGGACGCTTAAGAAGATCAAGTCCTCATCGGTAGCCTCGACCCACTCAACAACCTTCTGTTCCGGTTTGGGCCTGAGGAGCTCCGAAATTACGTTCGTGTCTAGCAGGAACCCGCTCATAACTCAATGCCTCTCCCGTAATCGCGGTCTCGATCTAGGTTCAGATCGACATCAGCCAGGGGAGACTGCGCGAAGAACTGGACGAGGCTAGCAGGTTGCCCGGAGCGCCGCGTCAGCTTCCGGTATTGTTCAATCGGCATTACGACGACATCGTCTTTCCCTTGCTTCGTTACGATCTGCACACCCTCTGCGCGCGCACGACGCAGTAGTTCACTGAACCGTGCCTTGGCAGTCTGCACCTGCCAAACGCCATGCTTCACGGCTTTCTTTTGGGTCGGTTTGAATCTGACCTTCCTTTTTGCTGTTGGCACTGAAGCGCCCCACTCTGACTAGACTGACCAGATTATACTATGTGATTTGCCAAAACAGGACAGTGTCTGCAGAAATGCCAGACCTCAATATGCGTACGCCACGTTTATTACGGGCCTTGTCCCCTGTCGCTGTCTCTCCGATCTCACGCCACTCGCCTTCCAATATCTCAGCCGCCACCCCGATGTCGGCAGTAGCATCGTAACGGACGATTGCCCGTACCGACTCAATCCTCGCTGAAAACGAATCGCGGGCGAGTCGTGACCAATTGGCAACTTTCGAAATACAGGCCCCTTTAACCACCAACGCCCACGCCATTCCGCACCCCTCAAAACGGCTTCCCCTTGAATAAATAAATCAGCTCCACCACCAGAATCACCACCACCGTCAGCTCCAGAAAAAACGCCCGGCTCTGATTAAACTGATCCACCATGAATCGATACAGCTCTTCGGCCGTAGTCACCTTCTTCGTCACCAGGTCCTTGTAATCCGGCACGCCCACCTTCAACGCCGCCAGCTTGTACAACCGCGCGGAAAACATATCGCTCAAAAACTTGATCGCATTATCCGCGTGCTCCGTCAGCTCCGCCACGTCCAGCAACACCGTATGCAGCCGCGTCGCCGACCGCGCCAGCCGCCAGCGTGCGAAGATCCCCGTGCCCTTATCCAGCAGCGTATACACGCGCTCCAACTCTGCTGTCAGCATCTCGTCATAATGCCGGAACTCCAGCAGCTGCGAGTTCGCATACTCCAGCAACTGGATCGCCGTCTCCGCCCCGGAAGTGCTGTCGTACAGAAACGCCGCGTTCCAGCCAATCACCGCCAGGTCGTTCGCGTAGTACGAAATCCGCGATTGCAGTACCTCGTTGCATTCGCTCTCCGCCAGCTGCGCCGTATCGCCGCGCACCACCTGAGCAATCCGCGACCCATTCTGCTGAATCAGCTCACCCACGGAAGGAGTCCCAGTGATCTCACGGATGTGAAAAATCAGATAATCTTCGCTCAGCCATTCTTTATATGGCTTGATCAGTGCCGACGCCGCGCGCTGCATGCTGGCGCGCACAATCGCCGTGGCCTGCGCCGCAAAGTCCACATCCCAAACCCATCGGCTCGCTAGCGCCGTCAGCTTGCTCCACCCATCCGCAAACGCCAGCTCAAATACCACGCTCAGTACACCGTAGTCGTAATATTTGATCTCGCCGTGCAGCGTCTCGCCGCTCTCCAGCACCAACGGCTCCAGCGGCACCACCACCGGCGGTCTCTGATAACGAACGTAGCCCGGCGCCGGATGCTTCATATTTGGCTGCTGCACCGTGCGGGCGCTTACCAGTTCCTGCAACCGATCCAATCGAATCGCCTCGCACACGTCAAACTGCAATAGCACCATCACTGACCCGCGCAGCACCGTCTCCGTCGAATCCACGCTCATTTCCGGCTCACTGCGATGATCTTACCGTTGCCCCCGCAAACCAACAACGACAGGTGTGCAAACTTGAACTCGTTCGTCAATGCTGACGATTCGTCTTGCTGCAATGGTTGCTCTCAGCGCATCATCGCTCCATGACGCAATCCGCCAACCTCGCCCAATACAATCTGATTGCCTTCGCCACCATCATCGACGTCGAACGCGCCAAGGCCTTCTACCGCGACACCCTAGGCCTGCGCCTCGTCGAAGAGGAGCCGCCTTTCGCACTCGTATTTGACGCCCACGGCATCATGCTGCGCCTCGGCATGGGCAAGCAGCTTCCACCAAACGTCGGCACCGTGATTGGCTGGCAGGTTCCCGACATCGAAATCGCCGTCCGCGACCTGATGAACGCCGGCGTCTCACTTGAGCGCTACGATTTCCTCAAGCCCGACGAACTTGGCATATGGACATCCCCGACCGGCGCGCGCGTCGCCTGGTTCAAAGACCCCGACGGAAATACACTCAGCCTTTCCGAACATCCCAACGCAAGCGCGTAAGGACATCCAAGGTTCGGCCGGCCCGCAAGTCCTCCCGCGCTTCACACCAGCGGAAGCGATGGCGTGTGTTCAAACAGGTTCTGAATGCGCGCAAGCAGGTCCGCCGGGTGTACCGGCTTCGAAAGCAGTTCGAAGTCGTACCCCTTGGCCCGTGCCGAATCAAGCAAGTGGCTGGTCGCCGCTTGGCCGGAAAACAACAGCACCTTGCACTGCGGACAAGCCTCCCGCAGCTGAATGGCCAGCTCGATCCCCGACATCTTAGGCATCACCACATCTGAGATCAGCAGGTCCGGAGATTCTGCCTGCGCCGCAGCCAGCGCAGCCAGCGGCTCATGAAACGACGTCGCATGAAACCCGCCCTGGAATCGAAGAATCATCGCCAGGCTCGACGCAATCACATCTTCATCGTCCACCACAAACACGCGAACCTGCTTGCCCGCCTCCGGCATGATCTTTCTCCTTTTCAGTACCCCACCGACTCTTGCCGACCCTTGGGGGGGATGAAACTCTGGGTGCCCCATCCATCGAGCGTCCTTTGCTCGATGGGAGGGAAAGCACAAACTTCAAATCATCCATAGCTTTGTTTGCCGTGCGATTTGGTTTCTTATCAGGATGTAGGGATTTGCCAGTCTTCAAAGTTCGCTCGCCCCCCAGTTCGCCGACCTACATCTCCGGCTGGCAAGAATCTAGGGCCTCTCGCCCCCATTGTCAATCCGTTCAGACTCTTAGAACCGCATCCGGACTCCTACCTGCACCTGCCGCTCTCGATAGAAATTCGTTGCGTTTACATTGAGCGGCCTTCCAAACTCTGTCGTATTCGCCGTCAGTCCGGTCAGGAAATTCAGAGTCGGCATACCCCCTGCGGGCGTTCCTGACTCGATGTAATAGCCGGTGGTTTCAAGCTCCGTCACGTTTTGATGATTGAAGAGGTTGAAGCTCTCGAGCAGCACTTCCAGTTGCCGCATCCCTCCCATGTCGAACCGTTTTCCCAACCGCATATCCGTCTTCCAGGTCGAAGGATAGCGATAGGTATTTCGCCCCACCCCATACACGCGATTGTCGCCGCCCGATCCGTTCATTCCAGGCCCCCATCCCACAATCGCCGCGCCCGTCTCCGAATCAAACTCCTTCGGAAGCGATCCCGTCGTTCGCATCGTATAAGGCAGCCCGCTCCGGAACTGCCCGGTCCCGGACAGCATCCACCCATTAGCCAGCCGCCCTTCCGGTCCTCGCAATCTCCACGGCGCCTCATAGATCAACTGCACCCCAGCCGTATGCCGTACGTCCAGGTCACTCGTCCCATACTCTTCGCTGAAGCGGGCCGGGTCCAGAACGCTGCTTCCCCCCACCGCCGAACTCTCATTTGGATTCCAATCCATTGCGTGCGAATAGGTATAGTGCGCATTCACACCAAGTCCGCGCCGGCTATGGCGCGATAACTTCACAATCGCCGCCTCATAAGTCGAGTTAGCTCGGCTCATCATTTCAGTTATCTGTTGATAACCCGGATTCAACCTCCCCGCAAACCCCGTAGCTGAATTCGCCGCTGGCCACGAGGCATAAAAGGGCACGGTTATTTTCGGCGCCTTGATGGGCCCTTCACCCGCGCCATCCATCACGGCGTAAGTTATGCTTCCCGGATTCACTGCCGGATCGAAGTTACTGTCGATCGAAACCGGCAGCCGCCTTCCCAGGCTCACCACTGCGCTCGCTGTTATCTGCACATGCGCCGGCAGCGCTTCTTCCAGTTCCACCACGGCCTGGTGCACTTCCGGAGTGTGAAACTCCGGCGCATATTCCACTGCCCCCGGTTTCACCATCATTCCCGGCTCACCCGCCAGCACGTAAGGAAACGGCGGCGCCGCACCCGCATTCAAGTTATCCGTAGGGCGCATGAAAAAGTTAAGATCGCCCTTCATACTGCCCGTCTGGGTCAACGCCGTCTCCACAGTCGCGTTCTCGGTCCGGCCAAAGTACATCCCATACCCTAGCCGCAGCACCGGCCAATGTCCCTCCGCCGTTCCCCAGGCCATACTCACGCGCGGCCCCCAATTGTTCCCCAACGCCGGCAAACGTGCCGTAAGAGGCAAGTCCGGATTCGCAAGCGTTGCCATAACCGGGGGTAGTTGCTCCCGTTCCCATCGCAAACCAGCCGACACCACAAGTAGCTTCCGCGCCTGCCACTGGGTCGTCGCAAATCCGGCCCAGTCATTGGTACTCAAATGCCAGTCCGTCGGCCCCATTGCCTGCGAGTAATACGAATAACAAGGCAGATACCCTAAACCCCGTAACCCCCCTGTCGAATCCCGCCACACCTTTCCAGTTTGATCGCAGTTATGCTGGTCAAGCTTATCCAGCTGCCCCGCCAATCCAAACGCTCCAAATGCCAGCGCATCCGACGCGAAATTCTCCATGCTTGAGTAGGAATAAGTCCCCGTCTGATTTCGCAGAAGGCTGGTCGCGTCCGAATCATGACGTACATCGAAACCAGCCTTCACCAGCAAGTTTCCGCGCACCCAGTCCAACGACTCCTGTCCCTCTTCAAAGCGCTCGTCCGGGTAACTCCCCCGTCCAAATCGCGATGGATTCCCAATCGAAAATCCATAACGCGAGTCCACGATCATCTGCGGTAATTGTCCCCACACATTTTGATCCAGGCCCTGTTCAAATGCAGACGGCAACCCCGCATGCGCACCTTCAATCGTCCTCCCCGCCGTGCCCTGGCTCACCGCCAGCAAGTTCGGAGTTATAAATGCCTCCCACCGCCCCAGCATCCACTCTTCGCTTGCAGCGCTCACTCCAAAACTGTTGGTTCCGTAATCTTCGGAGACACGCGTCAACCCCCCACCAGGCGCATTCCATGTCCCGCCCGTACCCTCCAGCGTGAACCGGTGCCGCTCCGCACCTTGCCAATCCAAACGACCGAATCCCACCCACTGCTTGGCCGTTCGCGGAGCAGGTCCTAGCAATTCGTCCAGCGTTTCTAACATTTTGGAATAAGCAGCCAACCCGGCTGCCACCGGATTAGAGCTGCTCAATCCCAGCCGCGCGCTCAGCACTTGCATCTGGTCGTTCGAAGGCTGCGCAAAAAAATTGGCCGGATGCTTCACCGTAGCCAGCCCAGGATCGTTGCGCTCATAACCATCCACGGCTGTAAACCAAAATAGCTTGTCCCGCCCTATCTGCCTTCCCGCGCCTAGGCCAAACACCGTTTCGCGGTCCGGCGGCGTATAAGCTTCCGCGGAAAATACCGGCGAAGTCGTCTCCGTGCCTGGCGCCGTCTCCTTCACCCACTGGGTAAACGGATTGCGGGCTCCCCACGCATTCTCCCGGTCAAAAGCAAACGTCTGCCCGTGCAGTCCGTTTCCGCCGCGTTCCGTCTCCACGTTCATCCTCCCGCCGGCTGCGCGCGCCCCTTCGGCCTCAACGTTCCCGGCCACCACCTCTACCGCGCGAATCGCCGCCTCAGCCACCGCCGGCCCTCGCCCTCCATTCCACGCCTGTCCCATCGCGCTCGCAGCGTTTCCCCCCTGCCCACTCGAATCCGGATCTGCGCCCTCGACCCTGCCAAACGCGAGTCGCTGGTTTCCACCATCCACCGTAGCGGCCACCCCACTTTGCCCGGTTCCGCGCCCTGAACCCTGGGCCCCGGCCGCGCCCCCCGCAGAATCCAGCGCAAAATCCTGCCATCTTCGTCCGCCCACCGGCAGCCGCTCCAACTCCACCGCGCTCACCGTTGTAGTCACCAGTTCGCTTACTGGATCAATATGCTGTGTTGCCCTCTGAATCGGCCTTGGCTCCGGCTCACTGAACTGCATCGCCGCACGCACAGCGCCTACAGCCACCGCCCGCATTGCCAAACCCGGCGCTATCCCTGCGATAGCCTGATCAATAACCGCATCCGGAGCAATGTTAGGCCTGATCCCTGGCAATTGGAGCGTCTCGATATCCTCGCTGGCCACCAGCGTAAGGCCGATCTGCGGTTCGGTTTGAATCAGCGCCCGCGCAGTTCCCGCTCCGCTTCTAACCGCAACCTGCGTATGTAAAGGCTCGCTCGCGATCGGAAGAGGCGCGATCGGCGCACCCGCGCGCACAGGCATAATCGCCTCAACCCCCTGCACTTCCGGCAACTCGAACGCCAGCGCCGTTATGACCCGGGCCTCGTATCCCTCCGAAATGGCAATTCCCTCCACACGCCCGCTGCCCAAACGCACGCTCTCCGCTTCCAGCGTGTAATCGCCGGCAGCCAGCCCGTTAAAGCGATAGCTCCCATTCTTTGTTGTTGTGGTTCGCTCTTCCGCGCCCGTCGCCTCGTTCCGCAGAATCACAAGGGCGTTGTCCAGCGGCTTCGCGTACAGGTCCGTCAGCCTGCCGGCAAGGCCGCCTGTTGCACTAACGACTTTTCCCGACGATTGCCCGGCTGCTCCAGCTGCGATCCCCAGCAGCAACGCCGCGCTCAGCGGTCCCGTCCAACTGTGTCTTCCCCGCGCCATCGAGACACCTTCTCGCGGCAGTCTTGGGGGAAACACACGGAACAAGTTACATCCGGCTCGCTCTGACGGCTAGTCCGGGAGGGGCGAATTCTCCATTACAGAGCGTCCGGCATCCTTAAATGAGGTCGATGACGATTCTATTCCTCTTTCGGGAAAGTCCATACACCCATTGTCGAAATCCTCGGATTCCGCCGATTACCCGCTCATGCCTCTTCAAAAGGCGATTTGCAACTCATGAATACGCCTCAGCAAGGTCTGGGGATGAATCGGCTTGGCAAGAATTTCAAACTCGTGCCCCCGCGCTCGTGCCGCCTCTAGCCAGTACACCGAATCTGGGTGCCCCGACACCAGCAACACCCTGCATTTCGGATGTCGTTCCCGTACCTGGATCGCCAAATCAATGCCAGAAAGCACCGGCATTGCCACGTCTGAGATCAGTAAGTCCGGCTCTTCCACTTGAGCGGCTTCCAGCGCCGCAGACGCAGCATTGAAAGGGATGGCATGGAAACCACCTTCCAGTCGCAGAATGTAGGCGATTGTCGTAGCAATAACGTCCTCGTCATCGACGACGAAGATTCGAAATGGGCTGGAAGGGTACAGGGGCTGCCTCTCCTACTGAAGAGTCGCCTAGGCTCCCCGGTGGGATGTCCGATGCGTGACATATGCGGATGGGTTGGTTGGAGAGAGCGGGAAAAAGTCCTCATTCCCAATTCGATGATCAAATTTGAGGTCTCTTCGATTTCTGGCGTCGTTTCCCACGCAGGACGATCCTCCCTTCCGCAATCTGTGCCTGATTCCAGCCCAGCCCGTCTCGATTCAGTAAACTAAACAAAGTGAGACGAATGCCATCCGCCCCACGTTGGTCCCTGGTCCCTAGTCCCGATTCCCTGGCTTTCTTGGTTCCCGATGTTCATTGATGAAGCAAAAATTCGCGTCAAGGCCGGCGACGGCGGCAACGGCTGCATGGCCTTTCGGCGCGAGAAGTTCGTGCCCCGCGGCGGTCCGTCCGGAGGCGATGGCGGCCGCGGCGGCGACGTTGTCATGGTTTCCTCGCAGCGCCACAATACTCTGATCCACTTCCGCTATAACCCCGAGCACAAAGCGCAGCGCGGCCAGCACGGCATGGGCTCCAACTGCAGCGGATTAGACGGCGTCTCCACCATCCTCCAAGTCCCTGTCGGCACGTCCGTCTACGATCAGGACACCGGCGAGCTCATCCACGACTTCGAGCAGCCCGACGAACGCGTCATCGTTGCCAAAGGCGGCCGCGGCGGCCGTGGCAATCAGCACTTCGCAACCAGCACCCACCAGGCTCCCCGTGAGCATGAACTTGGCCGAGCTGGTGAGGAGCGCAATTACCGCCTCGAACTCAAACTGCTCGCCGATGTCGGCTTGGTCGGTTATCCCAACGCCGGAAAATCAACCCTCATCTCGCGCATCTCCGCCGCTAAGCCCAAAATCGCTGACTACCCCTTCACGACCCTTGAGCCGAATCTTGGCGTGGTCACCGTAGGCGAAGAACCTGATCAGGAATCGTTCGTTGTCGCCGACATGCCCGGCCTCATTGAAGGTGCCCACCTGGGCTCAGGTCTCGGCGTTCAGTTCCTTCGCCACATCGAGCGCACTCGCTTGCTGGTCCACCTGGTCGATGTGTCTGATTCCAGCGGCCGTCCCGATCCCGTCGAAGACTTCAAGGTTATTAACAAAGAGTTGGCCAGCTTTACAACCAAGGCCTCTGAAAACCCCATGGAAGCCGACCCTTTCGACGATGACCCCGCACCCCGCGTCGAGCACCCGCTTGCCAACAAGCCCATGATTGTTGTTGCCACCAAGATTGATTCCGCCAATCCCGATAAGTTGAAAAAACTTTCCGCCCACATCAAGCGCAAGAAACTGGAATTCCATGCCATCTCCGCCGTTACCGGGCAGGGCATTGATGAATTAAAGTGGTCTCTCGCGCGCCATCTTCGCCAAGTTGGCGAATGAAACCTGTTATGCCGCGGATGCGACGCAGCGGCAAAGTAACTTGTATAAAGGCAACAAATCAGGGCGGGCTTTAACCTGCCAGGCGCTGACCAAGTTGCTGGCCGCTCTAACCAGCCAGTTCTCGCGTACACTACTTCTTCAAGGAGAGGAACCCGCATGGCCTACCCTACGGAATACCGATACACCCGCGAACACGAATGGATCGCAGTCGATGGCACGACCGGCTCTGTCGGCATCACAGACTATGCGCAAAACTCTCTTGGCGACATTGTCTACGTCGACCTGCCAAAAGTCGGCGACACCGTTACCGCCAACTCTTCCTTCGGATCCGTTGAAAGCGTCAAAGCAGTCAGCGACCTCTACTCGCCCGTCACTGGCAAAGTGACCGCGATCAACGAAGAATTGAAAACTTCGCCGGACAAGGTCAACTCCGACCCCCACACCACCTGGATCATCAAAGTCGAGTTATCCGAACCCAGTCAGGTTAGCGCCCTCCTCGACGCCGCCGCCTACGAAAAATTCGTCTCCGAAGAAACCGGCACGTAGAGACAGCTTTCAGCTACTAGCT